>Ga0070738_10002962_pt1 | contig 24003 bp, 24 predicted proteins | sample Coa_R2_2_FD_66446 | JGI IMG/M metagenome (GOLD analysis project Ga0070738, IMG submission 66446) | Surface soil microbial communities from Centralia Pennsylvania, which are recovering from an underground coalmine fire - Coalmine... | ecosystem: Environmental > Terrestrial > Soil > Unclassified ... | reverse complement strand
ATGCGGTGTACCGCGTCCGCATGGGGGTTAAAGGAGCGTTGCCGTATGCGCCGCAGGTACCCTAAGCATCCTCTGCTGGGCGTGGGCGCGCTGATCTTCACCCCCGCCGGGCGGCGGGGCCCCATTCTCCTGGTGGAACGCGGCGGCAAGCCGCTTAAAGGCTATTGGTCGCTGCCGGGAGGTTTGGTCGAGCCGGGCGAGCGACTGGAGGACGCGGTGCGCCGCGAGGTGCAGGAAGAAACCGGCCTCGAGATTCGGCCCTTGCGGCTATTCGAAATCTTCCAGCGCATCATGCGCGATGCGCACGGACGCGTGGAATATCACTACGTTCTGGCCGACTACGTTTGCAAAGTGGTTGGCGGCAGGCTTCGCGCGGGAGACGACGTAAGTCGCGCCGAATGGGCGCGCCGCTCCGAACTGGGCCGCTATCGGCTCACCGAAGGAACGCTTGAAGTGATTCGGCGCGCCTTTAAGAGCTAATTCTCCGGGGGATCCTGCTGCGGCGCGCCGCGGCCGCCTCTGCCTCCGCGCCCCCGGCCGCCGGCGGCTCCCGGTTGTGGCAATGCAAGAGCGACCAACTCCGCTCCTCCGCCCTGCTGGCCGCCAACCACAGCGACGATAAACTGGCGGCCGTTGAGCGAGTACGTCATCGTGCCGCCGGTGAGATTTGCGCCAAACGGCATTTCGTAGATCACCGACCCGGTCCTTTTGTCGATGAAGCGCAGATTATTGCTGCCTTCGATCAACAACGTCTTCGTGATCAGAATCGGCGAGCGCTGGCCGCCGCCCCAATTGCTGGCGTCGATGCCCGCGGCTTTGAGCGCCGCATTGTTCACAAGATTGTCGGCCGGTTTACCGTTGGGAATCATCCATTCGTGCTCGCCGGTATTCAAATTGATCGCTGTGATGCGGCCGTAAGGACCTTTGATAAGCGGCAAGCCCATAACTGTCGGGCCGCCCAGCCCGCCGGCGGCGATATAGGGCATCTCCGATCGCGTACCGCCCGGCTGAAGCGCGGAAATATAAGGACTCGTGGTGGACGGCACATACAGCATGCCGGTTTCCGGATCCACCGATGCTCCCATCCAATTCGCGCCGCCGCCCGCGCCGGGAAGCTGAATCGTGCCCAGCTTTCCTCCTTCGTCCTTCACGATGGGCGGCGTATAAATCGGCCCAAGAACGTATTGGGACGCAACCTTTAAAGCTTCCGCCTTAATCGCGGGCGTGTAATCGGCGAGATCGGCCTCGGTCACGCCTTGACGGTCGAACGGAGCGGGCTTGGTTGGGAAAGGCTGCGTCGGCGAATACCATTCGCCCGGCACGTTGCCTTGCGGGACGGGACGCTCCTCGATCGGCCAGACCGGCTGGCCGTTGGTGCGGTCGAAAACGAAAAGGAACGCCGACTTGTTCACCTGAGCCAGCGCCTTGATTTTTCTACCGTTCACGGTAATGTCGAGCAGCACGGGCGCGGCCGGGATGTCGTAATCCCACATCTCGTGATGAATGAGCTGGTAATGCCAAATTCGCTTGCCGGTTTTGGCGTCGAGACAAACGATGGTGTCGGAGAACAGGTTTGCGCCCGGACGCTGGCCGCCGAACGTGTCGCCGCTGGGCGCTTCCACCGGAATGTAGACGTAGCCCAGTTCCTCGTCTGCGGTAAGCGGTCCCCAGGCGCCGGTATTTCCCGTGAACTTCCACGAATCCTGGCCTGTTTGCGGATCTTTCAACCATGTCTCAACGCCAAATTCGCCTGCTTGGGGGACGGTGTGGAAGGTCCACAGGAGCTTGCCCGTATGGACGTCGTAGCCACGAATATATCCAGGCGTGTTCAGCTTGGTCGGCAGCGAGACGCCCACGCGCAGGGCGGCGCCAACCACCACCACATCGCGAATAATGATCGGCGGTGAAGTGGCGCCGATGGTCCCGTTCTCCACTTTGGCGCGATCCAGTCCGATCCAGAGGTCCACGTGGCCGTCTTGGCCGAAATTCGAAATGGGGATGCCGGTTTTGGCGTTCAGCGCGACCAACTGATAGCCCGGGGTCACGAAGAGGATGCGTTCTTCGCTGCCATCGGTCCAATAGCTGAGGCCGCGATTGTTGGCGCGCACGGCGCCGCGCTCTCTGGTGTCGTCGCCGCGGTACAGCCACAGTGTTTCGCCCGTGGCGGCGTCCGCCGCCACGACGGTCCGGCCCACTCCGGCAGTGAAGTACAGCTTGCCCCCCACCATAAGAGGCGTCACTTCCCACGCGGCTTGCGGGCTCGGGCCCATATTCTGCGCCTTCCAGCGCCAGACCACTTGCAGATTACGGACATTGGAAGCGTTGATTTGATCCAGGGGCGAATAGCGCGTGTTGCCGCTATCGCCTCCGTACGTGCGCCATTCGCCGGACGCGGGCGCTCCCTGCTGGCCGCGCGCCGGGCTCCATGTCCAAACAAGGGACGCGACCAGAGCGGGCGCCCACAGTCTCAGACGGGTCATCCATGTCCTCCCAAATCCCCAAGTGTAGGGGGAAACGGAAGACGGCGCAAGTGCAAGGCCCGTTGTTGGAGTGCCGAGCAGCGGCCGCCGGAAAATCGAAAGTCGCTATCCGAAAGGAGAGCCTTCTATCTTTCCGGGTTCGAGGACGCTTTGAAACGGCGCTATCCCCGGAACCTAAAAGACCAACGGCTTTAAGGAATTCTCGCGGTCTGTCCCGAATCGACGGAAGGGCCGTGAGCTTGCGACGGGAAAACCCAGGAGGTAATTGTATGCCCGTTAATGAAGACCTTTCCGTGGCCTATCATCAGCAAGACACCAATTATTATTGCGGAGCGGCATGCGCTCAGATGGTGCTGGACGAGATCGGCGCTGGCTTGCTTCCGCAGGACGATCTGTACAACGAGAACCATTCCCACAGCACCACCGAGCCCGGATGGGCCACCGCACCGGACGGATTGCAATACACGATGAACGATCGCCGTCCGGCGTCCTTCAATAACTGGTTCGCGCTGTTTACTCTGCCCAATGAGGACTCGATTTCCCGCAAGATTTGCTGGACGATTCATCACTATAAGGTGGCGCCCATCGCGCTGGTGTATGGCTGGCAACATTGGGTTGTCGTGCGCGGCTACGACGCCAGCGCGGCGCCGTCCAGCTCCGCCGATAACAGCTACACGATCACGGGGTTCGAGGTGAACAACCCATGGCCCCCGACTCCCTCCCCCGGGCCGCCTCCGCCGCATGGCGGCGCCGACGGCTGCGGGACCGGGGGATCGCGCGGCATCGCCAACGAACACATCAGTTATGCGGCCTGGCAGTCGACCTATATGACGGGCGTGCCGGCAGGACATTGGGCAGGCCAGTTCGTTGCGGTATGCGATCCGGAACCTCCGGCCCCTTTGCCCGCGCGGACCATGCCGGCGGCGCGCCGCTTCGACGGCGCTACTCTGTTGTCAGGCGAGCAATCCGGCCGCTTGGCGCTGGAGCTTCTCGAAGAGTGGAAGCTGGCGAAGCGCCCGGGGTGGGAGAAAGCGCTCGCACGGGTCAAGCCACAGACTCCCTTATTGGTGCAGCGCCTGGACCGCGAGGATTCCTACTACTACATCGTTCCGCTCGGCGCCTCCGCGGAGCGTTCCAGCGCGGCCGTGGCGCTGGACGCCCGCTACGGCGTCTACTTGCAATCGGCGGCCCTGCCGGACACGGCGAACTCCGTGATCGGGAGCCTGAATCCGAAAGCCGCGCTGGAGACGATCCTGAACCAGCGCTTCGATCTGGAGAACTTCGCGGGACGGGTTTTCGCGCGGCCCGGCGCAGTCTGCCCCTGCGACACGCTGGTCTGGAAGCCGTGCCTGGAATCGCTGTCGCCGTTCTTCCCCTTTTATCGCTTCACGGTAGGCGGCGCGATGTTATACGTACGCATCGACGGAGCGGTGTTCACGGCGTTGCACGACAATTATCGCGGCTTATAAACTGTGTAGGCGAGTGGATCAAGCGGAAGCCATCGCTCGGGCCCGGCAAGCGATCGGGATAGCGCCGCAGACGCCCGGTCGCGCGCACCGTGTGCGCCGCTTGGACAAAAGCGGGAAGACTTACTATCTGGTGGTTTTCGGGGAGCCCGGAAAGACCATTGCCGTCGCGGCCGTGAACGGCGCAAGCGGCGACATCGAGAGTTGGGCAAAAAGCCCCGGAGCGCGCGAACATCTGGAAGTGGATGAGGCTTATGCCCGCCGGCTTTGCCGCGCTCCTGCGTCCGCGAGCGCCGAGCTGGTTTGGAAGCCTGGCCGCGTGTCGCGCTCGCCGTTATACCCCATCTGGGAGGTGCGCTCCGGGCGGGACGTGTGTTACGTGGATCTACAGGGCAAAAAATTTTTCGCGATCGATCCGTAGCAGCGTGCGGTAGACGAGGCGCTCCCGAGAGCTCCACGTTCCGCATCAAATCAGACGCTGGTCAAGGCCGGATTGGCCGCATACGGCGCGTCAACCCGCGGCGCTAAGCTCGGGAGAGGAATGCCATGGGCTTCGCGGTTTGGATCGATCGGGCGAGCGGCGTGGTGTGGGCGCAAGGCACGCACGAATACCGGCCCATGGGCGCGGCCGCGATCGCCGCCACCGATCAATTCCGCGCCCGCGACTTCCGTCCGTCGCGCCGCTGCCCGCGCCGGCTGCGCCGCTCGTTCGCCGGCTTTTTCGGATCGCTCGAAGAAGTGAACGCAAGCCTGCGTTCGGGCCGCCGCCGGCGGCTTCGCTGGACTCCTTCTCACCTGTGGTAGGGCGCAAGCATCTGTTGCGGTCGCGAGCGTCGTTGTCGGCCGGCATGGCTCTTTGCAAATGCCATGCTGCTTGCGTGTTCTGCAAAGAAGTCCCCCGATGGGCTCCTTGTCTCAAGCCCTGGAAACCTCAACTCGGCCGCCCATAAGGCGGCGTGAATCTGAAATAATGATGGTCCGCCCTTGGAGGAGGATTTTATGCTTGTTTTCCGCGTCCCGCTCACGTTGGCCATCGTCTCTGGGCTCGCATCCGCTCAAACCGAAGACCCGGCGAAAGGCATTTTTCAGCGTATTAAAGTTCACGGCAAGTCGCTGGAAGGCAACCTCTCCAAGGAGCCTGCGGATCGCGATGTTTCGGTTTACTTGCCGCCGGGCTATGCACAGGAGACCAGCCGGCGCTACCCCGTGGTCTATTTGCTCCACGGTTACACCAATTCCGACATCGGATGGTTCGGGCCGGACTCGCGCGGCTCTTTCGCCAATGGCAACACCATGAGCGCGGCGGCGGACAGAGCGTTTGCCCTCGGCGGCGCGAACCAGCTCATCCTGGCGATGCCCAACGCCTACACCCTCTACCAGGGCAGCATGTTTTCCAACTCCGTCACCACCGGCGATTGGGAGAGCTTCATCGCAAAGGACCTGGTGGAGTACATGGACAGCCACTACCGCACGATCCCCGCGCGCGCCAGCCGCGGCCTGGCTGGGCATTCGATGGGAGGTTACGGGACCATTCGGATCGCGATGAAATATCCGCAAGTATTTTCGAGCATTTATATTTTGAGCGCGTGCTGCCTCACCCCCAACCTCAATCCGAATCCGCAAAGCTCCGCGCGGGCCGAAATTCTGAAGAGTCCTGAAGAAGCCGCGGGCGCCGAACGCGCGGTCGCGACCCTGCTCGCCGAGGCTGCGGCCTGGTCGCCGAATCCGCAAAATCCCCCGTTTTATTTCGATCTCCCGGCCAAAGACGGCAAGATTCAACCCGCTGTCGTAGCGCGGTGGATAGCAAACGCTCCCCTGGCGATGATCGATCAATATGCGACGAGTCTCAAGAATCTGCGGATCGGAATCGATGTGGGCGACAAAGATGGGCTGGCCGCCAGCAATCGGGAGCTGAATCGAGTCTTGAACGGCTACGGCATTCAAACGGCCTTCGAAGTCTACGACGGCGATCACACCAACCACATCGTGGATCGGATGGAGAAAGTCGTCCTGCCGTTCTTTGAAAAAAACTTGCAAAGCCGCTAAGGGGGCCATATGCGATTTGCGAACGTCCGGATTTCCGGTCTCGTTTTGGCGGGCCTGGGCGCATTCCAACTCTGCGCCCAGCAGGCGACGTTGTTTGAAGGGGCGCGCCTCATCACAGGCGATAGCGGCGTCACAATTGAAAACTCCGCCTTTTTAGTTCAGGGGGACAAGATCGCGCGCGTCGGCAAAAAGGGCGAGGTTCGGGCGCCGTCGGGCGCGCTGCGCGTGGACCTCACCGGCAAGACGGTGATGCCGGCGCTGATCGACGACCACGCTCACCTGGGATGGCAGATCGTCAAGACCAGCCAAATTGGAGCCGACACGTATTCCCGCCAAAATCTCGTGGATCACTTGCAGCGTTACGCCTATTACGGCATCGCCGCCGTGCAGAGCATGGGCATCGATCCGGGCGAGACGCCTTATCTTGTGCGGGCCGATCCAGGCCCCAACGCGGCGCTATTGCATATCGCGGGCCGCGGCATCGCCATGCCGAACGCCGGTCCTGGTCAAGCCTATTGGAAGCCGGTCGCTTATGGCGTATCCACGGAAGCCGAGGCGCGAAGAGCCGTTCAGGAATTGGCGGCCAAGAAGGTCGATCTGGTCAAAATCTGGGTTGACGACCGGAACGGAACCGTGCCCAAGCTCACTCCGCCGCTCTATCGCGCAATTATCGATGAAGCGCACAAACACGGCCTCCGCGTAGCGGCCCATATCTATTATTTGGCGGACGCCAAGGAGCTTCTACGATCCGGCGTGGATATTTTCGCTCATGGCATTCGCGACCGCGATGCCGATGACGAAGTCGTCGCACTCTTTAAACAGCATCCCAATGTGTATGTAATTCCGAATCTGCCGGAGCGCGAAACAACCGAAGAGGATCTGCGTTTCGCGGCGGAAACCGTTCCCGCCTCTGAGATCCAGAAAATCCGCGACGCCATCGCGCATCGCAAACCAGAGGACGTTCAGAAAGCCCGAGACTTCTACGGCGTTCAGGCTCGCAATCTAATGAGGCTGAACGCGGCGGGGGTGCGAATCGGCTTCGGCACGGATTCCAGCACCACCATCGGCTGGGCGGCCCATCAAGAAATGACCGACATGGCCGCGGCGGGAATGAGCCCATCTCAGGTATTGACCGCGGCGACGAAAACCGCGGCCGCGCTGATGAAGTTAGATCAATTGGGCGTGATCGCCGCGGGCAAAACCGCCGATTTCCTCGTGCTAGACGCCAATCCTCTGGAAAACGTCAACAACTCCCGGCGCATCTCAAAGGTTTATATGAACGGAAAGGAATTAAACCGGACGGCGATGCGGGCGATGTGGGTGAGCCAGTAGTGAGCTTGAGGCCGCCTCGAACGGAAAGCGTCTATGGGTGCGCCGCTGGTGGCTTCATAAAGCAATCTATCGCAAAAAAACGCCATTTCACGGCGCCTGGTCGGAGCCTTGTTCGCCGTTGTGACCCTGTTTTACCGCGCGGGATCATCGGCCTCGGCGGTGTACACTGGTTTGCCAGGATACCAGCATGCAGCAACTCAAGTCTGTCGATGTCGCAATCGCTGGCGGCGGTTTTGTCGGCCTCACATTGGCCAAAGAGATCACGGCGCGCACTTCGCTCTCGGTAGTAGTTCTCGAGCGGGGCCGGCCGCGCAAGACCTCCGATTATTCTACCGGCATGGACGAACTGGATTACGCCCTTCGCTTTCGCATGATGCAGAATCCCGCCGAGGAGACGGCCACGCATCGCCACTCTTCGCGCGCAAGCGCTGTCCCCATCCGCCAATACGGCTCCTTCAATCCCGGAACCGGCGTGGGAGGCGCGGGAGAGCACTGGGGCGCCATCTCTTACCGCTTTTATCCGGAGCATTTCAAGCTCGCCACATTCTTGCGCGAAAAGCACGGCAGCCGCCTGCCCGAGGGAATCGCCGTTCAGGACTGGGGCTTCGGTTACGACGAAATCGAGCCGTACTACTGGCGCGTCGAGCAGATGCTAGGCGTTGGCGGCAAGGCGGGAAACTTACAGGGCAAGCGCATCGATGGCGGCAATGTCTTTGAAGGGCCGCGCTCGCGCGAATATCCCAATCCCCCGCACAAAATGCCCTACGCGCCTCTCGTCTTTGAAAGGGCGGCGCGCGAACTTGGCTATCATCCCTACCCCATCCCCACCGCCACGCTCAGCCGCGCTTACGCCAACCCCGATGGCGTCTCGCGGCCGGGCTGCGCCTACTGCGGCTTTTGCTCGCGCTACGGTTGCATGATCGGCGCCAAGGCTCAGCCGACCAACATATTAATGCCGCTGCTGCAAAAACGGAAAAACTTTACGCTGCGAACCGGCTGCAACGTGCGCAGAATCGTCCACCAGGATGGCCGCGCAATTGGTTTGAGTTATTTCGACGCATCCGGTCAGGAGATTCTGCAACCGGCCGACATCGTCATTGTCGCCTCCTGGACATTGAACAACTCGCGCCTGCTGCTGCTTTCCAAGTTGGGCGAGCCCTACGATCCGGCGACCGGAAAGGGAACGGTGGGAAAAAATCTCACCCACCAGGTAAACCAGGCGACTCGAATCTTTTTCGACAAGCCGCTGAACGCTTTTATGGGAGCCGGCGGGCTGGGAATGGGCATCAGCGACTTCGACGGCAAAGAAGGCGTCGACGCATTTCCAGGCGTGCTGCGCGGCGGCAACATCCGTCTGATGAGCACGGGCGAAGGACAAGTTGCATCCTTCGGCGCGATTCCTCCGGGCGAGGCAAAATCGGACTGGGGATCGGAGTGGAAGAAAGCCGCGCTCAACTGGCACGATCATGCCGCCTCGATCAGCACCGAAGCCGAGCACCTCGCCTACCGCCAAAACTACATCGACCTCGACCCCGTCTACACCGATAAATTTGGCGATCCGCTGGCGCGCCTGACCCTCGACTGGACCGATCATGAACGGGCTCAGGGGGCAATGCTTACTCAGATTCATGCGCAAATCGCTAAGGCCATGAATGCGAAATCCGGCGGCGCCAATTCCCGCTTGCTGGAGCGCTACACCGTCACGCAGTATCAGAGCACCCACATCAACGGCGGCGCGATCATGGGCGCCTCTCCGGACGCCAGCGTCGTGAACCCGTGGCTTCAGCACTGGCAAGCGCAGAACCTCTGGGTGGTCGGAGGTTCGGCGTTTCCACAGAATGGCTCGGGCAATCCAACTCTGACGATTTTGGCGCTTACATTCCGCGCCGCCGATGCTTTGATCGACCGATATGTGAAGCGGCCGGGAGCGCTCGCATGAAACGTCGAGAGTTCATCGCCCTGCCCGCGAAAACCTTGGGCGGCGTGCTCCTTTACACTTTGGCCCGCGAGCCGATGCGCGTTCAAGCCCAAACCGGCCAAGTCCGAATCCCTCTGCGATTCTTCACCGCGGCCGAGGCGCGCGTCATCGAGGCTGCCTGCGAACGCATCTTTCCCAGCGACGAAAGCGGTCCCGGCGCCAAGGAGGCCGGCGTCGTCGTCTTTATCGACCGCCAGCTCGCCGGGCCTTATGGAAAAGACAAGTACCGCTACACCAAGCCTCCCTTTGTAGACTCCGTCCCGGAGCACGGCTACCAAGGAAAGGCGACCCCTCGCGAGATCTACCGCGAAGGAATCCAGAAGCTCGGGAATTTCGCCGAGCTCTCCCCGGATCAGCGCGATCAACGCCTGCGCTCCATCGAGAATACTCAGTTTTTCCGCCTGCTCCGCCAGCACACCGTCGAAGGAATGTTCAGCGATCCGATGCACGGCGGCAATGCCGGCCTGATTGGCTGGCAGCTCATCGGATATCCCGGGCCGCTGATGAGTTATCGCGACGAGATCGACAAATTTCACGGCCTTCCGTTCCGTAGAAAACCCGTCAGCCTGGCGCAGGCATCCGGCCGGCCTGTGACCGGCTGGGAAGAAGAGAAAGACTAACGGGATGCGTTCAGCATTCCGGCAATGTCAGGCTGCATCGGCTCTGCGCATCCGCCTGTGGAGCGAAAGACGGAGATTTCCAAGCGGCCCGCCTTCGATGTGCTATCAATTGAGAATCATGCCATCAGAAGAAGAATTGCAAGCGGAAATCGAGCGGCTTCGGAAAGAAAACGAAGCGCTGAAAAAGCCGGCGCGCGGACAGATCTCGCTAAGAGTAAGCGAAAAAGGCGCGCTTTCGGTATATGGCCTGGGCCGGTTCCCCGTCACCCTCTATCGCGAACAATGGGAAAAACTGCTGGGAATTGCGGATGAAATCACGGCGTTTATCCGCGATAATGACCGGTCGCTTAAGAGAAAGGAATAGCCTCAGAATCGTCGCATGGCGGCATCCGGCTCTGCTGGGCGGCTTATCCGGGAACATGATAGATTTGTCTCGAAGAAGGGAGAATGCCGCTATGCATTTTAAAAACAGGTATAGGTTTGGATTCGTAACGAACCTCGCGTTTGTCGGTCTCGTTCCATTAGCCCTCGCGCAGGGTCCGGCGCCGGCGCCGCTCATGGTCCACCAATTGACGGCCAACGTTTATTGGGTGGAAGGCGGGGGCGGAAATAGCGGCGTCATCGTCGGCGATAAGGGCGTCATCGTCGTGGACGCCAAGACCACGCCCGCCGGCGGCAAGGAACTGCTTGACGACATCGCGAAAATCACTCCGAAGCCGGTCACGGCGGTCATCCTCACGCACAGCGACGGCGATCACGTCAACGGCCTCGCGTCGTTCCCCAAGGGTATCGCGATCATCGCGCACGAAAACAACAAGAAGGAGCAGGAAGCGGCTCTTTCGGCGGGCGGCCGCGGCGCTCCCCCCGCCGGCCATCTTCCGACTCAAGTGATTTCGAAAAATCGAGAGAATCTCAAGATCGATGGCGTCAAAATCGAGGCCCTGCACTGGGCTCCCGCCCATACAAGCGGCGACTTGGTGCTCTATCTGCCCGACCAGAAAATCGTTTTCACGGGAGATATCATCGCCACGACGCTGCCGGACCCGCTCATTCATCTCGAAAAGAACGGCTCTTCGGAAGGCTGGATCGCCACGGTCAAAGGCATCGCCGCTCTGAATTCCGACAAGTTCGTCCCAGGGCATGGAGACGTGGAGACCAAGGCCGCCATTCAAAAGAGGCTCGCCAGCGCGGAGATGAAGCGGACCAAGATCATGGAACTCGTCGCGCAGGGCAAGTCTTTGGATGAGATTAAAGCCGCCGTCGGCGATCAGCCTCCAGCGCAAGGAAAAGGCAAAGGCGGACCCAACTTCCCCAGCTTCACCGAGGTGGTCTACCGCGAGCTGACTGGCAAAAAAGGCGCCTGAGACGAAGGAATGACGCCACACCCTCGAACTAAGAACCAAATCCCCGCCTTCGACCAACTACCCGTGAGGCCAGACGCTCCACCGGAGTCCAGTTGGGGCGTTTTCGGAGATGACGATGGAATCGGGTGCCTGAACTTCCTAACTCCCGAGGGCGTTGTCGAAGCGGCCCGCCTGATCCGGAATGGCAAAGTCTTCCGGCTCGACGCCAAGCTCAACTTCGCCACACCTACCCTGATGGGGCGCGCAACGGTCGAGCACAAAATCGTTCCTCTCGGACCCTTTGCCAACGACGACATTCTCGATCGCCTCAACACGCAATCCAGCACGCAATGGGATGGGCTCGGCCACGTAGGACATGGCCGCTATGAGCGCTTCTATAATGGCGTCACCGTCACCGATATTCGGCAGGGCGGCAATCGCAAGCTCGGCATTCATCGCTGGGCGGATCGCGTGGTGGGCCGGGGAGTCTTGATTGACGCGTTTGGCTTCCGCAAGTCTCAAGGCCGGCCGGTTAACCCTCTCGCTAAGGACGTTTACACGCTGGAAGAATTGCAGGCGTGCCTCGATACTCAGAACGTCGCGCTGAAGCCCGGAACCATCCTGCTGGTCCGCACGGGATGGATGGAGGAATATGCCAAGTGCACGCCGGAGCAGAAGGAAGCCCTCGCGCCTTTCGACAAGATCCAATCCGCGGGCGTCGAGGCCAGCCGCCGCATGGCCGCTTGGCTCTGGGACAATCGCGTGGCGGCCATCGCCGCCGACTGCCCGGCCGTCGAGGCGCTGCCCATGGAACTGCAAGATGACAATTTGCTGCATTATCGCGCTCTTCCGTTGTTGGGATTGCCTCTGGGCGAATTGTTCGTTCTTGCCCCGCTGGCCGAAGATTGCGCCCGCGACCGGCGCTATGAATTCATGATCGTTTCCGCGCCGCTTAACATAGAAGGCGGCATTGCTTCGCCGCCGAACGCAGTCGCGATCAAGTAACTGCCTGGGCCGGTCGGCTATGTCCCCGTCTTCTTGACTGCCTCGCCCGACAGCGCGTCGCGAACAGGCGCGTCCACCACTCGTGCGGCAAACCAATTGGGGTAGGTGGGCGCGGACGCGGTGAGTTGATCCAGTTCCGCCAGTTCTTCGCTTGTGAGCCGCAAGTCCGCCGCGGCGAGATTGTCTTCGAGTTGAGACGTCTTGTTGGCGCCCAGCAGGACCGATGAGACGCAAGGCTTCGACAGCAGCCAGGCCAGCGCAATTTGAGCAACGGAGGCGCCGCGCGCCCCGCCCAGCGCGCGCAGCCGGTCGACGACCCCGTAACTCTTTTCGCGATCGTGGGGAAGCATGTCGAAGCTAGTAAGGCGCCCGCCGTCTCCCTCGGGCCTCTCTCGCGTGTACTTGCCTGTTAAGAATCCGCCCGCCAGAGGACTCCACGCGAAAATCCCTATGCCTGCGTCCTGAACAAAGGGGAGGATTTCCTGTTCCAAGTCGCGCCCGATGAGTGAATAATACATCTCCGCGGCGCGGAATCTTGCCCAGCCGTTCCGGATCTGAACACCAACAGCTTTGGCTGCGCGCCAGGCGTTCCAGTTCGAGAAGCCGATATAACGCACTTTCCCGCTCCGAGCTAGGGTGTCCAGCGCTTCTGCGGTTTCCTCTACCGGCGTAAACGGGTCCGGCCTATGGACCAGATAGACGTCAATATAATCCGTGCCCAGACGGCGGAGACTCTCCTCCGCCGATTCGAGAATGTGGTGGCGCGAGAGGCCCTGATGAAGCAGCGCCGGGCCGGTGCGAAAGCCGACCTTCGTGGATATGACAACCGATTTGCGGCGCGCGCCCAGGGCCTTGCCCAGCATCCGCTCTGACTGGCCCTCCGTGTAGACGTCGGCGGTATTGAAGTGATTGACGCCCGCATCCAGGGCCTTTCCGACCAATTCGTTCGCGAGATTCTGACTATCGACCTTCGAGATGGGCTTGAACAGCCCCTCGGAACTGCCGAACGTCATTGCGCCGAGGGCAAAGCGCGATACAATCAGCCCCGTATCGCCAAGCCGGTTATATTGCATGGCGCTTCAGTTGGCCGCCGTTCCGGCGGATTTTCGCGCTTGCTGCACCTTCGGCGCGGAGATGTAGCCTACGATCAGGTCCTTGCGCACTTCGTTGACCACCAACTCATAAGGCTGTGCGGCGCGGGAAAGATAAAATTGCAGCGGCTCGTTGGTAGACCGGTCCTTCTTCTCGATGGTTTTGTCGTCGGCGATCAGATCGATGGTATACCTGTTCTTCTTCGGATCGGCGCTCTTCAGCCGCACCATCACATCGCCCACTTTAGTGGGATTCTTCTCTTTAGCCAGCTTGAATTCGGTGTAGTTGCGCTCCCCCAGCGCTTTCAAAGCCGCCAACTCCTTTTGGTTCGTCGCCACCAGGCCGCTCGTCACGCCCAGATCGCCCGTGGTGCGCTTTAAATCCGCGATCGTCTTTTCCAATTCCTGCCTGGTGGAAGCCTGCTCGGTTTTAAGAGTGTCGACTTGGCCGGAGACCTCGCCCACTTTGCCCTGGGTGGCCGTCGCCTGATCCTTCACTTGCGACAAATCCGCGGTGACGGCGCTGACCTGCTTGGCTTGTTGCTCTTGCGCCTGCTGAAGCCGCGCAGCGAGCTCATCGGCGTGCTTGGCCGCGTCAATTTTCGCCTGTCCCGCCAACTGGCTCGCCTGCGCGCGCGCCGCGTCCAGCTCTTTCTTAAGATTATCCACGTATCGCCGGCTGGTCTGGGAGGAAACGTTCGAGGCTTCCTGCGTCTGCGCGATCTTCTGGTCGAGCGAATCCAGCCGGTCGTTGAGCTGCGACCGAAGCTGGCTCAATTGCCCATTGAAGTAGTAGAATTGCCCGCCCGCGATCGCCGCCAGGGCGGCCACCGCAAGGATCAAGGGAGTCTTCCATCCCGAACCTGACGGCCCAGGCGCTGGATAGGCCGCCGGTGGATAAGCGGAAGGCGGATAGGCTGGCGGCGGTTGATAGGCCGGAGGAGTCTGAGACGAAGCTGGTTGTGGCTGCGTGCCGCCCGTAAACGGTCCGCCAATGATGGAACCCATGATTCTATCTCCTTAAACTGGCCAAAACCGATGGTAGCACCATCGGCTGGACGCTCAGAGGCGCCTCAGGAGGCCGCGGCTTTCTCGATGGCGACGGAAAAAGCCGCCCGCGTTAGGTTGCGGCGCAGACTTCCAGCGAGCCTCGAGTCTTTAGATGGCTGCCAGCGGCCGAGGGTTTCGTCTCTGACGCAGCCTTCCGTTCCGCGCCCTCCGCACGCGACGATTCTGGGTGTTGAGATTCTGCCTGCGCAGGGTATACATTGAACAGTTGGACATCCGGCTTGCTTTATCCGCGGCTCTGTCGCCGCGCCTGTTCGCTGGTTGGTTCCAACAACAAAGATCTAGGACGATCTAAAGGGAGATGCCCAAATGCGGAAATTGATTTTGATCGCGCTTGCTTCTGCACTGTGCATGCAGTTTGGTTTGGCGCAACGAGGAGGCGGAAAGGGCGGAGGAAAGAATGGTGGAGCGCCGCCGCCGCCCCCGCCCCCGCCTCCGGCCGGACTTGAATGCTTCGATAATCTGCCCACGCCCGAATTCCCAAAAGCCGCGCTTCAGGCCAAGGTGGACGGATCGGTATGGGAAACCATTCAGGTGGACGCACAGGGAGCCGTTGGCAAGATCGACACTCAGGTCACGTCGGCTTACGGTGACGGCGAGAAGCTGCTGAAGCCGCCGTCCGACGCCGCTGTTCGTGCGGCCAAGTTCAAATCCGATTGCAATGGCAAGACCGTGCTTGTGGTTTTTCGCTATGAGCTGCACGGCGACGCCATCGCCAATCCACAGGTCACCTCCCGTAGGGAGACGCCCTATATCGTGTGGATCGAAAGCCAGCCGATGGCCGCCGCGGCCGCTTCCGCTGGCAAGGCGGCGACCAAGAAATAGAGTCGATTTCCCGGGCAGAGCCGCGAATCCGCACAGCATGCCTTTGCGTTCTTTGCGGCTCTGCGAGAGGATTAAGGTCTATGGAATCCACTCGCAGGGACGTTTTGCTCGCCGGCGCCGCCGCCCTAGCCGCCCGCACGGCGGCGGCCCAGAACCCGGCGGCTTCGGCCGTTGAGCCCGCCTGGAAGCGCTTTTTCCCGCCAGGTTTCCGCAATCAACGGATCAAAACCTCCGGCGCCGAGATCAACGCAGTCATTGGCGGCTCAGGCCCCCCCGTGCTCTTGTGGCACGGCGCGCCCCAATCGCTTATCACCTGGCGGCTCATCGCGCCCGATCTTGCCAAGGATTTTACGCTGGTCATGTGCGATCTCCGCGGCTATGGCGATTCCAGCAAGCCTCCGGACGGCGAAAACCACGCAAATTATTCCAAACGCGCCATGGCGCTGGATGGGCTCGAGGTGATGCAGCAGTTAGGTTACGCCCGGTTTCCCGTGGTCGGCCATGACCGCGGAGGCCGGGTGGGACGTCGGCTCGCGCTCGACCACCCCGGCGCGATCACCAAGCTCGCCGTGCTCGATATCGTCCCGGCGCACTACCTCTATAGCCACTCCACTTGGCTCGACAAAGGCGGCCAACCCCATACGATCTTGGAGTTCGTGCGCGCCTATTTTCACTGGTTCAATTATCTGCGCGCCGCCCCTGGCCCGGAAAACGAGCTAAAGGCGCAAAACGACGCGGCCTTGGCGCGCGCCACCGACGAGGTCCAGCGGGAGTACCTCCGCACTTCCTCCACCATCGAAAATATTCACGCCATGTGCGAGGACTACCGGGCCTCCGCCACCATCGATCTGAACAACGACGAGGCTGACATCAAGGCCGGCAAGAAAATCCAGTGCCCTCTGTTGACTCTCTGGGCCGCCAATGGCGCCATGGGCCGCCTTTACGACGTGCTCGCCATCTGGAAACAAGAAGGCGTCGACGTTTCCGGCAAGGGATTGCCCGGAAATCACTCGTTGCAAGAGAGCGCGCCCAAGGAAACTCTGGAGGCGCTCCGAAGCTTCCTGAAGTCGTAGCCGCCCGCAAGGCCGGCAGGGTGGGTAAACGCGTTCTCGCCACTTGTACGGCCTTGCGAAGCGTTAGTCTTCTTCATTCGCCTCCCACTTGGCCGGCTTGTTGTGCTTCGGTTTTTTCCGCGCGCTTTCCGGAAGAATTGGCCGCGAAGGCTTCACAGTCCCCACGCGCTCCCGCGCCAACGCCCGGACCTCCTTTTTCTGATTGAATGTTTTCTTCTTCCTTCTCACGGCTTGTGTGCTAGACTCTTACCAAGGAGGCCGTATGGGTTTGCGTTCGATCGGCTTGCCTGAGCTATTGGTGATTTTGGTTGTCGCCGTCCTCCTGTTCGGCGGCAAGAAAATTCCGGAAGTCGCCAAGGGTCTGGGCGAGGGCATCCGCAACTTCAAGCATGCCTTGAAGGGCGAAGAGCATACCACACCAGTTCCCGACGACAAGAAGCCAGCGTAGGGCTTCCTGGCGCTTCCCGCAGTTTGTGGAGCGCGCCTCAATCGGTATCCAAGTCAAAAACCCCGCAACGGCCCCGGACGCCGGTAGCGGGGTTTTTCATTTGCTGCCCAATGCCGGCCCTTAACGGCCGGGGCCAATCGCTTGTTCGCTCGCTCCTACTTCTTTTTGGGCGGCACAATCGCATCCCGCACGGCTTTGGCGACGCGAAATTTCACCACTTTCTTGGCCGGAATCTTGATTGCTTCTCCCGTCGCCGGATTCCGCCCCATGCGCGCCTTTCGGTCCACGCGCACCAGTCGCCCTATGCCGGGCAGAACGCACATCCCGTTCTTTTTTGTCTCGCGAACGGCCATTTCGGCATAGGCGGTCGTGAAAGACTTCGCCACTTTGTTCGGCACGCCAACAGCCGCCGCCAGCTCTTTGACCATCTGCGATTGAGTCATCTTAGCTGCCATAGTTCTCCTTTGGACTTCTGATTCTCCCTGTTGTTGGATTGTCGCGGAACCCGCATGAATACTGCGCGAAACCGCATTCGTACTTACTGCATGATAAGGGATCTTGCGCCGCCCTGTAAAGAGGAAAATGCGTAAAAACCGCGATTTTCCGCAGGTTTTCGCGTATTTTTATCCCCTGCCGCGCGCCGCGGCGCAACGCGCCGCCCACATAAGCGCGCGGCGCGTTTGCCTAAACAATGCGGCGTCGCCGCGCGATAATTGGAGTTGCCCCCGTCGAGCGAAAAACAAGGCCCGCGAGCCGAGCGCCCGCGCCCTGCCTCCATCGCCATCATCGGCGCGCCCATGGATCTGGGCGCGGGACGCCGCGGCGTGGACATGGGGCCCTCGGCGCTGCGCGTGGCCGGCTTAAACGAGAAGCTCGCGGCCATCGGCTACCACGTCGAAGACCTCGGCAACGTGGTGGTCGAGCAGCCGGAATCGCTGCCCGCCGGTCCTTCCCACGCGCGCTATCTGCCACAGATCGCGCACACCTGCGCGCGCCTCGCCGACATGGTCGAAAACGCGGCCGATGGCGGCCGCGTTCCCCTGGTTCTCGGCGGCGATCACTCCGTGGCCGTAGGCACGGTGGCGGGCATGTCGCGGCGTTTTCGTAAGCAGGGCCGCAAGCTGGGCCTGATCTGGATCGACGCGCATGCCGACATGAACACTCCCGAATCGAGCCCCAGCGGCAACGTCCATGGAATGCCCTTGGCCTGCTGCATAGGAAACGGCCCGGAAGAGCTGACGCGTCTGGCTGGCGCCGCGCCGGCGGTTGAGCCGGGATCGGTGGCCATCGTGGGCCTCCGCAGCGTCGACCAGATCGAGCGCCTGAATGTCCGCGGCACGGGCGTCCATCCTTTCACCATGCGCGATATCGACGAGCGCGGTATGCGAGCCGTCCTTCAACAGGCCATTCACCTCGCTTCCCTCGACACCGCCGGATTTCATCTGTCTTTCGACCTCGACGCCGTGGACCCCAGCGAAGCCCCCGGCGTCGGCACGCCCGTTCACGGAGGCATCACCTATCGCGAAGCGCATCTGGCCATGGAGATGGTGTGCGACAGTGGGCTTATGGTTTCCATGGAGGCCGTGGAAGTCAATCCCGTGATGGATGAAGCCAACCGCACGGCGATTCTGGCCGTGGAGCTGATCTTGTCGGCCCTCGGAAAGAGGATTTTGTGACTCGCTTGCGCGTGGCGGTGATTTGCGGAGGCCGCAGCGGCGAGCACGAAATCTCCCTCCGCTCGGCCGAATCCGTCATCGCCGCTATGGATCCGCAGCGCTACCAGGTGCAGCGCATTCTCATCACCAAGCAAGGACGCTGGCTGCCCGCGCCCATTCTCCCCGAGCCTGGCTCGAACCCCGGCATCGATGTCGTGTTTCCCGTGCTGCATGGAACGTTCGGCGAAGACGGCACTGTGCAAGGCTTGCTGGAGTTAGCTGCCTTGCCATATGTCGGGGCCGGCGTGCTCGCCTCCTCGGTTTCCATGGATAAAGAGGTGATGAAGCGCCTGTGCCAGCAGCGCGGCCTGCCGGTTGCCGAATATCTGCTAGCGCGTCGCGGCCGTTTTTGCCTCGAGGAGATCTGCCGGCGCCTCCCCTATCCTCTTTTTGTCAAGCCTGCCAACCTCGGGTCTTCCGTCGGGATCTCCAAGGTCAAGGCGCGCGGCCAGCTCGAAGCGGCGCTTGAACTCGCAGCCCGCTACGATCGGAAAATTTTGATCGAGCGAGCCGTTCAAGGCCGCGAATTCGAATGCTCCGTGATGGGCAACGGTCAACCCATCGCCGCCATCCCTTGCGAAATTCTGCCTTCCCGCGATTTCTACGACTACGAAGACAAGTATCTGCTGAATAAGGCTAAAACGGTGCTTCCCGCAGACCTGACCAAAGAGCAGTTGCAGGAGATCCAACGGCTGGCTATAGCCTGTTATCAGGCGGTGGAGTGCGAAGGCATGGCGCGCGTGGATTTCCTCCTGGAGACCGCCACCGGAAAGCTCTACGTCAACGAAATCAACACGGTTCCCGGCTTTACTTCGATCAGCATGTTCCCCAAGATGTGGGAGGCGGCGGGGATTCCCTATCCCCAGCTCATCGACCGCCTGATCGAACTCGCGCTCGAGCGGCATCAAGAGCGCCAAGCCACGCATTACGAGCGATGAGAAGCGTGCTCGTCTCTGCCCTGCTGCTGTGCTTGCCGGCTCCGGCCGCGGACGATCCGCCCACGGATCCCGCCGGCAAACTGCTCCCCGGCGTCAAAAAGCTGATCGACCTCTATTCCATCGCCGAGAGCGAGGCCGCCGACGCCGTCGATCCCTCCACGGCTTTCTACCAAGGCGCGATTCCAGGAATGCTCCGCACGCTCGACCCGCATTCCAACTTCTTCGATCCCGGCCAGTTCCTCCAGTTGCAGCAGTTGGAGCGCAGCGAACAGAAGGGCTTCGGCAGCATCGTGAGCGTGCTGCCGGGTCGCGTGATCGTCTTGCAAACCCTCCCTGGAACGCCTTCGGCCAAGGCCGGGCTGTCGGGAGGAGATGAGATTGTCGCTATCAACGGCGTCGCGCTGGCCCGGCTTGAGTTCGATCAGCTCATCGATTTGCTCACACAAGCCCGGCAGCACGAGGTTGCCCTGGATGTTGTCAGACCCGGAAGCGCCCGGCCGGAGCGCATTGCGATGTCGCCCGCGCTGGTGGACACGCCAAGCGTAGATCGCGCCTTCTCGATCGCCCCTGGCGTCGCCTACATCCGCGTCACCGAGTTCGAGGATCCCACGGGAAGGCTGCTTCAGGAGACGATCGAAAAGCTGGGCGGGCCGAATCTGAAAGGATTGGTTCTGGATCTGCGCAACAACCCCGGCGGCGCCGTGAAAGCGGCAATGGAAGCGGCCGGTCTGTTTTTAAAGCCGGATCAGCTCGTTTTCTCGATTCGCGGGCGAAACGCCGAAGCCGAGGAGGTCCGCGTGCCCAAGCTGGCGCGCCCTTACAATTTCCCCTTGGTCGTTCTTGTCAATGGAAGGACCGCCAGCGCTTCGGAAATTCTCACCGGCGCGCTTCAGGACCATGATCGCGCCGTTGTGCTCGGCGAGCCAAGCTATGGCAAGGGACTTGTGCAGCAAGTCTATTCCCTGAGCGGCGGCGCGGGATTGGCCCTCACGACAGCCTTTTATTTCACTCCCAGCGGACGGTCGATTCAGAAACCGTTGGAGGGAGGCCAGCTTGGCGCGGCGACCGTGATGGCGCAAGGTCCCTTCAAGACGGATGCGGGGCGTGAAGTGCGCGGCGGCGGCGGCATTCAGCCCGACGAAGTGATTTACCCCGAGCCCCAAACCCCTTTGCGCTTGGCCCTGGACGCTTCGGGAGTGATCACTTCGTTTGCCGGAGAGTATGTCCGCACTCACGAAATCGATGCGAATTTCGAAGTTACGCCCGAGCTCCTGGACGACTTCAAAATCTACTGCTCGGCGCGCCAGATTCAGCCATCCGTGGGCCAGTGGTCCGTCGACCGCGATTGGATCCGCGCCCGGCTCACGCAAGAACTCGTCAACCTCAAATTCGGCGTGGCCAAAGGCGATGAAATCGAGTTGCGGCGCGACCCCGTCGTGCGCCGGGCCTTGGCGCGGCTGGGGTTGTGAGAACGCGGAACCACAACCCGTCTCCGGCGGCCGCCGCCGTCGTCGGCCAAGACAAACCCAGCGATAGTAATCTCAATTCGACCCCGGCAGCCGGGCCATCAAGACAAGCAATTCGGCCTGACGCGATACGCCGGTCTTGCTGAAGATGCGGCGCAAGTGAGTACGCGCCGTTTCATAGCGGATGGTTAGCTCTTGTGCGGCCTGCGCGACCGATTTTCCTTCCGACAGCTTGGCGGCAAGCGCCGCCTCTTTGCGAGTTAGGCCGTAAAACTGAATGAGAAGGTCCACGCTGGCGCTTGGCCGCCGCTCTGGATCGGTAATAAAAACGACCGCGGCCGGCGGCGGCATCCCCACAAACCAGCGAAACCGGGCCAGTAGGGGGGCGGCCACCACCTGGTACGGGGCGCGTAACGAAGGCCGCGCGATCTTTACGGCTGCGCGGCCAACCGGCCGGCTATCCGGACAAATGGCGCGATCAACCGCCTTGCCCAGCCGCGTATCCGTCGAAGGGTCCGCCGCGCACAATGCGCCTCGCCGGATCTCCAGTCCGTCTTTCGCGCAAAAAATCTCCTGCGCCGCGTGATTCGCGTAAACCACCCCGCGGCCGGGCGCGAGAAACGCCACGCCGTAAGGCAGCCCCTCCAGAACGGAAGTACCGCCCGCTAGTAACCCTAAGCGCCGATAGACCGTCCAGGCCCGCGTCAAATACGGCAGCAAGAATCGTGCGATTTCCCTCTCGTCCTCGCCGTATTCCCTCTTCTTACGCTGAGCGGATACGCTGACAACGCCCGTTTCCTCGGCGGAAATGACCATGCCGACTCCATAGGCTCCAATGTGCCGAATGTAGTCGTTGTAAAATTCGGACTTCTCCAGCACCTCGCGCGGGCATTGTTCTTCTGTCAGGTTGACTCGTCCAGGCGTTAACAGCGTGCGTCCGTGTTCCCGCCACAGATTCAGCTTGGAATAGTAGTCGTTGTAGGAGCGCCTAAGTGGGGAACTGAGGCCAAAACCGTGCAGAACCACGGACTTGGGCTGTTCGAGATCGTGAATCTGCAGGACCGTGAAGTCGGCCGCAACGACTTTTGCGTATTGCTCCAGGAAATCGGTCCATGAGTCCGGCTCGGCAGCCGCTTCATATGCCCTCAGCGCAAGCCGCAACAGCTCGGTCTCCGACGCCAAAGCTCAACCTCCGTAACGTGGTTGCCTATCGGAATAGGATACAATAGATCCTCGGCGTTGCGTCAGTCATAGTACTCCGGCGCGACCTTCCTCTTCATTCCGGCCGTGTAGTCGTGCTGAATCCACAACTGCGCCTTGTTTCTCTTGACGAAATCTTCGATCATCGCCCGGCTCCTGGCCGTCTGTTCCTTATCGAAGTCGAACGAGGGGATCCGCTTATAGGCGATCTCTTCCGGGTAATGATAAAGATCTCCCGATAACAGCACGGGGCCCGTCTTGGCAAGCTTCAAAAATAAAGATTGGTGGCCCGGGGTATGGCCGGGCGTGAACTTGATCGCCACCGTGCCGTCGCCGAAGACGTCGTAATCCTCGCCCTGGAGCAGAATGGTCTTGCTGCTGGCAAGCGCCTCAAAGTACTTTGGATCGGCCACGCCGCCCAGTTTTTTGCCGTTGTCCTGACGCGGCGCGAAGATCGCGTCCCGTTCCGGCTTCTGCACGATCCAGGTCGAGCCGGCAAACTGGCTCGCGTTGGCCACGTGATCGCCGTGATAATGCGATAGAGCCAGATACGTAATGTCTTTGGGTGTGTAGCCGAGGGCCGCCAGTTGCGGCAGCAGCGGCCGGTCTGCCACAAACGCCCCCTGCTTGACAGGCGGAGTCGCGTTCTGAAAAGCGCTATCGGGAATCTCGCCCGTATCCCAAATCATGGTCCCCCGCGGGTGCGCGATGAGAAAGCACGGCGTGATCATATCGGCTGTCTTCAGCTCGCCTGCTTTGAATCCCATCGAGTCTCCGCTGACTCCCGTGATTTTGCCGCAGTCAAGAACGTAGAGCCGCAACGACTTGGGCGGCTGTGGCTTGGCTTGTTGGCCTGTAGCGACAAAGGCGGCCATGGCGGCGGCCGCGAGAATGCGCAAGAGTTTCATGGCGGGATTCTATCACGCCCAGCGTCAGTTGAAGCAGGCCGGCGCCACAATTTGAAGATCTGTAACGTTCAGCCAATTCCCGCCCGCATCGCGGTACAGCAGCCCCTTCACCGCAACCGTCTGGCCTTGGTGCAAATGGGGTTGAAACCCCGCCGCGCTTGCCAATTGGAAAGTCTGCCCGCCGCCCGCGGCGGCGGGAGCGGGTGCGTTTTCCTTGGCCGCGCTCGGCTCCGTCGCCTTGGTGAGAATCCAGTTCCCCCCCGGACCCTTCGTCAGGCAGCCCGCCACTTGCACCAGCGCGAAATTCGGCAGGCCGGTCCGCCCCTTCTCCACGATCTGGATCGCTTCCAGTTGGTCCGGCTTCATTTCTAATTCCGCCGGCCCGGCGGGGAAGCCATTCTGCTGAAGCAGGTAGGCGACGATATCGAGCTTCGCTTCGTCGCTGACGGTTTCCGGATAGGTGGCCGGCATCGAATAGCGGATCTTACTGAACAGGTTGTTGACGCTTCCGTTCCGCCAGTCGAGCATGAATTTCTCGCCGCGCAGCGCCGGGCCGCGGACGCTGCCCGAAAGGTCGCGGTTGTGGCAGTTGATGCAGCTTGTTTCGAACGCCGCTTTGCCCCGGCCGGCCTGGGCCGCCGTGTAAACTCCTTCCCAGATGTTTTGGGCGCATAGGCTCGCGGCCGGAATCAGCAAAAAAATTCGCGCCAGCATGGTTACTTCGCCCCCTGCATCAACTGCCGGAGCAGGGCGGCCGTGCTTTCATGGCCGGGGCCGGAGGCCGCGCCGGCGTTGCGCGTGGGCTCGCGCGCCACATCCACCGGCATCCGGCCCTGTTTGTCCTTGAAGTCGAGCTTCGCGCCATGCTCCGCCAGAAAGCGGACCACTTGATCCGCTCCGCGCTGGGCTGCGCGATGAAGCGCGGTTTGGCCGTTGGCGTTGAACGAATTGACGTCGGCGCCGTGATCGATCAGCAGTTTCATGGCCTCGATCGTTCCGGC
>Ga0070738_10002960_pt1 | contig 24009 bp, 15 predicted proteins | sample Coa_R2_2_FD_66446 | JGI IMG/M metagenome (GOLD analysis project Ga0070738, IMG submission 66446) | Surface soil microbial communities from Centralia Pennsylvania, which are recovering from an underground coalmine fire - Coalmine... | ecosystem: Environmental > Terrestrial > Soil > Unclassified ... | reverse complement strand
TTTTTTCTCGATATTTTTCTTCTGATAAAAAAGTGGTGGTTTTATAATCGATAATCCAACGAATACCGTTGTCAACAAACGTTCTATCGATAATAAGATTTTCAACTTTACCTTCAATGATGGCAGAGATAGCAAACTCATTCTTAGCTTCTGCATGTGGAGATAAAATCCACTGGCCACGGGCATCAAGTAACACTTTATCTATCATTGTTTTGACGGTGATAGTTAAATCATCTAATTGATGCGGCAGTATACCTACTTGTCGTAATTGCTGATAGATATAGTGTAATTGTGGATCGTTAACGGAATTTTTCCACCATTCTATCCCGAAATTAGCAATTTGTTGAAAGATTCGATGCATGACGGTACCCACTAAGCGAGGGGTGGCATCTGTTAATTGAAAACCATTTTGATTGGCGTGGAAGGCGAAATTGATTTTTTGTTTATCTTGAAAAGAATTGATCCATGAAGATTTAAGACGAAATAAATAACGAGAAGTAGAGGTATTACTCATATCAATATTATCCGCGAAAGCCGGTACGGAAAGAATTTCATTTTTTTGTTTTTCTAATAAAGGCCAAAGTTTCTCCAAAAAACTTCCTGTTTCTACTCTTATCTCACCATTTTCTTTTTGGGATGCATCGAAAAATAAATATAAACGCTTCTTAGCACGTGTCGTTGCTACATAAAATAAACGGTCAGTTTCGTAATTCGATTTGGTTCGTTGTTGGCGATAAATATATTCATACGTTGCATCAATTTCATCGCCGGTAGCATGAATCGGGGCTAACAATAAAGCAATTTTATCCTCAGCCAGTGGTTGTTCTGTCCACAATAAAAGAGACTTATCATCATTCGGGATCTTTCGCTCCAAATGCGGCAATATCACTGTATCAAATTCCAAACCTTTAGCGGTATGAATCGTCATAATTTGCAATGTCGTTTCATCTTGTTGGGCAGAGGCATATAATTGTTCGATTTTCTCTTTTAATTTATCTAAATCAATAATTGGGTAATGCTGACTAAATTCTTCTAATAATTCGAAATAAGCTTTTGTATCTTCGATCTCATGATAATGCTGCAGACAAGCAGGGCCACCTAATAGTAACCAGGTATTTTCAATCCAAGACCGTAAATCATCACGCTCCCGCTCAGCGATTTTTTTTTTCAAAATAGGAAGAATCCTATTAACTCGCTGTTGCCCATCCTTGCTCAGTTGCAAACGCACGTCTTCGCGATTTAATTGTTCCCATATCGTAACATGGGGTTCTCCTGCTAGAACCAATAAATCACCTAATGTTAATCCGCACCAAGGAGCTCGTAAAAACGCTAGCCATGCTATACGGTCGGCAGGATGTAATAAGGCGCAGGTAAGGGATAGGAGATCTTGGATGCTTTGACGAGAAGCAAGCTGATCAATATCAACTGCACGATAAGGAACCTTAGCTTTTTTAAGAGCGGGAATAATGGCTTCCAAATAAGCACGTGATCGCACGAGAATAGCAATTTTTTCATCGGGATATTGTTTTTTGATTTCTTGAATAAGCGTAACAATATGATTTGCTTGAGCTTCAGCGCCTTCATCATCAAACCCTTGTATGTGAATAGTTGAATGGGCTTCTATTTCATTTAGGGTTTGATTAGCAACACTTGGGCTATACATTATTGCGCCAGTGGTAATATCATTACTCATCGGAAAAATTTGTTGAAAATGGGTATTATTCCATTCGACAATTTTTGCGCTTGAACGAAAGTTAACAGCTAAGGTTAAAGGTTTTAATCGAATATGACCAATGCCACTCTTACACATGCGAATAAACAATCCTACTTCTGCTTCCCGAAAACGGTAAATGGATTGCATAGGATCACCCACAACAAACAATGTTCGCCCATCATTTGTTTCCCATCCCATGGTAAGTTTTTCGATTAATTGATACTGTGTAAAAGAAGTATCCTGAAATTCATCTACTAAAATATGTTTAATTTGATAATCTAAGGCCAAGGCAAGATCAGTAGGATGGTCATCATTGCCAAGCGCTAATAAAGCAGCTTGTGAATTTTCGATAAAATCGATTTGACCGTGCTGTTGAAAAATAAGACGTAATTGGGCGGCGACGACTTTTAAGACGGTTAATAAAGATTTTAATATTTGCCACTGTTCATCTTGGTAATGGGGATTGGGAAGAAAAAATAATTCTATCAAAGCTAATCTTAGCTCTTCATACTTGGATAGAACAGTAACTAATTTGATGAAACGTTGTTGATAATTTTCATGTAACGATTTTTCTTGGGGATTTTTCATGTGGCTGATAGAAGGGAAGCCGATTGTTTTATCGACACGTTTGCGCCAAGAAAAAGGTTTTTTTGTTAAAAGTAATTTGGCTAGGCCTAGCCATGCAGGGGCGTCATCTGGTTGAGTACCGGGTAAATGATTCAAATTACGACAAGCTAGGATTTCCGAAACCGTATTACTAAGTACTAACTGATCGGCTGCATAACGTGCAATAGCCATTAATTCTGAAACATATTCTTTAGGGAATTTTTCATAGACAATCTTTAATTTTGACGATATGACAGAAGCTAAGTGCCCTTCAAGCTGTTTTTTGATGTCATTATCATCTGTATTCAATTGAATATAAGCTAACCATTGATCTCTCTTCGCCAGTAAGGTCACCAACAAATCATGTAATTTATTTAAGTCATTATCAAGATGCAGTAATAATTGAGCGATTGCTGGTGACCAAGCAAGATTTTCTTCCACATGTATTAGAACTTCTTGCACTGCTTCACGATACAGAAAAATAGGATGATCAGAAATATCTGGTTGTGAACCAAAATGCGATAACATGGGTAATTGTTTGGTTAAGAAGGCGCATAAGGAATCAATGGTTTGAATACGTAACTGATTAGGATTATTGATTAAATGCCAACGAAATTGCTTATCTCGCTGTAAAACTTGCGTAGCTAATTTCCAAGTTTGCCTGGCATGGGCAGACTCAGGTTCCGCTTCACTTTCTGCTTGCTTTAATGCTTTAAGAATGCGGGACCGCATTTCATTGGCTGCTTTTTTTGTAAAAGTAATTGCTAAAATTTCTTCCGGTGCTTTGACATGATTTAATAAAGTTAAGAAGCGTTGAATTAATAATTCAGTTTTTCCCGAACCGGCGGGTGCTTGGACAATAAAGGATTGGCTAGGATCTAACGCTAGCTGACGATGGATTTTATCTTGTTCAATTAAGTGATGGGTGGTATTCATGCAAGGATACTTCTTCATTAATCCGACAAAATGGTTTCAAGGCACACCAAAGACATGTTTGGTTTTTATCTTTAGGATCCACTTTAGCGATCCCCTGGCAAAAATCATCACTTAACTGCGTCAAAGTAGTATGCCATTGTGTGAGTTGTTCCTCCCATGAGGATAAAGCTGCTTTTTTGACCTCTGCAATGGATTTAATACCTTTAATGTCTAAGTCATATCGGCTTACACCCTTAAACACGTGTTCACCAGGTGTAATTTGAGCGAACGTAAGGCCAATGGTATTGTCAGGGTCTAATAATGAATAAAGTGGTAATTGCGGTTCTTCTGGGCGCGGGCTAAACCAGCTATTAATTTCATTATTTTTGCCGGTTTTATAATCGATAATCAATTTTTTTCCATCTGATAATTCATCGATACGATCAATACGAATAGAGAGTGTTAATTGATTAAGGGTAATCTGAGCTGCTTTTTCATTGGTAAGAACCTTAAACGGTGTGCGGTCTTTTTCAATCTTTAACCACTCTTTTATTAATTTGCGTACTCGTTTTTTCTCAAGTCCCATATAGTGTTTATAAGTGTGATGAGAATTTGGAAATGAGCTGAATGCTTCTTCTATACTATTGCTAATCAATTCATTTAATGCCGTTTTTTCCAGATTATTTAAAGTAGTATGATCTTTAAGCTGATTCCATACTATTTCCAGGGTTTTATGAATAATGGTGCCACGATCTTTGTTACGTAAGCCGGGAGAAGGTTTTTCTAATGCTTGTGCATGTAAGCGCCATTCAGAAAATGCTTTAAAAGGACATAGTGCTTGCTGCTTAATCACACTAATACCTCCCCGAACGGGTTCAGTGGTGAGCTGAGCGGGTGCAGCTTCATCGATGATAGTTTCTATTTCTTTTGTTAAGTAAATGTATTCGCTTGTTGATTGATAAGGGAGTAAATGTAAATCTTCATGATAGATAACGGTAAGATCACGCAGGAGGGAACTTGTTTGCAATTCTAATTCATCATTTTTTTCCGCATGGCTGAAAATACCACGTTTAGCACTTTGTTTAAATTGTTGAGTGAGTCGTTGACAAAACATTAATTCACGCTCAGCAGTAGCATGCGGCATGTTAAGTTCACGTTGTAATGATTTTGGAATAAATGGATTAGGTTTAGGCTGCGGCGGCCAAGAAACGTCATCCATACCTGCTACCCATAAATAATCAAAGGGTAGGGAGGCAGCTTCTAAGATTCCTAATACTTGTACAGGTGCATCGGGAGTTTTCGGTTGAAAAATCGTTTTGCTAATTAGTTTGTGTAACGCCTGTAAAGCGTGTTGAAATGAGGTAGGTTGAGTAATTTGGTCTAACAAAGAAAATTCAGCGAGAAGAGCAAGCCAATTTTCCACCACTTGATATTCTTCGCTACTTAAACTTCTTTCACCAGGCCAACCTAGCACAGATAATAATTGATTAAATAAAAGAGCCCAGTCGTAATAAGTTACTATTTTTTCTTGTTCTTCCAGGGTGGTAAAAAATCGTTGTATTCGCTTCGCTAAGCGTGGGCAGTAATTTTCTAGTGATAATTCTTGCAAATTAATTTGATTAATATTTTTTTGCCGTAAAACACTATCAAAATAAGCTCGTTTGGTTCGCTCAGTTTCTGCCTCGCCAAGGAAAGGAGAAGCTAAAAGATAACTGAAAAAATCAAGTGGAATATATTTTTTATGGAGCGACAAGAGCTGTAACGCTGTATTAATGATAGGGTAGTTTGATAAACTTTTACCTGCTGAAATATTAAATAAGGTTGGATCCTCAAATATTTCAGAAAAAATCTGTTTTATACGATCGCGTTTTTTGTCTAACGTTGGAATAACGCAAGCAATTGTTGCCGTATTATTGTGTGTTAAAGTGGTTTTTGCCCAACGTGCAATAGTCAATATTTCTTCTTCTTGATCTCTTAAGCTAATGCGCTCGACATGGTTATCATGCTGATAATATAAAGATTGTATTTCATCTATATGGCTACCTAAGGATTGGCAACAAGATAATAATTGTTTTAGTTGCGGAGAAATTTCAGTAAAACCGATGAGTATAATATGCTGTGGGGGGATAATTTCTTTTGATTTCATTTTACTAATAATGAAATCAGGCAATGTTGCTGCATCAATCCAATGCTGATCATGGCATAGCTGTTGAAACTCCGTCGCCCATCGTTGAAAAATAGCATAATCGTCAGCGCTATTAAAAATAGGATGGTGTATATCCACTTGCCATTGCTTTAACAGGGACCATGCGGTTCTTACAGTATTAGCTGTTTCTGAGACATGTAAGAGAAAATGACTTTCTTTGGCGTTAGAGACAATCTTTTCCCATATAAACCCATCTTGAGCACTGTTTAAAAGCAAAGGTGAGGCAGTAAAATGCTGGCTGGTATAATCACTAAAAAGCCGCTCTATCCAACTTGTAATAGGTAAAATATCAGGCATTTGCCAATAACGATGTTGTAAAGCCAGTTGATATTGCTGATAACGTTTATGAAGTGTCGCAGAAAGTCGGCGATTAGGAGTTAATAAAACGGTATTAGCCACATCAATATGCTGAAAAATGTCCATTTTACACTGCACTTATCCTGTTGGTGTTGCTAATTGGGGTGTGATATTCGACCGTTGCTGTCGTGTGACAAGAAGTAACGCAAATAAAATCAAACCTACAGCGAGCCTGGTCCATTCGTTTAAGTGTTCACTAAAAATAATGTGGCCCCAGAAAATACCTGTTAAGACGACAATACTATCTACCAGACTATAATAAACTGGCCCAGCAATTTTGATTAATTGGAAAACTAAAAGATAACCGATACTCGATAAAAGGATTTCTAACACAACTACACCTTCTGGCATGTTCAGAGGGAAATGGAATGGATAAAAATTTCCTGTCGAAAAAACCAGCGGACTTAATAATATACTCGATGCGATTAACATACCGGCCGTCAGTGAAAAAACATCACTCTCTGTTGGGCGATAGCGGGCCATATAAATGGAACAAACGGCAAATGAGATGGGGGTAATAAGTGTTGATAAGACCCAGGGGATCATATCATGTGAAGGCAAACTAAATTTAGGTAAAACGAGGAACATGAGCCCGCAAAACGCTAATCCAACCCCGGCCATACGTTGCCAATTAAATGATTCGAGGCCGGTTAGGAGTGCTAGAGGATAGGCAATCACAGGGACCGTATTAACAACCATAGCGAGGATGCTGGCGGGTAAGTGAGGGGCAGCGAAGTACATAGAAGTATTAGGGATAACGATGCCTGTTAAGCCGCAAATAAAGTAATAGCGTAAATGCGAAGTTGTTAATTTTATGGATTTAATTTGTGTACAAGAAATTAAGCTTATCACCATAGCGGGCCCTAAGGATTGCCAAAAACTATACCCTAAGGGAGGGACTCCATGTGTCATGGCAAATCGGGCGATAGAATAACCGGTGCCCCAGATGAAGCCTAAGAAGATGAGTAATAGAAGGCTAGCAAGGGTTTTTGATTGTTGTAAAATTAGCATATAAATGATTTTATTAATAAAAACTTATACATTTTAGCATAAATTAGGCTAAAATCCACCTTCCTGAACATAAACTGGGGAAGGTGGCTATGCCAAAACAAGAAAAAAACGAACAACGAAAAGAAATTAATAAGGAAGCGGCGAAGAGGTACCGTCAAAAAAAGAAAATATTGTGGATGACACTCGAAAATAATATAGATCAACTAGTAGAAGAAGTAGATAAATTACGAAAAAAAGTCGATGAATTAAAGCAGGAAATTAAAATAGAGCAAAGGGATAACTTTATATTGAAGCAAGATAAAAAGTGTAATGAGTATAATGAAGCAGTTAAAACTTGGCATTGGTTTTGGAATGTAATTAAAGATGATGAAACCAGTCAACCTGATTCCAACAACTTATCTCTTAATCCGTAATTAAACATTGGAATAACTTCTCAACCAAAATAATTCGATTTTTCGGTTCGTGGTTGTCCAAGGAAAAGCGTAGTCGACTCGGGCCGTCTAAACGAAATTGTTTTGGTTGAGTTTGAATTAGTTTGATGATAGTTTCTGGTTTGATATTGGGTTTTTCTGTAAACTCAAATTTACCACCTTTTTCATTGGCTTCGATTTTAATAATCCCCAATTGATCAGCCTTAAGTTTTAACTCACTTATTGCAAACAAATTTTTTAATGCATCCGGCAACAAACCAAAGCGATCTATCATTTCCACCTGAATCTCATCCAGAGCTGCTTGGTTTTTTGCATTCGCAATACGTTTATAAAATTGCAAACGAAGTTGTACATCGTTTAGATAGGTTTCTGGTATCAATGCAGTGATATGTAAATCAATCTCGGAACGCCGATGTAGCATGGAAGTTTCAAAATCTGGTTCTTTTCCTTCTTTTAATGCCTCCACTGCGCGTGATAATAAATCCATGTACAGGGTAAAACCAATTTCATGCATATTACCACTTTGCTCTTCACCTAATAATTCGCCTGCACCGCGGATTTCTAAATCATGCGTCGCTAAGGTAAATCCGATGCCAAGTTCACCGAGTGAAGCGATAGCATCCAAGCGTTTTGTAGCATCATCCGTGACACGATTTTTCGGCGGGATAAGTAAATATGCATAAGCTTGATGATGTGAACGTCCTACACGTCCGCGTAATTGATGAAGTTGGGCTAAACCAAATTTATCCGCGCGATTAATGATAATCGTATTAGCAGTGGGAATATCAATACCACTTTCAATAATCGTAGAGCAAACTAGCACATTATAGCGGCGATGATAAAAATCTGACATCACCCGTTCTAATTCTCTTTCGTGCATTTGTCCATGTGCCACAATAGGCCGTGCTTCATGAATTAAATTAGAAATTTCTTCCGCTTTTTTGTTAATGGTACTGATATCATTATGTAAGAAATAAACCTGCCCACCGCGCATAATTTCACGTTGAATCGCTTCTTGGATAATGCTGTCTTGGTATTCATGCACAAAGGTTTTGACTGAAAGACGTCGTGCAGGGGGCGTAGCTATAATAGAAAGATCGCGAATACCAGCTAGCGACATGTTGAGTGTGCGTGGAATAGGGGTGGCTGTTAAAGTTAAGATATCGACCGTGGAGCGTAATGCTTTTAATCGTTCTTTTTGTTTTACGCCAAAACGGTGTTCTTCATCAATAATAATTAAGCCAAGAGATTTAAATTGGATATCTTCTTGTAATAATTTATGGGTACCAATGACAATATCCACTTTCCCTTCTGTCATTCGTTGCAATACGCTTTTTTGTTCTTTGCCAGTTCGAAATCGCGATAACATTTCGATTTGAATTGGCCAATCAGCAAAGCGATCTTGGAAATTTTGAAAATGTTGTTGCGCGAGTAAAGTCGTAGGAACGAGCATAGCAACTTGTTTATTATTTTGAATGGCAAGAAAAGCAGCTCGCATGGCAACTTCAGTTTTACCGAAACCGACATCGCCACAAATAACACGGTCCATCGGCTTATCGGATGTCATATCGGCAAATACTTGATTAATCGCTTGCAGTTGATCGGGTGTTTCTTCAAAAGGAAACGCACTGGCAAAGGCCTCATATTGTTCCAGTGGTAGGTTGTAGCGATGCCCTGGTCGTGATGCCCGTTTTGCATAAAGATCTAACAGCTCAGCCGCAACATCTCGCGCTTTTTCAGCTGCTTTACGTTTTGCACGTTGCCACTGTTCAGTACCTAATTTATTAATAGGCGTATGTTCAGGATCAGTGCCCGTATAACGAGAGATTAAATGTAACGAAGCAACAGGAACATATAACTTGTCGCCACCTTGATACTCTAAGCATAAAAATTCAGTGATCTGGTCGCCGACTTTTAATGTCTGTAATCCCCGGTAACGTCCCACGCCATGATCAATATGCACGACAGGATCATTGAGTTGCAGCTCGGTCAAATCTCGAATGATGGCATCTGGATCTTGTACAGGTTTCTTGCGCAAACGGCGTTGCATCACACGTTTGCCATATAATTGAGTTTCTGTCAGGAAGGTTAATGGAGGATCGACTAGCGTAAATCCTTCTTCTATGGGTGCAACAACAATGCCACGCAAGACATTGCTAGTTAAAAATTCTTGCCAGGAATGAAAATATTTCGGAGAAAGCGAAATGCTTTGAAATAGTTGTAAAAGTACTTCCCGGCGCCCCATGGTTTCTGCACAAAAGAGTATACGGCCAGAATAACTATTTAAAAACTGCTGGAGCGAAGCAAGTGGTTGGGTTGCTTTGTGATTAATTTCTAGTGCAGGAGCAGGGGCAGTCGCAAATTGTTGACTATGCTGAGTATCTTGAGAACAAATATTCACTCGAGAATAAGATTTTAGTGCGGAATTAAATGCCTGCGGCGGAATGAAAATTTGGGTAGGCGTCAGCAGAGGTCGTGAGGTATCAAATTTCCCTTGCTCATAACGCATGGTCACTTCTTGCCAGAATTCATTTACCTTTGCGTCTATATCGCCAATCGTGATGACGTGGGTTCTTTTAGGAAGATAATCAAAAAGCGTCACCGTTTTTTCAAAAAATAAAGGTAAATAATATTCGATCCCAGGGGAACTGAGGCCATCGCTGATATCTTGATAAATAGGACATTTAAGCGGATTACCATTGAATTGACTACGCCAAGCTTGACGAAAATACTCAATGGCTTTGTCAGTCAAAGGAAATTCTTTCGCAGGCAATAAGCGAATCTGAGGAATTTTTTCAGTAGACCGCTGCGTATCGGGTAAAAATAGTCGAATGGAATCGACTTCCTCATCTAATAAATCAATTCGGAAGGGTGTCTTGCTCCCCATAGGGAATAGGTCAATGATAGATCCACGTATCGCAAACTCGCCATGTTCTCGTACTTGACTGACATGGTGATAGCCAGCATGGGTTAGGCGCGTCCTTAAGAGGTCGAGATTTAATTTATCACCTACTTTGAGTAAAAAACTGTGCCCCTCTATATAATCGTTAGGTGGCAGCCTATGGAGCAGGGTAGAAATAGTCGTGAGGATAGCTCCCTTCGTAAGCATAGGAATACGGTGCAGTACAGCTAAGCGTTCTGAGATGATATCGTGATGGGGAGAAAAATGGTCGTAGGGTAAGGTTTCCCAATCGGGGAAGTATAAAAAACCATCGCTTTGGCCGCTGAAAAAATGTAATTCTTCAATAAGATGAGAGATAAATAAGCTATCTGGCGCAATAATTAGCAACGGTTGCTGGCTTTGTTTAATTGCGCAAGAAAGTGCCAAACCAATGCTTGAACCATGAAGGTGGCTCCAGGTGATGCGTTCACCCGGGGTGTTGGGTAATGAGGGATGAAAAATAGTTGTATTAGACATGGCTTTCAAGTTGAATTGAAAATTGGAAGTCTATATAAATATTTTATACTATAGAAGTCAATCACTAAGGACTTAAATCATGCGTGGTTTTTATTTTTTACTTTCAGTTGTTTTATTCTCGACTCCCGCTTGGGCTGATATTAACCTTGAACCGCTTTTAAATCGTGTCACCCTGCAATTGCATGCTGAAGAATGGGTGACCACGAAAACGGCTCTCGTCAGCGTGGGTGTGAATGCAGCTGTTTCCGACCAGGGGATAGAAAAGCTGCAAAGTGGTGTGTTACAGCAGCTCAAGCAACTGTCTACACAAGGTGATTGGCATATTGTAAGTTTTGACCGCCAGTTAGATAAATCTGGTTTGGAGACCGTCCAGATTACTGCTCAAGCTCGCTTACAGCAGACTGAATTGGCAGGCTTGCGTACGAAAGCGAAGGCGATGAGTAAACCGGGGGAAACGTTTACTATTGATAATGTGCAGTTTATTCCTAGCGAAGATGAACTTCGTCAAGCTAATAATGAGTTGAGAAATTTGATTTATCAGCAGGCGAAAGCAGAGATGGATACATTAAATAAATTATATCCCGATCAAAAATATTACCTCCATCAAATTGATTTTGCTTTCCCACCTGCACCCGGCCCATTAGTGATGGCTAAGATGGCGCCTGCTGCAGCGCCTTTATCCGTGGGGAATAAGCAAGAATTGCAAGCGACTGTTGTCTTGGCTGCTGCTCCTGATTTTCTGACTCAGAAAGTAACGATGGCGCATTAATTTATGAAAAATGCGCTGTCGTGGTTTTACATGATGCTTGCTATTGTGATGGAAGTAGCAGGCACCACAGCCATGAAATTCTCTGAAGGGTTCACTCAATTAAAGCCTTCTCTCCTAATTTTTATTTTCTATGCCTTCTCCTTTACTTTTTTAACGCTTTCATTGAAATATTTAGAAATAGGTTTTGCTTATGCTATTTGGTCGGGTTTAGGCATCTTTCTTATTTTTTGTATCGGTGTTGGTTTTTTTCATGAGCCTATTACTATGCTGAAAACATTATCCTTGATTTGTATCATCGTGGGTGTAGTAGGGTTAAAGCAATCATGAATCTCATTGAATTAGAAAGCTGGGTATTACTGATTATCGCTATCATCTTTGGGGTATTGGGAACAGTTGCAATGAAGCTGTCATATGGGTTACAGAAATTAAGGCCGTCGCTTTATATGGCCTTGTTTTATGCAATATCATTTATTGCCTTAACCTTTGCAATGGACCATATTCACTTAAGCGTTGTCTATGCGATGTGGTCTGGCATTGGAACGGTATTAGTGGCGGCGATTGGCATCATTTATTTTCACGAATCACTTTCCCTGCGAAAAATTATCTATTTAACATTGGTTGTGATAGGCATCATAGGAATTCATTTCAGTGACAGCATTACTTAAATTTCGACCCCCTGTGATCGGACATCGGGGCGCCAGTGCGTATGCCCCCGAAAATACCATGGCTTCTTTTACAAAAGCAGCGCAATTAGGGGTGAAGTGGATTGAATTTGATGTCATGTTGTCCTCCGATGATGAACCTATTATTTTTCACGATGAATTATTAGATCGCACAACGAATGGCTGTCATGAAGTTGATCGATTTTGCAGTGCTTATCTGAGAACATTGGATGCTGGTGCTTGGTTTGATGCACGCTTTTCAGGTGAACGCATTCCTTCCTTGCAGCAAGTATTAGAATTTATTGATAATACGCGTTTATCCGTGAATATTGAGTTAAAACCTTTACCAGGCCAAGAAAGAAAATTAGCGCTTCGGATATTAAAAGAAATGAAATCGTATCTTGTACAAGCTAAAACCACCATCTTATTTTCAAGTTTTTCTGTCGAAGCCCTACAGACATTGCGTGAACATGCTCCTGATTGTCTAATGGGTTTATTGCTGCATGAATGGGAACCTGATTGGCAAGCATTAAGTATTTCTCTGCAATGTGTTTCTGTCCATGTCAATCATGAAATTATGACGCGGGAAGCAGCGCACAAAATAAAAGCGCTGCAGAAAGCACTGTTATGCTACACTGTCAACCAGCCTTTGCGTGCGCTAGAGCTTTATTCTTGGGGTGTGGATGCAGTGTTTAGTGATGCTCCTGATAAAATTATGCGGGTGTTATGATATTATTTTGTCGTATATGAGTATCAGTATTCTCTAAAAATTGTATCTTTTCATTCGCAGCCTCGCAAATTTTAATACATTTTTTATAATGATCGGTTGTATATCGAAATAATTTGCTTTTATATGAAGGTTCTTCTTTATCGGCTTCTCTTGAGAGTCTTTCAACTTCTTGCAAACGTTCGATTAAATCTTTTTGGCCATCATTGATGGCTTCCCATTGTTTTTTAACATGCGTAGGGACAAGAACACCATTAATCTCAGCACCGCCTATACCAAAATACGTTGTTACATGAAATGGTGTTTTTACTATTAATTCTTTAATTTCTTCAAGCGCCTTTTTTGAAATATTTAGCGCTTCGCTTTCGATGATTTCTTTTATCATTAGATAAAATTTACTTTTATCTTTCTCTAGCAACTCAGGAAATATCTCAGCTATGAATTTTTTATTTTGATTAAGGGTAGCTTCAATAATAAATTCTTTGTCAATATAAGTGCTAAGAAAAATAAATCGTTCTTCGGGAGCAATAAAAATAATTAATGATGACAATTTAATGGTGGAAGTGTGAAGCATATTAAGTAAGCTGGTTTTGTTGATCACACGTTTAATATAAGCAAATCGTTCTTTTATTTTTAATGTCTGTAAGAGACTAATAAATCGTGCAATGGTATTTACCCCGGGCGGCAGAGTTTCACCAAATAAGGCAATAAGAAAGTGTGATCTATTATTCTCTGGTAGAATATGTTTAAACAACCATTCTACATCAAGGGAGGATTTTACAAATGAGGTTAAATTTATCTGTTTCATAATATATAAAACAAAATCAACATTCTCACGTTCTTTCTGGAGCTCTTTTAAGATATGCTCATAAATAATTTGACGTTGTTTTTCCATTTTTTTCAATATAACAGGAATGGTCAGCGAATTATTTTCTATTTCATTTACTAACTCATCTATATTATTTTTAAGGTACTCTTCTATAACGGGAATTTCTAATAGTAATTTAATGCTTTTATATTGAAAGACTGAATTAACTTGGTTTGCCTTAAGAAGCTTTTTCCGATTATCATCCGAAAATTTTTTCTCAATCAATCGTCGATTTAAGTCGTTAAAATAAATTCCTGCACCATAAATCAACTTCTCAGTTTTTTCATCGCCCATCGTTGTACGTAAAATATTGCCGCCTCGAGCTAATTGTTTAGCAAATTCTTCTAATAAGGCATAGCTAACGTCGTCTTTGCTAATATTTTCATCAAAGTGCAAATTACCATATTCTCTTATGGTGCCTGTGAGATGCCTTATTATTTCAGCTTCATTCACTTGCTCAGATTTTACCTTCACGATAGCTAAGGTAATACTTTCAGGTTGAATGGTGTTTGATGCTTTAATGAGACGATATCCGGGATGGTTGATGATGCTGCCATCAATCATAATGTTGTCAGATAAATTCTTAATAGTGGGCCTATTTTCTAGGAGGGAGGTGGAAATTCTGCCAGTGCTCATAAATCATCCTTATTTTTTTAGATTCATGCAGAAAAGTCATCATAGCATGATGATATATCTTTACAGCAGTCTTGGTATAATGGATGTAACAAATAGAATAGGAAACTGAAACATGAATTGGGTTGATTATCTTTTATTGGCCGTTTTCTTTTTATCCACATTAGCAGGTTTTGGTCGTGGTTTTGCGAAAGAAATGATTTCGCTTATAACCTTAGCAGCTGCTTTTTTTGTCGCTTCCCTGTTCTCCAGTTCGTTAGCAGCCATGTTTACCAGTTCACCTGCTGTGCAAAATACGGTGAATGAAGTGACGACGAATGCCGCTGCTTCTCAAACAGTTTCCTATGCAGCCTTGGGGATTAGTTTCATTATTTTATTTGTTGGGACGATGGTTGTGGGTTCTTTGGTGGGTTATTTCCTCAATATGGCTTTTCAAACTGGCGTATTAGGGATGGGGAACCGCCTATTAGGCGCGATCTTTGGTCTAGTGCGTGGTTTTCTAATCAACCTGGTGGTGATTTTCATTATGCAATTGACCCCTTTGGCGGATCAACCTTGGTGGCAGCAATCGCAACTGGTACCTGCTTTTCAACCCGCTGTTCAATGGTTGGATAGCTTTGTCGCGCCTAGCTTGGCTCATCTGAAAGACGAAATTGGCCAGCAATTGCAAGGAGCGCAGTCACAAATGATAAATACTTACCAGGGATTTTCAAAATAAAATAGTTTCAAAGTAATGCCCGAGAATAAATGACACTAAAGAGCTGAGTACTTATTTGGCAAATTTATCCATTAATTCATTCACCGGCATGGCTTCTAAAGCATGCTGATCATGAAAGAGGGCAACTATTTCCTGGACTTTATCTTTGGGGTAATGCATTGCCATATTTTCTTCAAATTTTTTATATAACAGCGGGATGCCTTCATCTCGGCGGCGGCGATGACCAATAGGATACTCCACCGTCACTTTTTCAGTTTTGCTACCATCTTTAAAATAAATTTGGATCGCGTTCGCAATAGAACGTTTGTCAGGGTCTAAATAATCTTTAGAAAATTGCGTATCTTCTTGAACAATCATTTTTTCACGTAATTGGTCAATACGCGGGTCTTTAGCGAAAGCATCTTCGTAATGATCTGCTGTAAGATCACCTTGGAGTAAGGCAACAGCTACCATGTACTGTATACAGTGATCACGATCGGCAGGGTTATATAATGGACCTGATTTACTGATAATTCTCACCGCTGATTCTTGAGTCGTGATTTCAATTCTTTCAATTGCATCAAGTTTATCTTTAATTTTAGGATGTAATTGAATGGCGCATTCTACCGCTGTTTGGGCGTGAAATTCGGCAGGGAAGGAGACTTTGAATAAAACATTTTCCATAACGTAAGCATCAAACGGTCTAGCTAAGCGCAATGATTGGCCGCGTAAAATAGTATCATTAAATCCCCATTTTTTGACGGAAAGAGCACTCGGATAACCCATTTCACCTTGTAAGGTTAACCATGCCAATCTCACTGCTCGACTAGTGGCATCACCTGCTGCCCACGATTTGCGGGGGCCAGCATTGGGTGCATGCCGATATGTACGGAGGCAGGCACCGTCTATCCATGCTTGCGATAATGCATCGACAATTTGCTGCCATGAACCGCCTAATAGATGGGTGGCGACAGCGGTAGAGGCTATTTTTACTAAAATAACATGATCATAGCCAAGACGATTAAAGCTATTCTCTAACGCTAACACCCCTTGAATTTCATGCGCTTTAATCATGGCAGTAAGAATATCTTTTATTTTGAGTGGTTCTTTTCCTTCATCGATTTGCTTACGGCTCATGTAATCAGCAGTCGCGAGAATGGCTCCTAGATTATCGGAAGGATGGCCCCATTCAGCAGCTAGCCATGTATCATTGAAATCTAACCAGCGTACTAATGCACCGATATTAAAGGCAGCAAGGATAGGATCCAAAATAAAACTTGTACCTGGAATGCGTGCACCAGTAGGGACAAAGGTACCGGGAATAATAGGCCCTAATAATTTTGTGCACGCAGGGTATTGCAAAGCCAAAATAGCACAACCTAACGCATCCATTAAACAGTGACTTGCTGTGGTATAGGCTAGTTCACTCGAAATCGATTTATTAGCAACATAATCAGCAATACAAACCAATTCAGCATCCGGAGCAGGGCGGATATTTTCATCGACGGTATTGTGTGTTGACATTATTTTTATCCTCTCTCTTGTATAGGTGTAAATGGACGTGGCGCAGGTCCAATATAAATAGCTTCAGGACGAATAAGACGATTATTAGCGCGCTGTTCAAAAATATGCGCACTCCAACCACTTAATCTCGACATCACAAAAATCGGTGTGAATAAAGCAGTGGGGATACCACAAAAATGATAAGCCGTCGCGCTATAAAAATCTAAATTGGGAAATAATTTCTTTTCCTCCCACATCACTTTTTCAATCGCTTCTGAGACAGCAAAAAGATAGCCATCACGTGCGTTCATGGATAATTTCTTTGACCATTCTTTAATAATATCGGAACGGGGATCCGATTTTTTATAAACGCGATGACCAAATCCCATAATTTTTACTTTTTTCGCTAACATCTCTCGAACACCTTGTTCCGCTTGTTCAGGTGTTTTAAATTGCGTGATCAGATGCATCGCTTCTTCATTGGCCCCGCCATGCAACGGGCCACGTAAAGCGCCAATGGCGGAAACAATGGCGGAGTAGAAATCAGAACCTGTCGAAGCAGTCACACGGGCTGCAAAAGTAGAGGCATTGAATTCATGTTCAGCGTAAAGAATGAGCGAGACATCAACGCAACGTCGGATTTCTTCATCCGATTTTTTACCCTGTAATAGTTGGAGAAAATAACCAGCTGTTGTCTGTTCTTCAATCGTCCATGCTTCAATGCGAACATTATTGCGATGGAATTGGTACCAATAAAGCAGCATCGTTGGCACGCAAGCAATTAATCGATCAGCAATATGATGATCGGTATATTGTAATGATTCTGATTCCAGGGTTCCTAACATGGAGACGCTAGTCCGTAATACTTCCATGGGATGAGCGGAGCCCGGGATATTTTCTAATAATAATTTTATTTCATTTGGTAGTCGGCGTAATTTAATTAATTTATCTCGATATGCTTGTAATTCTTGTGCGGTGGGTAATTTGCCATAAATAAGTAAATAAGCGACTTCTTCGAAAGTGGAATATTTCGCTAGATCATGAATATCATAACCACGATATGTTAAGCCTACCCCTTCTTTACCGACGGTAGAGATAGCTGTTTCGCCTACATTAACACCTTCAAGTCCGCGGGATGTGACTGTCATTTTTCTTTTCCTTGTGCGAAAAGTTCATCTAATTTCTGTTCAAACTGGTGGTAATTTAATACATCGTATAATTGTTCACGTGTTTGCATCTCAGATAGCAGGGATTGCTGTGTGCCTTGTGTACGAAGGGTATTATACACTTTCAATGCAGCAGCACTCATGGCGCGAAAAGCGCTTAGAGGATAGAGAATAAGTTGGACACCAGCTTGTTGTAATTGATCGCGTGTAAACATCGGGGTGACACCGAATTCAGTGATATTGGCTAATACGGGTACGTTGCAAGCATGCGTGACTGTACAGTATTGCGATAAATCCGTTGCGCCTTCGAAAAATATCATGTCAGCACCGGCTTCGATATAACGATGAATACGTTCGATGGTTTTGTCTAAACCTTCAATAGCTAAGGCATCTGTTCGTGCCATGAGGACAAAATTGTCATCATATTTAGCATCAACGGCAGATTTAATACGGTCACACATTTCATTAATATCAACTAATTCTTTTTTAGGACGATGACCGCAGCGCTTTGCTTGTACTTGATCTTCAATATGAGCTCCTGCTGCTCCTGCTTTGATCATGGTTTTGATGGTGCGATTAATATTAAATACGGAACCCCAACCCGTATCAATATCAACGAGGAGGGGAAGGTCGCATACATCGGTGATGCGAAACACATCTTCGGCGACATTGCATAAGTTAGTGATACCTAAATCAGGCAGTCCGTAAGAAGCAGCAGCTACACCGCCGCCTGAAAGATAAATCGCACGGAAGCCTGCGCGTTTAGCAAGCAACGCGGCATAAGCATTAATCGTGCCTACAATTTGCAGGGGATTTTCTTCAGAAAGTGCTTGCCATAACCCAGGACGTTTCATTTACTACTCCGTTAGCATAAACACTGACATCAAAAGGGGATAACACTGAATGATTCTCACTCCCCGGGACGGGCTCGAACCGCCGACCCAGTGGTTAACAGCCACTTGCTCTACCGACTGAGCTACCGGGGAATGTAGCAATTAAGTGACGAGAATACTAATCTTGGTTTAGTTAATCGTCAATAGAATTTTTTGTTATTTTTTAACTGCCTAATTTTGCTACTACCTTATGTATCCTTTCGGCCGCATCAACCAACTTTTCCATGGCAGTGGTATAGCAAATCCGAATATGATTTGGCATACCAAATGCTGATCCCGCGATAACGGCGATTTCTGCTTCATTTAAGAGGTATTCTGCAAACTCGACATCGTTTGTAATCCCTTTATCCGGTCTAAGTAAGCCTTCAATCGACGGGAAAGTGTAAAAAGTGCCATCGGATGGGAGGCATTTAATGCCTGGAATTTTTTGTAATTCACCAACGATAAAGTCATGGCGCTCTTTATAAGCTTTCGTCATCTCAGCCACACACGCTTGCTCCCCCTCTAGGGCGCCTAATGCGGCATATTGTGAAATACTGCAAGGACTAGAGGTATTCTGTGATTGCGCCTTTTTCATCGCTCCAATTATTTTGGCGGGTCCTGCCGTATAACCAATGCGCCAGCCTGTCATTGCATAGGTTTTGGACACACTGTTGACGACTAAGGTGCGGTCATACAATTCAGGGCAGGCATTCACAATATTAGTAAAAGGCCTATGGTTCCATAAATGATGTTCATAGATATCATCTGTTGCAATCCAAATAGCCGGATGACGCAGGAGCACTTCACCTAATGCTTTTAGTTCATTTTCTGTATAAGCCATTCCAGAGGGATTGCTAGGACTATTAAAAATAACCAGACGCGTTTTATTCGTGATTGCTGCTTCAAGCTGTGCGGGCGTGATTTTAAAATGCTGATCTATCCCAGCGGTAACGAACACGGGGATACCATCTGCTAGCATGACCATATCGGGATAAGAAACCCAATAAGGTGCAGGGATAATAACTTCGTCACCAGGATTTAATAAGGCAGAAAAGAGGTTATAAAGGCTATGTTTTGCCCCACAGGAGATTAAAATTTGATTTAGTTCATATTTTAAGCGATTTTCTCGTATATATTTATTAATCACAGCTTGCTTTAGGCTTTTCATACCATCAACAGCTGTATATTTCGTATGACCATCATGAACTGCTTTGATAGCAAACTCTTTGATAGGCGCGGGCGTATCAAAATCTGGTTCGCCTATGCTTAAGTTGATGATTTTCTTACCTGCTGCCTGTAATTCTTCCGCACGGGCAGCGGTTGCAATGGTCGGAGAAGGTTTAATACGTTCGACCCGATCCGCTAATAACCGGGTGTTGGGAGTGGATAAACTTTTAGTAATAGCCATGTTATGATCTCATTTTTGTCAGTCTCGGATTATAATTAAATGCCCCCAGCGTTTGAAGTACATGCAGCGTTCAGTCCTGCCGGCGATCAACCTACCGCCATTAAGCAATTAGTTGAAGGCATCCAGCAAGGTCTAGCCCAACAAATTTTATTAGGCGTTACCGGCTCAGGAAAAACCTTTACGATGGCCAACGTGATTGCAGCCGTTCAACGTCCCACCATTATATTGGCACCTAATAAAACATTGGCAGCGCAATTATATGGGGAGATGAAAGAATTTTTTCCTCATAACGCTGTGGAGTATTTTGTCTCTTATTACGATTACTATCAACCAGAAGCTTACGTTCCCTCCTCTGATACCTATATTGCCAAAGATGCATCCATTAATGAGCATATTGAGCAAATGCGTCTCTCTGCGACCAAAGCTTTGCTGGAACGTCCTGATAGCATCATCGTCGCAACGGTTTCTGCTATTTATGGTTTAGGCGATCCGCGTATGTATCTCAGTATGGTGATGCATCTTGATCGTGGCGATAAGGTGGATCAGCGTTATATTTTGCGGCGGTTAGCCGAATTGCAATACACCAGAAATGATGTAGATTTGCATCGTGCTACTTATCGTGTGCGAGGCGATGTGATTGATGTGTATCCTGCCGAATCAGATAGTGAAGCAGTGCGTATCGAATTATTTGGTGATGAAATCGAAAATTTATCTTATTTCGATCCATTGACAGGCGAAGTACTTCGGCGTGTGCCGCGTCTTACTATTTATCCTAAAACTCATTATGTCACGCAACGGGATACGATTGTTAAAGCGATTGATCAAATTAAGATTGATTTAAGAGCGCGTTTGGAAGAGTTATATAAATTAAATAAATTAGTGGAAGCGCAGCGACTTGAGCAGCGTACGACGTATGATTTAGAGCTCATGAAAGAATTAGGTTATTGTCAGGGGATTGAAAACTATTCACGTTATTTATCAGGCCGTGCACCTGGCGAACCGCCGCCGACTTTATTTGATTATTTGCCTTCAGGGTCGTTACTTATTATTGATGAATCGCACGTGACTGTGCCGCAATTAAATGGCATGTATCGCGGTGACAGATCGCGTAAAGAAACATTAGTAGAATATGGTTTTCGTTTACCTTCCGCTTTAGATAACCGACCTTTACGTTTCGATGAATTTTGCGCACGCGCGCCGCAGCTTATTTATGTATCTGCAACGCCGGGGCAATATGAATTAAACCATGCTAGCGCGATTGCAGAACAAGTAGTGCGGCCAACGGGTTTGCTTGATCCTGAGGTGGAAGTGCGTCCAGCAAAAACCCAAGTGGATGATTTGTTATCTGAGATTACTAAACGCACTCAAGTGGGTGACCGTATTTTAGTAACTACTTTGACAAAACGCTTGGCGGAAGATTTAACGGAGTATTTAGAAGAACATCGTGTACGTGTTCGATATTTGCATTCAGATATTGGAACAGTGGAGCGGGTGGAAATTATTCGTGATCTGCGTTTAGGAACATTCGATGTGTTGGTGGGTATTAATTTGTTGCGAGAAGGATTAGATTTACCAGAGGTGTCACTTGTTGCCATTTTAGATGCAGATAAAGAAGGATTTCTGCGATCAGAAACGTCATTGATTCAAACAATAGGTCGTGTAGCAAGACATTTTAAGGGGAAGGCGATTCTATATGCGGATACTATTACAGGTTCTATGCAACGTGCGATAGAAGAAACCGAACGGCGACGTGCAAAACAACATGCTTATAATCAATTGCATCACATTACGCCACGGAGTGTGAAAAAAGCGGTGCATGATGTGATGGAAGGAGCGTATGCAGATACGAGTGTACGGGGACGATTGTTTCCTAAAGCGAAGGTGGGTGAAAAGGAATATGATTATTCGACGTTATCGCCTGAGGAATTGTCTGCGAAAATTGCTAAGTTGGAAAAGCAGATGTATGAGCATGCGCATAATCTGGAGTTTGAAGAGGCGGCGAGGGTGAGGGATTTGATTCGGCAGATGCAGGAATATCAGTTGGGTAAATGATCATTCCTTATGGTCCTTTGGGTCGGGTGGAGGGTGCTGGTATTTTTGACTGTGAAAAGCTGCTTCCAAATTGACCTTGCTTCGAAACAGAAGCTTGACGATTAAAATTGGTATTTTGCGCAAGCATTTTTTCCAGTTGTTCAAATTTTTTCAGAAGCTCGGCATTGATAGCTTTTTGTTCTTCATTTTGCTTTTGTAAAGAATTAATTTGCTCTTGTTGATTTGCATTTTTCTCCTCTAACAAAGCAATTTTTTTATCGAGTTCATCCTTTATTCGCTTAAATGTGGTTTTTGTGATCATTGTTTCGCTGTTAACTAAGTTGGTTTTTTTGTCATCTTGTTCTCTTATCACGGGTGGATTAGCAACAACATTAACATTTGATTGAAAATAGAAATCAACTGGCGTGTATTTTCCGTCATCTGTTTTATAATTTTTTAGATAAGCGTCAATTTCATGCATAAATTTTTCTGTAGAAGAAAATTTTTGCGTAATTTGATTTGTCATTTGCTTAGCAATTTCTTGATAACTTATATCATTAAAGTTAATTTTTCTTTGTCGCATTGCTTCAAACATACGTAGCGTGGCAAATGCAATGAGATGATCTAAAAACTTTTCACGCGAAGCTTGATCTGCAATTTTAATTCGATTTTTTAATTGATCCATATGTTGATAAGTCAATAACCGTGCAATATATTCAGCTAGTTTTTGCGAATCTTTAAAATTTGTTAATTTAGCAAGTGATTCTAAACTTTTGACATAAGATTTATCGTGCGCATGCTGTGCAATTCTTGTTACTATTTCAATTACTTTTGCAATAGGAGGTACAATAGATAAACATGTTTCAAAGGCTCCCACACCAATTACATGTGCACAGTCTATCATGGCAGCCGTTTCCGTAGCCGCCATGGAAGTTGAACCAACTAAAGGAGTAGGCGAAACTTTCGCGTACTTCATGACAGCTTTGGCACCCAAAAAGCAATTTTCTACATAAATAGCCAATTGTTTATAATAATATAAACAATTTTCATTTTGTTTAAACTCTGATTGTGCATTATAACGTTCTTTTTTTTCTTTAAAAGTTTGACGATAGATTGCTTGCTCTTCTTCTAATTTTCTCAAACGCTCTTCTTGATCAGCTAGTGTTAGTTCTTGTGTTGCTTGAGTTTGCTGTTGTTGGTTGAGAAGGTCTTTTAATTTTTGAATTTCTTGTTCTCGATCTTCTATTAATTGCTGAGCAGATTCTAATTCTTGCTCAGTGATCATGAGGGAATTTTCTATTGATGGCTGTAATTTTGGTAGCTCTGGTGTGGCTGGGCTAGATGGATCAACCGTAGTATCGATTTCTTTTTTTATATCTTCTTCGGTATACATTGGTAATAGGGGGAGGGCTGGGTTTACATCTTTTAAAATAGAATTAAATTTTTCAATAGAAACACGTGTGATATACCCTTCTGCTATCAGCCAAGGAATTAACTTAAGATAACTCCCTCTTTCAATCGATAGTGTTATCATGCCCGCATATGCTTGATTTTGGCCAAATAATTGTTTGTACACCTTAGTCCAAGTTTCAGCTTTTTCATGCAATAGCTTATATATCTTTGCTACCATTGCAGGATTACAAAGTAAATCGAGTTGTTTAGGATCAATACGTTTATTTCCTAAAGGTACTTTTCCTAAAAGTACTTTTAATGAATTTTCATCGCCGAGGTAACTCGCTGCTAATAAAGCAAAATAACCATCGACAGTTAAACCCTTACTATGAAGGTACGCTGCTTCATAACCAAAACGAACGTTTAGGGGTTCAAGTCCATTGTCATTAAAACAATGAGGATTATTTTTATCGAAAGATTGAAAATTTTTTATAATATTAAATTTTTGACGCATCCAAGGCCAAAATGGATCCGGTGATGATGTTTCTATATATCCGTTAGGTGAGGATATAAAAATATATCCTTTATGTTTAGGGAGCCAAACGGCACTGTTTGTTGTA
>Ga0070738_10002956_pt1 | contig 24057 bp, 22 predicted proteins | sample Coa_R2_2_FD_66446 | JGI IMG/M metagenome (GOLD analysis project Ga0070738, IMG submission 66446) | Surface soil microbial communities from Centralia Pennsylvania, which are recovering from an underground coalmine fire - Coalmine... | ecosystem: Environmental > Terrestrial > Soil > Unclassified ... | reverse complement strand
GTCGGCATCCGACTCGCCGGCGGCACCGAAGATGAGGTCCACGTTCCACGTGTCGAAGCCGGCGGCGCGTGCCCCGGCCGCCACGCGCGCCAGCGCACCGGGGGTGTGGTGGCGCCCGAGCGAGGCGAGCACGTGGGGTGAGGTCGACTGGACGCCCACGGACAGCCGGGTGACGCCCACCTCGCGGTAGGCAGCCAACCGGGCCGGCTCGGCGTCCTCCGGATTGCACTCGAGGGTCACCTCGGCCCCCGGCACCCGCGGCAGCGCGCCGAGCAGCCGGCCGACATCGGCCGGCGCCAGGCGAGAGGGCGTGCCCCCGCCGAAGAACACGCTGGTGGCCTGCCCGAGCGCGCCGCTGCAGACGGCGCGGCCCAGCTCGGCCACGCACCCGTCGACGTAGCGCCCCATCAGGTGGTCGCGGTCGGTGAAGGTGGCAAAGGCGCAGTAGTCACAGCGCGAGCGGCAGAAGGGGACGTGGACGTACACCCCGAACGGCGGGGAGACCTCGGGGGGCGTGTGGCTGACGGAGACCGGGACCGGCCCCCCGCCGCCCCTCACAGCCCGGCGACCGACCGCACGGTGCGGAGCCGACGGTCGAGGTGGGCCTCCATGGCCTCGGTGGCCAGCACGGCGACCTCCTGGGCCGCAGGCGGCGGCGGGGCCTCGAGGAGCGAGGCGAGCCCGCCGCCGAGGATGCGCCGCAGGAGCACCAGGGCCTCGGGGCTCATCGGCCTGCCGCGCCGGCACTCGCGGCAGAGCGCGCCGCCCTGGAGGAGGTCGAACGCCACCAGCTCGACGTCGGCGTCGGCGCCCCCGCAGGAGGCGCACGAGTCGAGCACGGGCCCCGCCCCGTCGAGGACCAGCGCCTTCAGGTAGAACGCAGGCGCCACGAGGAAGGGGTCGCGCCTGAGGTCGGCGAGAACCCCGAGCGCGCCCACGAGCATCGCGTACAGCCCCGGGTCGGCGTGGCGCTCCTGGGCCAGCTGGTCGGCCACCTCCAGCAGGCACAGACCCTTCGTCACCCGGTCGAGGTCCTCGCGCACGCGGCGGAAGCCGTCGACCGCCTCGGCCTGGCTCACCACGTCCAGCTCGCCCCGGCCCTGCCACAGCAGCAGCGCCACATGGCTCAGGGGCTCGAGGCGGGCGCCGAACTTGCTTGCGGTCCGGCGGACTCCCTTGGCCACCGCCCGCACTTTGCCGTGGTGCTCGGTGAGCAGCACGACGATCCGGTCGGCCTCGCCGAGGCGGTAGGTCCGCAGCACCACGCCGCGGTCGCGGTAGAGGCTCATGGCCGGCGCTCGTGCTCGTCTTGCTCGCCGCCTTCCCCCCCGATGCCGGAGGCAATCGGCGCCCGGCGGTGGGGCGGGTGCGGGCTGAGCAGGTTGCCTGCGCCGATGAGGACGACGAGCACGACCGCGGTCACCAGGATGCCCGCCACCGCCGTCGACCCGATCGCGGCCAGCCAGCAGAGCAGGCCGACCACCACGACGCCACCGCCAACGGCAAGGCGCCGGGCGGTCACTGGTCGATGCCGCCGTAGCGCCGGTGGCGGTGCTGGTACTCGAGCACCGCTTCGAAGAGGTGCTGGCGGCGCACGTCGGGCCACAGGTCATTGGCGAAGACCAGCTCACTGTAGGCGATCTCCCACAGCAAGAAGTTGGAGATCCGGAACTCGCCCGACGTCCGCACCACGAGGTCCGGGTCCGGCATGTCGGGGAAGTACAGGTGGCGCCGGATCGCCCGCTCGTCCACCCGCTCTGGCGCCACGCCCTCGGCCACCAGCTGCCGCACGGCGTCGACGATCTCGGCCCGGCCACCGTAATTGAAGGCCAGGGTGAGGGTCATCCGGTCGTTGTCGCAGGTCATGGCTACCGTCTCGTCCATCCGCCGCAGCACCCGCCGGGGGATGCGCCAGTCGCGGCGTCCGGCGAAGCGGACACGCACCCCCATGGCGTGCAGCTCATCGCGGCGGCGGAGGAGGAGCGACTCGTTGAAGTTCATGAGGTAGCGGACCTCGTCGGGAGGCCGCCGCCAGTTCTCCGTCGAGAACGCGTACATCGTGAGCCACTTGACGCCGATCTCGAGGGCACCCTCGACCACGTCGAACAAGGCGACCTCCCCAGCCGCGTGGCCCTCGGTGCGAGGAAGGCCGCGCTGGCTCGCCCACCGACCGTTGCCGTCCATGACGCACGCGACGTGGGCCGGCACGCGGCTCAAGTCGAGGTCGGCCGGCACCCCGCGCGCCTCGGCGGCCGGCTCAGCCAGCCCGGTGCTCGGTCCCCGGCCTGGCTCGACGACCGAGTGGGCCATGGGGCCCGCGCCCTGCTGGCGGGCGCCCCGGCGCGATCGGTACTGACGCTGACCGGTCCGGGGCACGGGGCGAAACTACCCGCCGCGCGTCGTGGCCACGGATCGCCACAGGCGACCGCGTGCCCTCGTTGTGGCACGGGCTGGGGCGCGTGCGTGGCGCCTGCGTGGCGCGGCGATGAGGGTGGGACGGTGCATGATCGACGGGTGCACCCTGGACCGAGCCCCCGCGCGCTCGCCCAGGCCGGCACGCCCCGCGCGGCGGGCACCGCATCGGCCACCAGGGCCACGGCGCGCGCCGAGGCGGCGCTGGGCGCCGTCGTCGGCGCCATGGTCGCCGGGGAGGCCAGGCCCCAACAGCTCGAGATGTGCCGGGCTGTCGCTCACGCCATCGAGACCGGGCGGCACCTCGTCGTGCAGGCCGGCACGGGTACCGGCAAGTCGCTCGCCTACCTCCTCGCAGCCGTCACCTCGGGGCGCCGGGTGGTCGTCGCCACGGCCACCAAGGCGCTCCAGGACCAGCTGGCGGGCAAGGACCTCCCCGCCGCCCATGCCGCCGTCCCCTTCACCCACGCCGTCTTGAAAGGACGCGCCAACTACCTCTGCCGCCAGCGCTTGGAGGAGCTCGGCACACCCGTCGCGACGCCGGGCCCGCCCGACGCCGCGGGGCCGGTCCCCAGCGGGCTCGCCGCCGAGCTGCACCGGGTCCTCGCCTGGGCGGAGGAGACGGAGACCGGCGACCGCGCCGACCTTCCCTTCGAGCCCTCGGAGCGGGCCTGGTCCCTGCTCAGCGTGGGGCCCCGGGAGTGTCCGGGCGCCTTCCGGTGCCCTTCGGGAGGGCGCTGCTTCGCCGAGCGCGCCCGGGCCCTGGCCGCCGACGCCGACGTCGTGGTGGTCAACACGCACCTCTACGGCGCTCACCTGGCGAGCGGGGGTGCCGTCCTACCCCCCCACGAGGTGGTCGTCTTCGACGAGGCCCACGAGGTCGAGGAGATCATGACCGCGAGCCTCGGCGTCGAGCTCACGCCCGGCCGGCTCCGCTCGCTGGCCGCCCTGGCCCGGCCGGTCCTGAGTGCCGCCCCCGGCAACGAGGACGCGCCGGCCCTCGACCGGCTGACCGAGGTGGCCGACCGCCTGCAACAGGTGCTCGCCGAGCGGGTGGGGACCCGCGTGCTGCAGGCGGCGGACGAGGAGCCCGGGCGCCCCGCCCCCGACCGAGGCGCGGGGCTCGACGGCCAGCTGGCGCCGCTCCTCGAGCTCGGATCGACGCGGGTGCGCGACGTCCTCGACCGCCTCCGGCACTCCGAGCAGGAGTCCTCCCTGTTCCCCGACGAGGCCGTCACAGGCCGGCGCGGGCGGGCCCTCAGCGCCGCCAGCCACCTGGTCGACGACCTCACCCGGCTGACCGGCCCGGCCGACGGCGAGGTGGCCTGGGTCGACGGCGCCCGGCGGTCACCCGTGCTGCGCCTGTCACCCGTCGACGTGGCACCTGCCCTGTCTCGCTCGCTGTGGGGCGAGGTCACCGCCGTCCTCACCAGCGCCACCATCCCGCTGCGCCTGGTGGAGCGGCTCGGCATCCCCGCGGGCTCGGTCGACCGGCTCGACGTCGGGAGCCCGTTCGACTTCCGCTCCCACGCGCTGCTCTACGTGGCCCGCCACCTGCCGGACCGGCGCAGCCCCCGGGCGGACGCGGCTCTGCACGCCGAGCTCGAGCATCTCGTGCGCGCGGCAGGCGGGCGGACCCTGGCCCTGTTCACCAGCCATCGGGCCACGGCCGCTGCTGCCGAGGCCCTTGCCGATCGCCTGCCCTTCCGGCTCCTCGTCCAGGGCGACCTGCCGAAGGCCCGCCTCCTCGAGGTCTTTGCCGCCGAGGAGTCGAGCTGCCTGTTCGCCACGCTCGGCTTCTGGCAGGGCGTCGACGTGCCCGGCCGGGCGCTGTCGCTCGTCACCCTGGACCGCCTGCCCTTCGGCCGGCCCGACGACCCGCTCCTCGAGGCTCGCCGCGAACGGGCGGGCGACGCCGCCTTCGCCCTCGTCGACCTGCCGCGAGCTGCCGCGCTCTTGGCGCAGGGCGCCGGCCGCCTGATCCGCTCGACGTCCGACCGCGGGGTCGTGGCAGTGCTCGACCCCCGGTTGGCCGTGGCCGGCTACCGGGGCGTCCTGCTCGCAGCCTTGCCGCCCATGCGCCGCACGACCGACCGCCGCCAGGTCGAGGACTTCCTCCGACGGGCGCTGTCGGCCGAGGGCCGCTGACCGCCACCGTGCACGATGCGCGCCCAGGGCGTCGGTCCGCCCCCGGGGCCGTCAGTGCCCGAAGCGGTCAGGTCCCCGAGAGACTCTTCGAGCTGCCCGAGGCCGTCGGCTCACCGACTCCTCTCCGAGCATCTGCCCGAGCGGCTCTCCGAGCACATCAGTAGCCGAGGCGGTCGAGGACATCGTGGCGCTGCTGCCAGTGCTTCTCCACCCGGACCACGAGGTCGAGGTACACGCCGGGATCGAGCTGGGCCCGGACCGCTGCACCCACCGCCTTGAGGACCTCACCGCCCGCGCCGATCACGATCGCCTTCTGCGATGCACGCTCGACGAGGATCTCGCAGCGGACAAGGGGCCACTCCCACTCGGTGACCCGGCACGCGATCGAGTGGGGGAGCTCCTCGCGCACGCGCCGGAGGAGCTGCTCGCGCACCAGCTCGGCCACCTGCAACGCCTCGGGGGTGTCCGACACCACGCCCTCGGGGTAGTACGGGGGCCCGTCGGGAAGCCGGGCGACCACGGCCCGGACGAGCTCGTCGACGCCCGTGCCGGTCAGCGCGGAAACCGGGAAGTACTCGACACCCTCCTGCCGCCAGGTCTCGCCGGCCTCGCCGGCCAGCTCCTCGACCGTGGCCGCCGCGCTCGCGAGCCGCTCGAGCACCTGGCCCCGGCCTGCCCGATCGATCTTGTTGACGGCCACGAGCACGCCCGGTGGCTCGCCCGGGCCCGGTGCAGCCCCGAGTGCACGCTGGAGCACGAGCCGGTCGCCGGGGCCGATGGCGGCGGTGGCGTCCACCAGGGCGACCACGAGCTCGACGTCGTCGAGAGAGGCAGCCGCCGCGTCGTTGAGCCGCCGGCCGAGGGCCGTGCGCGGCCGGTGCAGACCGGGCGTGTCGACGAACACCACCTGGGCATCCGGCCGGTGCAGCACCCCGCGGATGCGGTGCCGGGTGGTGTTCGGGCGCGGCGAGGTGATGGTCACCTTCGTCCCCACCATGCGGTTGACGAGCGACGACTTGCCGACGTTGGGCCGCCCGGCGACGGTCACGAAACCGGTGCGCACGCAGCCTCACTCGCCGGGCTCGGCGGCCGGCGTGGCGTGCGCCACCGGCACGATCTGGACCCGGCGGATCCTGCGGCCCTGCACCCGTTGCACCACGACGCGCGCGCCCTCCACGTCGACCACCTCTCCCTGGGCTGGCACGTGTCCGGCGACGTCGAGGACCAGGCCGCCCACCGTGTCCCACGGGCCCTTGGGCAACGGCACGCCGAGCAGCTCCTCGGCGTCGTCGACCGCCATGCGGCCGTCGACCACCACGCTGCCGTCGGGCTGGCGCTCCACGAGCGGCGCCTCGACGTCGTACTCGTCGACGATCTCGCCCACGAGCTCCTCGATGAGGTCCTCCAGGGTCACGAGGCCGACGACCCCGCCGTACTCGTCGACCACCACGGCGAGGTGGTACTTCTCGGCCTGCATGTCGTGCAGCAGGCTCGACAGGTGCTTGGTCTCGGGGATGAAGACGGCGGGACGCACGAAGCCACGGACAGGCTCGTCCCCGTGGCCGTCGCGCTCGGCCTGCACGAGGTCCCGCGTGTAGGCGACGCCGACCACGTCGTCGACGTTCTCCTCGTGGACCGGTAGGCGGCTGTACCCGGCGCGCAATGCCGCCTCCAGGGCGGCCGTCACTGACCACGACGCGGTCAGGGTCACCATGTCGGGCCGGGGCACCATGACCTCGCGCACGACCGCGTCGCCGAAGTCGATGATCGAGTGGATGAAGGCGCGCTCGTCTTGCTCGATGACCTCGTCGGCGTGAGCCACGTCGGCCATGGCCAGAAGCTCGGACTCGGTCACGACCCCCTCCTCGGCTGAAGCTGCTCGACCGCGGCCGATGACGAGGTTGGCGAGACCGATCAGCACCGACGACAGCGCCCGCACGGGCGGGAACCGCAGCACGGCGTCGACGAAGGGAGCGCTGAAGAGCGCCGCGCGCTCGGGGTGGAGGACGGCCCAGTTCTTGGGAACGGCTTCGAAGAAGACGAAGATGACCACCACCTCGAAGACGGCGGCCACCACCACGCCCAAGGAGCCGAACCACCGGTCGGCCAAGGTGCCGATGAGGGTCGCAGAGATCAGCTGGCACACGAGCACGAGCAGGAGTACGGGGTTCAAGAAGCGCTCGGGTTGGCGGACCAGCCGCTCGAGCGTGCGGGCGCCCCGTCGGCCGCTGTCGCGCAGGGCCTTGGCCTTCACCCGGCTCGTGCGCACGAGGCTCGTCTCGGCCAGGGCTAGCAGGCCCGACACGAGGAGCAGCACCACCACCACGCCGAGGAGCACGGCGTCCGTCGAGCGGAACCCGGTGGCGGCGGTCACGAGGGTGAGCCTTCCGACGCGCCCCCGGGCCGACCGTCGTGGAAGCGCGCCAGGAGCGACCGCTCGGCCTCCTCCATGCGCGCCGCCTCGCCCTCTTCCTCGTGGTCCATGCCGAGCAGGTGGAGCAGCCCGTGCACCACGAGCAATGCCAGCTCGTCGTCGGCGTCGACGCCGTGCTCGCGGGCGTTGCGGAGGGCCACCGCCGGGCAGATGACCACGTCGCCGAGCAGGGTCAGCGGCACCTCCTCGGGCTCAGGTCCGGGCCCGGTGCCTCCGAGGTCTGGCGAGCGCCCACCCGCCAGCGGCTCGTCCTCGATCGGGAAGGCGAGCACGTCGGTCGACCCGGTGCGGCCGAGGAACTGCTCGTTGAGGGCGGCGATGGAGGGCTCGTCGACGAACAGGAGGGACACCTCGACGTCGCCGCGCACGCCCCGATCGTCCAGGACCGAGCGGGCGAGGGAGCTCCACCGATCCAGGTCGACCCAGCAGTCCGCCTGCTCGTCGGCAGCGTAGATGTCAAGCGTCACGATCTCCGGCCCTGTCGGCCTCCGGCAGCGGCACCCCCGCCCCGGCCGGCGCCGCTCCCCCGGCTGGCGCCGCTTCGGCTAGCGCCGATCCTTCGGCTGGCGCCGCTTCGGCTGGCGCCAATCCCCCGGCGGGCGTCGCTCCGGCAACGGGCCCCGCACCTCCGGCCGGCGCCGATCGCCCGGCTGGCGCTCCTTCGGCTAGCGCCGATCCTTCGGCTGGCGCCGATCCCCCGGCGGGCGCCGCTTCGGCACGCTCGTAGGCGTGGATGATGTCGGCCACGATGCGGTGGCGGACGACGTCGCGCCGGGTCAGGTGCACGAAGGCGATGCCCTCCACCCCGCCGAGGACGCGCTCGAGCCCCACCAGACCGCTGCGGCCGCCGGCCACGTCGATCTGGGTGACGTCGCCCGTGACCACGCACTTGGAGCCGAAGCCGATACGGGTGAGGAACATCTTCATCTGCTCGGGCGTGGTGTTCTGGGCCTCGTCGAGGATGATGAACGACGAGTTGAGGGTCCGGCCCCGCATGAAGGCCAGGGGGGCCACCTCGATCGTGCCGCGGTCGAGCAGCCGCTGGGCGCCCTCGGGCTCGAGCAGGTCGTAGAGGGCGTCGTAGAGCGGGCGGAGGTAGGGGTCGACCTTGGCCATGAGGTCGCCCGGCAGGAAGCCCAGGCGCTCACCGGCCTCGACCGCAGGCCGGGTGAGGATGATCCGGTTGACCTGGTGGGACTGCAGGGCCTGCACGGCCAGGGCCACCGCCAGGTAGGACTTGCCCGTACCCGCCGGACCGATGCCGAAGGTGATCGTGCTCGACGCGATGGCGTCCACGTAGCTCTTCTGGCCCGCGCTGTGGGGCCGCACGGTCCGGCCCCGGGGGCCCCGCACCACTTCGGCAGTCAGCACCTCGGACGGGCGCAGGTCCTCGCGGACCATGTCGACGGTGCGCGCCACCTTGGCGGCATCGAGGCTCTGACCGGTCTCGAGCACGAGCACCAGCTCGTCGAACAACCGGGCGACACGGGCCGCTTCGGGCCCCTCCACGGTGATCAGGTTGCCCTGGACCCAGATGGTCGTGTCGGGGAAGGACTGCTCGACGAGGCGCAGGAGCTCGTCGCGCTGGCCGAGGAGGCCGACCATGAGGTGGTTGTGGGGGACCAAGGTCTCGGCGCGCTGTGCGCCGTCGGAAAGGCGGGTCGGCACCCCGGGCCCGGGCTCGACGGCGCTCACCCGGGGGGCCACGTGAGGGGACGGCCGCCGATGACGTGGAGGTGCAAGTGGGGCACCGAGTTGAGGGCGTCGGGCCCGACGTTGAACACCAGGCGGTAGCCCCGGTCCGGGGCCGCGACGCCCTCGGACTCCGCCACCGCCCTGGCCGAGGTGAGCAGGGCAAGGAGCTCGTCGGCGTGCTCGGCCTCGAGCGCCGCCGCGTTCTCGATGTGGCGGCGCGGCACCACGAGCACGTGCACGGGCGCCGTCGGGTTGATGTCGCGGAAGGCGACCGTGAGCTCGGTGCTGTGGACCACCTCGGCGGGGAGCTCGCCGGCGACGATCTGGCAGAACACGCAGCCGGTCATGCGCCGCCGGCCCTTCGAGACGGGTGGAGGTGCTCGAGGGACCCGGGCGTGATCCGGCACACCTCGATGTAGCGCTCGACGTCGGCTTCCTTGAGCCGGATCACGCGCCCGAACTTGTACGCGACGAGATCGCCCTGGTCGATGAAGCGGTACAGGCTCCGAAGGGTGACCCCGAGGCGCGCCGCGGCCTCCTTGGTGCTCAGCCACCGGACGCGCTCGGTCATGTTCCCGTCACCGTACCGGGGACCACCGTACCGGGGCGCACGGTCGGGTCGCGCAGCCCGGCACGCAGCCAGCCGAGCAGCACGCCTGCCGCCACCGCGGCGGTCTCGGACCGCAGCACGTTGTCCGCCAGCCCGACCCGGGGGAGCCCCATGGCCAGCTCCGCCGGGCTCCAGCCCCCCTCGGGCCCGACGGCCACGGTACGCAGGGCCGGCCAGGGCGACATGCCGCCGAGCTGGGCCAACGCCGGGGGCCCGCCCGACCGGACCTCGCCGGCCACCAGATCCGCCACGGTGGCGACCTCGGCCACCTCGGGCAGCCAGACCCGCCGGCATTGGGCGGCGGCCTCCTTGGCCACCCGCCGGAGCCGGGCCACGGCATGGCGGGCCCGGTCCCCCTGCCAGCGGACCACGGAGCGGTCGGTCGCCAGCGGGACCATCCGGTCCACCCCGAGCTCGGTGAGCTTCTGGACCACCCACTCGTGGCGCTCGCCCTTGGCCGGTGCGAAGGCCACGGTCACCGCCGGTTCCGGCCGAGGCTCGGTGCACACCGGCCCGGCTGCTTCGAGCACCGGGTCCGCGCGGCCGCGGTCCCCGGCACCGGCACCGGCACTGCGAGCGCTCCCGCGGAACGAGCACAGGCGCCACCTTCCCTGCCCGTCGGCCGCCACCACCGGCTCGCCGGGGCGGAGGCGCAGGACCCGCCCGAGGTGATGGGAGTCGGGTGCCGACAGCTCGAGGCCGTCGAGGTCGGCCACGAACACCTGGGCGGCTGCAGCTGCCCGGGCAGCGACGGCCATGTCGGGCCCGCCAGCAGCCGCCGGCACCGCCACCGGGGCGCCGGGGTCGGCCCCGTCGCCGGCTCGGCCCACCGACCTAGCTGAACGCCGAGCGCAGCCGCGAGAACACGCCCTCACCGCCCGCCGGCGGGGAGACGGGCTCGCCGCGCTCGGCGGCCAGCTGGCGCAGGAGCGCCTCCTGCCTGGCATCGAGGTCCCGAGGGGTGTCGACGACCAGGTGCACGAACAGGTCGCCCCGGCCCCGCCCACGCAGGTGCGGCACGCCGGCGCCCTTCAGCCTGACCACGTGGCCGCCCTGGGTGCCGGGCGCGACGGTCACCTGGCGCGGCTCTTCGAGCGTGGGCACGCTCACCTCGGTCCCGAGCGCCGCCTGGGCCATGGAGATGTGCACGGTGGTATGGAGGTCGTCGCCGGCACGCTCGAAGCGCTCGTCGGGCGCCACCGAGAGGTGGACGAACAGCGACCCGTTGGGCCCGCCCCTCGGCCCTGCGGGTCCGCGTTCTGCCAGGCGGAGGGTGGAGCCGTCCTCGACCCCTGCGGGCACCTCTACGGCGAAGGTGCGGTCCTGCATGCGTCGTCTCTCGCCACGGCATGCCTCGCAAGGGTGCGGGATCGTCTCGCCGAGGCCCTGGCACCGGCTGCACGCGACCGCCGTGACGACCTGGCCGAGCAGTGACTGGCGGATCCTTCGGATCTCTCCGGTGCCCTGGCAGTCCGGGCACTCGGCGATCCCCGTACCCGGCTCGGCGCCGCTGCCGCCGCACACGTCACAGACGACCGGCAGCCGCACCGACAGTTCCTTCAGGGCCCCGAAGGCCGCCTCGGCGAAGGTCAGGCGCAGGCTCACCTCGGCGTCGGCACCCGGCACCGGACCACGGCGCCTGCCCCGCGCGCCCCCGCCCATGGAGCCGAAGAACGCCTCGAACAGGTCGCCGAGCCCGGTCTCGAAATTGAACGGGCCGCCCCCAGCTGGCTGCCCGAACACGCCCTCGGGCCCGTAGCGGTCGTAGCGAGCCCGGCGCTCTGGATCGCGCAGGACCTCGTAGGCCAGGCTCACCTCCTTGAACTTCGCCTCGGCCTCGGGATCGTCGGGCCGGGCGTCGGGGTGGAGCTCGCGGGCCTTCTTGCGGTAGGCGCGCTTGATCTCGTCGTCGGTCGCGTCCGGCGGCACGCCGAGCAGCCGGTAGAGGTCGTGCGTCTCAGCTGCTCCGGGCATGGTCCCCGCTCCTCACTCGTCGCCCCGGGCATTCTCGCCCGTCCGGGCAGGACGGCGCCGCCGGGGCAGGCCCTCACCCGCACGCAGGTGCCAGCCGGACCCCAACCCGAGGACGTCGCCGATCCGCTCGCCGAGGCGCTCCCCCACCACGTGGGCGGCGGCAAGGGCGCGGGGGTAGTCCATGCGGGTCGGGCCGAGAAGGCCGACGGCGCCCGCGTCGCGCCCGTCCACCGACACGGGCGCCACCACCACCGCGCACGACGCCAGCGGCTCGTAGCCGTGCTCGGTGCCGATGGCGACCGACAGGCCGCGGTCGAGGACGTCGCGCAGCAGGCTCACCACGACCAGCTGCTGTTCGAGGATGGCCAGCACCGAGCGGACCGTCTCCACCGCGTCGAAGGCGGAGGCCAGGCGCGAGGGCCCGCCCACGAACACCTGCTCGGGCTCCCCACGGCGCTCGAGCTCGGCCAACGCGACGCGCGTGCGCGCCAAGAGGTCGTCGAGTGCCCGCTCGCCGGTCGGCTCGAACGGCGGCCGCTCCCCGAGCGGGCGGCCCACGAGGTGGGCCTGCAGCCGGGCCGAGGCGGCCGCCAGCAGCTCGGAGGAGGCCTCCTCGTCGAGCTCCACGAAGCGCTTCTCCACCGCCCCGTCGGAGAGCACGACCACGACCAGGGCCGTGCGCGGGCCGATGCCCACCAGCTGCACCGAGCGGACGGTCGCCGCATCGTGAGAGGGGCCCACGACCACGGCCGCGTACGAGGTGACCTCCGAGAGGAGGCGGCTGGTCCGCTCGAGGGTCTCTTCGAGCTCGCCATGGACCTGGTCGAAGAACCGCTGCACCATGTGGCGCTGGGCCGGCCCGAGGACACCTGGCGTCGCCAGGTGGTCGACGAAGAAGCGGTACCCCTTGTCGGTCGGGATGCGCCCGGCGCTCGTGTGGGGCTGCACCAGGTAACCCTCGTGCTCGAGTGCCGCCATCTCGCTGCGCACGGTGGCCGACGACACGTCGACCCCGGGCGCCTGCGCCACGTGGTGGGAGCCGACCGGCTGTGCGGTGCCGATGTACTCGGTCACCACGGCTTCCAGGATGGCGGCCTTGCGCGCGTCGAGGGCGGGAGCCGTGTCCTCCCCTGCAGCCCCGCCCGGGTGCGACACCTTCCTCGAAGCCGTGCGCTCGCCTGCTCGTGCCATGGGTACTTTGCCAGGCGACCGGCGCCGGCCTGTCCGGTGCCGGTCGTCGCTACTGGCACTCGATTCTACAGAGTGCCAGTCGGCGGGGGGCCATCCCGACACCGAGGTCACTCGCCGAGCCGCAGGGCGGAGATGAAGGCTTCCTGGGGCACCTCCACCCTGCCGATGTTCTTCATGCGCTTCTTGCCCTCCTTCTGGCGTTCGAGGAGCTTGCGCTTGCGGGTGATGTCACCCCCATAGCACTTGGCGAGGACGTCCTTTCGCTTGGCCTTGACCGTCTCGCGTGCCACGATCCGGCCACCGATCGCTGCCTGGATGGGCACGTCGAAGAGCTGGCGGGGGATGAGCTCGCGCAGCTTCTCGGTCATCCGCCGCCCGTAGTGCTCGGCCTGGCTGCGGTGGACGATGGTGGAGAAGGCGTCGACCGGCACGTGGTTGATGAGCAGGTCGACACGCACCAGGTTGGCGGTGTCGTAGCCGGCCGGCTCGTAGTCGAGGCTGGCGTAACCCTTGGTCCGGCTTTTCAACTGGTCGAAGAAGTCCACCACCACCTCGGCGAGGGGGATCCGGTAGACGAGCTCGACCCGCTCGGGGGAGAGGTACTCGAGGCGTACCATTTCACCGCGGCGCGCCTGGCAGAGGTCCATGACCGTGCCGGTGAACTCGGCCGGCGTGAGGATGGTGGCCGTCAGCATCGGCTCGTCGACGTGGTCGACCCGGCTCGCGTCGGGGAGGTCGGTCGGGTTGGCCACCTCGACCTCCTGGCCGTCGGTCAGGTAGGCGCGGTAGGCGACCGAGGGCGCGGTGGCGATGAGCGAGAGGTCGAACTCCCGCTCGAGCCGCTCGCGGACGATCTCCATGTGGAGCAGCCCGAGGAAGCCGCACCGGAAGCCGAACCCGAGCGCCTTGGACGACTCGGGCTCGAAGGTGAAGCTCGCGTCGTTCAGCTTGAGCTTCTCGAGGGCCTCGCGCAGCTCGGGGAGCTCGTCGCCCTCGACGGGGTACAGGCCGCAGAAGACCATGGGCTTCGGGTCGCGGTACCCGGCGAGGGGCACCGTGGCCCCCCCGGTGGCGTCGGTGACCGTCTCTCCCGAGCGGGCGCCCCCGACGTCCTTGATCCCCGCGATCAGGTACCCGACCTCCCCCGGGCCGAGCGAGGCCACGGTCACCGCCTCGGGGGTGCGGACGCCGATCTCTTCGACCTCGTGGACGGTCCCCGCCTGCATGAGCCGCACCCGAGCCCGGGCGCCCAGGGTGCCGTCGACGACGCGCACCGAGCTCACCACGCCGCGGTACTGGTCGTAGGAGGAGTCGAAGATGAGCGCCCGCAGCGGGGCACCGGCGTCTCCCCGAGGTGGCGGGATGCGGGCGATGACCGCGTCGAGCAGGTCCTCGACGCCGGCCCCGGTCTTTGCCGAGATGCGCAGGATGCCCTCGGCCGGCAGGCCGAGCACCCGCTCGATCTCCGCCGCGCAGCGCTCGGGGTCGGCGGCCGGCAGGTCGATCTTGTTGAGTGCGGCCACGATCTCGAGGTCGTGCTCCAGTGCCTGGTAGCAATTCGCCAGCGTCTGGGCCTGGATCCCCTGGGACGCGTCGACGAGCAGGACGGCGCCTTCGCAGGCGGCCAATGACCGGCTCACCTCGTAGCCGAAGTCGACGTGGCCGGGGGTGTCGATGAGATGGAGCACGTGGCCGCGGTAGGCGACCCGGACGTTCTGGGCCTTGATGGTGATCCCCCGCTCGCGCTCGATGTCCATCGAGTCGAGGTACTGCTCGCGCATGAGGCGCGGCTCGACCGCGCCGGTCAGCTCGAGGATCCGGTCCGACAGGGTCGACTTGCCGTGATCGACGTGGCTGATGATGGAGAAGTTCCGGATGCGGTCGGCCGTGACCGGTCCGGCGGCGGGTTCGGCGCGCACGGTGCGACGATGGTACCGGCCCCGAGAGCTGCTACGATCGCCTTCCTTCCGGGCCGGCAGGCCGGTGCGGCGCCGGCCGGCCGATCCTCGCCCCGGCAGCACCCGCCTGGGCACACGACCGAGGGGACGACGTGGCCAACATCCGCAGCCAGATCAAGCGCAACCGCCAGAACGAGAAGCGGCGCCTGCGCAACAAGGCCGTGCGGTCCGAGCTGCGGACCAGGTCGAAGCGGGCTGCCGAGGCTGCCGAGGCTGGCAACGAGGCCACCGCGGAGCTGCTCCGACTGGCGGTCAAGCGGATCGACAAGGCAGCCGCCAAGGGCGTCATCCACAAGAACCAGGCCGCCAACCGCAAGTCGCGCCTCATGCGCCGGGTGGCGGCGCTGGTGGGGTCCGCGGCCGACGGGGGCTGAACGAGCCTGCCGGCGCCCACCAGCCGCGGGACGCGGGCTCCCGCGTTCACGGCCGACCGGCGGGCGAGGGCATCGAGCGCCGGCTGCGTGCCGCGGCCCTCGGCGCGAGGCGGCTGAGCCTGGCCACGAGGATCTCGAGCACCACCTCGGGCGGCAGCCCGCTCCGGCCTTTCACGTCGAGGTCGGCGGCGGCGAGGAGCCCCATGGCCTGGGCGATGCGATCGGTGCCCAGCCGTTGGCACTGCGACAATGCCTTGGAGGCGACGAAGGGGCTCCGCACGCCCAGCAGGCGGGCCGCGTCCTCGCCCGAACGGGCGTTGGCGCCATCCAGCCGCAGCATGTTGGAGAAGTGCCGGTGGAGGACCGCCAGCACCTCGGGCACGGCGCGGCCGCCCGGCCCGAGCAGCCGGTGCAGGGCCGCGAGGGCGTCGGCCGTCGCCCCGGCGTCCACTGCGTCGGTGAGGGCCCACGGCGGGACGGAACCGGCCTCGCCCAGGTAGGGCTCGAGCTCCTCGGGTCCCACGTGGGCGCCACGCCCGTACGCTGCGGCCAGGGTCTGGAGGATGCCGGCCAGGCGCCCGAGGTCGTCGCCGAGGTGGTCGCCCAGCTGCCGCGCCGCCTGGGGGCTGAGACGGACCGGGGCGTCGCGCACGTGCTCGGTCAGCCACCCCTGGCGCTCCCGACCGGTGCCGACCGCCGTGTCGACCACCTCACCTGCCGCGCCGACCGCCCTCACGAGCGCCGGGGGCACGGTGCCACCCCCTGCCACCAGCACGAGCACCGTGGTGGGGAGCGGCTCCTGCAGGTACGCCACGAGACGGGTGGCGTCGTCGGCAGTGAGCCGCCCCGCGTCGCGCACGACCACCACCCGTCTGTCGCCGAGGAAGGGCGGCGTGGTGCAGGCGTCGACCACCGCACCGACGTCGAGGTCGTCGCCAGGGGGGTTGCCGTGCTCCTCGACGACGAGCGCCGGGTCGCGCCCCGCGACCAACCGTGCGACGAGCGCCCGCGCCGCCTGCGCGACCAGGGCGGGGTCGTCACCCCGGACGAGGTAGGCGGGCGCGCCGCGCGCCGCCGCCGGGCGCTGCCCGCTCATGGTCCGCCTGCAGCTCGCGCCTCGCCGACCGCAGCCAGCGCGTCGCGCACCGCGCACGTGCCGGCCACGTCGTGCACACGCACGATCCGGCAGCCCCGGGTGATCCCGAGCGCCGCCGCCGCCAGGGATGCCTCACGGCGCTCGGAGAGCTCGAGGCCCAGCACCACGCCGAGGAACGTCTTGTTGGAGGCGGACAGCAAGAGCGGGTACCCCAAGGCGGCAAGCCGGTCCGACGCGCGCAGCAGGCAGAGCGACTGCTCGGCGGTCTTGCCGAGGTCGAGACCGGCGTCGAGCACGATCCGGGCCGCGGGGATGCCAGCCTCCCGGGCCCGACGGGCCCGATCGAGGAGGAACTCGCGGACGGTGGCGACCACGTCGTCGTAGTGGGGGTCGGGATCGCGCACGCGCGGCGCCAGGCGGATGTGGGTGGCCACGACTGCCGCGCCGGCCTCGGCTGCGGCGGGGAGGTACCCGGGGTCGGCGAACCCGCTGATGTCGTTGCCCATGACGGCCCCGGCCGCGAATCCCTCTGCCGCCACCGTGGCCCGCCAGGTGTCGACCGAGACCGGCACGTCGAAGCGCGCGGCCAGGGCGGCCACGACCGGCACCACCCGGTCGAGCTCCTCCGCCTCGCCGACCTCGGGGCCGGGACCGGCCTTCACCCCGCCGACGTCGAGGATGTCCGCCCCCTCTGCCACCAGCTGCTCGGCCCGGCTCAGGCACGCGTCGAGCTCGAAGGTGGCACCGCGGTCGAAGAACGAGTCGGGCGTGCGGTTGATGATGCCCATGACGAGCGCACGGTGGGTGAGGTCGTAGGTGCGGCTACCGAGCTCGAGGCGCCGGCCGGTGCCGGCAGCGGCGCCGACGCCCTCAGGCGGCACGGCGCCGTCAGAAGAGGCGGGCGGCGAGCGCCCGGCGGTAGGTCGTCGTCCTCGGGTCGTCGGGCCCCAACGTTTCGAGGACGTCGAGGAACTCCTGCCTCGCGTCGTCGTCGTCGCGCACCCGCTCGAGCAACGCGTCGAGGAGGGCCGAGGGATCACCCGACGCGTCGACGTGGCGCCCGGCGAGCCGTGCCTCGGCCGCCAGCGCACGGACCTCCGCCGTTTCGGGGACGCGGGCGAGCACCTCCAGCGCGCCCTCGACATCGCCCCGGTCGAGCAGGAGCCGGGCCAGCCCGAGCACGGCCCCCACGTGGTCGGGATCGAGCTCGAGGGCCTGCCGGAGCGATGCCTCGTCGCCAGCTGCCGCCAACCGGTCCGCGGCACTCGGCTCGGGGGCGAGGCGGGCCACGAACTCGGTCACCCGGGCTTCGGGGAGCGCCCCGATGAACCCGTCGACCACCTTGCCGTCCTTCAGGGCGTAGACGGCGGGGATCGATTGGACCTGGAACGAGGCGGCCACCCTCGGGTTCTCGTCGACGTTGACCTTGGCCAGCTCGACCTTGCCGCCCGTCGCCTCGACCGCACGCTCGATGATGGGCCCGAGCACCCGACACGGACCGCACCACGGGGCCCAGAGGTCGACCACCACGGGGACCTGCCGAGACCGCTCGACCACGAGCTCTTCGAACGTGGCATCGGTGACGTCGACCATGGACGGCAGGCTATCGCCACCCCGAGACCAGCCGTTCCGCCGGGTCCGCGCACAGCGGCGACCGTCCTGGCCGTCGAGTGAGGTCTCTGGGGTGGTGGCCGGGCCCGTGCGCGCCCGGGCGACCGGGTGGGTCGCCGTCGCCAGGCGGTAGCGTGCAAGCCGTGGTTGCTGGGTCATCGGCGCCGCCCGGTTCGTCGGCGGCTGGGTCGTCGCCGGCTGGGTCGTCGCCTGTCGGGTCGTCAGCGCCCGGTTCGTCGGCGGCTGGGTCGTCGTCAGGCGGGTCGTCGGCGCGCGGGTCGTCGCCCCACGCCGCTCCCGAGGGCATCGACGTGGGGCGCGTCACCGAGTGGTTCTCGTCCCACGTGCCCGGCGCCATCGCCCCCCTCGCCTTCACCCTCGTGGCCGGAGGGCGCTCCAACCTGACCTTCGTGGTCGAGGACGCGGCCGGCACCCGCTTCGTGCTCCGGCGCCCGCCTCTCGGCCACGTGCTCCCCACCGCCCACGACATGGCGCGCGAGCACCGGCTCCTCGAGGCGCTGGCCCCGACGGCCGTGCCGGTCCCCCGTCCCTACGGCCTGTGCACCGACGAGTCGGTGAACGGGGCGCCCTTCTACGTGATGGAGCACGTCGCGGGCCACGTGCTGCGCACGCCCGAGATCGCCCGCTCGGCGCTCTCTCCCGAGGCCCGGGCGAGGGTGGGCGAGAACCTCGCCGACGTCCTCGCCGCGCTCCACGCCGTGGACGTCGACGAGGTGGGGCTGGGCGACCTGGCGCGACGCGACGGCTACATCCAGCGGCAGCTGCGGCGCTGGAGCGAGCAGTACCGGAACATGCAGGTCGAGGGTGTCGACCACGGCGGCGTCGTGGAGCGTGTGGGCGAGGCGCTGGCGGCCCGGGTGCCCGAGCAGGTCGGGACGTCGATCGTCCATGGCGATTTCCGGCTCGACAACGCGATCGTCGGCGACGATGGCACGGTGGCAGCGATCCTGGATTGGGAGCTCTGCACGCTCGGCGACCCCCTGGCCGACGTCGGGCTGCTGTTGTGCTACTGGGCAGAGCCCGGCGACGAGACGGTCGCCCTCGGGACCGCGCCCACCACGACTCCTGGCTTCCTCACGCGCCAGGAGCTCCTGACCCGGTACGCCGCCGCCTCGGGACGTGACGTGTCGGCCATCGACTTCTACGTCGCGTTCGGGTACTGGAAGCTCGCGTGCATCCTCCAGGGCGTCTACGCACGCTACGTCGGGGGCTCGGGGGCTGGCGACCCCGAGGCCGTCGACCACTACCCTCGCCAGGTGGACCTGCTCGCCGGGCTGGCCGCGTCCACGCTCGAGGAGGCGGAAGGGATGCGTCGATGAACCCCCCGCCCGGGGGCGAGCTCTACCGGCAGCTGCCCGTCCGTCCGCTCGTGAGCCCCGTGCTCGTGACCGCCCTCGAGGGCTGGGTCGACGCGGGCTTCGGGGCGCAGCAGGCGCTCGCGACCATGCTCGACGCCTCGGAGCCCGAGCCCGCCGCCACCTTCGACGAGGGGCCCCTCCTCGACCGCCGCGCCCGACGGCCCGTCGCGAGGATCGTCGACGGGATCACCACCGAGCTGACCTGGCCGCGGATCGAGCTACGGGCGGGTGCCGACCAGCGCGGCGCCGACGTGCTCTTCCTCGTCGGCCCCGAGCCGGACTTCTTGTGGCGGGAGTTCGTCGACGCGGTCGTCGCCCTGGCCCGGGGCTGGGGGGTCCGCATGGCGGTGGCCCTCGGCGCCTTCCCGGCGCCCGCTCCCCACACGCGTCCTGTGCGCCTGGCCGCCACGGCTCCGCCGGGCTCTGCCGACCTGGTCCGGCGCATCGGCGCGGTCCAAGGCGACATCCAGGTGCCGGCCGGCCTGCAGTTCCCCCTCGAGCTCGCCTTCGAGCACGCAGGCGTGCCCGTCGTGAGCCTGTGGGCGCGCGTGCCTCACTACGTGTCCGCCATGGCCTTTCCGGCGGCCGGCGCGGCGCTGGTCGAAGGCGTGATGGCCCTGACTGGCCTGCAGTTCGACGTGTCGGCGCTCACCCGTGCGGACGACGAGGTGCGCCGCAAGGTCGACCGCCTGGTGAGCGGCAATCCTGAGCACCGGGCGATGGTGGCCAAGCTCGAAGAGGCCATCGACGCCTCGGAGGGGAACCCGCTGGGGGTGACCGAGCTACCCACGGGCGAGGAGCTCGCCGCCGAGCTCGAGCAGTTCCTCCGCGGCGAGAACCAGTAGCTGCCGGCATGAAGGTCGACGGCGGGATCGAGCTGGCAGGCGACGCGGCGGCCGTGGCCGGCGCGGCGGCGCAGGCCGAGGACCTCGGCTACGACGGCGTGTGGACGACAGAGACTCGCCACGACCCCTTCCTGCCCCTGGCGGTGGCCGCTGCGAGCACCCGGCGCGTCCAGCTCGGGACCTCGATCGCGGTGGGCTTCGCCCGGACGCCCATGACCCTTGCCATGGCGGCCAACGACCTCCAGCAGCTGTCGGGCGGCCGCTTCGTCCTCGGCCTCGGCTCCCAGATCAAGGCCCACATCACGAAGCGCTACTCGATGCCCTGGTCACACCCCGCACCCCGCATGCGCGAGCTCGTGGTGGCCATCCGTACCATCTGGGGGTCGTGGGCCACCGGGACCCCTCTTTCGTTCCGCGGCGACTTCTACACGCACACCCTCATGACGCCGGTCTTCGACCCGGGTCCCAACCCGCACGGGGCGCCGCCCATCCTCGTGGCGGCCGTGGGCGAGCGGATGACCGAGGTGGCAGGGGAGGTCGCCGACGGCCTGATCGTCCACCCCTTCACGACCGAGCCGTACCTGCGGGAGGTGACGCTGCGGGCGCTCGAGCGTGGCGCATCGAGGTCGGGTCGGGCTCGCTCGGACCTCGTGGTCTCCTTCCCGGGTTTCGTGGTGACCGGCACCACCGACGACGAGATGGCGGCGAGCGCCCGCGCCGCGAGGGCGCAGCTTGCGTTCTACGCCTCCACGCCCGCCTACCGGCCCGTGCTCGAGCACCACGGTTGGGGGGACCTCCAGACCGAGCTGCACCGGCTGTCGCGGGCCGGCGCCTGGGAGCAGATGGGGGCGCTCGTCGACGACACCATGCTCAAGACCTTCGCCGTCGTGGCCCCACCCGAGGAGGTGCCCGGACGCGTGCTCGCGCGCTTCGGCCAGCTGGTCGACCGCTTCACCATCTCGACGCCGGCCCAGCGACCCGACGCGGCGCTGTGGCGCCGCGTCCTGCCCGGGTTCGCCGCCCGCTGACCGAAGGGCGCGCCGGCGCCGGACGCGGGTCACACGCGCGGGGCCGGCAGCGGAGCCGTTCAGCGCACCACGTTGACCAGGCGCGGCGGCCGTGCCACCACCCGTGCCGGCGGCCTGCCCCCGAGCGCCTCGGCCACACGCGGCGAGGCAAGGGCGGCGGCGACCGCTTCGTCCTCGCTGATCGCCGGGGCGACCTCGAGGCGGTCGCGTACCTTGCCGTCGACCTGCACCACCATGGTGACGGTGGCCTCTGCCACGAGCTCGGGGTCGAAGGTGGGCCAGCGCTCGCCGTGCAGCGGCCGGTCGGGACCGTGCCGCTTCTCCCAGAGCTCGGCGCTGACGTGGGGGACCATGGGGGCGAGCAGGAGCAGGAGCCGGTCGAAGGCCTCGTCGACCACTTCTGCGTGGGGCCCGCCGGCGGCGCGGACGTAGCGCTGGAGCAGGTTGACCTGCTCCATGCAGTGGGCCACTGCGGTGTTGTACGAGCCCCGCTCGATGTCGGCCGTCACCTGCCGCACCGTCCGGTGGGTCGCCCGCCTGACCTCGAGGTCGTCACTGCCGAGGGCCCCAGTGCGCCGGGGCTCGCCACCGGTCACGAGGCGCCACAGCCGGTCGAGGAACCGCCCGCACCCGTCGATGACCTGGTCGGTCTGGTCCGTCCAGTCGAAGTCGTCTGCGGGCGGCCCGACGAAGAGGTGGAAGAGGCGCAGGGCGTCGGCACCGACGGTCTCGTAGTAGCGCGACGGCGCCACGAGGTTGCCCTTGGACTTGGACATCTTGGAGCCGCCCATGCGGATCATGCCCTGGGCGAAGTAGGTGGCGAAGGGCTCGGGGTCGATGCCCGGCGCGAGCCCCACGTCGATGAGGGCCCGGGTGAAGAAGCGGGCGTAGAGGAGGTGGAGGATCGCGTGCTCGATGCCGCCGATGTAGTGGTCGACGGGCATCCACCGGCGGGCCACCTCGGGGTCGAAGGGCACGTCGTCGTGGAAGGGGTCGCAGAACCGGAGGAAGTACCAGCTCGAGTCCACGAAGGTGTCCATCGTGTCCGTCTCGCGCGTGGCGGGACCGCCGCACAGCGGGCAGGTGGTGTGCAAGAACGCCTCGCTCGAGGCGAGCGGGGAGCGCCCTGTCGGGAGGAACGCCACGTCGTCGGGGGCGAGCACCGGCAGGTCGTCGTCGGGAACCGGGACCGCACCGTGCTCCGGGCAGTACACGACGGGGATCGGGCAGCCCCAGTACCGCTGGCGCGAGACGAGCCAGTCGCGCAACCGGAAGTTGACCGTGCGGGTGCCGACCCCCCGCTCCTCCAGCCATTCGATGGCCTTCGCCTTGGCAGTCGTGACGTCGAGCCCGTCGAGGAAGCCGCTGTTGATCTTGACCCCGTCGCCGGAGTACGCGCCGCCACCGCCCTCCTCCCACCCCTCTGGTGGTTGCACCGTGCGGACGATGGGGAGCCCGTAGGTCATGGCGAAGGCCCAGTCGCGCTCGTCCTCCGCCGGCACCGCCATGATGGCGCCGGTGCCGTAGCCCATGAGCACGTAGTCGGCCACGTACACCGGGATCGGCTGACCGGTGAAGGGGTTGCGGACGTGGCTGCCGGTGAACGCACCGCGCTTGTCGAGGGCGGCACCCTCGGCGGAGGCCGTCCGCTCGATCTCGGACTCGGCGGCCACCCGGCGCCGGAGCTCCTCGACGGCGGGGCGCTGCTCGGGCGTCGTCAGCTCGTCGACGAGGGGGTGCTCGGGCGCGAGGACGGCGTAGGTCATGCCGAAGCCCGTATCGGGCCTGGTGGTGAAGACCCGCACCGCGAGGGCCGGGCGGCCGTCGGAGCCGTCGCGGCCCACGACCGCCAGGTCGAGCTCGGCGCCCTCGGAGCGGCCGATCCAGTTGCGCTGCATCGTCTTGACCCGCTCCGGCCAGTCGAGCCGGTCCAGCCCCTCGAGCAGCTGGTCGGCATAGGCGGTGATCCTGAAGAACCACTGCTCGAGGTCGCGCTTGACCACGAGGTCGCCCGAGCGCTCGCAGGTGCCATCGGCGAGCACCTGCTCGTTCGCGAGCACCGTCTGGCACCCCGGGCACCAGTTCACGGGCGCCTTGGCCCGGTAGGCGAGGCCGGCGGCGAGGAGCCGGAGGAAGATGGCCTGGGTCCAGCGGATGTAGGCCGGGTCGTGGCTCCGGATCTCGCGGCGCCAGTCGTACACGGCTCCCAGGCGGACGAGGGACTCCTTCAGCTCGGCGATCCGGGCCTCGGTGAACACTCGCGGGTGCGTGCCGGTCTGGATGGCCGCGTTCTCGGCCGGCAGGCCGAAGGAGTCGAAGCCGAGCGGCGACAGCACGGCGTGGCCCTGCATCGTCTTGTACCGGACGACCAGGTCACCGAAGGTGTAGTTGCGGACATGCCCCTGGTGGGCCGGCCCCGACGGGTACGGGTACATGCACAGGGCATAGAAGTGAGGGCGCGGGTCGTCGTTGGCGACCTCGTAGGTCCCCTCCTCGCGCCAGCGCGCCTGCCACTTGCGCTCCACGGCGTCCACGTCGTAGGCCCGCGCCATCCGACGCATGCTAGGGCCTTCCCGCCGGCCCCCGGGGCGGATGGGCGGGTCCTCCTCCCCCGGCACGAGGGGTCCGGCGCAGCGGCGCCTGGCGGGCGCGCGCGAGGATCTGCCAAGGACTGGCTCACCTCCTGGCCGGCTGGTCGTGACCCGGACCGCTGGTAACCTGGCCCCTCGCTACGGGGGCGTAGCTCAGTTGGTAGAGCGCTTGACTGGCAGTCAAGAGGTTCGTGGGTTCGAGTCCCATCGCCTCCACCCGGACCCGGCCCGGCTGGTTGTCCGAGGCAAGAGGGCTGGAACGCTTGCTCAGCCCTCAGCGGCGTACGTGCTTCGGCTCGCTTGCGTGGCTCAGCCAACGGTCGAACCGCCGTCGCATCTCGGCGGCATCGGTGCGCCGGAGGCGCAGCACAAAGGGGTCCATCGGTCTCCGTGAATGCCGGTGCCCGGCCCGGGTTCGGGCCCGTGGGCGCCTGGTTCGGGAACTTCGGTTCCGAAGCGAGCATCGTCGTTGTTGACAGCCGTGTGACGCTCCCGTATATTTGAAGTTGCTGTTTCCCTATAGGGAATGCGCGAGGAGTGATGAAGCGAGAGGGGGAATTCCTCGTCGTGGCTCGGACTCGTCCCGAACGGCCGTGAACGAGTTCCTCCCCTACATCTGAACCACCCTGGGTTGGGTGGAGGCTCGGGCTATTGGATTCCAACCAGTGACTGGTCGGCCTGCTGGGCAGCGTAGAACGCCGCCTCGAACTC
>Ga0070738_10002955_pt1 | contig 24066 bp, 16 predicted proteins | sample Coa_R2_2_FD_66446 | JGI IMG/M metagenome (GOLD analysis project Ga0070738, IMG submission 66446) | Surface soil microbial communities from Centralia Pennsylvania, which are recovering from an underground coalmine fire - Coalmine... | ecosystem: Environmental > Terrestrial > Soil > Unclassified ... | reverse complement strand
ACAGGTAACCACGATAACGAAAACGGACGAGGCGAAGATGGCGCACTGTTCATCTATTTTCCTGACACCGATATTTGGCATGCTGTGTATATTGCCTTTCAAACACAATCATTCGACAATGATGCTAATGGCTACCCATTAGATGATCCTCAACGCACTGCTGGACATTCTCAGGGTCCAGGTCATAAGCACCATCGTCATTAGAAGCTATATTTCTGATAATTTAGGTGTTCCCACGTAAATACCCACAGAAATAGCAGCTTGGACAAGCTCACTACGAGAATCTACAGATAAAGGACTTTTAGCCACAACCTCTGTTATGGGAACAGCTACGACTTGTCCATTTTGCCAAGCCAGCATGTTCCCGTATTTTCCTTGAGCCACCAAATCAACTGCGGTTTTCCCAAACACTGTCCCTGTTAAGCGATCCAACGCAGATGGAATTCCACCTCGTTGGATGTGTCCTAAAACCGAGACTCTCATGTCAATAGGATTAGGACTACAATGAGCGATTTGCTCAGCAATGTACTGACCTATACCACAGATATGTGTATGATCAGATGCAATAGGTGTACAATTATAAACATCATTTGCTATGCCGGCACCTTCTGCAATCACAATGATTGCAAACTGGCGATGCCAGCGATCGCGCAATTCTGCTAAGTGCTCACATATACCCTTAATAGTATAAGGAATTTCAGGAATTAATATCACATCTGCACCACCTGCAATACCAGCATGTAACGCTAAGTGACCGGCTTCGCGTCCCATAACTTCAACAATCATCACGCGATCATGACTAGCAGCCGTAAAAGTGAGCCGATTGAGCGCATCTACAATGGTATTAACAGCAGTATCAAATCCAATAGCTCGTTCTGTTAATGCAACATCATTATCAATTGTCTTTGGTATCGCAATTAAATTCCAGTTGCCAAGGCAAGCTAATTTATGAAGAATAGCAAGACTACCATCACCGCCGATCATAATCAAGGCATCTAGCTCTAATGCATGATAACTGGCAATAATCTCATCAGTACGAGCTAAAGTGTCTCCTTTATTAATGGTTCCCAAAATTGTTCCGCCCATACTGAGCAATGGATCAATACCACGCAAATCCCAACCATGCATATTGAGTGCGATCGCCTTACGTTCAAGTAAACCTTGAGTGGCGTAAGGAATACCTACAATTTCCCAATTGTAGGTGAGTGTTGCATGGCTAACCACTGCCCGAATCACACAATTCAACCCTGGACAGTCACCACCACTAGTCAAAATGCCAATCCTTTTTTTATTGCCCATTTCTTTTCATTGTGTTTATCAACTTATAACTGAAACCATCTGCCAGTAAAATTCCCCAATCCCCCTTGTCCTCCTTGTCCCCCTTGTCCTCCTTGTCCCCTCACTCCCCACTCACTGCTAACCAAAGTAATACGATGGCTCGTAAACATGACCCCATTCGACTTGATAGGTTTGAAGCGATCGCATATACTGAGCACGTTCAAAGGCGCTGGGATTGGGGCAATTTTTCTGACTCATGCTTCCTTGAAGCAGGCGAATTGAATCATATTCGTGTTTCTCCATCCATGTGCACATTTCCTGCTCAATCACCTGAATGTGATTGATACCATGTCGCAGCAATACAGAGCAAAGCATGGCAATGTTTGCTCCAGCCATAAGCATTTTCAACACATCCTGTCCTTTATGAATACCACTAGTAGCAGCTAGGTTCGCATTGATTCGACCGTAAAGAATTGATAGCCAACGTAAAGGCAGGCGCATTGCTTGCGGAGTGCTTAAAATGATATTTGGTTGCACCTCTAGGGTTTCAATGTTAATATCTGGCTGATAAAATCTATTAAACAACACCAAAGCATCAGCCCCTGCATCATCTAAACGTTTTGCCATATTTGCCATATTGGTAAAATACGGACTCAATTTCACTGCTACAGGAATAGTCACTACCGCTTTGACAGCATGGAGAATGTCAAGATAAGTCTGCTCAATTTGTTCACCAGTCAATTCCATGTCTGTAGGAACATAGTAAATATTCAGTTCTAGTGCTGATGCTCCTGCTTGCTGTATAAGTTTAGCAAAGTTGGTCCATCCTCCAACTGAAGATCCATTTAGGCTGGCAATAATCGGGATGTTTACCCTTTCGGTAGCTCTATAGATATGATCCAGATATTCTTCTGGACCGACATGAAAGTTTGTTGGTTCAGGAAAATAGGTAAGAGCTTCTGGAAAACTCTCCGTACCGTGTGTCAAATGATGATGTAGTTCATACACTTCGTAAGTTAGCTGTTCTTCAAATAGCGAATGCATGACCACAGCTGCTGCACCCGCGTCTTCCATGCGTTTAATGTTGTCAATATTTTCAGAAAGGGGTGATGCTGAAGGCACAAGTGGCGATCGCAGTGTCATCCCCATGTAATCCGTTGTTAAATCCATTGGCTATATATTTCCTAATTATAAATTTTGATGAGAGTTCAATACCTGTTGTGCAGCAAGATATTGATACATTGCATAGTGGGTCTTCACATCCTCTTGGGCTTCTTGAAGTAAATGCTTTGCTGTCTTTGGGTCACTCTTAGTCAACATCTTGAAACGGTTCTCCAAATACATTGATTGTTGTATTGGCAGTTTCGGTGTGTGTGAATCTAGTTGTAGCGGATTTTGGTTCTGCTTAATCCGGTCAGGGTGGAACCGATATAGCAGCCATCGACCTGAGTCTACAGCAGCTTTTTGAGCATGCATTGCAGTACTCATGTTGATTCCGTGGGCAATGCAATGGCTATAGGCAATAATCAGCGATGGACCAGAGTAAGCTTCAGCTTCTAAAAATGCTTTGAGGGTATGTTCATCCCGTGCACCCATGGCCACGCTAGCAACATAAACATTGCCGTAAGTCATTGCCATTAAACCCAAATCTTTTTTAGGAGAAGGCTTACCACCAGCCGCAAATTTAGCTACAGCAGCCTTGGGAGTCGCCTTTGACATTTGGCCACCCGTGTTGGAATACACCTCAGTATCAAGAACGAGAATATTCACATTTCGTCCACTAGCAAGAACATGATCTAATCCCCCAAAACCAATGTCATAAGCCCAGCCATCACCACCAATAATCCAGACACTCTTCTTGACTAGGTAGTCAGCAAGGGATTTAAGCTGCAGAGGTAGACTTCTAGAGGGTCGCTTCTCATGTGGTGCGGGTTCTACCAGTTCATCCAACCGCTGTTTTAAAACGGCAACGCGATCGCGTTGTTCACAAATATCGGCTTCGTCTTTTTGCTCAGCGTTGAGGATACTATTTGCCAGCTCCTCACCGACCTCAAGTGCCAATTGTTTGAGCAATTGAGCCGCAAACTCTGCCTTTTTATCAATTGAAATGCGGAAACCCAAGCCAAATTCGGCATTATCTTCAAATAAGGAATTCGACCAAGCTGGACCACGACCTTCAGCGTTATGTGTCCAAGGGGTTGTGGGTAAATTGCCGCCATAAATGGAAGAACAACCAGTAGCATTAGCAACAATCATGCGATCGCCAAATAATTGCGTTGCTAACTTTATATATGGTGTCTCTCCACAACCAGCACAAGCTCCAGAAAACTCAAACAACGGCTCCTGCATCTGCTGTTGGTTAATATGAGTTAACTTTAGCTGTCGTCGGTCTGGATTGGGAATACTTAAAAAGAAATCCCAATTTTCTCGCTCTTGTTGGCGTAATGGCTGTTGGGATTCCATATTGATTGCTTTTCGTCGTGGTTCTGCCTTGTTTTTTGCAGGGCAAACATCCACACAAATGCCGCAACCTGTACAATCTTCAGCTGCAACTTGAATTGTAAATTTCAACCCATGCCAATCATGATCTTTTGCATCGGTACTCTTGAAAGTTGATGGCGCATTATTTAGCTGCTGTGGTTCGTAAACCTTGCTACGGATAACGCTGTGAGGACAAACCATGACACACTTACCACACTGAACGCAGACATCAGAGTCCCAAACTGGTATTTCTTGGGCAATGTTGCGCTTTTCCCATTTTGCTGTTCCAGTGGGATAAGTTCCATCTACTGGTAAAGCACTCACTGGTAGATCGTCACCCTCACGGGCGATGATTTTGCCTAACACATCACGGACAAAAAGTGGCGCGCTGTCAATGGAACTGGAGACGGGATAATTCTCTGCATCCGCTTGCTCATGTCTGCGGTTATTATCTTGGATAAGCATATGTACTTCATGTAGGTTTGCCAGTGTTGCATCAACTGCATTGATGTTCATCTGTACAATTTCATCGCCCTTTTTGCTGTAAGTCTTGTAAATCGATTGCTTAATTTTCTCAATCGCTTCCTCTTGTGGCAGTACACCAGATAAGGCAAAGAAACAAACCTGCATGACAGTGTTAATTCGTCCAGCCATCTTTGCTTGACGAGCAACTTTATAGGCATTAATCGTATAAATTCTTAACTGTTTTTGAATAATTTGATCTTGCACTGATTGTGGCAAATGTTTCCAGATCTCATCTGCCTCATAGAGAGAATTCAGTAAAAAAGTTCCACCTGGGACTATATCTTTAAGAATAGGAAACTTTTCTAAAAACTCCCACTGGTGACAGGCTATAAAGTTAGCTTTGCTAATCAAATATGTAGAGTGGATTGCTTGTGAACCAAAACGTAGGTGAGAAACTGTCACAGAACCCGATTTCTTGGAGTCGTAGACGAAGTAGCCTTGGGCGTAATTGTCTGTCTCTTCTCCAATAATCTTGATTGAGTTTTTATTAGCTCCGACTGTGCCATCTGAACCTAATCCATAAAAGATGGCTCGTACTATATTATCCGGTTCAATGCTAAAGTCAGGGTCATAATCTAAGCTAGTGTGAGTGATATCATCATGAATGCCGATGGTGAAATGATTTTTTGGTTCTGCTGCAATCAGGTTGTCAAATACAGCTTTAACCATCGCTGGAGTGAATTCTTTGGATGATAAGCCGTAACGACCACCGACAACTATAGGGAGTGGGGGAGATTTTTTTGTGTCTTCTACTTCCTCTGCTCCCCTGCTCCCCACTCCCCATACCTCATGCAACGCAGTCACTACATCTTGATAGAGGGGTTCACCAGATGCACCTGGTTCCTTGGTTCGGTCTAAGACTGCCATGTTACGAACAGTTTTTGGCAAAGCTTCTACAAATTGCTGAACAGAAAATGGGCGGTACAGTCGTACTTTGATCATGCCTACTTTCTCTCCGTGGGCATTTAAGTAATCTACTGTTTCATGCACTGTCTCACAGCCAGAACCCATTAACACGATGAGCCTTTCAGCAGATGGATCGCCATAATATTCAAATAATTGATATTGTCGTCCTGTCATCCAGGCAAATTCATCCATCACTTTCTGGGTAATATCCGGACAATTTTGATAGAAAGGATTGACCGTTTCTCTTGCCTGGAAGTAAACATCAGGGTTTTGTGCTGTACCACGTAATACAGGTTGGTCAGGGGTGAGGGCTCGTGATCGATGCTCAAAGATCAATTCGTCGGGTATGAATGACAGGAGATTTTCCTCTGTTAGGAGTTCAATTTTATTAATTTCATGGGAGGTACGAAAGCCGTCAAAAAAGTGAAGGAAAGGTATTCGCGATTCTAAAGCTATCCTGGTGGAAATCAGAGCAAAATCTTGTGCTTCTTGCACTGATGCAGCACATAGCATAGCAAAGCCAGTAGAACGAGCAGCCATGACATCACTGTGATCGCCGAAAATAGAGAGAGAGCCAGTAGCGAGCGATCGCGCAGCGATGTGAAAAACAGTAGGTGTCAGTTCTCCTGCAATTTTGTACATATTGGGGATCATTAGCAATAATCCCTGTGACGCAGTGAATGTCGTTGTCAGTGAACCAGTTTGTAAAGCCCCATGTACTGCACCAGCGACACCTGCTTCACTTTGCATCTGTACTACAGAGGGTACAGTGCCCCAAATGTTTGGTTTTCCTTCACAAGCCCAAGCATCTGCCCACTCAGCCATTGGGGAAGAAGGAGTAATCGGGTAAATAGCAATGACTTCATTGAGTCGATAAACAACTCGGGCAACAGCTTCATTCCCATCTATGGTTGCAAAGGTTTTCATCGTTTTTAATTTTCCCTTATCCTCATGCCAGTCTTCACAGGACATAAATTAGCTGCTCAGGGCTCTCAACTCCCTTTTCAAGAAGGTGGCGTGCTTCTCCCTTAATAACATCAAGCTGATATCCTAAGAGACGAAATTTTGCTTCACCCCTCTGTTTTGATCAACGAAAACACCTGTTTTTCTTTACGTTAAAGGTAATAAAACAATTTGAGGACTTTGTGAGGAAGTAAAGAGACGACAAAGCTGATTTCATTTCCTCACAAGTTTCTCAAGTTTTTTGCCTAGTGTCAAAAACAGAATTTCCTTGCTCTACTTGGTTTCTCTCAGGATAACCAATCATACCTTGCACACACTTTTAGATCTAAGTATCAGGGTGGAATTTCTGTATATTGCATTTAACCTTTTAAGAATAAAGGTTGTTAGGGCTTGTTTGTATGAACATGTTAAGATGGGTAGCCAATTCAAAAAGAGCTTTTAAAGCAACACCTGAGTTATCTATAAATTGGTCGGCAAAACTTACAGAGATTGCACACTGCAATGTGGAAACTGTGCTGCAAGCATTCGATTCCAACATAGAAGGGTTGAGTGAGACGCAGTCCTTTAGCCGATTACAAAAATATGGATTGAATGAAATTGCCCGAGAAAAACCGCAAAAGTGGTATATCCAACTCCTGAAAACTTTTCAAAATCCTCTGGCAATTTTGTTGATTGCACTAGCGATGATTTCGCTGGCAACAGGCGATGCTAAAGCAGCTACAATTATTTTCATCATGGTTGTCTTTAGTGTGCTTTTGCGCTTTTCTCAGGAGTTTCGCTCCAGCCTGGCGGCAGAAAAACTCCGAGAAATGGTAAGAACAACATGTACAGTCAGCCGCAAAGATAAACGAAAAGATATTTCTCCTGAAGTTTTGAGGGAATACGGAATTACTTTACATCCCCAGGAACCACAAAGGCTAGAAATTTCTATCAAGTTCCTTGTTCCTGGTGATGTCATTTACCTTGCAGCGGGAGACATGATTCCTGCAGATATCAGGATAATATCAGCTAAAGATTTGTTTGTTAGTCAGGGATCGCTGACAGGTGAGTCGCTACCGATAGAAAAATATGCAGAACTATTAGGTAGTGATGCAGAGATAAAAAACCCCCTGGAACTAGCTAATTTATGTTTTCTTGGCACTAATGTTGTTAGTGGTTCTGGGACAGCAATTGTGATTGAGACAGGAAGCAACACTTACTTAGGATCTCTAGCCAAAACTGTTGTTGGGCATAAAACAATGACCAGTTTTGACAAAGGAGTTAATGGAGTCAGCTTTTTACTGCTGCGCTTTATGCTAGTGATGGCTCCAGTGGTATTTCTCATCAATGGCTTTCTTAAAGGCAATTGGACTGAGGCTTTCTTTTTTGCACTGTCAGTTGCTGTGGGTTTAACTCCTGAGATGTTGCCGATGATTGTCACTGCCAACCTTGCTAGAGGGGCTTTGGTAATGTCTGACAAAAAAGTGATTGTGAAAAACATTGACGCCATTCAAAACTTTGGCGCAATGGATATTTTGTGTACTGACAAAACTGGTACGCTCACTCAAGACAGAATTGTGCTCAAAATCCATTTAGATATCTATGGTGAAGACAATGATGAAGTGTTGGAATATGCTTATTTAAACAGCTTCTATCAAACTGGTTTAAAGAATCTGCTTGATGTTGCTGTATTGGAACACATTGAACTCCATGAAGCGTTAAAAGTTGAACAAAGCTTCCACAAAATTGATGAAATTCCCTTTGATTTTGTGCGCCGTCGGATGTCGGTTGTTGTCGAGGAAGAAAATCATCACCATGAGCTAATTTGCAAAGGTGCTGTTGAAGAAATCCTCCAAGTTAGCACACATGCTAAAGCTAATAGCCATATTGTACCTATTGATGAGTCAATTTATCAGCAAGTGACGCAGTTAAACCGTGAACTCAATGAAGATGGGTTGCGGGTTATTGCTGTTGCTTATAAAGAATTACCTCTAGATCAAGTTAATTACTCGGTTGCTGATGAGAATGACCTAATTTTACTAGGTTTTATTGCTTTTCTCGACCCACCCAAAGACTCCGCTGCACAGGCGATCGCCGCGCTCAATCGCAATGGCGTGCAGGTAAAAATTTTAACTGGTGACAATGATATTATTGCCCGCAAAATCTGCAAAGATGTAGACTTATACGTTCATCACACCTTACTAGGAAGCGATATTGATGCATTATCAGCAGATGAATTAGCAGATTTAGCTCAAACAACAACCATTTTTGCCAAACTCTCTCCCGTGCAAAAAGCCAGGATTATTGAGGTGCTACGCCACAAGAGTCACATTGTCGGCTTTATGGGGGATGGGATCAATGATGCAGCTGCTTTGCGAGAGGCTGATGTGGGTATTTCTGTAGATACGGCTGTGGACATTGCTAAGGAGTCGGCAGATATCATTTTATTAGAAAAAAGCTTGTTGGTGCTAGAAGAAGGTGTGATTGAAGGGCGTAAAACTTTTGCCAACATTGTCAAATATATCAAAATGGGCACTAGCTCTAACTTTGGCAATATGTTTAGCATGTTGGGTGCTAGTGCACTCTTACCATTTTTGCCGATGCAACCAGTGCAGATACTCATAAATAATTTGCTTTACGATTTCTCTCAAACTGGTATTCCTTTTGACAATGTAGATAGGGAATATTTAGCAAAACCACGTAAATGGCAGATTGGTGATATCCAGCAGTTTATGCTTTACATTGGGCCGATTAGCTCTATTTTTGATTATACGACCTATGCCGTGATGTGGTTTGTGTTTGGTGCAACCACTGTAGATCAACAGGCTTTATTTCATACAGGATGGTTTGTAGAAAGCTTGATGACTCAAACTCTGATTGTTTACATTATCCGTACAGCAAAAATACCCTTCTTTCAAAGTTGGCCAGCTTTGCCTATGCTATTGGTAACGATGACGATTATGGCTGTGGGGATCTATCTTCCTTTCTCACCAATTGGCTCAAGCTTGGGATTTGTTCCTTTACCAAGAAGTTACTTTTTGTGGTTATTGCTGATTCTGTCTAGTTATTGTGTGCTAACACAGTTCGTAAAAACTTGGTTTATCAAACGCTATGGGTATAACTGAATAGCATCAAAAATTGCTTTTTGCAAGATGATTAGCTACAAGTTTATAAATATCTAATATTTGACTCATAATTTCTTTATATTGTATTGTTTTTCTGTAGTAATTAAAGTGAAAAAGATTTGTGTTAAGAGGGAGCATCCCATTTTTTAACTAAAAATTTAAAAATAAAAAAGCAATTGCCTGTTTGTAACGCTCTTAAAATTATTACTACAAAGAAAAATTATTTACAACTCACCAAATCTTCACAAGCTTTTCATGAATTGTCGTGATAGAGTTTGAGCACCTTTGAAGGGTGTAAGCTATTTTTTTCAACCTTATCAAGTAGTCGTTCCAACTGATAAATGGTGCATCGTTTCTGCTTGGCTCCAACCCTTTGACAAGAAAACTCTGGCAGATGCTACAAGCGTTGAAGTTAGTCTTAATTTTTTGTTAAATCTAGAGAAACAAATGAGTATGCATACATTCTTTCTAAGATGCTTAGGTGTTTTAGTCTCTTTAACTGGAGTCATCCTATATACCTCTTTGGCTGAGGCTGAGTTATTTGTTCGTATTACCGGAGAGCCTACTAACGGCGCTGCTATCGACTCTGAAGGCAATCTCACGGAAGCTGGAAGGACTTATAAAGTTGTTTACAAGCCAGATCCAAGAGCAAGCTGGGTTCAAATACCGAAGATTAGTCCAACTCAGTCTTACCGAGGTAGTCACTCAATTGAAATGACAATTGATCCCACTGGGTATTACACCACTAACGGCACTGATAAAGTCAATCATCGAGTCTCGTCTGCTGGTGCTGGTAGCAAAGATAAGTTTGCTCTGGACTTTGGCGATCCCAAGTACACAGGCTTCGCCGTCAAGCTTGGTGAGTTTGAGAAGCCTTCGAAAAGTATGCTGATTGCTGAATGGTGGCAGGGTTCACCTTATGCGCCACCATTGCAATTAGAGGTTATTCCAGATCCAAATAATAATCCTTCTACCCCAATCCGGTATCAATTTCTATTTCACAACAATCAGACTGGTGGCAATCCAACCTCACTCGTTCCAAACTCTCTACCATTTCATCCAGGATCTGACGACACGTTACAGCCTGGCATATGGCATACCTTTGTCGTGTACACTAGAATGCGTCACACAGGCTTGCCTGATGATGGAGAAGTCAGAGTATGGCATAACGGTGTTGAGGTGATCCGTTGGAATGGCAAAATTGGATATGATCCTTCAATCGCACTGAATGGTCAAAATTTTCCCAATAAAACGTTTGATGTCTTCTATGGACCTTACCGAGAGCAACAAAACAAAAAACACCAACTCTTTTTTGATGAAATCCGTTTTGCAGATACATGGAATGAAGCAAATCCTGATCAACCCTAGTGATCTCAATATCAATTCAAAATTCAAAATTAAGAGCTGGTGTTTGGCAATACCCAACTTGTAGACGCAAGGGAGGGTGGCGTTCTCGCAGGGTAGCAACTGCCATCATAGGCGGAAAACAAGCGATTTATATTTTTTGGCATAGCTGGGGCTTGATTTCTGCTGATTGATCTCATTAAGGGTTCATCTGAGGCATAAGGTAGTCTGTCTTGCTTTAAGATTGGACATAAGTCCCATGATGAAGCCACTTGATGAGAGAGAACGGTGCTGAGACAATGCGTAACCGATTGCCAATGCGTAACCGATTGCTGCCTTATGGAGTTGCTATTTTAAGCATTGTAGTAGCTCTGATACTGATGCTACTACTAGATCCTTGGCTCTCAATGACCCAATCACCTTTTCTGCTATTCTTTGGTGCAGTCATGGTGAGTGCGTACGGTGGCAAGGGACCGGGTATATTCGCCACCTTATTATCTGCCTTGGTTGCTAACCACTTCTTTATAAGTTCATCTTCCAAATTGGAGTTGAATCCGATCAACACTTCGCGGGTACTAATATTCATCCTAGAAGGCATTTTTATCAGCGTCTTATCAGACACGTTACTTACAAACCAAAAGCAAGTTAAAAAGAGTTTACAATTACTGCAGGCAAGCGAGGCTAAGTTTCGACGGTTGTTTGACTCTAACATTATAGGAGTCATTTTTGCAGATACTCATGGTGCTATCACTGATGCTAATGATGCCTTTTTGAAAATGATGGGTTACATTCGCGAAGATGTGTTGGCAGGTCGATTGCGTTGGGACGAAATGACACCACCAGATCTACGCCATCTTGATGTGCCTGCTTTAGAAGAACTATTTACAAGAGGTAAACATACTCCCTACGAAAAGGAATACTTCCACAAAGACGGTCACCGAGTTCCTATTATAGTGGGGGCAGCTCTTCTAGAAGATGAGTCACAAGAACATGCTGTCTGTTTTATACTTGACCTGACCCACCGCAAGCAGGCTCAGAAAGCATTGCGGGAGAGTGAGGAAAAATATCGACAAATTGTAGAGACAGCGAACGAGGGTATTTGGCTAAATGATGTTCAAGGGCGAACAACTTATGTTAACTCTCAAATGGCTCGGATGCTCGGCTATTCTGTGGAAGAAATGCTTGGTCGTTCCGTATTTGATTATGTCTACAGCACAGATATCCCAACAGCTGAGTTGAATTTTGAAAACAAGAAGCAGGGTTTCACAGGACAAAATTTCTTTCGTTTGTGTCGCAAAGATGGGTCACCTATTTGGACACTCTCTTGCTCTAGTCGGATTTTCAATGACAGTGGTGAGCTGCTTGGCATTCTGAGTATGGTAACAGATATCACACAGCGTCAGCGTTTGGAGCAACGCCAACTGTTACAATATGCGGTGACTCGCGTTCTTGCTAAAGCTAAAACGCTTACCGAGGCAATGCCAGCGATTTTACAATCTTTATGCGAAAGTCTGGGATGGCAACTAAGTATCTTTTGGAGTAGGCAACAGGCTCACCTGAATTATGCCAATCATTGGCAAACGCCTTCTCAAAATTTTCAAGATTTTATAGTGGCAAACCAATATAAAACTTTTGCCTTAGACGAAGGGTTACCTGGTCGCGTTTGGGCGAGTGGTCACCCAGCTTGGATTGATAATGTCATGGAAGATAAAAATTTTCCTAGATCTATGCAAGCTGCTAGTGTAGGATTGTACGGAGCATTAGCGTTTCCTATTGTTTTAGATAATGCTGTTTTAGGCGTTATTGAATGCTTTAGCGACAAAATTCAGGAACCTGATGATGATTTGCTGGAAATGGTGGCAAGTCTAGGTAGTGAGATTGGTCAATTTATTGAACGTAAACGCGCTGAGGAGGAGTTAGCTCAGAGCCAACAGTTGTTTTTGAGTTTTATGAACCATCTTCCTGGCACAGCGTTTATTAAAGATGAAGAGGGGCACTACCTGTTTGTGAATCCCATGGTAGAAAGTCTAGTTCATCGCAAGCAGGCTGATATTTTGGGGAAGACGGATTTCGATCTATTCTCAACTGAAGTTGCACACCGGATTCGTGATAACGACAACGCTGTTCTTACTGCAGGCACATCTATAGAGGTACAAGAGACATTACCACTTACAAATGGTGAACAGTATTGGATGTCCTTTAAGTTTCCCATTCAAGATGCCTCTGGGAAAAAGATGCTTGCAGGTACGTCATTTGACATGACAGAACGCAAACATTTAGAAAACCGACTACAGCAACAAGCCGCTGAATTAGCTCAAGCAAACAGTATTAAAGACGAATTTCTAGCAGTGCTGTCTCATGAGCTGCGATCGCCTCTTAACCCGATTCTAGGTTGGGCCAGATTATTACGAACTCGAAAGCTTGATGAAGCTACTATAGCTCGCGCTCTTGAAACCATTGAGCGCAATGCTCAAGTACAGGTACAAATTATTGCAGATCTGTTAGATATTTCACGCATAATGCGTGGTAAACTGAGTTTGGATATTTCCCAAGTTAACTTAGTATCACCTGTTGAAGCAGCAATCGAAACTGTGCGGTTAGCAGCTGAGGCTAAGAAAATTGAGATTAAATTGATAATTGATGACAACAACGCTGTGGTTTTGGGTGATTCAAGCCGCTTGCAACAAGTGGTGTGGAATTTGCTTTCTAACGCAGTGAAATTTACCCCGAATGGAGGGCGAGTAGAGGTTCGATTGGAATGCATGGATACAAATGCCCAAATCCAAGTAAGTGACACAGGTGTAGGTATTCATGCAGATTTTCTGCCTTACGTTTTTGATTACTTTCGGCAAGAAAATAGTGCAACAACTCGTAAATTTGGTGGCTTGGGACTTGGATTGGCAATTGTTCGTCGGTTGGTAGAACTTCATGGTGGGGAGGTGAAAGCAGAAAGTTTGGGTTTTGGACAAGGAGCAACCTTTACCGTAACTCTACCTTTAATGAATGCTACACAACAAATGAGTGATCAGAATGCGAAACCTGAAGAAGATTTAATTTTAAAAGGTGTACAGGTATTAGTCGTAGATGATGATCCTGATAACTTAGAGTTGATAGTCTTTATCCTGGAACAGCATGGCATAGAAGTACGTGCTGTGACATCAGCGAAAGAAGCACTTTTAGTACTTACACAATGGCAGCCAGATTTATTACTGAGCGATATTGGTATGCCAGAAGTGGATGGCTATGAGCTAATTCGCCAAATTCGGGCTTTGCCAAAAGAACAAGGGGGACTTTTGAGCGCGATCGCACTTACTGCATACGCTGGAGAGACTAATCGTCAACAGGTCTTGTCAGCAGGCTTTCAAGAACACGTAAGTAAACCAGTTGACCCTAATGAGTTAGTCATGGCAATTGCAAGAGTACTGCAATCATAATACCTGTTTTGCTACAGGCAGTTCGGCAATCTCGTTCAATGCCTTTAAAAGTTTACAAAAGCCACCTCTCACAAATTGAGGGTGGCTAGTACAACTTTAAATTTGGACGCAAACAAATATTTTATTTTTCAATCGTGCAAAACTTGGGTAGTGAAGTAGGAGAGGGAAGCCACCCTGAGGTAGTGAGAGTGGCTGGTGTTGAGTCGAAGCAATATCTTATTTCTCAATTGTGAAAAAAGTTGAGTAATATGATAATCAAGGGCGATCGCACAGCGAAAAATATTAAATCGGTCTAGTTATCAGCCAGCAAGTCCCTCGTTATGACAGAAGTGAGGCAGAGACTGGGATGCCGCCAGGCAATGATACATTATCAGTATCGGGGTTTCCAACTCTCGCACAGGGCTTTGATGAAAAAGTTGGTTGGATGCATTTCATCTGAGGTATCAAAATGCCCAACTTTTGCATACTGTAAAGTTATTTGGCATGCAGCTTCAATATTAAAGAAATATCCCTCCAGCATGTTCTGAAGATAGATATTAGATAGGTCTACGTTAATCTCCATTAATGCTAAAGCGTATTCATCTAGAATCTCCATTTCACTATCTTCTAAGTTGACATCCCAGTTATCGGGAAGCCAGCTTCGTTGTTGCCCATGCTTGTGTTTTCGTTGATGCTCAACAACTTCCTGTAGAATCTGATGAATTCGTAGCATATCTATGCAGGTGATTTCGTAAGTTGAAATTTAGCATTGTGCGAATTGATCGCCTGTGATCATTATAATAAGCACACATATCAAATCAAAGAGCTATAGTCTATATTCATCCCAACACTAACCTAAGCAGAAGTTTACTGTTGGGATGAATTGTGGTACACCTTCACACATTCCCATTTATGATGCCAGAGGTAGCGCCGCAATTTCGCTCAACGCTTTCAAAAGACGCTCAATCTCTTCAAGTGTGTTGTAATGTACCAGTCCAATCCGCACAAAGCCACCACTGTCTTCAACTCCTAATTTTTCGGTAAGACCAAGGGCATAGAAATTACCGTGCCAGGTAAAGATACCGCGATCGCTCAATGCTTTAGCTATGCTGTAAGGACTTTGTTCAGCTAATCGGATTGCAACGGTTGGAGTTCGCCAGACAAACCGAGCTGGATCGGTAATACCATAGACAGTTAAGCCAGGAATTTGCAGCAATCCAGCAATTAAATATTTGCAAAGTTGTGCTTCATACTTATGACAGGCTTCCATTGCAGCTCTGAACGCTTCCCGATGGTTGCTAGCAGAGGGTAAGACACGATGACCAAGTTCAACTAAGTACTCCATTGTCGCTAACAAACCTGCGAGTCCTTCATGGTTCTGAGTTCCAGTTTCCCAGCGTGAAGGTACCTCATTTGGGGCTGGTCGCAGTTTGTAAGGATGTAGACGGGTGAGATGCTCACGCTTTCCATATAAAATACCCACATGGGGTCCGAAAAATTTATAAGCAGAGCAGATCAGAAAGTCACAATCAAGCTCATGTACATCTATGAAACCATGAGGCGCATAGTGAACTGCATCAACAAACACCAAAGCCCCAACCTCATGGGCAAGACGCACTACAGTTGCGATGTCGTTGATTGTGCCCACTGCGTTAGATGCATAGCCAATCGCCACCACCCGCGTCCTCTGATTAATTTGCCGTGTCAAGTCTCTCATGTCTAAGGTGCAATCTTCTTCATTGATCTCGACAACGCGCACGGTTACACCTTTTTCTTCCAATGCATACCATGGTGAAACATTGCCATCATGGTCGAGTCGTGTAACAACAATTTCATCACCTGGCTGTAGGTCACGACCAATCACTCGGCTAAAAGCGAAGGTGAGGGTGGTCATGTTGCTACCAAATACAACCTCATCAGGATCGCATCCCAGGAAATCGGCGATCGCTACACGAGCAGAGGTTATGAGTGCATCTGTACGCGCACTCGTGGCAAAAACCCCATGAGCATTGGCATTTGACCTAAGCAGATAATCACTCATCGCATCTATCACAGACTTTGGTACCTGAGTACCACCTGGTCCATCAAAAAAGACGGCAGATTGACCATTGATTTCTTGTGAAAGTGCTGGAAACTGCTCGCGTATCCAATCAATATCAACAGACATCATTGCAAACACCTCGGATTGAAATTGTTGTGAACATGGGGAGTGGGGAGTGGGGAGTGGGGAGTGAGGAATTAGGAGTTAGGAATGGGGAATGGGTAGAGAAATTTCCTCCTTGTCTTCCTTGTCCCCCTTGTCCCCCTCTGCTTCCCTACTCCCCACTCCCTCTTACGAAGAAGCGGCAACCAATCCCGGACATGTTAAAACAAAAACATCCCGATTGCCTCTTTCGGAGGCTGTTACTTTGATTGGAGCAGTGAAGTGGAAAAATTGGTGATCGTTAAAGACCAAGAAATCACCAGGATTGAGAATTTGTGTAAAAACTGGTTGTTCATCCTTAGATTGATACAAAGAAGTTTCTCCTCCTTCAATCATGTCTCTATTGACACAGAATATACCTACCAAGTCTACGCCATCTCTATGAATACCCTCTGGTGCTGGATTGCCAATCTGCTGAGCAGATGTGGTGGTTCTGATCTGATGAACTCCAATTTCATCAAAGCTTGAACATAGCTTACAAAATTCGAAGAACTCTAAGACAATTTTTTGAAAATCTTCTAGCTCTACGAGTGCATCATCTATTTCTGGATATTCTCGGACAACATCTCCCAAGATAGGATTATATTCTTTACTTTGGAATAAGCTGCTATGTGGTAACTTAATTAAACCTTTCGAACTCACTTTAAAGTGAGATAAACGTCTGAAACGATAGTTTCCTTCAAGGTAAGGATCAACAGAAAGATCATCGAAATAGCTCTTTAGCTTATCTAAATTAACAGAATTGATTTTTTCTAAGGCATAGTCGGTAGTACAATTAAATTTCTCTTTTGTCAAAACTGTCAGCATCATAATTGCCCCCTGTGCTTTGATCTGGTTCAGATCGATTAGGCAATCCTCAAGTCTTTAGTAAAACTATCTGTAATTGCCCACATTGTTGCAACTAGGCTTTAGAACTCAGAAATCAGCTGTGTTAAGACGATAAGGATATAAGCCTCCAGTTGGTAGTACGATAATGAACTAGATATACTTCACCCTTGTAAGTGCAAGAAATATGACATCATGAGCAAATTCTCGCTCATTTATAGGGTCTAAGCTATCTTCTGTATTCTTCTTAACACTTTTAATATTTTTAGTTTTTTGATGATCCCTAACTATTAACAGCTTGTTTGTTCTACGGTTTACCTCTTTTTCACGAGTTGTATTTTCAATTATTACCCTATACTTTAATTATAGGCTCAAAATAAATTGAACAACATTAAGTATTTATACTAGTCAAATAAAAGAAGAGATTGAGTCATGTATAGCGTTGGATAAACTACAGCTTTATCTGCATAAAACTGTATTTTTTGCCTCTCTGATGCAATGTATCTAATTAATATCAATTCTTCATCAAGTGCAAGTTTATCCCAGCGTTCTCTTAGTCTCCCTACAACTAGGAGAAGCGTGATAGGCAGAGTATGACACGATCACATTAGAAATGCCTACCACGAGAAAAAATATCTGCAATTGTTACCTCATCGATAGAAAATTATTCTGCTTCTTTCAATTTGTCATGTTCATACTGATCAACTCTTACGGTTGTTCTATCGTTCATATGAATTTCATACTCAGCTTCACTGCCAGGAAAAAATAAAAATCCAGGTTCTTCATCTTTGATTTTTACTATCTCCGTAACAGCATCAGTATTTATTTCTACCCTGTGGCCATCTGTAGTTTTTAAGTCTACTATTCTCATAGGGTCACTCCTTATTTTCTGGTATCTTCAAACTTTGAAGCTTCTCTATTTTATGTTATTATATTTACTTCTAAGTGGATAAAATAAGCTAAAATACTTAACAAAAAACACTGAGAAATACAAAAGTAATTTGTAACAATTTTTGAATCCAGAAGAACAATCCTATTGCTTGGTTGTCCTGCCGTTAAGAGTTGTTTGTATTAGCAAGCACTCATGAGTTAATTTGCCTGTGCTTAGCCATTCATCCATATTTTCTGGAGCTTGAACGCGGTCGAGTTGCAATCGCAACTCTTCTCCTTCTAACACTTCTTTTTCTAATAAGATTTGAGATATTGCTTCTAAAAGGCTCCGATTCTTAGTAAGAATTTTTAGAGCGATACAATATGCACCATCAACAATCATCTTGACCTCTTGGTCAATCTGCTCTGCAATTTTTTGGCTAACTGCTCGCCGAGGATTGGAGAAAACTTCCAAAAATTGTTGTTGAGTTTTCTCGAACGCAACAGGACCAAGTACATCACTCATGCCATAAAGTGTGACAAATCGCTCAGCCAAGTCTGTAGCTTTTTGGATATCATCACTGGCACCAGTAGAAACTTTACCAAAAATAAGTTCTTCTGCCGCGCGCCCACCCAACAGGCTCACTATCCTGCCACGAATTTCATCCTCGATCAGCAAAAAGCGGTCTTCTTCTGGTAATTGCAGCGTATAACCCAAGGCTCCCACTCCCCGAGGCACAATAGAGATTTTTTCCACACTACCAGCACCAGGCATCAATGCTCCAATCAAAGCATGGCCAACTTCATGATAAGCAACTGTCTTTTTCTCAATTTCATTTAGAACCCGAGACTTTTTCTCCAAGCCTGTCAAAACTCGTTCTATCGCTTCGTTAAAATCTGCCATCGTCACAGCTTCTCTATTCCCACGAGCTGCTAGCAGTGCTGCCTCATTAACTAGGTTAGCTAAATCTGCACCAGCAAATCCTGGTGTACGGGCTGCCAATTTAGACAACTCTACATGACTTGCAAGCTTGACATTTTTCGCGTGGATTTTGAGAATTGCTTCTCGACCAACCTTGTCTGGACGGTCTACCAGAATTTGACGGTCAAACCGGCCAGGACGAAGTAACGCAGGATCTAAAACCTCTGGTCGATTGGTAGCAGCTAGTATAATTACACCATTGTTGGGGTCAAAGCCATCCATTTCTGAGAGCAGTTGATTGAGAGTTTGCTCTCGTTCATCATTACCACCTAAATAAGGACCTGTGGCACTTCGCGATTTACCCAAAGCATCCAACTCATCAATAAAAATAATGCAAGGTGATTGTTGTTTTGCTTGCTCAAATAGATCACGCACTCGTGCTGCGCCAATTCCAACAAATAGTTCAATAAACTCAGAGCCAGAGATACTAAAAAAGGGAACTCTGGCTTCACCTGCGATCGCTCTTGCTAAAAGAGTCTTGCCTGTTCCGGGAGGTCCAACTAACAGCACTCCTTTAGGGATCTTTGCCCCTAAGCGAGTGTACTTGCTAGCATTTTTAAGAAAATCTACAATCTCTTGTAGCTCTACCTTTGCTTCATCTACTCCTGCTACATCGTCAAACTTTACTCCTGTAGTACCTTCTGAGTAGATGCGAGCGTTGCTTTTACCAATTGTTAAAGCAGCCGGACCACCCATCTGACTCCGGCTAATCAAAAAGCCCCAAACCGTTAAGAAAATTATTGGTGGTAAAATCCAACTCAGTAAAGTTGAAATCCAACCAGTTTGGCTAGGAGTTGGTGCAGAAAACTCTACGTTATGTGTTCGGAGAATCTTAGGCAATTCTGTATCCTGTGCAACTGGTGTGGTAACAAACACCTTATGAGGCCGAGTTTGCGGTTGCTTAGTGACTTGTTCTGATTTTAGTTCATACTCAATTTTGTCAGAACTAACAACTGCACGGACAACCTTACCAGCTTCAACCTGGGATATAAAGGTGCTATAGGGTACTCGGGAAGATAGAGGTTTTCCCAAAAAGATTAAATTTATGAATAAAAGTAATGCCAACCAGAACAAGAAACTACCCCCGAAATGACTAGGCTCAGGTGTTTTTGTGGGTTGATTTCTATCAGTTTCTACTGGCATAATTGATCACTCCTGAGAGTTAACTGAGTGCGAACGAATTGCCTTGTTAGAGAGTTAATTCAGTATTCTTAGATTTTTGGTACCTTAGGAAAAGATGAGAAAGACCTTGCCTCTGTGAATCTCCTCAAACACTTAAAAACTGCTAATAAAGCATGTTAAGGCATGGCTCTACTTTTAAAGTTAGGCTAGAAAGTTGAGGAACTTGTGAGCCACAAGTAACTTTTGCGGTCAGTCCAGGTAGACCAACCTCAATTATCCTAAGCTTTGACTTAAAATTATAAATTCTTAACAGTTTCCGAAGATGATATGACCCAAATCAGTTTACTGCAAGACAAGTACATTAAAGTAGGTTCGATCAACACCCGGTACTGGGATGCAGGCAATCATCAGGGGAATTCCTTGATATTATTACATGGCGGTGGTAGTGTCCTCGAAGTTTGGGCTTACAACATTCCTGTTCTTGCCCAGCATCACCGTGTTTATGCTTTTGACATGGTTGGGACTGGTTTGTCGGATAAACCAATAGTGGCATACTCCCTCGATTATCAAGTTCAGTTTTTGAAAGATTTCTTGCAAGCGCTCAACATTCCAAGAGCAACGCTGATTGGTAATTCTATGGGAGGAAGTGTTGCACTCAAGTTAGCGCTAGATTCTCCAGAGCGTGTTGAGAAAATAGTCTTGGTTTCTAGTTTGGGTTTGGGTCGAGAAATTACTCTATATCATCGATTTTTGTCAACGTTTCCAGTGTTTGTGCGGATGGCTCGTCCTAGCCGTAAAGGTGCTCAACTTTTATATCGAAACATTGTCTATGACTCCAAGACTATTCCCAAAGAATTAATTGAAATGTGCTATCAACGGTTTAACATACCTAGTCGTAAACAAGCATTAATTTCATTACTCAGAACCAATATCAATTTTTGGGGTGTTCGACCTGAATTATTTGACCCAATCGTGACCAAGCTTGGAGGTATTCAAGTACCCACTCTCATCATTTGGGGAAAAAAAGATCCTGTTTTACCTGTTGCTCATGCTTATATAGCGGCTAAAAAAATCCCCAACTCTCGTCTGCACATTTTTGATAAATGTGGTCACTGGCCACAATTTGAGCATCCTCAAAAGTTTAATCAGCTCGTTTTAGAGTTTTTACAGTAGTTGCACAGGCAGATCTAATAACTCGCATCCTTCTCAAAATGACATTCCCCAATAGTTATAACCTAATTTTATTAATCTTCTTGATAGAAATGTTGTGACCCACGAGATAAATCGTCGTAGGTCAGGTGTGATTGGTTACAACAATTCTATTTCCGTTTAAAACAAATATTTATTCCTAAAATGAGGTTCAACTATAAGTCACTTTTGGGAATTTCTTCACGAGACTCGATCATCAATCTCATTGTCTCAATCGTTAAATCTCGTAAATCTTTATTCAGAAAAACAACTCCTTGTGAACCAAACCAGTGGTCAAAAATTGAGACATATCTGCTATTACCAGCAAGAAATTCTTGCATGAACTTAAAGAGGGTATAGTTCACCGAGTGGAGGAATTTAGAGTTATTCTGAGGAACCATACAGGCAATTCCTTCTCGAGAATAGGGGCGAGCTGGTACAACTTCAAAAGCATCTGATTTTTTTGTTGTTTCTAACCATCCCTCTAAAAGGATACTATCGGATGCAAAAGCATCTATTTTCTGCTGTTGCAAAGAAGCATATCCTTGTGCCCGATCACGAAGATACACTAGTTGAGCTTTGGGCTGTACTCGCTTGATTGCCAACTCGTTAGTTGTTTGCCCAAGTACACCTATGCGCTTACCACTTAAGGATTGAGGAGAGCCTAGATCACTTCCCTTCTTAACTAATAACTGGGTGCCAGTAGCACCGTAGCTTACGGAAAAGTCTACCAATTTATCACGTTCCCATGTAAAGCTACTAGCATCACAAACAATATCAACCTGTTGATTGACTATTTTGGGAATTCGTTCTCCAGGAGTCAATGCTATCAATTTCAACTGAATTTTACGTTTTAGTTCTTTTTCTAACTGCTCTTTAATCAGAGTCAACATATCTACAGAATAACCAACCAATTGTCCATTACTGTTGGAGTAAGCATAGGGAATTGCATCTTTACTAGTACCGGCCGTCAGTATTCCTGTCCTCGCTACTTTTTGCATTACGGTTTCTCCAAGCGCAAGACTTGGTGTCAACACTGCAAATATAAGACTCAGGGTAGTAATCGCAAATTTTTTATACATACTCCTCACTTTTATCAGATATCATCAATAAAATAAAAATTAAATTACACTCAGGTGCCCTAGTAGCATATTAGTTATAAATTTTTACTATTCGCTGAATTTTGTATAATATATTATGTGGTGTAATTTTAGTAGTAGAAAACCGATTTAAAGTACTGATAATACAATCAGTAAAGCTATTATATGTCTAAAGCAAATTCTCAAGAGCCCATGAATTCTGTAGCTACCCTTGTAGAGAAGTATACAGAAGGAAAACGGGATTTTAGTAGAGCAGAACTGGGTAGTGCGGATATGCAAGGTATTAACCTTAAAGGCATTGACCTCAGTTATGCTGACTTGAGTGAAGCTAACCTAAGGGGTGCTAATCTTAGAGGAGCTGACTTGAGCTACGCGGACCTTAGTCGAGCAGATCTGAGTGAGGTCGATCTTAGGGGAGCTTTGTTGATTTCAGCAAATCTACGCCACGCTTCTCTCAACGGAGCGAAATTAGAGAAAGCTGACTATGATTACAGCACCCATTTTCCCCTGGATTTTGATCCGGTTAAGGCTGGTATGCAAATTAAAAATGGTTAAACTGAACTTGGGCTTTTTAGATTTAGATTTCGAGAGAAATAGAGAGACAGAGAGACTGCTATTATATGCTTGTCCCTTCTGCTCTCTTGGGTTTGTCAATTCTTAGCTGTATATAGAATTAAGCGACTTTGACCTTAGTCACTTTTTTCTTATCTTTTTCCGACTTAGGCAAGGTAAGATTCAAAATGCCAAGAACTACTCTTTAAGATTGGCGATCGCATGAATGATCTGGCAAAAGCTCTAGTCTGCATGAAAAGTCTTATGAGCGAGAATGCGATTGCAGATGCTGGTAGTGATGTACACGATCCAATAGCCAAAATGATGTTACTGTCCCAACTAAGTGAGCTGCAATAAGATTGAGGTTAGCTAACACAACAAACACATCTACTGCTCGCACAATCTTGTTGGGATCAACGATAGCAACCCCTGGAGGCTGAGAAACAGTTTTGGCAACAAGTACAGCAACGCTGCTACCTGAACCAACGAGTGCAATCAGCATGCCCGCAAAACTAAGAAAAGTAGCCAACCTCAAGAGTCGAATAGTTTCCACTCGTCTAGGATGCAGAACTGCACCAGGTTCATGGAGTAATCCTTTAGCAATACGGACATATTGAAAGTCAAAGACAATTCCAACAACCAACAATATGACTCCGCAAATTGCACAGAAGATCCCCATACCTATTCCAGGGTGAGTATCACGAGTCAGACCCAAATTGGCAAATAGGAGTGCAAGCCCAGAAATAAATACCATTGCCAACTGAATCCAAAATCCAAACCAACCAAACAAACGAAACGTCTTAGAAATTTGGCGCATAGCTGCTGGTGGTTCAGGATATCGGTGTTTAACTAGCATAAATGGTATTAATATTAGTCTTCTTCCCAGTCTTCACTGCCAAGTAGATCAATAATGCGATCTCTAAGTAAAAAGTCATTTTCCTCTAACTCAAGCTCAACACATATCCAATCACGATCAGGAATGTATTTACAGAGAGTATAAATTGGCTGCTGACGGCTTATTAGTCCTTTATCGATCAGTTGACGTGCTTCATCTTTGATCATCTCTAAGTCATATTTAACAGTGGTACTCATGACTTTCTCCTCGTTTGACATTCTTCTAAGCAACTGGGGCAGCAGTAATTGCCAACAAAATTAGCAATCCTAAAATCAGTACGCAGATTTTAACAATTAGGTAGGTGGTTTGATGAGG
>Ga0070738_10002954_pt1 | contig 24073 bp, 15 predicted proteins | sample Coa_R2_2_FD_66446 | JGI IMG/M metagenome (GOLD analysis project Ga0070738, IMG submission 66446) | Surface soil microbial communities from Centralia Pennsylvania, which are recovering from an underground coalmine fire - Coalmine... | ecosystem: Environmental > Terrestrial > Soil > Unclassified ... | reverse complement strand
AAGCTGGTTTTGTGGATTGGTTTTTGGGCCGCTGGCATCATTTTAGTCGGCAGCCAATTGCTTCATCAACCGGTCAAATTCCTCGTGGTCGCCGTGGCGCTGTCATTTGTGTTCGTGATGGTTAATGGGATTTCACAGGGAATTTCGGATTCCAACCCCATTTCCAGCGCCTTCGTGGTAACGGTATTTATCCTGGCGCAACTCGGTTTGCGCGATCCCGGTGTGGGGTTGATTTGCGCGGCCATCCTTTTGATCGCCACGAGCGAAGGCGGCGACATGCAGCAGGATCGCTCAACCGGCTGGCGCTTGGGAACAAACCGGATCGTCCAGTTCCGTTACCAGGTTATCGGGATAGCCGTCGGGGCGGTCCTTGCTATCGTGCTGGCCAAGTTGTTCATGAACGCCTATCCGATTCTCAAGGTGGACCAGTTCGCCCACCAGGGAGTTGAAGGTACTCAGAAATGGCAATCGGCCATGACTTTTAAATTCGTGGGGGCATTGCGTGGCATCACGAAGGCACAGCCGCACATCATGAAAGCCCTCCAGCTTGGAATTTTGATTGGGCTGTTTATCGAGATCGCCAGGCGCCTAATCAAAAAACTTCCGGGATACAAAAGCTTCAGCACGGCTTCCGTTTTCGGCCGGGTTACCGATTTCCTCCTCGATGCGGTGATTCTCCCGAACCCCTACGCCTCTTCTCTTGGCGGATTCCTGGAACTATATGCGATCTATTGGTGGACACTGGGTGGCGTCGGTTCCTCGATTTTCGATTTTTTCCAAAACCGGCGCAAATCGGCTAACGCCAGCCCTGAAGATCTGCCCGAGGACATGAGCACGATGTCACTTGTTGGCGGAGGACTCATTGCCGGTGACGCCCTGGCGGCTTTGAGCTTTGGCCTGTACGGCCTGCTCAAAGTGCTGCTTTAATCGGGGCCCAACATTTTTTCGGCTTGATCCAGCGTTTCGCATGTGAGGATCCGCACTCCCCGGCGGTAGTGGAATAGGGACATGATATTCAGACCGATATCCTTGTGCGGGTCAGGGATGATTCGAACCACCCGCGAAATGCCGGCGTCATTGCACAAATCCATGACTTCTTTAATGAATGGCACGCACCCCAAGTCCATGACGTCTAGGGATCGAAAGTCGCTGAGCAGCCGAAACCCGGGTTTCAAATCAGCCAGCAACAGTCGGATTTGATCGCGGCAATCCCTCGTTTCTTCCGGGGAAACTTTTCCCGAATAAACGATTTTGAGCAGATTCGCCGCGCTGTCTCTGGTGGCCTCGAACACGGCGGGATCATTGCCCATAAACGCCTTTCGCGCCAGTCCTGGCTGCAAATCCAGCATATTCGGCGACCTTGCAAAAATGGGTTACGCTGGCAGGACAGGTCGGATTTGCATTACTTTTTCGGAGTGGTCCGAGTCATTGCCCATCTGGATTTGGATGCGTGCTTTGCAAGCATCGAGCAGCGAGACAACCCCGAATTGCGAGGCAAACCTGTAATTGTCGGCGCACCGGCCAACCAACGCGGTGTTGTTGCGGCCTGCTCGTACGAAGCCCGAAAATTCGGCGTCCGCTCCGCCATGCCCAGCTCGACCGCGGGACGGCTTTGCCCTGGCGCAATTTTTGTGCGGCCCAGAATGGATGTTTACCGGGAGGAATCCCGGCTGGTCATGAAATTGGTGGCTGAGTGCGGCGGGATAGTCGAGCAAACCTCAATTGACGAGGCCTACATCGATTTGTCGTCGCTTTGCAATCCGACCCAACAAGATGTGGCCCTCTTGGACGGCGTGCCGGTTTGTCGCGCATTGAAGGAACGGATCCGATCGGAACGCCGGTTGACGGCAACCGTCGGGATCGGGCCCAACAAGCTTCTGGCAAAAATAGGCAGCGACCAGGCCAAGCCCGACGGATTACTGGCCATCCTCGAGAAGGACAAAGTTCAGTTCCTGAGACCGTTGCCGATTCGCGCGCTGTATGGTGTAGGCAAGGTTACGGAGCAGGTTTTAGCCGGGGCGGGTCTGATCGCGGTGGGCGATTTGCAGGATTACAAGGGAGATTTGCGAGCCCTGGTCGGATCCTTCGGGCCGAAGTTGCAGGGGTATGCCTTTGGACAGGATGACCGCCCTCTCGAATTAGATGAGGAAGTTAAGAGTATCAGCGCGGAAGAGACTTTTTTAAAAGATACCGAGGACAGAAAAGTGCTGCGGTCGTGTTTGAAAACGATGGCTGAAGACATCACCGGCCGCCTCAAGAAGAACAGGTTCGCGGCCCATACGGTGCAGGTCAAAGTGCGTTACAGCGATTTTACGACACTGACGCGCCAGATCTCGGTTGAGGACCCCTTGAACGAAACGGCCGAGATCTACAGGTTAGGATGTTTCCTCCTTGGCCGTGAAAAACTTGTGTGCCGGCCATTGAGGTTGCTTGGCCTTGGGGTGTCGGGTTTATGCGAACCCAACGGCAGGCAATTGTACTTGCTCTAAACACAGCAGGCACGTTACGGCGGGCTTGAGTGGCGCGCCAAATACGGGACCACAAAGCACAGAACCACAAGCAACAAAGCGCTCAGGCCTAACAACAGCCAGGCCCAATTTTCGGCACGGTTAACGCGACGGCTTTCGCCGACCAGCCCAACCAGGGATTGGCCACGGCTTGTGCTCGCGCCGGTTCCCGCGCGTGGGCGGTCCAATTGCGGCATGGCACGGTTTGCCAGCGGTAATGAAGGCTTAGCGACAACAGTTATCTCGGTCATAAACACTCCCTTCCTGGACATCCCTTTGCGCCATGCATATCGGCGGCTGCCACGTCCGACGGTTCCTCAGCGCAAGGGTCCCGACAGATCTAACGGATGGGACGGGCCGGCCTTACATGAAATTTCTCCAATCGCGTTAAGCGATTGAAATGGAGTGAAATATTTCTCCAGCGCTTATGAACAGGCGACCTTGCTGCTGGAAAACAGACTGCGCCAGGCCGAACCTTGCGGTCGCTTCGGAAATGCGGCCGTTACGCAGGCTCACCGTTTAACTAAGGCCTGGTTACCCGGTAAAACCTGGGAGCGCTCGGAGCAGGGTCGGTCACCGTCGTGGTAGTCCCGCTTGCGACAATACAGGCGACGTTCGTCGAGTTCGACCATGGCGTTGCGAGATCTGGTTTGGCCTGAACACAATAGTTAATACCTGGCACGGAGTTCCACGTGATGCGCACCCCGTTGGGCCCTTGCGAGGCCGTGGCAATAATTGGCAGTTCAGGCCTGACGAAATAGATATCCTCCTCGCCGTTAAAGGTGGCGGTGTAGGCGATGCACGCACCCCCATCCAGCGACACCATTTGAATGTAATCTCCGATCTTGTCTTGCTGCGGGTATCCCAAGGACTGGTCGAAGGGAGGACTTATCTGCCGATTTGGCGCCCAGGTCAGGCCACCATCATCTGACCACGAATAATACAGTTCAGAAAGAGCGTTGTTGGTGCTGTGTCGCGTGTCGTACCAGCAAGCGTCCACCCGGCCATTCGGGGCGACCGATAACGCGCCGAACCAGTGATAAGTCATGTTCGTGGGTGAATCGTCGTTGATGCGCAGTGGCGTGCGAAAAGTTTGCCCGCGATCCACGCTGCGACTGAACATCACGTTACAGGCGTTTCCGGGATCGTTGGTAACACTGCTTAAGACATAAACATTTCCGCGTGTTGGCCCGGATGAGCGGTCCACCGCGATCCATGCCTGCCCAATCAGCCCGTCCGGGTTGATTCCGCCTCCCAGCGGCGGGCCTCCCAGGTCAACAATGGTTGTCAGGTCGATGGTTGGGGTTTGCAGCCTGTCTTGCGCGTTGGTTGAGCGGTTCAATACGAACGGTTCTATATCCAGGGCCGACCCAAACAGATAAACCTCACCGTCGGGCCCAATGTCAACGGTGCCGAAATAAGGGGAATGCGGCAGATCCATGGGCTGCATCCAGCTTGAACCGCCATCAATCGAGCGCGTGAATATAAGGCTCGAGTTGGTGAAGAGGTTGGCCACCGGGCTCCAGACCTGGTAGATGTTTCCATGACCCGGACCGGCGGTCGTATCAATGGCGATCCATTCCTTATCCCCTCCCAGCGCCGGGCCAAGGGCTTGCCAATTCATCCCGCCATTGGTGGAGCGCAGCAGGTCACAGGCGAATGTGGCCGGATTCGTAATCCCCAAAAAATAAAAATTACCAGCCGAATCACTTGCCAGCACTGGGTCGCTGCGAAACGTGCCCGGTTCGAGATTTCCGGGGAAAGTCCAGTTCAGCCCGCCATTGGTACTGTAAGCGACGCCTGATTGGCGAAAATTGCTGTTGGTGCTGTCAAATTGCCTCCATCCAATCGCCATTCGGTTTGGGTTTGTCGGGTCGATGCACATCGAAGGCTCGTTCGCTGCGTCGCCTGGAATATTTCGGCCAGCGGCATCGACATTCACCTGGGAGCTCTTGCCAAAGCGCGTTGAGACAACCGTGGCGTGTGCGGTGAGCCCGAGCGCGAACGCGAATAGAACGGCAAGGCACCTCGAGTGACCCCGCGTTTTGGAATGAACAGGCTTGAATTCTGCGATATGTCGTTCTCCTTTAAGCGTCACGTTTTGAAGCGCTTTAAGTTTCTTCGCAACTGGTAAACTAGTCAACGCTGGACCTGCTGATCTACGCAGGTTCCTTGTTGGCCAGGTTTTGCGCGACCGATCCATACGGTCCCAAATGATCTTTGTCTGCGACCGTCGAAGGGAGTATTCTCATCGCATGATGAAACCCATGATGACTGTTTTCAGCACGTGTGTAATCGCAACGTGCTTCCTGGTTGGATGCGGTCAGTCCGGCTCGAGTTCGAAAGACACTTCGACCGGTTCGTCAAGCCCGCCGGCGCCACCCGCCGATGCAAATGCGGGTTCTGCTGCGAGCCCGGCTCCAGCAGCTGCGCCTCCGGCAACGACTGCTGCTACCGATGCTCAAAATGCTCCGGCCGCTCCGCCTTCGGCAGCTGACACCCAGGCTTCACAGGACCCGCTTGCCGCGCCGGCTGCGCAGTTGGCCTCAGTCGCTGCGACAGAGCCCGATCCCCAAGCGGCGTCTATTGGCTCCGAGCTTGCCTCCAAAGCCAAGTCTCTCGCCCAGTCGGCGGCCGGGAACACCGACCTGAAATCCCGGATGGGCTCGGCTCTCCAATCTCTTACCGCTGGCAAAGATGCCAGCGCCTTGGGATCCATTTTCCAGGAGGTCAAGCAGGCGAATCTCACTCCGCAACAAACGCAACTGGTCAAAGACATGGGCAACCTGGCTTCCGCCTACGTTGTTCAAAAGAACTTCGCTTCCCTGGATGGTGCGAAAGGGGACGTTGCAACGATTGTAAACTCATTGCGCAAAGGGTCTGTCGCCCAGGCTTTGCCTGCCCTGCAATCCCTCACTCAAAACGCGTCGCTTACTTCACATCAAAAAGAACTCCTCGCCACTCTGGCCGATGAGTACGCGCCGGGTCTCAAAAAGGCGTCGGATTCGTTGAAGCAAGGGTTGCAAGGCATTCAGGGCCTAACGAAGTAAAGCGGGCCGACCGACTCCTACAGCAACATCCACTGGAATCTCAGCTTCGGTGTGATTTCAGCGAAATTGCGGAAGTCAACCGGCTTGATCAGGTAAGCATTCGCACCAAGTCGAGTGGCCTCCTGGATGTCGCGATCACTGCGCGAGGCGGTGAGGACTACAATGGGAATGTGAGCCAGGCGCGGATCGGCTTTGATTCGACGTAAGACCTCCAGTCCGTGCACCTTTGGGAGGTGCAGGTCCAGCAGGATCAGCTGCGGCAGACGACTGCCCGGATTGGAGTTGGATGCCAGTTTGCTCAGGATTTCCAGCGCGGCTTCTCCGTCCGTTGCAACTTCAACTGGATTGGCGAGTTTAGACGCCCTGAACGCGGCCATTGTGAACTCGACGTCACGCGGATCATCTTCAACCAGCAAAATCCCGCCGGCCTTGGTGGCACTCTCGCGCTGGCGCATGTTGTGGACCGCTGGGGCACCCTGCTTTGTGCCTTCCACTGACGTAAAAAATGAACCCACGGATGCGCCAAGCGCGGTTGCCAGCCGCTGAATACTCTCCAGCGTCGGGTTCCGTCGGCCGGATTCAACAGCGCTGATGTAGGTCCTGTGGAGGTCCGCAAGCTCCGCGAGCCGCTCCTGGGAAATCCCGTTTGCCATACGGCGGCGCCGCAATTCCGCTGCAAATCCTTTCTTCAAGTCTGATGATTGGCTCAAGCGGTTCAAAACTATGCAGTTGTTAAAATGAAACTCCACAGACTATGAGTCACATAAATCGCAATTGAAAGTCTCTCGGTCATGCCATTGAGTCTTTCTGGCGATTGTCGAAAGTGATTATTCGAAGAATCTGCGAAAGCGCATCACAGCTAGCACAACTTCGGCTTTCGATCCAGCGAATGAGTCAAGCTAATATTCTCTCACAGCTTGAACCCGGCGGGTCGCCCGATGCCACCACCGCATCGCAACGATGGATTGAAAGTTGCTCTTGGAATGCTCGACGACCTCACACTCTGTGTGGTCGTCTATATGACAGTCGCCCAATTGCGACATAAACCATTGATTTTGAGGCTCCTGCGAGCCGGCGGGCTCTGCTTTGCGGCGGTGGTTCTCCACCTAGTTGCATGGGCAGATCCTGCCCCTTTTCCAGCACGTGTCCTGCGCGAGTACGCGGTAACTTCCGCTTCAGCTCGCGAGAGATACCCCGATCCGCGTGATTGGGTGCTGCTCGGGTCCAATGACGGGGGTTATACCTGGACGCAATTGGATGCCCAATCCAACCAGGTGTTTCGAGCTCGCTCTCAACGGCGTGTTTACCACGTTGAAAATCAGACGGCATACAACACCTTTCGGCTATTGATCAAGGGCGGACCCGGTGTTCAACTTGCGGAGTGGGAGTTGGGCGGCCCGATCATCGGGGTCAACGATCCGTCCGAGCTGCAAATCATCGCTTCGGCTTCAAAAGCACACCCTCTCATGGGCGCACCAGCGAACGCTTTTGATGGTGACACGTCCAGCCGCTGGATTGATTTCGGCGTCGACACCAACACGTGCTGGATCCAATGCCAATACACTCTCGACGCAAAGAATCTCGTGACGAATGTGGCGCAGTTGGCATTCGCGGCGCGCCTGCAGGCGGCTCACAACCCTTTTTTTGAAAGAGCAGGGCAGGTGCTGGCCGATTACACCAACCTGGCTACCCGGCCCATGCGAGTTTTGGCCGGCTACGCCCTCACCTCTGCTAACGATGTTCCTGCTCGGGATCCGAAGGATTGGCGGCTGCTTGGATCCAAAGATCACGGCGCCACCTGGCAGGTCCTTGATGTCCGGAGGAACGAGACTTTCGGCCAACGTTTTCAGCGGCGCGTTTTCTCGCTCACCAATGAAGCGCCCTATTCCCTCTACCGGCTGCAAATCGATTGCGTCCGAGTTCCTGCCGACCAGCCGGGCGGGGCCACTTGCGTCCAATTGGCGGAGATCGAACCCATCTACTCGGCGCGGGACCCCGGCGGAAAGTACTCAATCCTTGCGTCGGCCGAGGGAGACAACCCGCCGGTTGAAGCCGTCGAGTGCGTGTTTGATGGGAAGCCTCGCACAAAGTGGCTCAACTTCCCCGAGGACGACAATACGAACCGGGCGAGCTGGGTTCAATGGGAGTACCTGCCCGGAGGCGAGCCTAAAGTCATCAACCTGCGATGGGTCAAGGCGCTCCAGGCCAGGAGGCTCGTACCGATCGAACTGAATTTGGAAGGCGTGGTGGTGTATTGGAATCCCGCGACAAAGCTTCTGGGTTTTTTGGATGAGACCGGGTTTCAACAATTCAATCTACGCTCCGCGGATGCCCAAATTCAGATTGGCGACCGGGTCCTTCTCACCGGGCGATTCGAAATCGGCTCGGAAATCCCCACTGTCGTGGGCGGTCGCGTGACGCGGCTGTCGAGCCCGAGTCCGCCGGTAAAACTTGAGGTTGGGGACGAAGTGGCGCCGGGCAGGAATTTCTTTCCGGCGATTGTGGAAGCCAGGGTGACCTCGGCTTCCGAGGACTCGGCGCACTGGACCACTCTTGATCTTGATTCCGATAGCGCACCCGGCCGCATGGTCGCCAAGATTCGGCAGGGCACAAACGCGTTCCGGTTTTTCGCTGGCTGCCGTCTGCGGCTCGAAGGAATTGAACAGACGCTTCTGGAGGATGCTGACCAGGTTGTGGCGGGGGAGATTTGGGTGCCGGGGTTGCAAAACGTTTCCGTCCTGCTCGAGAGCGAAAAAGACTGGGTCGAATGGCCGCTGTACAGTTTGAAACGGATTGTTCAGACGAACTCCCCAATCGCTCCGGGCAGCCCGGTGCGAGTCACCGGAACGGTTGTGCAACAGGATTCCAATGGAATCACGATCACCGATAACGGCACAAATGTTGTTCTTGTTCGAACGGCCTCACCCGCGGCGTCGGCGCCCGGCGCGATAATTGATGCCGTGGGTTTCCTGGACCAGAGCACCAGAATCCCTTCCATTGTATTTGGGAAAACAAGGCAGGCGCTGCCAGTGACCGCGTCGACTAACAGAAAAGATCTTTCCGAACAGGACGCCCTCCGCCCGGTAACGGAGGTGCACACGGTCTATGAAAGGCTTGAGGCTCACCCGGGGAAGCCGTTCGCGGTCCGGTTGAGAGGAGTCATTACTTATATCGACCTGGAGTTCGACTCGTTTTATCTCCAGGACGGCCCCGAAGGGATCCTGATAATAAACCAGTTGGACGCCGGCCTTGCGCCCCTGGTCAGGCAGGAAGGCGCTTACATCGAGGTGCGCGGCCGAATCGACCCTGACCTCCAAGCCGTGGTTCCGGAGGGGTTTGTGACCATCTTGGGCCGAGGGGCAATGCCCGAACCGCGCCGGCATTCGTGGGATTACATGATCACAGGGAAGGACGATGCGCAATGGGTCCAGATCGAGGGCGTTGTCAGTGACTTGCAGGACACCGGCCTGACTCTCATCGTGGCCGGCGGACGCCTGACGGCTATTATAAATGATTTTGACAAACGATCCCAGGAACGCCTCCTGGGCAGCCTGGTGCGCTTGCGGGGTGTGTGCAGCCCTGTGCGGGACAACCGCAACCGCCGCGTCGGTTTGCAGTTGATGGCGCCCTACAGTGATTGTATTGAAGTCCTGCAGCCCGCCCCCGCCCAACCGTTCGATCTTCCCACGCGGCGCATTGCCTACCTGGCCAACCAGGTTTCGCGCAGCACCAATCTTACTGTGCGACTGACCAAGACAACCGGTGTTGTGACATATAAAGAACCCAAGCTTCTGTTTATTCAGGATGGCAATGACGGTATTCGGATTTTGACCCGCTCCGAAGTCGCTGTCCAGGTCGGGGATCGAGTCGAGGCGGTCGGGTTTTCTGAGCCGGACGGTTTCTCCCCGCGACTGGTGCAGGCGCAAGTTCGAGCCATTGGCCACGACGGTTTGCCTGCGCCCAACGTGGTGGACCTCACGGGGCCCGACATCACCGACCAGGATGCTACGCTGGTGCAGGTCCAGGCGACCCTGGCGGGAATCAAACCTGGAAAGGCCGTGCAGGTCCTTGAGTTAACCGATGAACACGGAGACAAAAGTTGTTCGGCATTCATTCCCATAACGACCGATGAATTGCCGGCCATTCCAATTGGCAGTCAGCTCAAGCTGACCGGTGTTTTGAGGACGGAAACCGAGATCATGGCCGATCAAGGCCCGGTGGCCACCTCTTTCCAGCTTTATTTGAGTTCGCCCCAGGCCATCGCGGTTCTGCACCAGCCATCCTGGTGGACAGCGCAACATACCCTTTGGGTGGCAGGGGCTTTGGGAACCGTTCTGCTGATTGCCCTCACGTGGGCCAGTTCGCTTCGCAAACAGGTCCTTCAGCGGACGGAACAATTGCACGAGGAGATTCAGGAGCATAAACGGACCGAGGAAGCGCTGGCGACTTCCGACCGCTTCATGCGTTCGCTGGTTGAGAGCCTGCCGCAGAGCATCGTTCGCAAGGACCTTGCCGGCCGGTTTACGTTCGCCAACCAGTTTTTCTGCCGCACCATTGGCAAACGCATGGACCAGGTGGTCGGCAAGACCGATTTCGACCTGTTCCCGGCCGAACTTGCGGCCAAGTTCCGCCGGGATGATGAACAGGTCATCTCCAGCGGCAAGATGCTCGAAATGGTCGAGCAAAATCGAAATGCTTCGGGGAAAGACATTTTCGTCCAGGTGATTAAGTCGCCGTTGGTCGATTCGGCCAATCAGATCATTGGAACCCAGGTTATCTTTTGGGATGTGACCGAGCGGCGGCTCGCCGAGGCCAGGCTGGAAGAGGCGCAGAAAGCAATGGTGGACGCCTCGCGCCAGGCGGGCATGGCGGAAGTCGCCGCGGGTGTATTGCACAACGTGGGAAATGTCCTGAACAGTGTGAACGTATCGGCGAGCGTCGTGGGTGACACCATTCAGCGGTCCAAATCCTCAGGCCTGACTAAAGCCGTCGCGCTGCTGCGTGAACACGAACATGACCTGGGCAGATTTTTTGAAACCGATCCCCGGGGCAAGCAGCTGATCACTTACCTGGCCAGGCTTGCCGAATGCCTCACCGCCGAGCAGGGCCTCGCCGTCAAAGAGCTCCACGCGCTCAAACAGAATATCGAGCACATAAAAGAAATCGTCGCAATGCAGCAGAGCTACGCGAAGGTGGTTGGAGTCACTGAAAAAGTCAAAGTGACCGACCTGGTTGAGGACGCGCTGCGGCTCAACTCGGGAACGTTGGCGAAGCATGAAGTGGAGCTGAAGCGGGAGTATGATCCGGACGTGCCGGAAATCATCGTTGAAAGGCACAAGGTGCTGCAGATTCTGGTCAACCTGATCCGCAATGCGAAATACGCTTGCGATGAATCCGGCCGCAAAGACAAGCAGCTTGTTGTGCGCGTCACCAGCGGCGAAGATTGTGTTCGCATCAGCACGGCCGACAACGGCGTGGGGATCGCTTCCGAGAACCTGACCCGGATCTTCAATCACGGCTTCACCACGCGAAAAGATGGGCATGGATTCGGATTGCATAGCGGAGCTTTGGCGGCCAGGGAAATGGGAGGCACCCTGGTTGCCCACAGTGAAGGCCCGGGCAAAGGAGCCACCTTCATTCTGTCGCTCCCGCTCAAGCTCAATTCCGCCGAAGGCACCGGTGAAACGCGCGCGCAATCTTCGCCGGCTCAATCATGACCGGCGCCAGTTTGGAGTTGGCTGACGAACTGCCCCTATTTTTCAGAATCCGAAGTGAACTCGATGACCGAGCTGCTCAGGGTCGATTGTACCGGGGCTGGTAATCCCTCCTGCATGAGCGCCTCGCCGGTGACGGTTTCGCTATTCAGTTTGAGACTCGAGACTGACTCCGGCGCCAGGTTTACCTCGTGGATGGTATAGTGTCTTTTGGGATCCAACCCGTGCGGCTTAACTGGGGCGCCATCCCCGGCCTTGAGTTGATAGACAAATAACACAGCCCGTTTGCGGTCGGGAGAGACAAAATTGACGCACGCGCGCCCCGTGTAGGGGGATTCCAGACGATACATCTCCCCTTGCTGGACAATGTCGCGGAGTTCGGTGCGGTACAGGTTGACGGCTTGGGCGACCTGCTTGCGTTCGACGGCGCTGAGTTTGGCGACATCCAGGTCCAGTCCCATGGCGGCGCTCATGGCCACGTCCAGAGTGAATTTCAAGGGCCGGTTGCCCATCCTGGTCACGTGCGCGGCCATCGCCGCAGCCGGGAAAAAGTGGCTGAATCCCCATTGGATAAAGACTCTTCGGGCCGGGTCCGTGTTGTCACTGGGCCAGAACGAATCAAAGAACCGCAACGCGCCGTAGTCCAGCCGCCCCGCGCCGCCTGAGCAAAGCATGGCCATGACCTGGGGGTAGTTGGTTGCCATGCGCCCCATCACGTCGTAAAGGGAACGCTGGTAATCGACCAACAAGTGGGTCTGTTCCTGCGGGCCAAGCCAAGTCGACCCCGGTTGAGTTACGTAGCAGTTGCAATCCCATTTTACGTAACTGATTCCCGGGTTGGGGGTGAGCGTGTCCTGGATAACTTTCCAAACAAACTCCCGCACTTCGGGCCTGCTCAAATCAAGGACGCGCTGGTTGCGGCCCAATATCACTTCGCGATGCTTTTGGCCTATCGCCCAATCCGGGTGCTGCTCGAAGAGATCGCTCGCCGGGTTGACCATCTCCGGTTCGATCCAAATCCCGAAATGAACGCCGCGCCGGTTGGCTTCCTCGGCAAGGTACGTCAAGCCGTGGGGAAGTTTGTTGGTGTTCACCTGCCAATCGCCGAGTCCCGCCTTGTCATCGTTGCGAGGGTGCTTGTTTCCGAACCAGCCGTCGTCCAGAAGAAACGTCTCGGCGCCAAGCGTCCGCGCTCCTTCGAACAGCGCCACGATCCGTTTCTCATCAAAATTAAAGCCGGTTGCTTCCCAGTTATTCAGCAGAACGGGCCGCGGCTTGTCCCCATGTTTCATCCCGTACACGTGCGCCCAGGCATGAAAGTTCCGGCTGACCTGACCTTTGCCCTTGTCGCTCCAGCTCCAGAGTATGCCCGGCGTGACGAACGTCTTTTCCGGCAGCAACCGATATTGTTCGCCAAAGGGATTGATTCCTGCCAGCGCTCGGAGCCTGTTCTTCACGTCGACTTCAAACTCCAGTTGAAAGCTGCCCGACCATTCCAGTGAACCGCCCCAAACGCGGCCGCTTTCTTCCTCAGCGGGCGCGTCCAGGCTCACCAGAAAGGATGGGGTTCGGAATTGATGGGCGCGGACGCCAATCTTCGAATCCAGCATTTTCACGCCCGACGTCAGGTGTTCCTCGACCCACTGGGCTTCATCCGCCCAATCGCCATGAAAGTGGGTGAGCCAGAATGGACCCGCCCCCGGCAACAATGGACTTCCTGAATCATACCGTAGCAAGGTGACGGGGCGATTTTCGTCGTGCCGGATCTCGGTCCATTGCTCGATCACGTCTTCCTTCGCATAGGCCTTGAAAAGCAGTGTCACAAAAAACGGATAAAAACCGTCTTTGAGCTGAATCGTTGTGACGCGAACCCCGTCTGCGGAATTGGTCGAAGCCACCGAAACAAAGCGCAGGTCTGTTGAGGTATTACCATCGGCGTGCGTCACCTGGAGCGCGGGTTCAAGGATAAACCCGTCGCCGGAGGCTGGGTAGAACTCGGTTTCTCGCGGCGGGTCCTTCACGGGCAACGCGGTCTCGGTTCCGGTCGAGCCCATTCCGAGCTGGTACAGCCGCTTGTCGGATCCGACCCATAAATCCAATCTCGAGTTTGCAGTGGAGATTGTGATCAGCCGATCGTTAGCGTTGGTAACCGATTGGTTTCCTTGCCCCACAGGCTGAGCCCGAAGCAGGGACGAGCAGGCCGAGGCGATCGCGCAAATAAGACCCAAACATTTCACGACGGCCAACAGTAAAGACGTCAAATGCAGGCGTCCAGACCCGAAAACGCCCGGAGGGCCCGATGCTGCGGTGGTGGCGGCTAAGAACAAAATTAGAGTGCGCCAGCGGGCGGGACCACCGGCGCACTCCGTGCATTCAGGAGAATCCGGCTTTGTTCCGCCTCTCCAAGCGGAACCCCAGCCGGGGGGTAGTCATGTGCGTCTTACTTGGAGATTGTTCTCAGGAGGAATGGCGTCACATTGACGAGCACCGGGCGGGAGTAACCCTTGTCCCCGGCACTATCGGTCGCCACTGCCCTTAAAGCGAAGAACCCGGCCGGGGCGTTGCTCCAGACCAGCGTGTAAGGAGGCGCGGTCGCCATACCCAACAGATGATTATTTGCATAGAATTTGACGCTGGCGATCGTATCGCCGGCGGGAGCACTGGCGTCAGCCGACAACGGAATGTCCTGGTGGACGATAAAGTTGGCTCCGTTCGTAGGGCTGGTTAGTTTAACAGTTGGATCGAGGTCCACGACCGTGATATGGACCGGAGCGGCGAGTGCGGAACGGTCGAACTGGTCTACCGCTCGAGCAAACACGCTGAAGTGACCCGTGGGGGGATTGCTCCAATTGATGGTATACGGACTGTTGGTGGCGCGTCCGAGGAAATCGTCGTTTGCGTAAAAACTCACGCTGCGGATGTTGACATCGGGATCGTTAACATCGGCAGAAATCGTAATCGACGGCGGGTTGGTGAACGCGCTGTTGTTTGTGGGCGAAGTGATGGTGATGGTCGGCGGAGCCAGGTCAAAGATATCATCGATGATTTTGACCACGGCCCAGTGCCTGTCGCCGATCGTGTAATTGGCGTTGCTCTGGAGGGTCAGGACCACGGTTTTGTTGCCCCGGTTTGCGGTATCGAGGATGGGATCGACTTTGATGTCGGCAGCGAGGGATCCCGCGGGAATCGTGATGATGTTGCTGATACTGGCGTAATCGACGCCGTTTGAGGCCGAGCCGGAAAGCAGCACGTTCACGTTCAGGTCATTCGCACTCGAGCCGAAACGAATCAGCGTGAAGGCGCCGGAACTGGTTCCTTCCAGAGCCGTTGGATCAGGCGCCACAACAACGACCAGGGGCGCATTGGACGTCGAATTCTGCGCGTGAGAGGGCAGTGCGGCGGCAAAGACGCCCGCCGCCAAACCGACTTTGAATACATGGGGTAGATACAACTTCATATGAGTACCAGGTTTTTCTCTTTTACTTCTTGGGTCTGAGCTTTTGTTGCTCGGAAAGACGCTTAGGCAGGAGTTGTGCCAAGCAATGTTTCATCCGGACGCACGAGGCTGCAAATGGCTTTGAAACTCCTGAAAAAGCAGGCACTTTTCCGCATTCGCATCACCGGTGAGTGCCGGTGCGCTGACACGTTTTGCACACGGACCGGGTTTATTCCTCCGTTCCGTTGTGGGTGTAGACACCCAAAGGCTGGGGCACCCCGCCCACGCGCCGCACAACCGCGATGCAAGCCGCAGCGGCTGCAAATTAGAGCTAGCTCTTGACAATTCCTGCTAAGCCTCGGCAACGATCCTGAATATATTGGTTCAGAGATTTGGAACGTGAACGCCCGACAAGAACAGGATACCGAAGAGCTCTGTGCCTGGAAGATTAATTCATATTGATTTACAAGTAGTATATCATAATATAATGTAATGAGTAATGTGAAAACCGTCCTCTTTAATAACACCGTGCTGCGGGATGGCCACCAATCGATGGCGGCCACGCGCATGGCCACTCCGCAGATGCTGCCCGCCGCGCCGATTCTGGATGGAATGGGTTTCCACGGACTCGAAACCTGGGGCGGGGCCACGATCGATTCCTGTTTGCGGTACTTGAACGAGAACCCATTTGACCGCCTGCGAACTCTCAAGAAAGCGGCTCCGCGCACGCCCCAGATCATGCTCCTGCGCGGCCAGAACATTGTTCAATACACAAGCTTCCCGGACGACATCGTAGAGGCTTTTGTCCGCTGCATGTGCGCCAATGGAATGGACGTCATCCGGATTTTCGACGCGTTGAATGATGTTCGGAACCTGCGCACGGCAATTCAGTCGGTGAAAAAGCATGGGAAACATGCACGGGGCGAGCTTTGTTACACCATCAGCCCGGTGCATACCGTGGACAATTTCGTTCAAATGGGCGTTGAGCTGGAAAAGATGGGGTGCGATTCGATCGGCATCAAGGACATGTCCGGGATTATTCAGCCGCAAATCGCTTTTCACATGGTAAAGGAATTGAAAGCCCGCGTCGGGATTCCAATCACGCTCCACACACATGACACCGCGGGCCTGGGCGCCGCCAGTTACCTGGCGGCAATCGAGGCGGGTGTTGATTGCGTCGAGGTCTCCATTGTTCCTTTCGCAAACGGAACCTCTCAGCCGGATACGGTGCGGATGCTGGCACTTTTGGAAGGGCACCCGCGGTGTCCAAGGTTTGATACGCAGAAATTGGCGCAGTTGCGTGATTATTTTGAGGGCGTTTACAAGGAACTGGCTGCTTTTACCAGCCCCGCAAACGAACGCGTCGACAGCGATATTCTGATTTACCAGGTTCCGGGAGGAATGTTGTCGAATTTCCGCACTCAACTCAAAGAGCAAGGCATGACCGACAAATTCGATGCTGTCCTGAAGGAAATTCCCGTCGTGCGTGAAGCCCTTGGGTGGATCCCGTTGGTGACGCCGACGTCGCAAATCGTCGGCACTCAAGCCATGATGAATGTTAAATTTGGCCGATGGAAAATGATTTGCCAGCCGGCGCAGGATATCGCTCTGGGCAAATACGGCCGAACGCCCGGGCCGATTGCGCCCAATGTGCTGGACCAGGTTGAAAAGCAGACCGGCAAAAAACCTGTTCATGAGCGTCCAGCCGACCTGCTGAAACCGGGTCTCGAAACCTGCCGCGCGCAATGCCGTGACAAAGGGTTGCCCGACAGTGAAGAGATCGCAGTTTTGTTTGCGATGTTTCCGCAACAGGTCGAGGCCTTGTTCAAACCCAAAGCGCAGCCGGCTGCGGCCCCCGTTGCGCCTCAGGTCAAGACCGCGACTGCTGAATCACCGGCGGCGGTCCCTGCGCGCCCTGCGAGCGCGAACGCCAAACGGCTTTATGTTACGGTGAACGGCAAGCGCCACGAAGTGAGCGTAGAATCTCTGAATTAGAACAGTTGCCGCGGCTGCCGTTTCTGCTGAAGCTTAAAGAACACAGATATGAATCCCCAAGCTCCACGCCCCCCCGCCTCGAGGTTACTCGGCGAATTTACCCCGCCGGCGTTCGAGGAATGGCGCAAGCTCGTTCAAAGCGAATTGAAGGAGCTGCCCTTTGACAAGAAGATGTACACCACGACCGGGGAGGGCATCCGGTTACAGCCAATCTATCGACGCGAGGACATTGCCGGCCTGAGCCACGTCAACTCGTTTCCCGGGTTTGCGCCTTTTGTGCGAGGGTCGCGCGCGGGCGGTTACCTGAAGCAGCCCTGGAGCATTTCTCAGGAGATCGCATTCTCCAACGCGCGTGATTTCAACCACGCCGCGCGCAATTTGATCGGGCGCGGGCTTTCAGCGCTGAACATGGTGCTCGACCAGGCTTCACGCGACGGGCACGACCCGGACTGGGCGTCTCCGGAGCAGGTCGGATTGGGCGGGATGTCGATCGCCACGTTGAACGACCTCGACCAGGCGCTTGAAGGAATTGATCTCGAAACCACTTCGTTGTTCATCCGATCTGGCGCGTCGGCAATGCCGTTTTGCGCGTTGCTTGTGGCGCTGGCCCGCCAGCGGAAAAAGACGCCCACGGCCCTCAAAGGCTGCATCGAAATGGATCCGCTGGGCGTGCTTGCGCATCAAGGCAAGCTTCCGCAATCCATCGACGGTGCTTACCGCGAAATGGTTCTCCTAACGCGCTGGGCTGTGGAGCACGCGCCTCATCTCCAAACGATCTGTGTCCATTCACGCGCGTGGCATGAGTCCGGCGCCACCGCCGTGCAGGAACTGGCTTTCACACTGGCGACCGGGGTGGAATACCTGCGAGCCGCCAACAAGCGCGGATTGGAGGTCGACCAGGTTGCCCCGCGGATGCGCTTCGCCATGACGGTGGGAGTTCAGTTCTTCATGGAAATCGCCAAGCTGCGCGCGTTGAGGATGCTTTGGTCGCGCGCCGTTTCGGTTATCGGCGGAAGTGAAGCTTCGCAGCGCCTCGCGTTGCATGTCCGCACGTCACAATGGGACAAAACCGTTTACGATCCTTACAACAACATGTTGAGAGCCACTGTGGAAGCATTCGTCGGGGTGCTGGGCGGTTGCGACAGCATGCAGGTTGGCGCCTTCGACGAGGTCGTTCGCCGGCCTGACGATTTCAGCCGCCGCATCGCGCGCAATACGCAGTTGGTGCTCCAAAAGGAATGCCATCTGGACCACGTGATCGATCCGGCAGGCGGGTCGTGGTATGTGGAGTCCCTGACCGCCGAATTGGCCCAGCGCGCCTGGAGCTTGTTCCAGGAAATTGAAAAGTCAGGCGGCATGGAAGCGGCCATGCGTGCTGAAATCCCTCAACGCGCAGTAGCCGCGGCAGCCGCGGAAAAGATCAAGGGAGTCAATCGCCGCCGTGATTCGATTGTGGGGGTCAATCAGTACGCCAATCCCAAAGAGGCCCCGCTGCCGCGAACCGTCGAGGATGCCAACGCGTTTCACAAGCGGCGCGTTCAGCAGGTCGCCTCGCACCGAACGTCGCTCGAAGAGGATCAAAGCGAGGTCGTCCTTGAAAAGCTGGCCAAAGTCGTCGAGGCCAAAGGCCCGGAACTGTTTGAGGCTTGCGTCGAGGCAGTCCGCGCGGGGGCGACTCTTGGTGAGATCACGCGGGCAGTGCGCATCAACGACAGTCCAAGTCCGCCGATTACTCCGGTGTCGGTGTCGCGGGCGGCGGCTGACCTGGAGAAGCTCAGGGCCGCGACCGACCGATTCGTCGCCGAAGGTCACTCACGCCCGGTGGCTTTCCTTTGCAACATGGGATCCCTGAAGGACCACAAGGCCCGGGCCGATTTTTCGAGAGGATTTCTAAGCGTTGCAGGCTACGAAATCATTTCGCCAGCCGGGTTCAAGACCTCGCCAGATGCGGTTGAAGCGTTCGCGCAGGCCAACGCGCGAATCGCCGTCATTTGTTCGACCGACGCCCAGTACCCGGCGCTGGTGCCTGAGCTGGCCGCAGGACTTCGCGCCAAGCGGCCCGACGCGATCATTGTGCTGGCAGGATTCCCGCAGGACCAGGTCGAGGCTCACAGAAAATCGGGTGTGGACGAGTTTATCCACGTTCGCGCCGATGCCAGGGAAGTGCTGGCGAATTTCCATAAGAAACTGGGCATTGAGATATGAAGAATTTTCCCGATTTCACGAATGTGGCGTTCGAGGCAAAGCCTGCGGCCATTGGGTTTGATCAATGGCGCGTGCGCTTCGAGGAAGAGACCGGTGAATCCCTCGAGCAATGGGCTTGCCGAACGCTTGAACAGATCGAATTGCAACCTTTGTACACGGCCCAGGATATCAGTCAATGCGAGCACCTGGACACATTGCCCGGCCTGCCGCCGTTCCTGCGCGGCCCTTACGGCTCGATGTATGTCAGCCGCCCGTGGACCGTGCGGCAATACGCCGGGTTCTCGACCGCGCAGGAAAGCAACGAGTTCTACCGGCGCAATATCGCGGCCGGCCAGCAGGGGTTGTCCGTGGCCTTCGATTTGCCCACCCACCGAGGTTATGACTCGGACCATCCCCGGGCCTTTGCGGATGTTGGCAAGGCCGGTGTTGCCGTCGATTCCGTTCAGGACATGAAAGTGCTTTTTGGCGGAATCCCGCTGGATCGAATCTCCGTCTCGATGACGATGAACGGCGCGGTCCTGCCGGTGCTCGCCTTTTACATTGTCGCCGCGGAAGAGCAGGGGGTGAAGCTCGAGCAACTCTCGGGAACCATCCAGAACGACATTCTCAAGGAGTACATGGTCCGCAACACGTACATCTACCCGCCGGCCCCTTCGATGCGGATCATTGCCGATATTTTTTCCTTCACGTCCCGAAACATGCCCAAGTTCAATTCCATTTCGATCTCGGGCTATCACATGCAGGAGGCCGGCGCGCCCGCGGACCTGGAAATGGCCTACACCCTGGCCGACGGGTTGGAGTACGTGCGGACCGGGATCAAAGCCGGGATCGATATCGACGCTTTTGCGCCGCGGCTTTCTTTCTTCTGGGCGCAGGGTAAAAACTTTTTCATGGAAGTCGCCAAGATGCGCGCCGCTCGCGCTCTTTGGGCCAAACTGATCCACCAATTCAATCCGAAGAACCCCAAGTCGATGGCTTTGCGCACCCATTCTCAGACTTCGGGTTGGTCCTTGACCGAGCAGGATCCCTTCAACAACGTGGTCCGCACCTGCGTCGAAGCTATGGCCGCGGCGCTGGGCCATACCCAGTCGCTCCACACCAACTCGCTGGACGAGGCGATTGCTTTGCCCACGGATTTTTCGGCTCGCATCGCGCGCAACACCCAGCTGTTCCTGCAAGAGGAGACCGGGATCTGCAAAGTGATTGATCCCTGGGGCGGCTCGTTCTTCGTGGAGGCCCTGACGCAAGCCCTGATGCAACGGGCATGGGGGCATATCCAGGAAGTCGAATCGCTGGGCGGCATGGCTAAAGCCATCGAGACCGGGCTGCCTAAGCTGCGGATCGAAGAGGCCGCTGCACGGCGCCAGGCCCAAATTGATTCCGGCAAAGAAAACATTATCGGCGTTAACTTATTCCGTCTCGAAAAAGCGGAGCAGCTTGAAGTCCGCGAAGTCGACAATACAGCTGTGCGGGATGCTCAGATCCAGGAACTTCACCGGCTCAAAGCGGCGCGCGATTCCAAAAAGGTGCAATCGGCGCTCGAAGCTCTCACCAAAGCGGCTGAATCGGGATCGGGCAATCTCCTGGCCCTTGCGGTGGAAGCGGGCCGAGCCCGGGCTACCCTGGGAGAGATTTCCTTTGCTCTTGAGAAAGTGTTTAGCCGCCATAAAGCTGTGATCCGTTCGGTGTCGGGAGTTTATCAATCTGAATTTGGCCAAAACCCCCGGATTGAGCAGGTCCGCCAGTTAACCGACAAGTTTGCGGACCGGCACGGGCGTCGGCCGCGAATTCTCATCGCCAAGATGGGGCAGGATGGCCATGACCGCGGCGCCAAAGTGGTGGCAACCGCATATGCAGATCTCGGGTTTGACGTGGACATCGGGCCGCTTTTTCAGCAACCCGACGAGGCGGCGCGGATGGCGGCCGAGAACGACGTTCACGTCGTTGGCATCAGTTCCCTGGCAGGCGGTCACAAGACGTTGCTCGTGCAGTTGGTCGAGGAACTCAAGAAGATTGACCGTGACGACATTATGGTGGTGGTTGGCGGAGTTATTCCTCCGCAAGACTACGAGTTTCTGAAGCAAAACGGCGCTGATGCCGTGTTTGGTCCGGGCACTTTCATTCCCGATGCCGCCAGCGAGATTTTGGCTCAACTCACGGCGCGGCTTGAATAACTGGGCGTATGTCTGTTCTAGCTGCAGTCGAATGGGCGCAGGATTTCGCGTTCCGCGGTTGGGAAGATGAAACCAGTTTCGGTGAGTACAACATGAACGGCGCCGACTCAAAAACGCCTCGCAAAAAGACTGCGCTGAGTCCGGATGCGTACGTGGCGGGAGTCCTTGGGGGCGACCGCGCGATGCTTTCGCGCGCCATTACGCTCATCGAGAGCACTTCGCCTTTTCATGAGGCCCAGGCACAGGAAGTCCTGCAACGGTTGCTTCCTTATACCGGCCGTTCGCGCAGGGTCGGCATCACCGGATCGCCTGGGGTGGGCAAGAGCACTTTTATTGAGAGTTTTGGTTGCTATTTGATTGAAAAAGGATTGACTTTGGCGGTGCTCACGATCGATCCGAGCAGCAAACGTTCGGGGGGCAGTATTCTTGGGGACAAAACCCGCATGGAAAAGCTCAGCCGTGACGCCCGGGCCTTTATCCGTCCGTCCCCTTCCGGGGAAAGCCTCGGTGGAGTTGCCCGGCGAACCCGTGAGACGTTGCTGCTCTGCGAGGCGGCCGGCTTCAACACGATCCTGGTTGAAACGGTGGGCGTGGGGCAGTCCGAAACGACTTTGCGATCGATGGTGGACTTTTTTCTCCTGCTGCTGTTGCCCGGTGCGGGCGACGAGTTGCAAGGGATAAAGAAGGGCATCGTCGAAATGGCGGACGCCGTCCTGGTCAATAAAGCCGATGGCGACAACCGGCTTCGAGCGGAGCAGGCAAGAGCCGAGCAACAAAACGCGCTTCATTATCTGCAGGCGGCCACTCCGGGATGGACAACCGAGGTCGGCCTTTGCTCAGGGCTGACTGGTGAGGGCATTCCGGAAACCTGGGCGCTGGTGGATCGGTTTTATGCGCAGCTTGAACCTGCAGGGACGATTGCAAAGCGGCGTCAGCAGCAAACCCTCGAGTGGCTTTCAAACCTGGTTAATGACGGCCTGTTGCGCAGGTTTTATCACGATGCCCGAGTGAAAGAGCGCATGGTTGTCCTCCAGCGCGAGTTGCTTGCCGGCACCACAACGGCCGTGCGCGCTGCGCGTGAATTGCTCGATTTGTTTGGAGGGGCCCGATGACGGCCGCAACTCCACTTTCAACGCTTCTGATTTATGCTCACAAAAATTGATCATTTAGGGATAGCGGTGCGCTCGCTTGACGAGGCTGTGCCGTATTACGAAAAAGCGCTCGGCCTCAAATGCGAACATCGCGAAGAGGTGCCCTCGCAAAAGGTGCGAACCGCCTTCTTCACTGTGGGTGAGGTGCACCTGGAACTGCTCGAGCCGACCGATTCGGAAAGTCCCATTGCAAAGTTCCTTGAAAAGAATCCCAACGGCGGAGTTCATCACGTTGCGTTCGGCACGGACGACATCAACACACAACTGGGGAGGGCCTCGGACGCGGGCGTAAAGCTCATTCATGACAAGCCGTTCGACGGCGCCGCGGGCAAGCTTGTGGCCTTTCTTCACCCAAGGTCGACCTTCGGCGTCTTGACCGAGTTCTGCATGTCCAAACCTGCCACCACCACCGCGGGGTAGTCTCCGCTCAATCCACTTTTATGCCCCTACCTAAAGCACTGTTACAAGACCTGGAAAAACGGCGTGCCACCGCCCGCGCCGGCGGCGGTGAGGACAAAATGGAAGCGCGCCGCAAAAAGGGCGTCATGACCGCGCGTGACCGCCTCGATGCGCTCTTTCAACCGGGGACATTCCTGGAACAGGGAATGCACGCCGAACACGACTGCCACCATTTCGGCCTGGAAAAGAAATCTCTGCCCGGCGACGGGGTGGTCACCGGCACGGGCATGGTCGACGGCCGGTTGGTGGCTGCTTTCAGCCAGGACTTCACGGTCAGCGGAGGGTCGCTCGGGCGGATCCACGCAAAGAAGATTTGTGGATTGATGGAGTACGCCTTGAAAGTGGGGTGCCCGATCATTGGATTCAACGATTCGGGCGGCGCGCGGATCCAGGAGGGAGACGATTCGCTTTCAGGCTACGGCCAGGTGTTCTTCCGGAACGTGCTCGTGTCCGGCGTGCTGCCCCAGATTGCGATCGTCTCCGGGCCGTGCGCGGGCGGGGCCGCCTATTCTCCGGCGTTGATGGACTTCATCATCATGGTGAAAGGAAGCTCGAATATGTTCATCTGCGGCCCCGATGTCATCCAGGCCGTGACGGGACAAAAATGCACCATGGAAGAAATTGGCAGTCCGATGGCCAACGCCAGCGTCAGTGGCAATGTGCATTTCATTGCGGAAAACGACGCCGAAGCGGTTCGAATCACACACCGGCTGCTTTCGTTCATTCCTGCAAACAACCTTTTGGATCCGCCTCACCACCCCACGCCGCAGGTCGATATGAGCCCCGACGCGGAAATGGGCAAACTCGTCCCCGAAAGCTCAAAAGACCCGCTCGATGTTACAAAGGTGATAACGCGCCTGGTCGATAACGGCGATTTCCTCGAAGTCCACCAGGCCTTTGCGCGAAATATCATCGTGGGGTTTGCGCGGATCCAGGGCGTAGTTGCGGGCATCATCGCCAACAACTCGCTGGTGAAAGCCGGAACGCTGGACATCGATTCCTCCGACAAAGCCGCTCGCTTCATTCGGTTCTGCAATGTGTTTAACATTCCACTGGTCACCCTGGTTGATGTGCCGGGGTTCATGCCGGGCGTGCAGCAGGAGCGCGGCGGAATCATCAGGCACGGCGCGAAAATGTTGTTCGCTTACGCCTCGGCAACCGTTCCCAAGATTACACTTATCCTGCGCAAGGCTTATGGCGGGGCGTACCTCGCCATGTGCAGCTCGGATATGGGCGCCGATTTTGTATATGCCTGGCCGACAGCGGAAATCGCGGTCATGGGCGCCGAGGGAGCCGTGAAGGTGCTCTACAAAAAGGAAATCAGCGCGGCAAAGGACCCCAAAGCCAGGGAATCAGAGCTGGTAGCCGAATATCGCGAGAAG
>Ga0070738_10002951_pt1 | contig 24089 bp, 23 predicted proteins | sample Coa_R2_2_FD_66446 | JGI IMG/M metagenome (GOLD analysis project Ga0070738, IMG submission 66446) | Surface soil microbial communities from Centralia Pennsylvania, which are recovering from an underground coalmine fire - Coalmine... | ecosystem: Environmental > Terrestrial > Soil > Unclassified ... | reverse complement strand
GAAGACCGCCAGTTCGAGGCGGCGCTGCGTCCCAATCTTCTGGCCGATTTCGCCGGGCAGGCGAAGGTGAAAGAGAATCTGCAAATCGCGATCGAAGCCGCCCGGCAGCGCGGGGAGGCCATGGATCACGTGCTGCTCTACGGTCCGCCGGGCCTGGGAAAAACAACGCTTGCGGGAATTATCGCGAGCGAGCTTGGCGTGGGTTTGCAGCAAACCTCCGGACCGGTGTTGCAAAAGAAGCTGGACCTGGTCGGGATTTTGAGCAATATCAAGGAGCGTGAAGTATTCTTCGTCGATGAGATTCACCGTCTGCAACCGGACGTCGAAGAAATGATTTATTCGGCGCTCGAAGATTTTCGCATGGACATTCTGATCGGCACGGGCCCGGGCGCGCGCACGGTGGCGATGGAGATCAAGCGTTTCACGGCCATCGGCGCGACCACGCGTCAAGGTTTGATTAGCGCGCCGCTGCGCGGCCGGTTCGGGCTGGTGCTGCGGCTCAATCCCTACGATTTCGCGGAACTATCGAGCATCGTGCGGCGATCGGCCGGGCTGCTGCACGTGGAAATCGACCAGGCGGGCGCGGAAGAGATCGCGCGGCGGGCGCGGGGAACGCCGCGCATCGCCAATCGTCTGCTGCGGCGCGTGCGGGACTACGCGCAGGTGCGCGCGTCCGGGCGCATCGATCTGGAAGTGGCGCGGCGCGCGCTCGATTTGCTTGAAGTGGATCGCTTCGGGCTGGATGAGATCGACCAGAAAATCATGATGACGGTGCTGGAAAAATACGCCGGCGGTCCGGTGGGGTTGAGCACCATCGCCGCATCCATCGATGAAGAGCCCGACACCATCGAAGAAGTATATGAGCCGTATCTGATGCAGCTCGGATTCCTGAATCGCACCGCGCGCGGGCGCGTGGCCACCGATCAGGCCTGGGAATATTTCCATGTGCCGCGGCGGGCTCGCGGGACGCAAAATACGCTGTTTTGAAGCGGGTCTATTTATCCCTGGGGTCGAACGTGGGCGAGCGCGAGGCGAATCTGCGCCGCGCCATCGAGGCGCTGGCGGCGAATGATGTTCGCGTGCTTCGCGAATCTTCGATATATGAAACCGAGCCGCGCGATCTCCCCGGCCAGCCCTGGTTCCTGAATCAGGTGATCGAAGCCGAGACGGATTTGTTCCCGCGGCAGCTCCTCAGCCGCGCTCAAAGAATCGAACGCGAGATGGGGCGGCGCCGCGGCGTGGCCAAGGGTCCGCGCCTGATCGATATCGATATCGTGCTGTTCGGCGGTTCCATCGTGTTTACGCCGGATCTGGAGATCCCCCATCCTCGCATGGCGGAGCGGCGGTTCGTGCTGGAACCGCTGGCCGAATTGTGTCCTGAAATGCGGCATCCGGCGAACGGCAGAACCGTCCGTCAGATGCTCGAAGGCGTGCTCGATCAGGTTGTGCGAAAGCGCTAGCGGCGTGATTCAGACAGCTCGCGGTCGCGCAAATAAAAAGACCAGCAATATCACAAGCAGCAGGAAGAGGCCGCCGCTCGGATAATATCCGTAGCCCCAGCCGACACTATAGGGCCATGTCGGCAGCAGCGCCAGCGCGAGAATCAGCAGAAGAATCAGCAATAATGCTCGGTTCATAAGTTAGTGCGCGCAAGCGGGGTGGCCGCAGTTGCACTGGATATCGGCCGTTTTCGCTTCTCCTTCGCAGTAGGTGCTGCAATAATCGCTACCGGGACGCGCCTGGCAGTGGCACGCCGGGTGCGCGCATTTTTTGTTTTGTTGCGCCGGCATCGAACCTCCCGACGATTGGACCGCTCCCGGCCCATGACGTTTCGTTTATTTTTGGCGCGTACAATGAATCTTGGTGACCGTTAAAGTGAGCCGCAAAGGCGCGGATCGCGTAGCGAGCGGCCATCCCTGGGTGTTTTTAAGCGACATTGTGGATGCGGCTGGCGCCGCGCCGGGCGAGGCCGTGCGCGTGGTCGATGTCCGCGGGAAAACGATCGGCGCGGCTCATTACAGCTCGACATCGCAGATCGCGCTCCGCATGCTTTCGAGCCTGGCTGAGCCGCTCGATCGCGCGTTTTATTTGCGGCGGCTGCGCGCGGCGATCCTGCGCCGCGAGCGTGTCGTCGAAAATTCCACGGCGTGCCGCCTGGTTTTTTCCGAAGGCGATCTGCTGCCGGGATTGATCGTCGATCGTTACGGTTCCTATCTCGCGATTCAGACGCTGACCCAGGGAATGGATCGCGCGCGCGATCTGATCGTGCACTGTCTCGACGAGCTTTTGGCACCCTTGGGAATTCTTGCGCGCAACGATGCAAGCGTCCGCCGCCGGGAGGGGTTGGCGCTTGAAACGGCGGTGATCCGCGGCGAAGTGCCCGATCGGGTGCTGGTGGAAATGAACGGACTGAAGCTCGAGGCGGATTTGCCGCGCGGGCAAAAGACGGGGATTTATCTCGATCAGCGCGAGAATTATGTGGCGGCGGCGGCTTATGCGCGAGGCCGCGTGCTCGATTGTTTCACCTCGACCGGAGGCTTCGCGCTCCACGCCGCCGCGCGAGCTGAATCGGTGGAGGCGATCGATTCGTCTGAGGCGGCGCTGGCCATCGCCGCCGCCAACGCGTCGCGGAATGGCATCGCGAACGTCCAGTTTCGCGCCGCGGACGTCTTCGAGTTTTTGGCCGGAATCGAGCGGCGCTATTCAATGATCGTGCTCGATCCGCCGGCGTTTGCGAAATCGCGAAAGTCGGTGGAGGACGCCTCGCGCGGCTATAAGGAGATCAACTTGCGCGCGCTGCGGCTGCTTGAGACCGGAGGAATACTGGTGACGTGCTCGTGCTCCCATCACTTCAGCGAGGCGATGCTGCTGGATGTGGTGGCGCGGGCCGCCCTCGACGCGAAAAAGACGCTGCGCGTGATCGAACGAAGAACCCAGGCGCGGGATCATCCGGTGCTGCTGACCGTGCCGGAGACGCATTATTTGAAATGCCTGATCCTGGAGGTGATGGATACTTAAGCCGATGCAGGCGATCGAAGAAATCGGGATCACAAGCTGGAGGGAAACCGCGCCGCGAATGGCCGAGGCGCTGGAGATAGGAAAGGTGGTGCTCGCTCCGCGTCTGCATTTCGAATTGCCGGAGCCGGAACGGCGCTTCCTGTCGCCGGCGTGTCTTGACGGAAAATCGAAAAATGTGAGCTATCGTCCGGCCACGGGCGCACTGGGCGGAGCATCGCCGGACGCCGACCGCGCGGCGCTCACCGCCATGCTCAAACGCTATTTCGAACGAACATCGGCGCTGCTCGAGGCGCTGTGCCCGGAATATTGCGGGAAGTTATCGCCGGGATTTACCAGTTTTCGTCCCGCAGAAATCGCCGGGCGAGCGACCTCATGGCGTAAAGACGATACGCGATTGCACGTCGATGCATTTCCTTCGCGCCCGCTGCGAGGGTTGCGGATCATTCGTGTTTTTTCGAACGTAAACCCGGCGGCGCCCCGGATGTGGCGCGTGGGCGATGCGTTTGAGAACGTCGCGAGGACATTTTTGCCGAAAATCGCAAAAGCGTCGCCCGTTTCGGCATGGCTGCTGCACATCCTGCGAATCACGAAAACCCGGCGGACGCCGTACGATCACCTGATGCTCGGCATCCACGATGCGATGAAGGCGGACGAAAGATACCAGCGCGAGTGCCCGCAGGTTTCGATCGCGATTCCGCCGGGCGCAACCTGGATGTGTTTTACCGATTCGGTCCCGCACGCCGCGATGAGCGGCCAGTTCGCCTTGGAGCAGACATTTTATCTTCCGGTTGAAGCGATGCGCGATCCGTCGCGGTCGCCGCTGCGGATTTTGGAAAGGCTCACCGGAAAAGCTTTGCTGACTTGATCATCGATCCTGCCGGTTTTTCGCGACGGCGGTGAAATCCCGTTGCGGTAATCGCTCCAGCAGGGTACCATTGGTGAATTCCTCGCGGGCCCGGCGGTTGCGCCGGATGGTTCCGCGGTCCCGTTGTCCATGCAATTGAGCTTCTGGAAAACCGCGCCGCTTCTGCTGTATGGCGTTCTTTTTTTCCTTCTCGGATTTGCAACATGCTTGATCGGCACGGCTTTCCTGCTGGTTTCAGGTATTCTGCCGCACACCGCCGGATTCGCGCTCGGCGTGAAGATCGTCTGCTGTAGCGGATTCTGCCTGTGGTTTGGGATGGCGCTGGGGAGCGTGGATCTATTCGTATTGCTCCGTTACAAGAGGGCGGAGCGCCGGGTTGGACTCAACTACCCGCAAGTTTGGGATCTCACCGTCGTTCTCACCGCCTACAACGATGAGCTGAGCATCGGACCGGCGGTTGCCGATTTCCGCGGCCATCCGCGGGTGCGGCGCGTGATCGTGGTCGACAACAACAGCATTGACGCGACCAAAAAAAACGCGGTCGAGGCGGGCGCCACGGTGGTGTTTGAGGCACGGCAGGGTTATGGTTATTGCGTTTATCGCGCGCTTCAGGAGGCGTCGGCGTTTGAAGATACCGAACTCACGCTGCTGTGCGAAGGCGATATGACCTTCCGCGCCTACGATATCGATAAATTTCTCGCCTATCTGCCGCACGCCGATATCGTGAACGGGACGCGAATTGTCGAACAGTTGCGCTCGCGCGACACGCAGCTTACCACATTTATGTACTACGGCAATTTTTTCGTGGGCAAGCTGCTGGAGGTGAAGTACATCGGAAAAGGAACCTTCACAGATGTCGGCACGACGTACAAACTCTGCCGCAACTCGGCTCTGCGCGCGCTTTTGCCCGCGCTCGATCCGCGGGTGAATCTGGAGTTTAACGCGCATTTTCTCGATCGTGCGCTGGCGAGCGGCCTGCGCCTGGTGGAATGCCCCGTGACCTTTCACGATCGCGTGGGCGTCAGCAAGGGCGGCAACAGCAGCAACTGGCGCGCGGTGCGGGTGGGATTGCGAATGATGGCCGGAATCATCTGCGGCTGGCGGAGCATCGGCAAATGATAATTCAGAGACTGAATTGCTTGTTGCCCGGCAGGCATCCCCTCGTTTGAAATCTCTTTCGCGCTACACTTAACCAAAGTGCGACGAATAAGGGAGCTTTTCCGGCCTTATTATATTCGCTGGGTTTATTTTCAATTTCTGCCACGGGCGCGGCCCGCGGAGTTTTCGGCTTGTTGGCAATTTCGCTCCTTTCCGCTGAAAGATCCGGAAATGTCGGCTCAGATCCGCATTGGCGATCAAGCCCCCTTCATTTTCTATCCGATGGCCGACTTGCACGCGAGAGTTCAACGTACTTACCAGCTCGCGAAAGCATTGGCGGATTCCGGGCACACCTGCTTTTTCGTTAATCCCCACCTGGGACGGCAGTTTCCGAAGCCGCATTTCCAAAGTCCGGTTTCGCGATTCGGTCTGATCGCGCCGAACCTGGTGGAACTCCATCTGCGCCTGCCAAGGGAGCCCGTTTATCATAGCCGGCTGCTGAATGCCTCCGAGATCTCCTGTTTATCAGACGCCATTTCGACTTTGCGCAGGCTCACCGGACGGCGATTCACTCAGATTTTGAGCCTCCCGACGTGGCTCGCCACGGCCGAAAATTTGCGTTCTCGTTTCGGCTGGCCCATCGTGTACGACTGTCATGATTTGATTTCGGGATTCCGCGGAATTTCCAGAGATATCGTCGCCGCCGAGAGCCGGACCTTCGCGCAGGCCGATCATGTATTTTTCAGTTCGAAGCGCCTGTTTGACCTCCACACTTCCGGCAGTCCGGCTTTGAAAAATAAATCGACCATTTTGCGGAATGCGGTGGATCCCGGTCATTTTGCCGGCGCCGCCGAACAACGCCTCCGCCGCGCGCCAACCTCACCCGGCGTCATTGGATATTTTGGGGCTCTTGACGAGTGGTTCGATATTGACGCGCTGCGGCAATGCCTGCGAAGGTTTCCGGAACGAAAATTTCAACTCATTGGACGCGTTGAGTGGGATGCGATCCGCTCGCTCGCTTCCTTCCCGAATCTCGAACTGGTGGGCGAGGTCGCCTATGAACGCTTACCGGATTTCATCGCCGGCTTCGATGTGGCGTTGATCCCTTTTCGAGTTAATGCTCTAACTTCCGCAACCAACCCGATTAAACTTTATGAGTACTTTAGCGCCGGGGCGCCGGTGGTGAGCAGCCGCTTGTCCGAAGTTGAATGTTTCGAAGACTTGGTCTACGTGGCCGAAAATTCCGAAGCATTTCCTGAATGCGTGTCGCGGGCCCTCGATGAGACCGATCCCGAAAAGGTGCGCAGGCGCAGGGAAGTCGCCGCGATGGAAACCTGGTCTAGGCGTGGCTCCGAACTGGCTGAGGTTCTGTCAGCATGCTTCGCGAATGCCTGCGTTCACGAGGAACGGTGAACTTGTTCTTCGCGCCGCGCGGCGGCGGCGCGGGCCGCGCAGATCTCTTCGAAGCGGGCGATCGAGGCGAGCCCCGCCCGGACCTGGTCCAGACCGAGCTGTTTTTCGAAGTCGCGCTGCAAGCGGTCTAACGTTCGAATGACGCGCATCGCCGTGCTCCGGCCCGCCGGGCGCAAGAAGAGATTCAACGCGCGGGCGTCGGCGGGATCGATGCGCCGCCGCAGCAAGCCCCGGGTTTCGAGCGCGGAGATGCAGTGGCTCACGTTGCCGCGCGTGGTGAGCAGCGTCATGGCGAGCTCGGAAGGCTTGATCGCGCGCGGCTCTTCAAAGAAGATCGAAACCAGCACCAGAGCTTCAAGAAAGCTGACGCCGGAAGCGTGAAGAATGCTCGCCAAATCCGCTTCCAGGCGCTGCGCGGCGCGGCGCACGGCGAAAACGGGACTGTGCTCCAGGAAGGCTTGAATCCGCATAAATAATTGAATGAGTAAATTATTATATTCAAAACTAAAACATCCTTGACCGGTTCGGAGAACAAGCGCATTCTGGTGCCGATGCCGGAACCCGCCGCTCGCGCCATCGAGCTTTACCGCCTGCCGATTTTCGATTTGCTGTTCGAAGCGCATTCGATTCACAGGAAATTTCATCGCCTGGATGACGTGCAGCGATGTGCTTTGCTTTCGATTAAGACCGGCGCGTGCCCTGAAGATTGCGCTTACTGCGGCCAGTCCGCGCATTATCGGACGGGCGTCGAGCGCGAGCCGCTGCTTTCCGTTCAGCGCGTCCGCGAGGCGGCGCAAGCGGCTAAGGATCGTGGAGCGCAGCGATTTTGCATGGGCGCGGCGTGGCGCCAGGCGCCCCATGGGGAGCCATTCCAGCGGGTGCTTCAGATGGTCCGGGAAGTAAAGACGCTCGGGTTGGAGGCCTGCGCGACCTTAGGAATGCTCACGCCGGAACAGGCATCGGCTCTCAAAGACGCCGGCCTCGACGCCTACAACCACAACCTTGACACCAGCCGCGAATTTTATCCGAACATCATCACGACGCGAACCTACGAGGATCGGTTGTCCACGATCCGCGCGGCGCGCAAAGCCGGCCTCACGATTTGCAGCGGCGGAATTTTGGGATTGGGCGAAACGCCGGAGGACCGCTGCGCGATGTTGCAGGAACTGGCGGCACTCGACCCGCAGCCGGAATCGGTTCCCATAAACCTTTTGATGCCGATGCCCGGGACGCCGTTGGAGAACGCGCGGCCCGTCGAAACGCTGGATCTGATCCGCACGGTTGCGGTGGCGCGGCTGCTGCTGCCGAAAAGCCGCGTGCGCCTTGCCGCCGGGCGAGTCCGGCTTTCGCCGGAGGCGCAGTTGATGGCGTTCTTCGCCGGTGCGAATTCGATTTTCATCGGCGACAAACTCCTCACCGCGCCGAACCCGGCGGCCGCCGAAGATGAACCGATGCTGGCGGCGATCGGAGCATCGTGTCCCGATTCACAAAATTAAATGGCCGAGCCAGGAGCTTAGATGGATTTACGCCAGCGCATTGCGACGCGAATGACCCGCTTGGCCGCGGCGGGGCTGTTGCGCACGCTTCAGCCGCCTCGCGGGATCGACCTGTGCTCTAACGACTATTTGGGTCTTTCGCAGCATCCCGAATTGAAGCGCCGCATGGCGGAGGCAGTGTTGCGCGAAGGCTGCGGATCCACCGGTTCGCGATTGCTGCGCGGCGAGCGATCCGCGTTCAGCGCGATCGAAAAGCGCTTCGCGCGTTTCAAGAGAACCGAGGCTGCGCTGTACTTCTCAAGCGGCTACGCGGCGAACCTGGCCGTCCTGGCGGCGTTCCTGGAGACGGATGACGCCGTGTTTTCCGACGAGCTGAATCACGCGAGCCTGATCGATGGAATGCGGCTGGGACGCGCGCGCAAGATCATCTTTCCGCATTCGAACGTGGCGGCGCTCAGAAAAGACATGGAGCGCGGATTATGCCGGGGACAGCGATTTATTATCGCCGAGTCGGTATTCAGCATGGATGGAGACATCGCGCCCTTGAAAGATTACGCGGCGCTGGCTGAGAGCGCGGGCGCATCGCTGATCATCGACGAAGCGCACGCGGCCGGAATCTTCGGCGAGCGCGGCTCCGGCTGCATCGAAGCGGAAAATATTGGTTCCGCCGTGCTGGTTTCGATCAATCCGATGGGCAAAGCCTTCGGATGCGCCGGCGCGTTTGTCTGCGGACCGTGGTGGGCGATCGATTACCTCGCCCAGCGCGCCCGGCCGTTCGTTTTTTCCACGGCTCCGCCGCCGTCAATCGCCGCGGCGCTGGATGCGGCGCTGGATCTGGTCGAAAAAGGCGCCGAGCGGCGAAAACGCGTCCTCTCGCTCGCGCGTTATCTGCGGGCGCTGCTCGCCGAGCGCGGATTCGACGTGGCGCCGCAAGGATCGCAAATTATCCCGATTCTGATCGGCGGAAATGCCCAAGCGATGAGCGTGGCCGGCTCGCTTCAGAACGCGGGATTCGATGTGCGCGCGATTCGCCCTCCCACCGTGCCCGAGGGAACCGCCCGGCTGCGAGTGTCCGTCAATGCGGGCCTCACCGAGGCGATTCTTCGGAGCTTCACCGATGCTCTATGTACGGCGATGCGGAGCGCGGCGGCCGCATGAAATTCCCCGCGGCGCGCGGCGTTTTCGTCACCGGGACGGATACGAACATCGGAAAAACGGCTCTCTCCGCCGCGCTGCTGTGCCGATACCGGCCGGTGATGCCGGTTCGCTATTGGAAGCCGGTCCAAACCGGTTCTCCCGAGGACGACGACACGGCGGTGGTGCGGAAACTCGCCGCCTGCGCCGACGCGGAAATTCACGATCGCGGGATCCGGCTGCCCCGGCCCTTGTCGCCGCATCTGTCGGCGCGCTTGGCGAACGTTCGCGTCGAGATTGCAATGCTGCGGGAAATGGGCGCGGCGGGCAGCGGGTGGATTGTCGAGGGCGCTGGTGGAGTGCTGGTCCCTCTGAACGAACGAGAGTTGATGATCGATCTGATCGCGGATTTGGGCCTGGCCGCCGTCGTCGCGGCGCGGTCCAGCCTGGGCACCATCAACCACACCCTGCTCACGGTTGAGGCGCTGCGCGCCCGTTCGATTCCCATCGCCGGCGTGGCAATGATCGGCGAGCCAAATTTCGAAAACCGCCGCGCCATTGAGGACTACGCGCGTGTGGCTGTGATCGGCGAGATGCCTCATTTCCCCGTCTTATCGAGCGACGCGCTGAACGCCTGGGCGCAACGGTATCTCGATCCGAATTCGATTCTCGAATCTTTTCTCCAATGACTATTCAAGAGATCGATCGCGCGCGCGTCTGGCATCCCTACACGCAAATGCAGACCGCGCCCCCGCCTGTGCCGATCGTCCGCGCCGAGGGGGTTTATCTTTACACCGAAGACGGACGCCGCATTCTGGATGGAATCTCATCCTGGTGGGTGAACATCCACGGCCACGGCCATCCGCGTTTGAATGAGGCGCTGGCGCGGCAGGCGCGCGAGCTGGAGCACGTCATGTTCGCCGGTTTTACGCATCGCCCGGCTGCCGAACTGGCCGATCGCCTGGTGGCGCTGCTGCCGCGCGGTCTCACGCGGATTTTTTATTCCGACAACGGGTCTACCGCCGTCGAAGTCGCGCTCAAGATGAGTTTCCAATATTGGCAAAACGTTGGACAGCCGCAGCGGCGCGAATTCATCGCGCTCGATCACGCCTATCACGGCGACACCGTAGGCGCCATGTCGGCCAGCGCGGAATCGCCGTTCACGGCTCCGTTCCAGCGGCTTTTATTTCCGGTCGAGCGCGCTCACGCGCCTTACTGTTTCCGCTGCCCGGTGGGATGCGACCGGGCTACCTGCTCCATCGATTGCCTGCGCCGTTTGGAGTCGATTCTCGCCAGCCGCGGCGATTCGATCGCGGCCGTGCTGATCGAGCCGATGTTGCAAGCGGCCGGCGGGATGATCGTTTGGCCGGTCGAATTTCTTACTGGCGTGCGGCAGTTATGCGATCGATACCGAGTGCTCATGATCGCCGACGAGGTGCTCACCGGATTCGGCCGCACCGGAAAAATGTTCGCCTGCGAGCACGGTCCGGTCCGGCCGGACATCGCGTGCCTTTCCAAGGCGCTTACCGGCGGCTACCTTCCTTTGGGCGTTACCGCCGCCACCGAGGAAATCTATGCCTCTTTCCTGAGCAACGATCGTCTGAAAACTTTTTTTCACGGACACTCGTTCACTGCAAATCCGCTGGCTTGCGCAGTAGCGCTCGCCAGCCTGGATCTGCTTATAGAGGATCGCTCGATGGACCGTGTCGCGCGTCTGGAAGCGCTCCTGCGTTCGCGCTTTACCGCGCTGCGCTCGAGGCCGGTTGTCGCCGACGCGCGGATTCTCGGTGGAGTCGCCGCGCTGGAGCTGCGCGCCGGGCAGGGCGGATATCTGGAGCCGATCGGAGCGCGGCTCGCGGCGGAATTTCTGAGCCGCGGCCTGTTGCTGCGTCCCTTGGGCAACATCCTGTATTTCATGCCGCCGTACGTGATCACGGATGCCGAAGCCCACTGGGCGATCGACCAGATTGAAGAAGTGCTGGCCGGAACGAGGGGCGATTAAAACACGAATCGGTCTTGATTTTCTTTGACAATCGCGGGATTGAGATTCGGGATTTTCTCGAGATCGTCGATGCTCTTGAAATCGCCGTGGTCCTGGCGATAGCGGACGATCGCGGAGGCGGTGTCCAACGTGATCGGCAGATCGAGTTGCAGCTCCGCGGCGCTCTCGCTGTTGACGTGGATCCTGGTCGGAGCATAGTTCGCGGCGAGATAGTCGACGATCGTTTGCACGTCGTCGCCGGAGGCTCGCGCTCCGCGGCGAACCATCTGCTCCACGGTCTGCTGCCAGAGCTCGCGGCGATAGTGCTTACCCTCGATCATTTCCATGCCGTGGCAATCGATGCATACCCTCTGAAACGTCTGTTTCGGAGTTTCGTCGTTCGATTGCGGCCGCGCCACCGCCGCGAAGCAGAGCAAAACAAGCACGCCAGCCGGCGCGCGGACGCCAGTCACGCGAAAATTCATACGGTGCCTATAAGCGTAGCGTATTTCTCACAATGATTGCCTCGATCCCGGACAGTACACTGCCGGCGCTTGTTCTTCGCATGAATCAATGCGCCATGCCCCCGCTGAGCAGCGAAGTGGCAATCGGTCCAGCGATCCAAAGTGTCATTCCAGGTCTCCTCCGCCAAGGATCTGTTACAGCATTTGGTGGAGCACGTCGATCCCGCGCGCCGGCGCTGGTTCGTCATCGACGGCTCGAAAGCGCTGCGCACCGCGATCAACGCGGTGTTTGGATAATCTTTTCTGGCTCCATTTCGGAGGATTTGGCGCGGATTTGCGTGAAAAGCCCTTAGTTTAGGGACTTGTGGAACTCTTCTTGCCCGCTAGCGCGATCGCGGCTCCGGCGCCCGCGCCGCCGGCGATTCCGACGATAATCGCTGTTTTCGCGCCCGTCGACAGTCCGCCGCGTCCTCCGGTGGCGGGAGGCGTGGAGGGCGGTGTGCTCGGCCGAGGGGAAGCGCCGGCCGCGCCCTCCGGAGCTTCCGCTTTCGCGCCCAGCACCGAAGCAACGCTCAGGCAGCCACCGGCCGATTCCTGTTTCACCGCGGTTACGTTTACCACGACGGTGGCGGGGCTCACCGAAGGACGGTTCGAGCTGGCCATTCCAGTGATGGTCACGCGATTGCCGGTATTTGCCGCCAGATTGGAGCCGCTCAGCTCCGCCACTTCCTGGGTGTTTTCGTCCTGAAGGATAAAATGGCCGTCTTTATATAAAAGGCAGCCGGTTCGCGTAACGATCCCGGTCGAGCCGGCTTGCATCGCAAAGCTCATCGCGCGCCCGGCGGGAATCGCGGCCAGCAAGACGCCGGCTTGCGTCGTCACGCGCGGCGCGCCGGAGAACGAAACCACTTCGATCCGATCGGTAAGGCCGACGCGAACGCGCGCGCCTTCCGCGTCGATCTTCAGTCCGGCCGCGTCGATTTCGTACGATGCGGGCGCCGCCACCTGACCCGTACCGCGCTCCAACACCACGCGATGGGCAAACACCCGCGCCTTCGACGATGCGCCGAGCTGCACCTTCACGCCGTTGCGCAGCGCCAGTTCGCTCGAAGCCGTGCCGGTCTGGATCGTCGCGCCGTCGAATAGGGTGGTGTTGCCCCACACCTCGCTCGAAGCCACGTTAAAATGTCCGCTGGCGGTGGCGATGCCGATGACGGGATCGCCCGCGAAAGCGGCGCTGAGAGAAAAAATTGCGACGAGAAAATTTCGAAACACGCTTTCCCGAGTATAAGGTCGCGCTCGCAAGCGATCAAGCCAAATTCGCGTGATGCGGATGTATTACATCTCGCGGATCGCAGGCGCCGCCTCGGTTGCCGGTCTGGCCGCCGCGTCCATTTTCGCGATCGAGCGCGCGCGCGCCGATTTCGCGTTCCGCTCCAATTCGCCGGACGCCGTCCGCCTTGCGCCGGGCAACACCGAATACCTGATGTTTCGCGCCTTACAGATCGAATACGATGGCGGCGATCCGCGGCCGCTGTGGGAACGCGCGGCGGAGTTGAATCCGCTCAACTCCGCTCCGCGCATCGCGCTCGGCTTGAATGCGGAGGTTCGCGGGGACTTCGCCTCCGCGGAAAAATGGCTGCTCGAGGCCGCGCGCGCCGATCATCAATTTGAGCCGCGATGGACTCTCGCCAATTTTTATTTCCGGCGCGAAAATTCCGGCCAATTTTGGAAATGGATGCGCGCGGCGCTGGAGGTTTCCTACGGCGATCGTCGTCCGGCGTTCGAGTTGTGCTGGCGGATGAGCGGACAGCCGGAGCAAATTTTGGCGCGCGCCATCCCGGAGCGGCCGGAAGTGCTCGCCGCGTATTTGGGATGGCTGCTCGAAACGGGCCGGCCGCGGGCGATCGCGCCGGTAGCGATGAAGATCGCGTCGATTCCGGGCGACCGCCCCCTGCTGCTGGCCGCCGACGATGCGCTGCTCGCCGCCGGCGACGGCGCAAACGCGCTGTCGCTCTGGCGAGCCATGGGTTTCGCGGCTCCCGCCGGCGTCTTTCGCGGAAATTTCGAACCCGGCGCGATCGGACACGGTTTCGACTGGCGGCTGAACGCGCTTTCCGGCGTCACGCACACCGACATCGATGCGCCGCGCGCCATGCATCGGATCGACTTCGATGGCCGTGAGCCGGAATCCTGCGAGTTGCTCGGCCAGATGCTGCTGCTCGAAAAAGGCCGGCGCTACCGGTTGCGGTGGAATGCTTCGATCACCGGGATCGCCTCGCCTGGCGGGTTCGAATGGCGCGTCGGCGAGGCGCGCGCGGCGGCGAGCGGCGGCGCAGGCGAATTGGAGTTCATCGCGCCGGCGGAGATCGCCGATTTGAAGCTGCTTTATCAGCGTCCACCCGGCCATGCGCGCGCCGACGGGCGGCTGGAGTTGTGGGAGGTTCACCTGGAACCACGAATTTAACCGATGGCGTAGAATGAAAGCGGTAACTCCTTCTTAATGTCGTCACATCCCGACCTTTTGAAAGTCAGCGTACGCCAGTTCGCGGAGCGCTTCCGTTCTGAGATGATTCCCCTCAGCAACAGCATCGCTTATTTCTGCGCCTCGGTTCCCATGAGCGAAGAGGATCTGAAGGAATATCTGGAGGAACCGGTGGCCGCGCTTCCGCCGGCCATCGCCGCGGCGCTGCCGAAAATTTCGATCCTGCTGGTGCCTTATCTGGAACGCGTCAACGGCCGCGATCGCAACCGGTCGAAGTCGGGCGATTACGTTTCCATCGAAAAGCCCCCCGAAGGCCGGCTGACCACGGCCACGCACCTGCAAATGGCCGATGAGACGGTGCTGGTATTCGCGCTGAAGGATCAGGAAGTTTCCGAATATCATTACCGCTTCTATCACCTGCTGGCCACCTTGCTCGGCGATCACTGGAGCGAAGAAGCCGAAGCGGCCTATTCTCGCGTGCTGCGCGAGGAGCTGAACGCGGAAGCGCACGGCGAAGTGGACGAGCCGAGCTGGCGATTGAAACAGGCGCTGCGGCGAACAAAAGGTACGCGCGGCGGGGTGCGCGGCGGCAAGACGTTTCGCGAATACGCACGCCAATCGTTTATCGATACGCTCACGCTTTATCTGCACGGGATCTGCTGCGATATCGATGTCGATACGGGTCCGCGGCAGTTGCCCAGCCGATTTCTGCGCAAGCGCCTGCTGGCGCTGGAGCAGTTATACCCGCCTCCGCAGGGCTACGCCGTCTTTCCCGACCAGTTGGAAGAATAAGAATCGTGCGCCGATTGAGCCGGATTTTTCTGTTCTTCGCGGCGGCGCTCGCCTGCCCGGCGCAAAGCGGCGCGATTGATCCCGCCGCGCGCCGCGACATCGACGCCGGCAATCAGGCCTGGATCCAGGGAATGAAGGAAGCGTCGGCCGCGCCGATCGCCGCGCCGTATGCCGAAAACGCGCTGGACTGTCCCGCGACCGGAGATTGCATCAAGGGTCGCGCCGCCGTGGAGGCGCATATGAAGCAGCGCCTTTCGCAATACGGCCGGGCGGCGACAGCCTCGGTCGCCAGCGCGGGAGCCGTGCAGCAGGGCGATTTCGTTTACGAATGGGGCCGCGCCGATGCCGCGTACCCAGACGGCCGCAAAATCGGCGGGCGGTATCTTACGGTCTGGCAAAAGCAGCCAAACGGAGAATGGAAAATTTTCCGCAACATGGCGATTCCCTAACCCCGATGATCAATCCATTCCCAAACGCCGGCGCACTGGCCCGTTTCCACAATCAGCCGGTCGCGGGGCGAGTCGCATCATTTACCTGTGGCATGAATGCCGCGGCTGGTTTCAAAGGGCGCAAAGGCCCAGGGCCTACGATGGCCGATACTAAGATCGGCTTCCTGCTGGCTATCCCCTGGTCTTACGGCATTTTTTGAAATAGGATAAATGGGATGGATAAAGTGCTTCGCCGAATGGCGATCGTTCTGATCGCGATCCTCCCCGCCGCCGGACAGACCTATCGCGCGCCGCGCGCGCCCGACGGCCACGCCGACCTGAACGGCATCTGGCAGACGATCAACGAAGCAAATTTCGACATTGAGGGACACATGGCGCGTCCCGCGATGGCGCTTCGCAAAGGTCCTTACGGGCCTGTTCCGGCCGCTCCGGTGCTGGCCTTGGGCGCGGTGGGATCGGTGCCGCCGAGTCTCGGCGTGGTCGAGGGCGGCGAGCTACCGTACAAGCCGGAAGCGCTGGCGATCAAAAAGAAAAATCAGGAAGACTGGCTGAATAAGGATCCCGAGATCAAATGTTATCTGCCGGGCGTGCCGCGTGCGACCTATATGCCCTATCCGTTCCAGATTTTGCAGAGCAATTCGGCGATGACGTTCGTATATGAATACGACGGCGCGGTGCGCAACATTTATTTAAAGGACCCCGGACCGCCGCCGCTTGATTCCTGGATGGGCCAATCGGTGGGGCATTGGGAAGGCGATACGCTGGTGGTCGACGTCACCGGGATGAACGATCAGACGTGGTTTGATCGCGCCGGAAATTTTCATAGCGACAAACTGCACGTGACCGAACGCTACACGCGCGTGAGTCCGGACGTGATTCACTACGAAGCGACCATCGAAGATCCGGACGTGTTCACGCGTCCCTGGAAGATGAGCATGCCGATTTATCGCCGCCAGGAAAAGAACGCCATGATCCTGGATTTCAAGTGCGTGGAATTTGTGGAAGAACTGCTGTATGGACCGTACCGGAAGCATCCGCTGAGCCGATAGGAGGAATTTCAAGATGCGATTCACTTCGATCCTGAGCGCCGCGATCGCGCTCTCCCTGCCCATGGCTGCGCAGACCGCGAAAACATCCGCCAGCTCCGCGATTCCGCGCATGCCCGATGGACATCCCGATTTGCAGGGGGTCTATGATCTGGCGACCATGACGCCGCTCGAGCGCCTGCCCGGCGATCCGCCGGTGCTGACCAAGGAGCAGGCGCAAAAATTGCAGCAGATGGAAATGGCCCGGCGGTCAAAGGACGCGGCCAAGCTCGATCCCAACCGGCCGAAGGAATTGCCCGTCGGCGGCGACACAACGCCGGGCAAATCGTTTTTCGAGATTCTCGAAAAGGCCGGCGGCGGCGCGGTAGGCGGCTACGATCGGCTGTGGCTGAATCAGGGCACGGCGTACACCGTAGTCGATGGCCAGATCCGGACCTCCATCATCATCGATCCGCCGAATGGGCGCATTCCGCCGTTCAATGAGAAAGCGAAAGCGAGGCGCACCGCGGCGTTGCGCGCCTTGCCGACCTCGGATCAGGCGGAAGACTCCAGCCGTCCGGCGCGGCGCGGGGAGGCCGACGATCCGGAACAGCTTCCATTGAGCCTGCGCTGCCTCCTGGGATTCGGCTCCACGGCCGGCCCGCCGGCGCTGCCGGATTATTTCTATAACGATCTGCATCAAATCGTGCAGACCAAAGACTCGATCATGATCCTCACCGAGATGATTCACGACGCGCGTATTGTGCGCATGAACGCCCAACATCTGCCGCAGTACATGCGCCGCTGGATGGGCGATTCGGTGGGTCATTGGGAAGGCGACACGCTGGTGATCGATACCACGAATTTCACGGATAAAACACGTTTCCATGGATCGACCGAGAATCTGCACGTGGTTGAGCGGATCAAGCGCATCGACCCCAGGACTCTGCTCTATCGATTCACGGTGGACGATCCGGAAACCTGGGATCAGTCCTGGACGGGAGAAATGACCTGGCCCCTGACGGACAAGCCGATTTACGAGTACGCCTGCCAGGAAGGAAATTACGCGCTTGGCGATGTGCTGCGCGGCGCGCGGCGCCAGGAGTCGCTCGAAAATCCGTCGTCCAAAGATAAGAGATAAAGCTAAGAGATAGGGAACCCGGGCGTTTTCGTCTGCGTACAGCAGGGATATGCGTCCCTTCGCCACGGATCTTCGCTACTCCCTGCGGCTGCTGAGGAAGAGCCCCGGTTTCGCGCTGATCGCGATCGCGGCGCTGGCGCTCGGCATTGGCGCCAATACGGCGATTTTTTCCGTGATCGAGCGTGTTCTGCTGCGCCCTCTTCCGTTTCCCGATTCCGAGCGCATTGTGCAGGTCCGGCGTCAATACCCGAACGGCGCGAGCGAATCCATCTCGATTCCAAAATTCATGGCCTGGCGGAAGTGCTCGGCATTTCAGTCGGTGACGCTGTACGATCCGGGGGCAGTGACGTTAAACCTCGGACGCGGCGACCGGCCGGACCCGATCAGCGCGCTGCACGTGACCTCGCAGTTTTTCGACGTGTTCGGCGTAAAGCCGATGGTTGGGCGCACGTTCACCGCGCAGGAGGATTCGCCGCACGCCGGAAATTTCGCCGTGCTGACGTTCACCGCCTGGAAACGAATCGGAGGCGACACGAACATTGCCGGCCGCGCGATCGAGCTGAATGGCGAGCCGTACGTCGTGCTCGGCGTGCTGCCGGAATCGTATCAGCCGGAGCCTCCCGCCGATCTTTATCTTCCCGAGCAGTTCGACCCCAACAGCACCAATCAAGGCCACGTCTATTTGATGGCGGGGCGCCTGCGTCCGGGCGTCTCGATGGAAGCGGCGAAGGCTGAGCTGAACGTGCTCGGCGATCAGTTCCGCGCGGAGCATCCGGATTTTGTCGACAAAAACGAAACCGTCGGGATTGTACCGCTGCGTGTCGCTATCGGCGGAGACGTGCGTCCCGCGCTGCTCATTCTGGGCGGAGCGGTGAGCTTTGTTCTGCTGATCGCCTGCGCCAATGTCGCCAACTTGCTTTTGGCGCGGGCCGCAAGCCGCCATCGCGAGCTCGCGGTGCGTACCGCGGTCGGCGCAAGCCGCGGGCGCATCGTGCGGCAACTGCTCACCGAAAGCATGGTGCTCGCGCTCGGCGGGGGAGCGGCGGGACTGATGCTCGGATGGGCCGGCGTCCAGGTCCTGTTGGCGTTCAGCCCGGGGAATATCCCGCGCATCAACGATCGCGGGCATGCGGCGAGCGCGCTCAGCATGCTCGACTGGCGGGTGCTGGGGTTCGTGTTCGGAGTTTCGGTCTTGACCGGAGTGCTGTTCGGGTTGTTTCCGGCGATCCGCGTCTCGCGGCTCGATCTGAACTCGGCGTTGAAGGAAGCGAGCAGCCGGTCGGGCACCGGCCTGCGCCACAATCGCGTTCGCGGCGCGCTGGTAATTGGCGAAATCGCCCTCGCGATGGTGCTGCTGGCCGGCGCGGCTTTGATGATCCGCACTTTCGCGGGCTTGCGGCGCGTCAATCCGGGGTTCAATACGAAAAACGTGCTCACCATCAAGACCGCCATGTCGGGTGAACGATACGCTTCCACCGCCAAGGTCGCGGACATGATTCGCCAGGCTAGCGAGCGAATCGAGGCGCTGCCCGGCGTCGAGTTCGCTGGCGCGACGATCGCTTTGCCGACCGACGCTCCGCAGGTAGACCTGCCGTTCTCCGTCGAGGGCCGCGCGCCGAAAAACGGCAAGTGGGAGGGCGACGAGCAGTGGCGGTTCGTCTCGGCGCACTACATGGAAGCGCTCGGCGCGCCGCTTCTTCGCGGGAGATTCTTCGATCAGCGCGATACCGGCAACTCCTCGCGCGTGGCGATCGTCAATGAAAGCTTCGCGAAAAAATATTTTCCGGACGAGAATGCGATCGGCAAGCGCATCCAGTTGGGCAAGGGACTCGGCCCCGATTTTGAGGAACCGCCCCGCGAAATCGTCGGAGTGGTCGGCAACATCGCCGAAATCGGGCTGAACAACGGCACGGTGCCGGTGATGTATGTTCCGCAGAGCCAGATCACCGAAGGCCTTACGAAACTCGCCAACAGCCTGGTGCCGCTGAGCTGGGCAATCCGCACCACGGCCGATCCGTTCGCGTCGCTGCCAGCGATTTCGCGCGAGCTGATCCGCCTGGATCCGCAACTGGCGCCATCGAAGCCGCGCAGGATAAAGCAGGTGATCGCCGATTCTACGGTTCGCGAAAGCTTCGATACTCTGCTGCTGGCCGTGTTCGCGTCCCTGGCGCTGCTTCTGGCGGCGATCGGGATCTACGGGCTCATGTCCTACGCGGTCGAGCAGCGCACGCAGGAAATCGGCATTCGCATGGCGCTGGGCGCCGATTCCGGCAGGATGCTGAGGTTTGTTCTCCGCCAAGGCTTGACGCTGGCGGTGATCGGCATCGCCGCCGGGCTGGCCGCCTCCTATGGCTTGACGCGCGTGCTCGCCGGGTTTCTGTTTGGCGTGCGGGCCACCGATCCGTGGACGTTTACCGGGGTCGCGGCCATTCTTGTTGTGGTTACTTTGATGGCAGCATTCGTCCCGGCTCGCCGCGCCACACGCGTAGACCCGGTCATCGCGCTGCGGCAGGAATAGTCACGAACTTCCCTCATCGAGTAGCTCCGCCGCCAGCGCGCCGATGGTCATGAACTGATCGAAGCTCGACGGCTTCACGAAATAACGGTCCGCGCCGAGACGGCTCGCGACGGAGCGATCGCGCGAACTATAGGACGAGCTCGCAATAATGATCCGCGAGTGCGCGAATGCGCTGCTGGTCTTGATGCGCGCCAGCAGCTCCGGACCGCTGCGGCGCGGCAGGCTCAGATCGATGATGAACAGATCCGGCGGCGAGGCGGCTCCCCGCTCGACCTCAGTCACGAAAATGTAGCCGGCCTCGCCGTCCTGCAACACCGTGAGATCGCCTATGCCGCGTTTTTCAAGCGCTTGGCGGATCAGGTAAATGTCGCCCGGATTGTCCTCAACCACGACCACCCGGCGCGAGCCTTTCGTGCTTAACGGTGAAGTAGAACGTCGATCCGCGGCCTGGCTCGGATTCGACCCAGATTTTGCCGCCGGATCGCTGGACGATGCGCTGGCAGATCGCGAGCCCGATGCCGCTGCCGGAATATTTGGCATTGGTATGTAAGCGTTTAAAAAGTCCAAAGATGCGCTCCTGATACTCCGGCGAGATGCCGATTCCGTTATCTTTCACAGCAAATCGCCAACCAAACCCTTCCTCCCGCGATGCGCTGACCCGAATACGGGGCGGCGCCTCCCCGCGGTATTTCACCGCATTCGCCAGTAAGTTTTGAAATATCTGATACAAATGCGTGCTCCGCATCGACACCACCGGCAGCGGACCCACCTCGATTTCAGCTCCGGATTCGGTGATCGCTGTGGAAAGGCTCGCCAGCGCCATTTCCACGCACTTGGCTGCGTCCGCGGTGGTCGGCTCGTTGTGGCTTTCATCGTCGTTGAGCCGGGTGTAGGCGAGCAGATCATCGATCAGAGTTTCCATCCGTTTTGCGCTCGCCCGGACAAAATTACAATATTGGCGTCCGGTTTTGTCGAGGGCGGCCAGATGCTCCTTCTCCAGCAGCTCCGAGAAAATCGCAATATTGCGCAGCGGCTCGCGAAGATCGTGGCTCGCCGAATAAGCAAACTGTTCCAGCTCGCTGATGGCGTGCTGTAACGATTCCTGCCGGCGGCGCAGTTGATATTGCCGCATCCGCGCGCGGATGGCGGAGCGGACTGCGGCGCGCAGCGTCATCGGACGCAATGGACGCTCCAGCAACGTAACGTTTCCAAGCACTTCCGCTGCGCGCCCGCTCGAAATATTTTGGGGGGTCGGCCGCCCGGCGAACGTCAGCAGAAGGATCGGCAGATCCGACCAGAACGGCTGCGACTCCAGATGCCGCGCCAACTCCTGCACGTCCTGGCTCGAAAGCGCTTCCTCGGAAATGATCGCCGCGGCGGCGCCCGTTTGCAGCGCCCTGGATAGCTCATCGCGCGAGGAGCAAGTCTTGGCGAGGATGTCCGCCTCCGAAAGCGTATCGACGATCAGGCGTGCGTCGCGGCCGGTCGGAGCAAAAATGTAGACGGTCTGTTCCTCCAGACTCCCCGGCATTACTCCTCTGCAATCAACGGGGGCTTCGATCCCAAAAATTTCGGCACGCCGGTGAGCACGCCTTCGAACTCCGCAAGCGGCGCGCCGATACTGATTCCCTGGGAAGTGAGGCGAAGCTCGCGCAAATTGTGCTCATGCGCCCCCAGCCGTTTTTTCACGATCGAAATCGCCATCCGCACCTGGCTGAAAGCTTCAAAGAATCGCAGCAGGATCACGGTATCGGCCAGAAAACTTACGTCGATCGGGCCGAACGGCTCCCGCCCCACCATCCCGTGCTGGGAAAGGATCAGCAGCGTGAGCACGTCCTGCTGGGAAAGATACGTCAACAGCTCGCGCAGATGAATCAACAGGAAATTTTCGCTGGGCATCGCGTTCAGATATCCGTTGATGCTGTCGATCACGATGACTCGCGCCTGCTCGCGCTCCACTGCGTCCTTCACCGCATACGCGAATTCGCCGGGCGACAATTCCGCCGGATCGGACTGCTGGAGAATGAGCTTTCCCGATTTGATATAGGGCAGAAAATGCATGTTCATGCCCGATGCGCGATCGAGAAAAGTGTTGACGCTTTCCTCAAACAGATAGCAGGCCGCGCTTTCCCCGCGCTCCAGTGCCGCCATCACATATTGCGAGCACAGCGTTGTTTTGCCGCATCCGGCCGGGCCAATCACCAGCGAGCTCGAGCCGCGATCGAGACCCCCGCCGAGCAGTTGGTCCAATTCGGCAATGCCGCTCAGGATTTCCTGTTTGCGGTGCTCTTTGACGTGCTCCGCCGCGGACAGCCGCGGATATACGCGAACTCCGCCGGTTTCGATGGTGAAATCGTGATAGCCGTCGCGAAATTTGAGGCCCCGCATCTTGACGATTTGCAACTGGCGGCGCGGCGAGCCGTATTCGCGCGACCGCCGTTCCATCCGAATGACTCCGTGCGCGATGCTTTGCGATTGCTGATGCGCGGCGTCCTGCGTGCCAAGATCGTCGAGCACCACAACCGTGCACTGCTTTCTTGCAAAGAACTGCTTCAAGGCCAGAATTTCTCGCCGGTAGCGCGGTTGCGACTGCGACAGAACTTTCAGCTCTGAAACCGAATCGAGCACGACTCGCGACGGATTCAGCCGGTCCACTTCCGTGCGGATGCGTTGTAGCGTCTCGCCAAGCTCCACGTCGGAGGGATGATAGACGGTATAATCGGCATCTTCGCGCAAGCGCTCGGCTAGCGCTTCCAGCTCCATCAAATCGATTCCGGACAAATCCCAGCCGTGAGACTCAGCAACTTCTGTAAGTTCCGCCGCGGTCTCGGAAAGCGTGACGTAGAGGACGCGCTCGCGGTTTTTTGCGCCTTCCAGGAGAAATTGAAGCCCCGCGGTCGTCTTGCCCGCTCCAGGATCGCCTTCGATCAGATAAAGACGATTCGCCGTCAGCCCGCCGCCCAGGATATGATCCAATCCGGCAATACCGGTCGAGATCGTTTTGGTGACCGGGTGGGCATGTCTATCCGCTGGTTTCACGTCTGCCATCTACCAGAAAGGTACGGAAGTGTCTTCCGCTTCCGTTGTCCGCAACTGGCAATTGCATCCGGCGTGCCGCGCGTAACCTGTTGATATGCGATGCGACGTTCGTAAGGGGGTGAAAAGTTTACATTAAACTCTGCACGCCCCGCATGCCGTCCCGGTCGAAATGGGCGAGATTACGGCTTTGTCGCCAAAATCAGCGGCGAGGGTCCCGGAGCTTCGAGTGTTCTGACATTTACGAACCCGGCCTGTTCGAGCCAGCCGCTGATCTCCTTTAGCGAATAAGTATCGCCCTCCTGGGTGTTCACCAGCATGTTCACCGCGAAAATCAGGCCCATTGGCGGGCCGGTCCGGTCATCGTTGACCAGAAATTCCTGAATGGCGATGGTCCCGCCGCTGGCCAGAGCCTGGAACACGCTCTTTATCAGAGTGCGGCTACGCTCCCGGCCTTCGCTGTGGAGAATATGCCCGAGCGTCGCCAGTTTGTGACCGGACCCAAAATCGGCGTGCTGCAAATCGCCGGCGATGAATTGAAAACGATCAGCCACTCCGAATTTTTCCGCCATTTGCCGCGTCACCGGCAGCACGCCCTCCCAATCGACCGCGCGCACCCGCACCATCGGCGAGCGCCGGGCAAGCGAGATGCCCCACACGCCCGATCCGGCGGCGATGTCTAAAACCGAATAAGGTTCGCGCGCATCAGCGACTTTCATGGCTTCGGCGAGAGCGGCGGCCGGGCCCGCGCTCATCGGAAAGATATCGGCGACAAACTGCCTGAAAAACTCCACGCCGGCCTCTTCCTGATTCACGGCCTTGACCGGTTCTCCGGTACGGACAATTTCAGTGAGATCCAGCCAGGCCTTGATCAATTGCGAGCTGATGTGCTTGAAAATTCCTCCAAAAAACGCCGGCCGTGAACTGACCAGGAACGTATCGCTTTCCGGAACCAGCGCGTAGCGGCCGTCGCCGTTCCTGGCGAGCAGGTCAAAGCCAACCAGCGCGTTCATAATCATTCGCAAGCCGCGGATGGAAGCGCCGGTTTGGCGGCTCACTTCTTCCACGGTTCGCGGACCATCGGCGAGCGTGTCGAATACCCGGTTACGAACCGCCGCTTCAATGATCAGCGGCGCGGAATAGCCGAAAGCGAATTGCATAATCCGCTCAGGCG
>Ga0070738_10002950_pt1 | contig 24095 bp, 27 predicted proteins | sample Coa_R2_2_FD_66446 | JGI IMG/M metagenome (GOLD analysis project Ga0070738, IMG submission 66446) | Surface soil microbial communities from Centralia Pennsylvania, which are recovering from an underground coalmine fire - Coalmine... | ecosystem: Environmental > Terrestrial > Soil > Unclassified ... | reverse complement strand
GGTCATGGCTTCGCCATCGAGCTTGCGAAGGCGATCGCCCAGATACGGCACATCGTCATTTCGCCGGCGGGCCCCCATCCGGCGCTACGCGCCACCTTCCCCCGCAGACGGGGGAAGGCATGACCCGTATCAGCTCAAGCTGCCCGGATAGTCCTGCCAGATCGAGGGTTCGAGCTTGAGGTGCGTCGCGGCGGGGAACGTCTTGGTCCAGTGCCGGGCGCAGTCGGCGCTGGTCGCGTACCACAGCTGCGGCAGGCCGCGCGCATAGTCGAGGAACTGCTCCAGCATGTGCAGGCGGTTGGGCCAGGCGATCGCATGGGGATGCACAACCATCGAGAAGTGGCGGCCGCGCTTGTATTGCGCGTCGAGCTCGGCTTTCCAGTTGCGGTAGAGCGAGTCGGGATTCTCCAGGCCGGTGCCCTTGCGCGGGAACAGCAGGAAGAACTGGTCGTCGAAGTGATAGTAGTAGGGCAGGGCGAGGATCGCGCGGCGACTGGCGAAGTCGCTGACCCACCAATGCGGCGCATCGTCGGCGAGACCGTTGCCGAAGTAGTCGTAGCCGCCGTCGAGCAGCAGGTCGATCGTGTGCGGGCTGACCGCGCCGCCGGCGAACTTGTCGCCCGGCCGCGCCAGCGAGAACCAGCCGGCCGGGCGCTGGCCCGCGACCTTGGTGAGGATCGCTGTCGTGCGATCGAGGCGCGCATGCTCCTCGTCCTTCGACAGCGTGCTGACATCCTCGTGCTTGAAGCCGTGCGCGGCGATCTCGTGGCCGGCCGCGACGAGCTTCCGCAGCTTCTCGGCCTGGATTTCGGCGATCACCGCCGGCACGGCGAAGGTCGCCTTGATGCCGAACCGCTCGAGCACCCCCGCCAGCGCCTCGAGTCCGCCGTTCATGCCGTAATAGGCGTCAGGGGTCGTCAGGTTCTCCGGCTTGATGCCGTCGGGCCCGCAGGCCGGGCTGAGATCGACCACGACGCGGAAGCAGCAACGTTTGCCCTCGGGCCATTTGATGTCGGCGTCGAGGATGCTCTTCTCGTCGCTGATCGTGTAGCGCTCCTTCCAGGGCATCTCAGTTGGCTCCCCTTTGGGCTCCCTTCGAGCCGATGATGTGGCGCGCGACCTCCTCGCAGCTCGGGAACCACACGCCGGGCAGCGCCTTCATGCGGTTGATCAGCCGGTCGAGCATGGCGATGCGCAGCGCGCGGCCCGACACGAACGGGTGCATGCAGATGTTCATGTAGCCGCCGTCGCGATAGCACTGCTCGAACATGCGCCACCACAGCTCCTCGACATGGTCGGGATCCATCATGCGCTGGGCGCTGTTGTCGCTGCCGAGCCAGGCGAAGGAGAAGAACATCGCGTCGTCGATGGCGTAGTGGAACGGCAGGTTCAGGATCGGCTTGCTGCCGTCGGCCGCCGAGAGCCAGTTCGGCCGGTGGTCCATCGAATCTTCGGAGACGTAGATGTAGCCGTGCTCCAGCAAGAGCTCGCGGCTATGGCTGCTGCGCGTCCCGACGGGCTTCTTGCCGACGGTCTTCTCGATCGCCGCGATGGTCTTCTCGAGGTGATCGCGCTCGAGGTCGGGCTCCTTCGGCACGCGATGCTCCCACATATGGTCCGCGATCTCGTGTCCGCTTTTCGCGGCGGCGCGCAGGGAGTCGGGGTAGAGCTCGCAGATTCGGCCCGGCGTGAAGATGGTCGCCTTGATCCTGTGGCTGTCGAACAGCTCGATCAGGCGCCAGATGCCGACGCGGCCGCCGAACTCGCCCTTGGCGAGCTGCGACGGCGGCTCGTTCATCAGGCGGCGCAGCAGCATGGTGTCGAAGTCGGCGGTGAAGTTCACCGCCAGCCGCGCGCCGCTGGGCCAGGTGATGCCGTCGATCACCTTGTGCTGCGCGCCGTAGTCGGCGGCCTTGGCCTTCAGTGCGGCGATATCGCGATCGAGTCCGTCCGTGATCGTGGTGTCCATTAGCGTCCTCCTGCGACGGGGAGCGTGGTGCCCGTGATGTACTGGGCCTCGTCCGAGGCAAGGTAAAGCACGGCATTGGCGATGTCCTGCGGGACACCGATGCGCCGCATCGGCGTGGCGCGGATCGGCCCGTATTCGAGCTGCTCGATCTTGCGGAAGCCCGGCCCGGTCCGCTCCGTCTCGATCGGCCCCGGCGCGACGGCGTTCACGCGCACGCCGTACTCCGCCAGTTCCAAAGCAACGCCGCGGGTGAATCCGTGGATGCCGGCCTTGGCGGCGGAGTAGGCGGAGTTGCCGATGTAGTAGGCGGTCCACGGCGTGCCTTCGCGCGCGCCGGACGACAGGTTGATGATGCAGCCGCTCCGCCGGTCCTTCATGTGCGCCGCCGCCTCGCGCGTGCACAGGAAGGCCGAGCGGAGGTTGAGCTTGATGATGTGGTCCCAGTCCTCGAGCTTCGCTTCCCAGATGCGGCCCGAGGTGCCGCCGCCGACATCGTTGACCAGGATGTCGAGCCGGCCGTGCGTGTCGAAGGTCTTCCTGAACAGCGCCTTGACCGGCGCTTCCTCGGTGACGTCGGCAGTCACGACGACCGGCGGCGTGTTGGAGCCGGCTTTCACCGCGGCCTTGAGCTGCCGCTCGGTTTCGGCGAGCCCGGCCGCATCGATGTCGGTCAGCACCAGGCTGGCACCTTCCTCGGCGAGCCGCAGCGCGATGGCCCGGCCCAGTCCATGGGCGGCCCCTGTCACCAAAGCGATCTTTCCTGCTACGCGGTCACCCACTTTGTCCTCCGTCGCTGGCGGGAGTGTAGGCTAAGCTTGCATGCGGAGGAAAACATGAAGCTCGGTCTCTACATGGCGACGCAATGGCGCCAGGGCGCCGATCTCGCGCCGGAGCTCGCCAACCTGATCGAGCAGGTTCGCGTGGCGAGAGCGAGCGGACTCGCGTCGCTGATGGTCGGCCAGCATTTCCTGTCGACGCCGCTGCAGATGTTCCAGGCGATGCCGCTGCTGTCGCGATTGGCTGCCGAGGCGCAGGGCATGCAGATCGGCCCGGGCCTGCTGCTGTTGCCGCTGCTCAATCCGGTGATCGTGGCGGAGGAATGCGCGACGCTCGACTGGCTCGCCGGCGGCAAGGCGATCATCGGGCTCGGGTTGGGCTATCGCAAAGAGGAATTCGAGTCCATCGGCGTCCCGTTCAAGGAGCGCGTGCCGCGCTTCGTCGAGGGTGTCGAGCTGATCCGCAAGCTATGGCGCGACGACGTGGTCGAGCATCGCGGCCGCTTCCATACCGTCACCGGCGTGTCGGCCAGCCTCAAGCCGCAGCAGAAGAACCTGCCGATCTGGATGGCGGGCGACGTCGAGGCGGCGGTGAAGCGCGCCGCCCGGCTCAGCGATGCCTGGTTCCCCTCGCCGATGGTGAGCGAGGAAAGCGTCGCCAAGCTGAACGCGCTGTTCCGCGAGACGCGCGCGGCGGCCGGCCTCGCGCCGGTGCAGGAGTATCCGATCATCCGCGAATGCCATGTCGGCACGCTCGACGAGGTGCGCGAGCCCTTGTCGTTCAAGTACGAGGCCTATGCCAGCTGGAGCGGCGATTCGGGCTTCGTGCCGGCCGACGGCATCCGGGCCGACTTCGACAAGTTCGCCGGCCGCCGCTTCCTGATCGGCAGCGAGAGCCAGCTGGTCGACCAGATCGGCCGCTACGGCGAGAAGACCGGCACCAACCACATCCTGCTGCGCGTGCAGTGGCCCGGCCTCGGCCAGAAGATGGCGGTCCGCTCCCTCGAGCGCCTCGGCCGCGTGGTGGAGCAGCTCAAGTGAGTCATGGCTGGGAGCGCGGCACTCCAGTGCCGCTCAAGAGCGCCTCTGGAGAGGCGCGCTCCCAGCAGAAGAGGAGGACGCGATGGACCTGTTCGAGACGATGGAAAATTGCCGCGCGATGCGCCGGCTGAAGCCCGATCCGGTGCCGGATCATCTGATCGCCAGGATCCTGCAGGCGGGCACCTGCGCGCCGTCGGGCGGCAATGCGCAGACGTGGCGCTTCCTGGTGGTGAAGGATCGCAAGATCAAGGAAGCGGTCGCAGTCTGGTACAAGAAGGCCTACGACGAGATCATCGGTCCGCGCTACAGCACCGTCGCGCCGCCGCCCGGGGTCAGCCCGGAGAAATTCAAGCGCCAGCACGACGCCGTACACTATCTCACCGATCACTTCGCCGAGGCGCCTGTCTGGATCGTCGCCTGCCTGCAGAGTGCCACGAACCCGCCCGGCCCAGGCGCCGGGGCGTCGATCTATCCGGCGGTCCAGAACATGGTGCTGGCTTGCCGCGCGCTCGGCCTCGGCACGACGCTGACCAATCGGCACATGTTCTACCAGAAGGAAGTCGACGCCGCGCTCGGCCTGCCCGAGGGCGTGATCTCCTTCGCCATCCTTCCGATCGGCTATCCGATGGGCAAGTTCGGCCCGGTCAAGCGCGCACCACTCGATGCAGTGGTCTATCAGGACAAGTGGGGCGCGCCCTACCGCGCCGCCTAGGACAGCCTTACGGCTCGAGAAGGGTCGTCAGCTGCGCGCCTTCGTCGGCGACGAAGACGGCGATCAGTTCGGCCCACTCGGTGTTGCTCGCGTTGGCGGAGACGCGATGGATGGTGCCCATCGGCTCGAAGAAGGTCTGGCCGACGTTGAATATCTCCACCGGGCCGTCGTTGAGCTGCGACTTGATCTGGCCCTTGGTGATATAGGCCGTCACGGTCCCGCCGTGACGATGCGGCGGCGTGAAGCCGCCCGGTCCATAGGTCACGCGGACGACCGTCACCCTCTTCCCGGGCATGTCCGGTATCGCGTACGAGTTCACGATCTCCACCTTGTTGCCGGGCGCGTTGGGCGCGGCGTCGGCGGCGCAGATCGGCAGCGGAAACTCCGAGAGGGCGTCCATGTTCGCCTGCAGGGTCTTCGCGCCCAGGATGGCGCAAACGACGGCCGCGGCGGCAAACAGCGACAGGCGGAGCCGCGCTCGATCCGCGGGCAGCGGCGTCATGTCCAGTGCGATGCTCATCGATATCTCCCCCAGTGACCGTCAGACGCCCATGCCGACGTCGTGCGGCACGTGGCGCAGGTGGTTCTCGACCTTGTGCACGCCGGGCACGTTCTCGGCGGCCACGCGATAGGCCTTCGCGGTGGCCTCGCCGCCGACGAAGCCCCAGAGGTGAACGACGCCGGCATTGACGATGACGTTGACCGGCCAGCGCGATTCCCAGGCCTGGCCCTTGACGGCCGCTTCGACGGCGCGGCGCAACGCCTCGTCGGATTGCGGCGACGGCGGTCGCTGCGGGTCGTGCGACAGCAGGGCGCGTAGCAGGTTGCTGCGGCTCACGATGCCGACGACCGTGTCTCCGCGCATCACCGGCACGCGCTTGATCCTGTGCTGGTCCATCAGCCGGGCCACATCGGCCAGCGGCGTCTTCTCCTCGACCGTGACGACCGGGCGGGTCATCACATCGCCGACCCGCCGCGAATGGAGTGCCACGTATTCGTGCGCCGCGCGGGTGCTGTCGCCCAGGAAGCGGGCCAGCCAGCCCTTGCGCGGCTCGGTGCCGATCTCGGGACGGTGCATCAGGTCGGCCTCGCTCACGATGCCGACCATCCGGCCGGTGCCGTCGACGACGGGAAGCGCGCTCACCTCGGCCGATACCATCGTCTCCGCAGCCTCGTAGATCGATGCGTCCAGCGAAACCGCCAGCACGATGGGCGACATCACCTGTCCTGCGAGCATCGGAGCCTCCGATCCATCGTGGCCATCATAGCAAAATCGACGCCGCCTGCAGCAGAGGTTAGGCTCGCCGTGACATGACATACGACTTCATCGTGGTCGGCGCCGGATCGGCCGGCGCCGCGCTCGCCAACCGGCTGTCGGCGGATCCGAAGAACAAGGTGCTGCTGCTCGAGGCGGGCGCGGCGGACCATCCGTGGACGCACCTGCCGGTCGCCTACGCCAAGCTGATCGCCAATCCCGCAGCCAACTGGCTTTACAGCGCCGAGCCCGAGCCCACCACCAACGGCCGCCGGCTTCCCGTTCCGCGCGGAAAGCTGCTCGGCGGCTCGAGCGCGATCAACGGCCTCGCCTTCGTGCGCGGGCAGGCGCAGGACTTTGACACCTGGGCGCAGCTCGGCAACACGGGCTGGAGCTACGACGACGTGCTGCCGTTCTTCAAGCGCATGGAGAGCTACCAGGGCGGCGGCGACGATCGCTATCGCGGCCGCGAGGGGCCGATCAAGGTCACCGATCCCCAGCCGGCGACGCCGCTGTTCCAGGCGCTGATCAAGGCCGCCGGCGAGGTCGGCATCCGGCACAACCCCGACTACAACGGTGCGACCCAGGACGGCATCGCCATGAGCCAGGCCTCGATCGCGCGCGGCTGGCGCACGAGCACGGCGCGCGCCTATCTCGATCCGGCGCGCAAGCGGCCCAACCTGCGCATCGTCACCAACGCGCATGCCGAGGCGGTGCTGCTCGACGGCCGGCGTTGCGTCGGCGTGCGCTATTCGGTGAACGGCCAACGCGAAGAGGCGCGCGCATCGCGCGACGTCGTGATCAGCGCGGGCTCGATCAACAGCCCGCAGCTGCTCGAGCTGTCGGGCATCGGCCAGCCGGAGCGGCTGAAGGCGCTCGGCATCGACGTGAAGCACGCGCTGCCCGGCGTCGGCGAGAACCTGCGCGACCATTATGCGCCGCGTACGCGCTGGCTGGTCGGTCGCAAGGGCGTAACCTACAACGACACCGCGCGCGGCCTCGGCATGGTGAAGCAGGCGCTGCGCTGGGCCTTGTTCAACGATGGCTTGCTGTGCTCGGTCGGCGCGCCGATGCGGGCCTTCGTCTTCTCGCGCGAGGGCCTGGCGGCGCCCGACCTGCTGCTCGGCTGGGTGCCGATGTTCACCGAGGCGACGCCGAAGGGGCCGAAGATCGCGAAGACGGCGGGCTTCACCTGCTACGCCCACGCGATGCGGCCCGAGAGCAAGGGCAGCATCCACATCACCTCCGCCGATGCGAGGACGCCGCCCGCGATCCGCTTCAACTTCCTGTCCGCGCCGGTCGATACCGAGCTGACGGTCCGGGCCGTGCGCATCGCCCGCTCGGTGATGACCGCGCCGGCAATGACGCCGTTCAAATTGACCGAGCAGGCGCCCGGCCCCGAACGGCAGAGCGACGAGCAGATCATCGAATGGGTGAAGGCGACCGCCGAGACGACCTATCACCCGGTCGGGACCTGCAAGATGGGCATCGATCCGATGGCCGTGGTCGACCCGAGGCTGCGCGTGCACGGGATCCAGGGCCTGCGCGTCGCCGATGCCTCGGTCATGCCGACGCTGACCTCGGGCAACACCAACGCGCCGTCGATCATGATCGGCGAGCGGGCCTCCGACCTGATCCTCCGCGGCGATCAGTAGGAAGCGAGCATGTGCTTGGCGAACTGGCCGGCGGCCATCGCGAAGTGACGCGTATCGTAGAACAGCACGGCGAGCTCGAGGCTGACGGCGAAGGCGACCGCATGGAACAGCGCGGGCCGGCCCTCGGCGAGCTTGGCGATCCGGTCCGGGAGACCGGAGCGCAGGAGCAGCGGCTCCAGCACCAGCATCAACCCCACGCCCAAGACCGCGCCTCCAAGGACATCGCTGGGATAGTGGTAGCCGAGATAGATTCGCGGCAGGCAGATGACCAGCACCGTCCAGACCATCGCGGCCAGGCCGAGCGGGCGCGAGTAACGCCAGATCGGCACGCACAGCGCGAAGAACAGCATCGCATGATCGCTCGGGAAGGAGCTGAAGGTGTTGAGCGTCTCGGGCACGACGCCGAGCGGCAGGTGGACGCCCATGCCGGGCGAGTGCAGCGGCCTCTGGTGGAACGGCAGGCCGACCTGAACCAGACGCGACAGGATCGCGACGATCACCGCCGCGGTCAGGGCGCCTGCGACGTCCCGGCGTCGCCCGGGCGCACGGTCGAACCACAGATACCAATAGAACGCCAGGAACAACCCGCCCTTGAGCAGAGGCGAATCGGCGACGTCGTACACGAGCTTGTCGAGGACGGCGGAATGGCCGGCTGGCGCGTTGATCCAGAGGACAAGCGCCCTATCGACGCTTTGCAGCCACGACATCTCGACTTTCCCCGGATGGCGCCGAGATCACCCGCTCGGCCGACCTCTAAGTTCACGAAATTGCAACATGACAACCAGTGTCCGTTGCGTGGCAGTTTCGTGACAGGACCAAGCTTCTAGATCAGCTGCGGATGCGCGGCGCCGTCGATCAGGATGCTCTGGCCGGAGATGTAGCCGGCATGGGTGCTGCAGAGATAGGCGCAGAGGCGGCCGACCTCCATCGGGTCGCCGAAGCGCTTCGCCGGCAGCTCGGCTTTGCGCGCGGCGAGGGCTTCCTCGGGGCTGATGCCCTTCTGTTTCGCCTGGAAGGTGAAGTTGGTGATCAGCCGGTCGGTCGCGAAGGGACCGGGCAGGATGTTGTTGATCGTGACATTGCGCGCGATCCGGTCGCGCACCAGCGTGCTCACCAGGCCATGCAGGCCGGCGCGTGCGGCGGCGCTCAGGCCCTGCACGTCGATCGGATGGCGCACCACGCTCGAGGTGATGTTGACCACGCGGCCGAAGCCACGCTCGGCCATGCCGTCGAGCACGGCGGCCAGCATCGCCGCCGGCGCGCGCAGATTGCCCTCGATCGCCTTCGCCCAGTCCTGGTCGCTGAAGCCCTTGAGCTTGCCGGGCGAGGGCCCGCCAGCGTTGTTCACCAGGATGTCGGGTGCGGGGCAGGCCGCCAGCAGCGCGGCGCGGTCTTCGGCGCTGGCGATGTCGCCCGCGACCGCCGTCACGGCGACCTTGTATCGGGCGCGGATCTGGTCCGCCGTCTGCTCGAGCGGGCCGGCGGTGCGGGCATTCAGCACCAGCGCCACGCCCTCGGCCGCCAGGGCCTCGGCGCAGGCGCGACCCAACCCCTTGCTGGCCGCGCAGACGATGGCCGTCCGGCCCTGCAACCCGAGATCCATGCTTTTGCTCCTTTACAGCACCGTAGCGAGTCTCTAGCGTGTTTCAAATAAGAACGATTGTTTCATAGGTGGAACAAGCCGTTGAGCCAGACCGCTTCCGAAACCATGCTTCTCACGGTCTTCCTGCGCCACGACCAGTCGAACAACCTCGATGCGGTGCAGACGAAGCTCAGGGACGCCGAATGGTGGGACCGCTTCCCGCCGGCCGGCGTCGAGATCGTGTCCTGGACGGTGGCGATGGGGTTCGGCCAGATCGTGACGCTCCGCCTGCCCGCGTCGAAGCTCGCCGAGGTCAATGTCGAGCTCGAGCGTTCGGCGTGGGGCGTGTTCCGCACCGAGTGCTATCCCGCGTACGACTTCATTCCCGTGCGTGAGCGCATCAAGGAGCGCGTGCGCAAAGGAGGCAAGTGATGCAGCAACCGCCGCCGTACCTCGAGCCGCATCAGGCGCGCGACCGCGAGCCGGACGACTACCAGAACCTGCTGGGTGACGCGATCGAGCGCGCCTATGCCGCCGGCATCCATGATCTCAACGGGCTCGTGGCGAGCCTCAACGAGGCTGCGGTACCCGCGCCGAATGGCCAGCGATGGACCGCCGAGCTGTTCCAGCGCGAGATGAAGCGGCTGGGCGCGTAGGGGAGAGCACGATGACCGCGGTGACCAACCAGTCGATCAACGCATTGCTCGCCAGGGGCGTGCGCAACATCTGGTATCCGATCTGCCCCTCGCACTTCCTGGGCGAGAAGCCGATCTCGCTGCGCCGGCTCGGCCTCAAGGTCGTGCTGTGGCGCGACGAATCGGGCAAGCCGATCATGCTCGAGGACCATTGCCCGCACCGCGGCGCGCCCTTGTCGATGGGCATCCCAATGGGCGACCGCATCGCCTGCGGCTATCACGGCGTGCAGGTGAGCGGCGATGGCACGGTGATGCTGGTGCCGGGTGCGCCGGGCAGCCGCCTCGAGGGCAGGAAGTGCGTGCGCTCGTTCCCGACCGAGGAACGGTACGGCGTGATCTTCGCCTATGCCGGCGACGCGCTGCATCCCGATCCGGTCGAGCTCACGTTCCCCGAGCAGCTCTCCTCGCCCGAGTTCAGCTCCTTCCTCTGCTACTGCGAATGGGAGGGCGACTACCGCTACGTCTACGACAACGTCATGGACCCGATGCACGGTACCTTCCTGCACAAGCAGTCGCATTCCATGTCGTTCGGCGACACGACGGCGACCTTCAAGGTGCGCGAGACGCCGACCGGCTTCGTGTTCGAGAAGGAAGGCCAGCGCAACGTGAACTTCGACTGGACGGAGTTCCTCGACACCGGTGCGCATTGGCTGCGGCTCGAGATCCCCTATCCCGCGACCGGCGGGCCGGGCGGCAACTTCCATATCGTCGGAGTGTACACGCCGATCACCGAGACGCGCGCCGGCGTGTTCCACTGGCGCTGCCGCAAGGTCGAGGGCTGGCAGCGCGACACCTGGCGCTTCCTCTACAAGAACCGGCTGGAGGCGCGGCACTGGCGCGTGCTGGAGCAGGACCGCGTCATGCTCGAGCAGTTCGAGCCCGACGCCAACCAGCGCGAGAACCTCTACCAGCACGACATGGGCGTGGCGCGCCTGCGCCGCGTCTTCCGCACCAAGGCCGAGGCCCAGCTCAAGGCGCTCGAGGCCGCGGGCCTGCCGCTGCAATGACCACGGCAACGACTCCGACCATCACCTGGTCGCCGGCGATGAAGGTGGGCAGCGAGATCGTGCTGTCGGGCGTCACCGCGCGCGGGAAGAACGGCACCGAGGGCGGCGACAGCATGGAGCAGCAGACGCTCGCCGTGCTGCGCCGCATCGTCGAGCTGGTCGAGAACCAGGGCGGCGGCGTGCAGAACGTCTATAAGCTGGTGATCTACGTCACCGACATCGGTCGCAAGGACGAGGTCAACAAGGCGCGCGCCGCCTTCTTCAGGGGCGCCTTTCCCTGCTCGACCCTGGTCGAGGTGAAGGGGCTGGTGTTCCCCGACCTGCTGGTCGAGATCGACGCTTTCGCGAACACAACGGTGGACCGCCATGCCGGACATTGAGGGCATCGACCGCATCACCTACGGCGTCGACGATCTCGCCGCCTGCCGCAAGTTCTTCCTCGACTGGGGCCTCGAGCTCGTGCGCGAGGATGCCCAGGGTCTCGACTTCGAGAGCCTGAACGGCTGCGAGGTGCGGGTGCGCCGGAGCGACGACGCCTCGTTGCCGCCCGCCGTCGAAGCCGGCCCGACGCTGCGCGAGGTGATCTGGGGCGTGAAGAGCGAGGCGGACCTGGCGGCATTCAAGGACGTGCCCAAGATCGATCCCAACGGCATCGGGTTGGGCTTCCGCGTCTCCGCCAAGCGCCCGGTCGCGGTCGAGGGCACACCGGCCAATGTGTGGGGCCATGCCGCGCGCATCGACAAGGCGAGCCCGGTCTATGACCGTGCCGAGCCGGTCGAGGTCGGCCATGTCGTGTTCTTCACCGACAAGCTCGACGAGGCGACCAAGCTCTACCAGCAGATCGGCTTCCACATCTCCGACCGCTATCCCGGCCGCGGCGTGTTCCTGCGCTGTGCGGCGCGCGGCGGCCATCACGATCTCTTCCTGCTGCAGCTGCCCGACGGCAAGCGCGGCCTCAACCACGTGGCCTTCGCCGTGCGCGACCTGCACGAGGTGATCGGCGGCGGGCTGGCGATGGCGCGGCACGGCTGGGAAACCCAGATCGGGCCGGGCCGCCATCCGATCTCCTCGGCGATGTTCTGGTACTTCAAGTCGCCGGCCGGCGGCCTGGTCGAGTACTACGCCGACGAGGACGTGCTGACCGAGAAGTGGACGCCGCGCGACTTCACGCCCAGCCCGGAGATGTTCGCGGAATGGGCCGTGGTCGGCGGCATCGACGGCAACACCCGCCGCCAGAAGCAGGGCGCGTGATGAACCGGCTCGAGTTCCGCAACGTCACCAAGCGCTTCGGCGCGATGACGGCGGTCGAGGGCGTGACCTTGTCGGTGGCCGACGGCGAGGTGGTGTCGCTGATCGGCCCCTCGGGCTGCGGCAAGAGCACGTTGCTGAACATGGGCTCGGGGCTCGATCCGGTGTCGTCGGGCGAGGTCTATGTCGACGGCCAGCGGGTGACGCAGCCCAACAAGCACGTCGCTTTCATGCTGCAGAAGGACCTGCTGCTGCCGTGGCGCACCATCGTCGAGAACGTCGAGCTGGGGCAGGAGATCCAGGGCCTGGCGCGCGGCGAGCGGCGCAAGCGCGCGCTCGACCTGCTGGCCAAGTGCCGGCTGCCGGATTTTGCGCATCACTATCCGCACCAGCTCTCCGGCGGCATGCGCCAGCGCGCGGCGCTCGCCCGCACACTCGCCGTCGATCCCAGCGTGCTGCTGATGGACGAGCCGTTCTCCGCGCTCGATGCGCAGACCAAGATGGTGCTGCAGCAGGACCTCGCCCGCACGCTCGCCGAGACCGGCAAGACGGCGCTGTTCATCACCCACGATCTCGTCGAGGCGGTGGCGCTGAGCGACCGCATCCTGGTGATGAGCCAGCGGCCCGGCCGGATCATCGACGAGATCAAGGTGGAGATCGGCGATCGCAACGACCCGATGAAGCGCCGCCAGGCGCCGCAGGTCGGCACCTATGTCGTGAAGCTGATGAACCTGCTGCAGATCGACCAGGCGGCGGCATGAACATCTTGCCGGACCGCGGGCGTCCCGCCCGCCTCATGAGCATGAGCGGCGGGACGCCCGCGGTCCGGCAAGACGATAGGGAGGCTGGGATGTTGAGACGTGTTCTTGTTGGCATGTGCGCGGCGGCCGCAATGGCTACCGGCTTCGTGGCGCCGGCGTCGGCCGAGACCATCACCTATCTGCTGCCGGCGCCGCTCTCGCTGCCGGCATTCGGCCCGTTCGTGGTCGCCAAGCAGCGCGGCTACTTCAAGGCCGAGGGGCTCGACGTGGAGTTCCAGGTCGCCAAGGGCGGCGTCGACGTCGCCAAGCAGGTCGGCGCGGGCAATGCGGTGATCGGCGGCGGCATCGGCGACACGCCGATCATCGTGCGGCCCAACGGCGTGCCGGTGAAGGCGGTCGCGGTGCTGGGCGGCGGCGCGCTGATGCAGCTCGTGCTCGACAAGGACAAGGGCCTGAAGACGGTCAAGGACCTCAAGGGCAAGACGATCACCGTGCTGGCCTACCAGGACACGACCTACTTCGCGCTGCTTGGCATGCTGGCGAGCCAGGGCATGACCAAGGACGACGTGAACGCGCAGGCCGCCGGCCCGGTCAACGTCTGGAAGCTGTTCCTCGCCGGCCAGTCCGACGCCTTCGCCTCGACGCCCGACTGGACCGCCCTGGTGATGGGCGCGAAGAAGAACATCGAGGTCATCCCCTCCGATGCGCTGTTCAAGAGCATGGCGCAGGCGATCATCGCCTCCGACGAGACGATCCAGAAGAACCCCGAGCTGATCCATAAGATCGTGCGCGCGACCCTCAAGGGCATGAAGGACATCATGGCCGATCCGGTGTCGACCGCGGCCGACTTCGTCAAGGCGACGCCCGATCTCGCCGGCAAGGAGGACTTCGTCGCGCTCTCCTTCAAGCTCTACAACCAATATGTCTATGGCGGCCAGAAGGTGCTCGGCGAGATGGACGAGGCGCGGCTGTCGGCGCTGCAGGACTTCTACGTCAAGGAAGGCCTGGTGCGGTCCAAGACGCCGGTGAAGGACCTCTACACCAACCAGTTCGTCAAATGAGCGCCAGCCTGTCCGTGAAGCAACCCGGCGTGCGCCAGATGATGACGGGCAGCGCATTGTTGTTCGTCGTCTTCCTGGCGGCGTGGCAGTGGGGCCCGGGCATGCTGGGCATCCCGCAGTTCATCGTGCCCTCGGCCAGCGAGACCTGGCACGAGTTCCTGCGCATGCTGGCGCACGACAAGCTTGTCTATCACACCGCGATCACGGCGATGCAGGTCGGCGTCGGCTTCGCGCTGGGCGTGCTGCTGGGCATCGTCTGCGGTTTCATTCTCGGCATGTCGCCGGCGGCGGAGTTCGTGCTGTCGCCGTATATCCTGGCGCTGCAGATCGCGCCCAAGGTGGCGTTCGCGCCGCTGTTCATCATCTGGTTCGGCTACACGGTCTATCCGAAGATCCTGGTCTGCATCCTGATCGTCTTCTTCCCGGTGATGATCAATGTGCTGGGTGCCGTGCGGGCGCTCGATCCGGACGTCGTGCGGCTGGCGCGTTCTTTCACCGCCAACCGCTTCCAGGTGTTCTGGAAGGTCGAGTTCCCGGCCGCGATGCCGCCCCTGTTCGCCGGCCTGCGCATCGCCGCCACGTTGGCGGTGATCGGCGTGCTGGTGGGCGAGCTGGTCGGCGGCAATGTCGGCCTCGGCTACCTGCTCACCTTCTCCGAAGGCTCGGGCGAGACGGCCAAGGTGTTCGTCACCATCATCCTGCTGACCCTGATCGGCATCGCGCTCTACGCCATCGTCGTTCTGATCGAGGGCCGCGTGCTGCACTACCTGCCGTCGCGGGCGAGGCTGAATCAATGAGCCTCGCGGGTCGCACCATTGTGATCACGGGCGCGGGCCGCGGTTTGGGCCGCGCTTTCGCAGAGGCCTGTGCGGCCGCCGGCGCCGAGCGGATGGTCGTGGCCGATGTGCGCGAGGATTTGGGGGAGGCAACGGTCGAGGTGCTGGCCAAGGCGGGCGCGAAGGCGGTGTTCCTGCCGGTCGATCTCGGCGATCCACGCTCGATCGACGCTTTCGCCGACAAGGTCGGCGCGCGCTACGGCCATCTCGATGGGCTGGTGAACAACGGCGCGATCGCGACCGGCATCGGCGGCAAGACCTTTGAGGAGATCGACATCGACACCTGGGACAAGGTGATGTCGGTCAATGTCCGGGGCACCTGGCTGATGACCAAGGCGATGGCGCCGCTGCTGCGCAAGTCGACGCTGGGCGGCCGCATCGTCAACGTCGCCTCGGACACCGCGCTGTGGGGTGCGCCGCGGCTGCTGCACTACGTCGCCAGCAAGGGCGCCGTGATCTCGATGACCCGCTCGCTCGCGCGCGAGCTCGGCCCCGACAACATCGCAGTCAACGCCATCGCACCCGGGCTGGTGCAGGTCGAGGCGACGGAGTATGTGCCGCAGGAGCGCAAGGACCTCTACGTCATCGGCCGCGCCATGCAGCGCACGCAGATGCCCGAGGACGTCACCGGCGCGGTGGTGTTCCTCCTGGGGCAGGGCGCGGGTTTCGTCACCGGCCAGCTGCTGCCGGTCAACGGCGGCTTCGTGTTGAACTGAGGCGGCGATGACCGACACGCTTCCTCCGACGACCAACAAGTACATCGTCCCGGCGCTCGCCCAGGGGCTCGGCATCCTGTCGCTGTTCGGCGGCGAGAACAGGAGCTTCACCGCGCCCGAGATCGCCCGGCGCCTGTCGCTGCCGCGCACCAAGGTGTTCCGCTTGCTGCAGACGCTGCAGTCGCTCGACTATGTGCGCTGCGGCGACGACAAGCGGCATTTCACGCTGGGGCCGGCATTGCTGCGCGGCGGCTTCGAGTATCTTGCCTCGCTCGACATGGTCGAGGTGGCGCAACCGATCCTGCAGCGCCTGCGCGACCGCACGGCGCTTTCCTCGCACATGGCGATCCGCGACCAGCGCGAGATCGTCTATGTCGCCCGCTTCCCGGCGCGCAGCACCATCGCCAGCAGCGTCAATGTCGGCACGCGCTTTCCCGTGCACGCCACCATCATGGGCCGCATGACCCTGATCGATATGGACGACAAGGAACTCTCGGCCCTGTTCCGCGACCAGCCGTTGCAGCGCTACACCAAGCAGACGCCGCTGACGCTGAAGGCGCTCAAGGCCCTGCTGGCCGACGACCGCAAGCGCGGCTACGCGGTGAGCCAGGCCTTCTTCGAAGCGGGCGTCAGCGCGATCGCAGCGCCGGTGCGCGACGGCGCCGGCCGCATCGTGGCGGCGATCAACGTCACCGCCGTCAATGCCCATATCGACGAGCGGGCCATGCACGGCGAGCTCAAGGATGCCGTTCTCGACGCCGCCGGCGAGATCTCGCGCTGGCTGGCGCATCGAAATTCTTAGAGTTGAGCATGTCGCAACCGGATGAACCACACCCCCTCACCCTGAGGAGCGAGCGCAAGCGAGCGTCTCGAAGGGTGGGCCTCGGGTGAGGTGCGTATTGCCACCCTTCGAGACGCCGCGCTTCGCGCAGCTCCTCAGGGTGAGGTGAGTTTGTTGAAGCAGCAATATTTTCCTAGTCCATTGGCACAGGAGGACTGACATGCCGGATACCAACCTCAGCAAGCCGAGCGGCCTCGCCCAGGAGATGCGCGCCCATATGGGCCTGTTCACCGAGAAGAGCTTCGACTGGGACGCCTTCCCGGCCAGCCGCGGCTTCCCCGATCTCACGCGCGCCCAGCTGCGCTATGTCGGCGCCGGCGGTTCGCCCAAGGTCGGCGATCCCTCGACCATGAAGGCGCAGCACTTCACCTTCAGCCTGGTCAACCAGCCGGTCGGCAAGTTCGCCGCCAGCCATGCCCACGAGGTGGTGGAGCACTTCTTCATCCTGCAGGGCGTGCTGACCGTCGGCACGGTGTGGGGCGACGAGGTGGTCGAGGTGAAGCTCGGGCCCAAGGACATGCTGCTGAACAAGAGCGGCCGCCCGCACGGCTTCCGCAACGATGGCGTCGAGCCCGTGCTGATGCAGATCACCGTCGGCAGCGGCACGCCGGAGATGCCGGTCCATGTCTGCCACCCCAAGGACAAGGATCTCGAGCTCAGCCGCCGGTTCGGCGCCGGCGGGCCGGAGAAGATCCGCCTGTTCTCGCCCGACAGCACCGACTGGCGCGAGCAGGAGATGGCCAAGCACGTGGTGCGCTACCGCGACCGCAAGCCGGTCTGGGAGAAGGCGGGCTTCGCGCGCATGGCCTATGTCGGCGAGGGCGGCGCGCCGGCCTCGAGCTACAGCATGGACATGATCCAGCTGCCGCGCGGCGTGGCGATCAAGCCCTACACCCGCGAGGTCGAGGACGTGTACTTCGTGCTCGAGGGCGCGATCACCGTCGGCTGGGAGCAGGATGGGGAGATCGTCGAGAAGCGCCTCGGCGAGCGCGACCTGATCTTCAATCCCGCCGGCCGTCCGCACTACTTCCGCAACGACGGCGCAACCGACGCACAGTTCACGATGGTGATGGGTTCGCCCAAGCCCAAGGCCATCGAGTTCGTCGCGGCATGAGCTTTACCTACATCGAGAAGGGACCAGGGAAGGCCGATGCGCCGGCCCTGGTCCTGCTGCACGGCATCGGCTCGGCCGGCCGCTCGTTCGAGCACCAGATCGCCGCCTTCTCGCCGCGCTTCCGGGTGCTGGCGTGGGATGCGCCGGGCTATGGCGGCTCGACCGAGCTGCCGGTCGATCATCCGACCGCCAGCGACTACGCGATCGAGCTGGTGAAGCTGCTCGACGAGCGTGGCATCCGGCGCTGCCACCTGCTCGGCCATTCGCTGGGCTGCCTGATCGCCGCGCGCTTCATGGCGATCCGGCCGGACCGGGTGCAGACGCTGACGCTGTGCAGCGTCGCGACCGGACACGCCAATGCAGCGACAGTCGAGCGCGAGAAGGCACTCGAGCAGCGGCTCGGCGATCTCGCCAGGCTCGGGCCGGAGGGCATGGCCAAGGCGCGCGCGCCGCGGCTGCTCGGACCCGCGGCGGCGCCGGATGCGCTGGCGCGCCTCGTCGACACGATGAGCTCGGTGAAGCCGCGCGGCTACGGCCAGGCAGCGCGCATGCTCTCGACCGGCGACGTCAAGGCCGACATCGCCCGCTTCCCGCTGCCCGTGCCGGGCCAGATCATCTACGGCGACGCCGACGTCATCACGCCGCCGGCGCGCAACCAGGACGTCGCCGCTGCCTGGAAGGGTGCAGCCGTGCATGTCATCCCGGGCGCGGGACACGCGCTCTACATCGAGCAGCCGGCGGCGTTCAACGCGGTGCTCGATGCGTTTCTGTCGAAGAGTACAGGTAAATGATCAATCGTCGTTCGCTGCTCGGTGTTCTCGCTGCTTCGCCGTTCGTCTCCCTCCGCGCCGGGGCGCAGGACTATCCCGCCAAGCCGATCCAGCTCATCGTCTCGGTCAGCGCCGGCGGCTCGATCGACACCATCGCCCGCGCCTACGGCGAGGCGCTGGCCGAGAAGCTCGGGCAGCCTGTGGTGGTCGAGAACAAGCCGGGCGCCAACGGCAACATCGCCGCCGCCACGGTGGCGCGCGCCAAGCCCGACGGCTACACGCTGCTCGCCACCGGCGGCAGCACGCTCAACCTCAACCCGTTCCTCTATCGCGAGCTGCCGTTCGATCCGGTGAAGAGCTTCGCGCCGATCGCGCTCACTGCGCGCACCAACTTCATCCTGGTGGTTCATCCGAAGCTGAAGGTCGACACGCTCGACGCCTTCATCGCGCTCGCCAAGGCGAAACCGAAGACACTGAACTACGGCTCGGCGGGCGCGGGCAGCCTGATCCAGATCGCGTCGGAGCTGTTCAACAGCGTGGTCGGCATCCAGACGAACCACGTGCCCTACAAGGGCCTGGCGCCGGCGGTGAACGACCTGCTGGCCGGGCAGATCGACTACATGTTCGATTCGGCCACGACCATGTCACACATCCAGGCCGGCCGCTTGAAGGCGCTGGCTGTCATCGGCCCGAATCGCCTGCCGGCGTTGCCGGAGATCAAGACGCTGGCCGAGCTCGGCGTGCACGGCGTGGAGGCCGCGTCGGGCTGGCATGGGCTGTTTGCACCCGCCGGCACGCCGCCGGAGATCGTGACCAAGCTCAACGCCGCGCTGCAGCCGATCCTCGCCTCGGACGCGATGAAGCAACGGGTCATCGCGCTGGGCGCCGAGCCGGCCGCGTCGACACCCGACGAGCTCGCCAAGCGCCTGGCCGACGACCTGGTCCGCCTGCAGCCGATCGTGAAGGCAACCGGCGCCAGCCTCGATTAGTCTTGCCGGAGCGCGGGCGTCTCGCCCGCCTCATGAGAAAGAGAAGAGCGGGCGGGACGCCCGCGCTCCGGCAAGATATGAGGGCGCGGTCCCAGCGAGGTTGCCTTTGCCCAACAGACTGATCCTCGATACCGACGGCGGGGTCGACGACGCCCAGGCGCTGCTGCTGCTGATCGCCAACGGCCGGCCGCCGGACGCCATCACCACGGTGTTCGGCAACGTCGATCTCGACACGGCGACGCACAACGTCCTCTCGGTGCTCGCGGTCGCGGGTACCGACATCGAGGTGCACAAGGGCGCGCAGGAGCCGCTGGAGCAGGAGATCATCCACGCCCGCGAGGTGCACGGCGAAGATGGGCTGGGCGGCGCGCCGCGGCCGCACACCATCGCCGAGATCGCCGGTTCGGATGCGGCCGGCTTCCTGGTCAGCGAGCTCAGCATCGCGGCCACCACCGGCCGGCCGGTCGACCTGCTGTTCATCGGCCCGCTCACCAACCTCGCGATGGCGCTGGCCGCGGCGCCGGGCATCGTGCGCGGCATCGGCCAGCTCACCATCATGGGCGGCACGGTCTACGGGCGCGGCAATACCACGCCGGCGGCCGAGTTCAACATCTTCGCCGATCCCGAGGCGGCATCCGCCGTGTTCGCCGCAAACATCGATACCGTGGTCGTGCCGTGGGAGCCGTGCGTGTCGCATTGCATCCCGGGCAGCGCGGTCGAGGGGTTGTTCGCCGCCGTGCCCGACAGCGACTACAAGACCTTCTCGCAGGCGCTGGCGACCCACGCGCGCAAGACACTGGCGGGTCGCGGCAAGGGCGACTGGCTGCGCTTCGTCGATCCATTCGCAGCGGCGGTGGTCGTCGATCCGTCGATCGTCACGAAGTCGCTGCGCGCCTCGGTCGAGGTGGCCCTTGCGCCGGGCCTCACCCGCGGCATGACGGTGGTCGATCCCTCGGGTCGCCTCAGCGCACCGCCGGTGACGTTGGTCGAGGAGGCAGAGCTCGATCGCCTCACGACGATGTACGCGCGCTCGATCGCCTACTCGTGCAGCCGCAGGTAGAGCCCCAGCCCGACGCCGACGACAGCACCGCCCACGCCGTACAGCACGGCGCCGGTCATCCGGCGAACGAGATAGCGCCGCCGCTCGCGGTGGGCATAGGCCTCATCGGACATGCCCGCCGGCGTTTCGTCGTACAGGGAGCGTCGGCGCGACCGAGCGGAGCGCCAGCCCAGGATGGCGCCGACCAGGGCCGACGCCAGCACCAACACCAGTTGTAGTCCCATCGGCAGTCACCGATCCCAACACACATCGTGCACAATACTCGGCGCACCCTCACGATCAATGACCTTTTCGTGAGGCTCGTGTGATGGATGCCACAGACGACGTCAGATGTGCTGGATGGGATTGTCCACGCCGAGGATGTGCCGGCCGACCATCTCGATATGGGGCATCATCGCCTGCAGGTGCTGGCTGGCGCTCATGGCGTCGCGGAAGCGGCGCTCGAAGGGCGCGGCGTTCATGATCGCCGTCGTTCCCGCCGCCCGATAGGCGGCGATCGACACGTCGGTCGCCTCGTTCATGCCGTAGGTGGTGGCGAGCCGCAGCCGGATGCGATGGTCGATGGTGAGCCTGCCGTTGCCTGCCGCGTCGTAGGCCTCGAGCGCGGCCTCGTGCAGGAAGGCGCGGGCGGCCGACAGCTTGGCCTCGAGCAGGCCGATCTCGCGCTGGTTGGCCTGATTCACCGCCATGGCGCTGGGCGAGGCACGGCTGTGCTTGCCGCGGGCGAGCGCGACGTAGCTCTCGAGCATGCGGCGGCCGATGCCCAGCGTGACGCTGCAGAAGCCGGTGGCATAGAGCAGGGTCGAGCCTAGGACGTAGAGCGGGCCGGGCTCGCGCCGCTCCGCCTCGCGTGCCGGCGCCCGCTCGTCGGGCACGAACAGGTCCTCGACCGAGTACGAATCGCTGCCGGTGCCGCGCAGGCCCAGCACCTGCCAGTCGTCGACGATCTTCGCCTCCGAGCGCAGGAAGACGAAGCTGCGATCGTCGGCGCGACCGTTATGGCTGATCGGCGTGCCGTCGGCTGTCTGCGTAGCGCTGTGTGCGCCGAGCCAGGTGGTGTGGCGACCGCCCGAGGCGAAGCTCCAGGTGCCGGTCAGGCGGTAGCCGCCGGGCACCTTGACCGCCGTGCTGCGGTTGTGCCGGGCGCCCCAGGCGAGGCCGACATTCGGCGGCCCGAACACCGCGCGCGCCGTCTCGATCGGCATGGCGGCCGCCGAGGTCGCGGAGGAGACGTTGGACTGGTTGATGAACCAGGCGACGCTGGCATCGGCATAGCCCAGCGCCTCGATCGTCTTGGCGTACTCGACCAGCTGCATCTCCTGGCCGCCGATGCTCTTGGGCAGCAGCAGGCGCAGCATGTCGGCCTGCACCAGCGCATCGACCACCTCGGGTGTGACCTCGCGGCGGCGGTCCATCTCCGGGCCGTGCTCGTCGAGCAGGGGCTGCAGAGCGCGCGCCCGCTCGGGGGCGCTGGTGGTGATCGCCGATATGCGCGTGTCCATGGCCCGCATACTGCCCGCTGGGCGCGAGTCACGGAAGGGATGCGTCCTGCCGCGCGCTCGCGGATCGGAAGGAAGCACGATCGCGTCCTTTCGGGACGCGGCTTACCCGCCCTACGATGCCCGCCAAGAACAAGAGTTCGGAGGAAATGGCTCGATGACGGTGCCAGTATGACGATGAGAGTGTCGCGGCGGGCCCTGTTGGCGGCGCCGATGGTGATGGCCCTGCCGGCGCGGGCGCAGGACGGCTGGCCCAAGGCGCCGGTCAAGATCGTCGTCCCGGCCGCACCCGGCGGCCCGACCGATGTGATGGCGCGGATGATCCAGCCGGGATTGGCGGCGCGGCTCGGCCAGCCCGTCCTGATTCTCAACCGGGCTGGCGCCGGCGGGAACATCGGCGTGGTGCAGGCGGCCAAGTCGCCGAACGACGGCTACACGCTGCTGATCGCCTCGACCGGCTTCGTGGTGAACGTCAGCCTCTACCGCGAGCCGGGCTACGATGCCTTCAAGGACTTCGCGCCGATCACCGAGCTCGGCTCCTCGCCCAACGTGATCCTGGTGCACCCGAGCTCGCCGATCAAAACCATGGCCGAGCTGATCGCCATGGCGAAGGCGAGCAAGGACAAGCTCAACGTCATCAACCCGGGCCAGGGCTCGACGCCCCATCTCGCGATCGAGCTGCTGCAGATCAAGGCCGGCATCCCGGTCGAGAACATCCCGTACAATGGCGCGGGTCCGGCGATCCAGGCGATCCTGGCCAGGACGACGCCGGTCGGCACGACGGCGCTGCCGCCTGCCCATCCGCACATCAAGTCGGGCGCGTTGCGGGCGCTGGCATTGACCGGCGAGCGGCGCTGGTTCGACCTGCCCGACGTGCCGACCATGGCCGAGGCGGGCGTTTCCGGCATCGTGTCGGAGACCTTCCAGGGCATGTACGCGCCGGCCGGCACGCCCGACGCCATCGTGCAGCGCGTGTCGGCCGAGACGCTCGCCGTGCTGAAGGAGCCCGAGGTGGCGATCAAGCTGCGCGACGTCGGCTTCGACGTCCGCGCGGCCGGCCCGCAGGGCCTCGCCGCACGCGTCGCAAAGGAGGTGCCGATGTGGCGTGACGTCATCCAGCAGTCGAAGATCGAGCTGCAGTAGCGCGTCGGATGCCAGGGCACGGCAGCGTATCGACCTGCGCGTCGACGCCGGCGGAAAGCGCCTGCGGCTCGGTTCGCAGCAGCGCCATTTCGGCTATCGTAGCCGGCAAATCGACGCGAGAGGGAACGCCATGCCGATGCCGGACACCGATACCTCAACCCCGAAATACCTGCGCGACAAGTACGCCATCGTCGGCGTGGGCGAGACGACCTACACGCGCGGCTCGGGGATCACGACGCGCGCGCTCGGCACCTGGGCGGTGCGAAACGCGATCGAGGATGCCGGGCTCAAGGCCTCCGACATCGACGGGATGCTGAGCTACCAGTCGGGTGATTCGACCTTCTCGACCTTCATCGCCGGCGACCTGGGTTTGCGGCTCAACTTCTACATGGACGTGTTCGGCGGCGGCTCGTCGACCGAGGCGCTGATCGGCATGGCGATCGGCCTGATGGAAGCCGGCATGTGCAAGTGCGTGGCGATCTTCCGCGCCATGAACGGCTTCAGCCAGGTCCGCATCGGCGGCACCGGCGCGCGCGCCGCGGCGCCGGTGATGGGCGATGCCCTGCACGGTCGCGCCTATGGCTGGCAGAGCGCCGGGCAGATGTTCGCGCCGACCTTCATGCGCCACATGTACGACTACGGCACGACGCCCGAGCAGGTGGCCCACGTGAAGCACTTCCATTCCTGCCACGCCTCGAACAACCCGAAGGCGTTCTACAAGAAGCGCTATTCGGTCGACGAGGTGGTGAACAGCCGCTTCATCTGCAAGCCGTTGCACCTGCTCGACTGCTGCGTCGAGACCGACAACGCCACGGCGATCGTCGTCACCCGGGCGGAGCGCGCGCGCGACGGCCGCCATCATCCGGTGCTGATCCGCGGCGTGGTCGGCCGCTGCAGCAAGCCGCGCACCGACATGCACTACCAGACCGGGCCGATCTCGACCGTCGCCGGCCACTACGCCAAGGACATACTGTGGCCCAACTCGGGCGTCGGTCCGGAGGACATCGATCTCACCGGTTCCTACGACGCCTTCACCTTCACCACCATGCTGCAGCTCGAGGATTACGGCTTCTGCAAGAAGGGCGAGGGCGGCGACTACGTTTCCAACGGCACGATCCGCCTCGGCGGCAAGCGGCCGAACAACACCAGCGGCGGCCATCTCTGCGAGGGCTACACGCACGGCATGAACATGGTGATCGAGAACGTGCGGCAGCTGCGCCACGACGCCGACGATTCGTGCCCGATCGGACCCGACGGCAAGCGCCAGCACACCTACGACTATCGAGAAGGGGGCTGCCGGCAGGTCAGGGATGCGGAGCTTTCGGCGAACCTGGGCTGGGCCAATCCCGGCACCGGTTCGGCCAT
>Ga0070738_10002949_pt1 | contig 24123 bp, 27 predicted proteins | sample Coa_R2_2_FD_66446 | JGI IMG/M metagenome (GOLD analysis project Ga0070738, IMG submission 66446) | Surface soil microbial communities from Centralia Pennsylvania, which are recovering from an underground coalmine fire - Coalmine... | ecosystem: Environmental > Terrestrial > Soil > Unclassified ... | reverse complement strand
GTCGATGCTCTCGGCGATGACGTGGACCGCCACGCCGGCCTTGTCGAAGGCGTCCCACAGCTCCAGCATGTACTTGAGCTTGCGGGCCATGCGGTCGATCTTGGTGAAGCACACCACGTCGAAGCGGCCGGCGCGGGCATCGGCGAGCACCCGCTGGATGATGGGCCGCTCGCCGAGCGGCAGTGCCCCGCTCTCCTCGCCGCTGTAGATGCAGGACTCGTCCACGACATAGCCGTGCAGCGCCGCGAGATGCCGGCCCTTGTCCACCTGATCGGCGAGGCTATAGCCGGTCTCTTCCTGCTCGTCGGTGGAGACGCGCGCCACGATGCCCAGCCGCTTGCCGGGCATCGACGTGGTAGAATGTACTGACACGATGATCCTCCCTCTACAGGTTGTCGTGTGGGCCGGGGTGATGCGCGACAGGCTTGCCCCGGCCCGTTTGTTCTCCTACGGGCGCCTACGCCGCCGTGGCGGCCCGAATGCCCGGTTGACGGCCCGGTACCCCTGGATGCGCCCATAACGCCGCAGCAGGGCGCCAGGGCCACGACGGGCAGCCTTATACCAGTTGAGCCAGGACAGGACGCGGTAGATCAGGCGTTCCATGGTGCGTCACCTCGCCGTGTGTGTGGGCTTCTAGGTCGTAAGTGATAGGCAGTCGCCGGTGCAACTCGATGACGTGGGTGTACACTTGCTCCCTCGTGTAGCGCTGAACCGGCCGGTAGCTAGTAGCGTTCGCCCTGCCTTCGCGGTACGCCGCCAACTTCCGCGCTCTCAGACCCCTAGCCAGGTCCCTGTTCGGTAAACGTATCTTCCCTATGGCCGTGGGCGTGAAGGTCGGGTCGATAATCCTGCCCTCCCACTCAATCCACCCGTGGGGGAACGCAAAGCCGTTGAGATCGCACGCTATGCCTTCTACGTAGCACCCGTCTCCATCCGCGATTTGCGGCGCGGTCAGGAGCCCCATGACGGCATTGCGGTAGCAGCATTTGGGCTTTGCACACACTTCGCGGGCAATATCCTCGGACAGGGCAAGGTCTACTGTTGTCGCGCTCACTGCCCCGCCCCCTGCTCGCGCTTCAGTTGGTCTAGGCGCTCCATCACGAGGCGGCGGACCACCGTGGCGAAGGGCGACGCCTCGCGTCGGGCTAACTCCCGAACGGCGTCGCCGGCGTCGGTGGGCAGCCGGATGATATGGGACTCCATCTTATGCGGCGCCGGCGGGCGCCCGACGTGGCTCTTGGTGTTCTTGTCCATGTGCATCAATCCTTTCTCCCCTAAGTCTACGCAAACGAATTTAGGGTGTCAATCTAATATGCTCTAAGGTATTGACAAATATATTTAGAGAGTGCTATAATAGGAGGTGTAAGGAGGTTCACTGAGATGCAACAAGCCACCACCCGCCAGACCAGCCGCAAGCCCTACACCCCGACCGTGAGCCGCGCCAGCTACAAGCCGCATGTGCGCCGTCTGGGCACGCACGGCCTGTTCCGGGTGCAGAGCGCGACCAACGCAGACACCTACTACATCGTGGATACCGTCGATCACACGTGCACCTGCCCCGCCGGCCAGCATGGACGCCAGTGCTGGCACCTGAAAGCGGCCTGTGGGCTCGTGTTCTTCCCGGCGCGCGAGGTCGAGAGCGCGCCCACCGTCATCCACTGCGGCGCCGCGCTGCAGGAAGCGTTCGGCGCCTGAGAAACGAAACGGCCGGCTCGTGTCTGACCCACACGAGCCGGCCCAAGCACGAGAAGGAGACTGAGATGACCCTTGCAAACGCGCCCACCCCCATTCTACCCCAACGCCCGGCCCGCATCACCATCGGCCATGGCATCCTGGACACCACCGACACCGTGGCCATCACCGTGCGCCACGCCGGCGCCGATCACTTGCTGTGCGTCAGTGTCGAGCGCAGCGATCTGCACGCCGCCGACGTGCTCTTGCTCACCGATCCGGCCATGGCGGAAGTGCCAGGCGTCTGTCACAAGGCGGCACGGCGCTGCCGGGTGGCGGCCGTGCGCGCGCTGGTGGCTAATGATCTGGCGCGCTACCGACTGCTGAGCGCCGTCGAGGTGGCGCTCAGCAACTACGGCTGCGGCTGGGCCGGCGGCTTGGCGGAAGACGCGCGAGAGGTGATGGCCGTCTAGCGTCCCCCGGCGCGGGGTTGCCCCGGTCCCGCGCCCTCACCCGTTTTGTTGTTTAGAAAGGACAGACGATGACAACCTTTAGACTACACCACGAAGACCAGCCCAGCCCGCTGGACCCACCCGGCGATCTCGAATGGGAAGACAACGCCGTGGCCCACGTGATCGACGGCAACGATCTCGCCGAGATACTGAGCGAGCGGCCTGAAAGGCTCGTGCGGGTGCTGCAGGAGTGGATCAGCGCCTGGCGCCTGCCCCGCGCTGCCGGCATCGACGAGCAGGCGCACGCCATAGGCCGGCTCGGGCAGGTCGCCGAACTGCTCGCCGACATCGCGGCCGCGTGGGCGGCACCGCGCTGGGCGCTCGATGCGCGAGATGCCCGGCTGCTTTTGGAAGCGCAGGCCACCGGTAACCAGGACGTCCGAGGCGCGCTCATCAGCTTGATGCGCCAGGACTTGGTTGCCCTACGCGATCTCTTGACGGCGCTGCTCAACGAGACCAGCGCCTAACGCACGCACACGCGCCCACCCGAGAGCCCGGCAGGTCCGCTTGCCGGGCTCTCTGCACGTGGACCACCCGACCGCCGTGCGCGATCTGCGAGGTGATGCAATTGCATCAGTTGACCCGCGAGGTGGTAAATTCTTACCACCTGACCTGCCCGAGCGCCGTGCGCGATCTGCGAGGTGATAAGAATTTATCACCTGACCTGCCCGGCCACGTGACCGTGGTTAGGGACGTGGCAGGTGGAACAAATGTTACACCTGACCTGCCCGACCGCGTGACCGGCTCTCTCTGTGCCTTCTACACCCGCTCGTCGAGTCCAACCGGCAGCGCGCCAAGACCAACGAGCAGCTGGGCCGGGAAGCGGCGGCTTTGCTGGAGGTGGAGGCGGAGCGGGCGAAGCGGCGGCAGATCGAACTCGCGGGCACCCGACCATCACAGGCCGAAATTGCCGACCTTCAGGCAATATTGCCTGAAGGTGCGAAGGCACAAGCCGTGACCAGTGAGGCGCTTGGCCAGCAAGCCGCCGCGCTGCTCGAATCTGAAACCGTTCAGGCAATATTGCCTGAACGGGCGAAGGGACAAGCCCGCGACAAGGTGGGCGAGGCGCTGGGCATCAACGAATTCTGCAGACTCGCGCTTTTCGTTGATCCGCGTGCGCACAGCGCTGGCGGGCTGGCGGGGGACTGTCGGAAATCCGCGGAACTGCGAAAATCCGACAGCCAATCTTCAACAGTGCTGGCGGGATGGCGGTGGCTGGTAGATTTCCGCGGATTTGCGCTTTTCTACCAGCCATGACCGGGATGTCGAAGTGCTGCCGGGATGCGGGGGCGTTGGCGAAATCCGCAGAACTGCGCTTTTCGCCAAGCCAATCGGTCACAGTGTTGGCGGGATGGCGGTGGGTGTCCGAAATCCGCGGATTTGCGCTTTTCGGACACCCAATCTTCAACAGTGCTCTTCGGCACGCCAATGGCTGTCTCAATGTCGCGGTATTCGGCGCAATCCAGCCACATATCGTACGCCGTGGCCCGCGTGGCTGGATGTAGCCGGCCAGGGGGCGCCGTCGTGGCAAACGTGGCCTGCCGGCCCGATTGAAGCCCAAATCGCTGTACGGGCCTTACAGCGCGCCTGGCGGCTTGGCCGGTCCGGGATGGGCTGCCGCCGGCGGGGTTAGGGGGCGTTGTGGGTTCGTGCAGCGGGTGTGGGCGCGGATCTGCCGCACCGAGAGCCCGTAGCTATCGGCCAGCGCGCCCATGCGCTCGCCGGCTTGTAGTGCCTCGTCGATAGCGGGGCGCTGGGAGTGGGTGCAAACAGGGCAGTGGTGGGGCATGCTAGACGCGGTGGCGGCTGGGCCGGTAGAGCGGGGTGGCAGTGCGGGCCCCCGATTGGCGCAAGGCCGCGGCCATCTGGGCCGCTTGCTCGGCGTGGCGCCGGCGCGTGGCCTCGCCGATCTCGCCGTGCGGGTTCTCGACCGGTCCGGTGTTCTCCGCGATGCCCCGATGCTTGCTGGGGCTGTACATGGCCGCGGGCGCCACCTTGGGCGCGGCCTGCCGGCGATCCCGCTGGGCTTTCCACGTGGCCAGGGCGATGGAGAGCACGCAATCGTCGTGGTCCCGCTCCCGCCAACTCTCGAAGGTGTCCGCCCCGGTGGCGATGTTGATCTTCATCTTGAAGTTCAAGAGCTCGTCCTTGATCACGGGGGCCAGGGGCAGGGTGCTGGCCATCTTGAAGTGCCCGGACTGGAAGAGCGCCACCAGTTGCCCGATGAGGTCCCGCTTGGGCACCCGCGCCGCGCGGCCCTCGTAGGTGATGGTGTCGCCGCCGTGGATGGTGATGGCGTAGGGCTTCAGGCCCGCGACCCGGAACATGTCGATGACGGGCCGGCCGCATCCCGTCTGATCGGCGACCAGCGTCGTCCGCGGTCCCAGCGGCGGCGTGTCGAGCAGCTGCTTGACCCGCTCGACGATGGCGGGGTAGAGCGTGCCCAGCGGCGGGCGCTCCAGGTGGCGCAGGTGGTACCGCGTCTCCTCCGCCTTGCCGCTCTCCGGCGGGATGCACTCGATGATGCTGATGGCCGTGAAGTCCTGGCTCTGGCCCAAGTCGAGGCCCATGACGAAGTTATCCATTACGCGACTCCGAATAGCGGCTGCACGTCGGGGGTGATGGCGCCCATCACCACGTCGTAGGTGAACATCTGGTCTATGGTGTCGGCGAAGGTGCACCCATACTCTTGCAGGTAGAGCGCCGGGGCCAGGCGCCGCCGCTCGCCGGCCAGGAACTCCGGCGAGATCCGCGGGCACTGCTCCGCCGGCACCGCGTAGCGCTCCCACTCCTCCTCGCCGATCCACGCCTCGTACCACCAGCCCCGCTTGCCCCACGGCGTGGACAGGGCCAGGACGCGGCCCCCGCTGACGGCGATCATGGGCACCACGGCGTTGTAGATGGCGTCGCTGACCCGGCTGGCCTCGTCGAGGATCAGCAGGCCCACCCCCGAGTACCCGCGGATCGTCCCGTCGTCGCTGCCCGGCAATGACACGATCCTGCTGCCGTTGGCCAGGGTGAGCGTGAGGGCCGTCTCGCTCTCGCTGGGCACCGGCCGCCCCAACTGCCGGTACATGGCCAGCGCCTTGCGGAAGATCTCCCCCGACTGTCTCAGGCTGGGCGAGACCATGAGCACCAGCATGTCGGGCGTGTAGAGGGCGCTGTGCAAGCCCAGCAGGGCCGTGGTCGTGCTCTTGCCGCCCTGGCGCGTGATGTTCAAGAGCACGCGCGGGGCGGCGCTACGCAGCACCCGCCGTTGCCACGGATCGGGCTCCAGCCCGCACTTTCGGGCCAGCAGGCACGGGTCCAACGCCGTGGCCAAGTCCAGGGCGATGCTAGTGGCCATCGGCGGCTCCCAGCGCGCCCAGGCGCTCCGCCACGGCGATGCGGGCATCCGGGTAGGGCGCCAGTGCCGCGAGCAGGACAGAGCGCACCCGTAGCCACTCGGGCGCCGTGACCAGGGCCACGGTCGGGCGCTCGTCGAGCTCGCCGACGAGTTTGGCCAGCAACTCCAGGTTGCCGCGCGCCTCCCGGATGGCGCCCAATGCCGCGCGCAAGTCGCCCGCGGCCTCGGCCGCGTCCAGGATGCCCAGGGCCTTCTCTTGCAGGCGGCGCACTTGGTCGAGCAGGGTATCGGCGCGGGCCACGTCCTGCGCCTGCCGGGCCTTGAGCAGCGTCTCGGGGAGATGCTCGTCCTTGTGGCGCTGCACGGACGCGTGGCTTAACGTGACATAACGTGACGCAATCGCCCGCACGGCCTCGCCGGCCACCAGGGCTTTCTCGATGGTCTCGCGGTCGCGATGGGTGCAGACGGTGCACGTGCGCGTCATGGTGATACCTCACAGAATGGAAGCCGGGCCGCCGGTGGGTCTCGAGGCGCCCCAGAAGAAGGACCCCCCCACCGGCGGCCCGGCCCAGCCCCGAGAGCGGCGCCAGGACCCCAAACGCCGCCCTTGGACAGGAGACGGGTGGGCTATGTCGACCCAACCCGCATAGATCGGTCGGGTGCTCGCCACGCCCCGTCTCCCGCTACTAACTAGAGTGACACGCGGCGACTGCCCGGCGCCGCAGGGATTTATCAGAGTCGAAGAGCTTAGCGAGCTGAAAGACACGTGGCGACAGCGGGTACTGCCGGGCGATGTCGTCGAGCGCGGTGTTGATCTCGTCTTCCAGGTCGCGCCCGCGCCTGACCGCCGCGACGCCGGCCGGTGTGCTGACACGAGTGCCGTTCGCGCCATCCCGGTACGGGCTGTAGGAGAACTGGCGGGATTCCTGGGCGGGGAATCCCTGGGCCATGGCGGCACTCTTGACCTCGTAGCCCGCCGCCACGCCGTCGTACAGGCCCGGATCGCGCTGGAGGGCCAGCTCGACCGCCTTCGGGTAGCCCACGCTCTCACTGGCCATGATGCGCCGTGCGGCCTGGTCGATCTGGTCGTTGGCGGCATCGGTGAAGCCTTTGCCGGGCACATAGGCTGGCTCGGACGCCTGCATGCTCTCGGCCGGCTCCATGAGCGCGTGGTCTATCTGGTCCCGGCGCTCCAAGTACTCGGCGTACGCTTCGGGATCGGTCGCGGCCCGCCTAATCAGCTCTTCGGCCTCGGTGTACGTTACGGTGGGCATTCTCTTCTCCTGGTCTATGCATAGTGACTTGAATCGGGGCCTGTTGGTCAAGGCGCCGCCGATGATGACGTTGTTGAACGTCCGCCCCGTCGCCGGGTCTGTCCACGTGGGATAGAGCTCGGGACTCACGTATTTGAAGGCGCCGTCCTCCACGAGCCTCCGGCCGCGCTCAGTCCAGTCCATCAATGCATCGGCGCTGCCATCGGGGTTCAACCGCATGTCTGCGATGTAACCGCAGGCGCCACTAAGCTTGGGCTGATGCTCGGCGTTTATGGGGATGTGCTTCTGGTAGACCCGCCGCTTGAAGTTCTCGACGAACTCTCTGTTGCGCTCCCGGTTGAAGGCGATGGAACCGAGCTGGCCAGTTGGGGGTAGGAAGGGAATCCAGGACGGCGCGGCCATGGCTACTCACCCGGCCCGGTCTTGCGCTTGTGCACCTCTACCTGCGCCTGTGCCCGATCCGCCTCTAGCCGCAACCCGTTCGCGGTCTCGCGCAAGCCGGTGGCGTAGCGCTGAAGTCGCTCCCGCTCAAAGGTGGCATCCAACGTGTCCGCGCGTACCGCCTCTTCGAACTGGGACGCGTACAGCGCACGGCTCTCGACTTCTGCCCGGCGCCGCTCGACAGAGCGGGCACGCGCCGCCTGTTCGGCCTCTGCCGCGCGCTGAACCGCCTCGTACGCGGCTGTCATGTCCGCCGTGGCCTGTGCCGCCCGCGCTTCCGCCAACGCCACTTGGGCCAGTAGGATGCGGCGCTCGGCGATCAGGGTCAGCCTCTTGATCTGCGCCTGCCGCGCCTCGATTGCGGCCATCTCCGATTCGTCGCCCGCGTCCAGCGCCGCTTGGTAACGGTCGTGCAGGCCGGCGCTTTCAGCCCGTAGGCCGGCCAGTGCCTCTGTCGCGGCGGCTATCTCTTCCTCGGCTCTCTGCGCCGGGTCTGCCGCCGGCTTGGTCCTGGTTGCTGTGCTCATGCGTGCTCCCGTAAGGTTTTAGTCCGCACAAAACTGGCCACGCTCTCGGCGCCGGCCTCGCGGGCCTTCTGGCGCAGCCGCTCCAGCTCCTCGCGGCTCAGCGGCACGCTGATGTGCACGTCCCGCCGCGGCGAGAGCCGGACGGCCCCTCGCGTCATCACCTCTGCCAATCGATCACCTCCGTCTGCTGTGCCGTGGACCCGCCGCGCTTCCTATCGGCGGGTCCACGGCCCACATGGCTTACCGACGCATCTATACTATACCACACTCAACGTATTGTATGGTATGGTCTCATCCACACTAGTTGGCGCTGGGTGTGCGGGGTTCGGGGTGGAACGGCGTGGCCATCTGCGCCGTCGCGGCCTCGATCTGTAGCTGGGCGGCGTGCAGGTGGTAAAGAGCACCCATCTCTGCCAGGATGCTCAGGGCTTGGCCTAGCTGGTCGCGCTCGTCGGCCAGTTCGGCCCGCTTGCCGTCGAGCGCGCCGATGCGGGCTAGATAGGCGTGCGAGAGCAGGGCGGCAAGGCTGTCGTCGCCCGGTCCCAGCCTGCGCACCGCAGCCACGGCTTGCAACGTGGCCAGGTCCTTCAGTTGCTCGTGCCCCGGCGCGGCCAGCGCGCGCAAGCGCTCGACATTCGCCGCCATCAAGGCTAGCAGATCGGCGGCCGCCGGTATATCGCTCTCTTTCATCGTGGTCTCCTTCCTAGTGCTGGCCGGGCCGTCCCGGCCCCCACCCGCTGTGGCCGGTGGGCTTGCGACCCTGGTTGGGCTTGTGCGTGATCGGCACGGTCTTCTGGTCGATGGGCACGTAGCCGATGATCTTGCCGGAGGCGTCCACCACTTCCAGCTTGCCGTGCAGTTGGAGCGCCACCCGGATCACGGATGGGCCATAGCCCCCGGTGTACGGGTCCTCGCCGTAGTAGGCGTTCAGCCCGGCTTGATAGGTCCCATACTGCGCCTTCAACTGCTTATCGTAAACGGCCTGTGCCATGATCGCCTGGCGCGGATCCCAGGGGTCGATGTTGAATTGTTTGGCCGTGGATGGCAGGAATTGGGCGATGCCCTCGGCGCCCGACTGCTTGTTGTAGGCCCTGGGATCGAAGCCCGATTCCTGCGACCCTTGCGCCAGCAGATAATCGAGCGGGACGCCGGTCTTATTGGAGGCATCGATGTAATACTGTAGCAGTTGCGGGGTCAGCCGGTTGGGCGAGCCGGCGAAGTTGGGGACGACGTACTGCTGCCCCGCGGGCAGTCCCCGCACACTGGTGCGGACTGGCGAACCGGGTGGGTTGCGCAAGGCGGTGCGATCCGGCACCGGCACGGGCGGCGCCCCGCCCCGCCCCAGGATTTGGCCGTTGAGCAGAGCCGTGATCAAGTTCTCGAGCGCGATCTTCGCGCGATCCTGCCACGCCGTCTGGTCCACGGTGTTCTGGGCCGTCTGCCCGAGCCACTGGGTCATGGGCAATTGCTGGTTCCCGGTATGTGCCGCTATAGAGGCCGCGAGGCGCTGGGCTTGACCCGCTTTGCCGAGACGCAGAAGCGTGATGATCCGGGCTTGCTGCTGCGGGCCAATGCCGGTCCAGTCCACCAAGCCGGATGACGCTAGCAGTTGCTCGGCGACCAGTGTGCCCTGTGCGCCGGGCCGTGTGCGCTGCTGCACCATCTTGGCCATGGCGTCCCACATCTGGGCCGGGTTCCGCTGCAAAGCCATGAACTGGTCAGCCGTCACCCCCAGGATGCCCGCCGCCGTCAGAGCGCCGGCCCCACCCGCGCCCAAGGCCGGGGCCAGAAGCTGGCCGGCGTTGATCGCGTTGCCGGAAATTTGCTGCACCGCCGTCAGCCCGCTCACGCTCACACTGGCGTTGCCGGTCTCGCGGGCCAAGTCCTTGAGATCGCCGATCAAGCGCGCCATCGGGATGCCCGTCAGCTTGACTTGGTTCTGCAATTCCTGGAATATGGCGGAAATTTGCGCCGGGCCAAAACCGCCTTGCACCGCCAGCGCCGATGTTAGCGGCGTGACCTGATCCGGGCTCATGCCAGAGAGCCGCGCGAGAGCGAAGGTGTTGCTGAGACCACCCGCCAGCGCCCCGGCCGGCACGCCCGCCATGGCCAGTTGCACCGCGGACCGGTTGGCTTGGCCCTGGTCATAATTGAAGCCCTGCGCCACTTGGGTGGCCAGCCATTCGAGCGATCTTTGCGGCGTGCCGGGACTGGCCCCCTGGTCATACGTGGCGCCTTGCAGCAGCACTTGCCGCCTGATGAACTCGGCTTGGTTCGATGAGATGGCGCCCGCCACGCTCGCGGCCGTGGCGCCGACGGCCGCGACACCGGCGAGCGGTCCGCCCAGCGCCCCCAGCCCGCGGAGCAAGCCCGCGCCCAGCGGCCCCCCCAACCCAAGGCTGCCCAAGCCGCTGGCCGCCGATGCGCGGAAGAGTCCGGTGAGCGCCGGCGCCGTGAGAGCCCGTCCAAGCACCTGCCCCAAAGCGTTGAGCGTCTCGGTCGCCATCGTGACGGGTGTGGGCTTGGTGCTCGCACTCGCCGCCGCCATTCCGGCGTAGTCCCGGAAGGATTGCGCCACGGCGGACGGCGCGCCCGGCTTGAACGCGGGGGACGCTTGGAAGAGTTTGAAGGCCGCCTCTATCGTCTGCTGCCGCTGCTGCAGCGCTTGCATCGCTTGGGCGAATTGGGGCGAGATGACCGAGCCATACTGCGCCGGCTGCACGCCAGCCAGTGCGCTCTTGATGGTCTGCATGGGGTCGATGGGCTGCCCGGGTGCGCCGGTGATCGGGTTGCCGGCCGTTTGCGTGGCCAGGCGTAAGCCGGTGGCTTGGGTGAACGCCTCGGCCGCGTGCTTCTTCAGGGCTTGCAGCTTCTCGTCTAATTCCTCCACCTCCCGCAGCGCCTCTTCCACGCTCTCCGTGCCGATATCTAATGGGATGTGGATCGCGTCTTGGGATTCGCTCATTGCCTTCTATCCTTTCCGGGCTACTCGTGGCCCTATCACCGTGGTCGTATTCCTGCCACCACCGGTCGTCCTCCGGGACGTATGCCGGGTCTTCCTCGCCGGCCAAAACCTGCCATAGGCGCATGCCGTCACCCCTTTCATCCTAGGTGTTCCCGCCACTTGCGCAATTGCCGCCGGGCGAAGAAGGTACTGATCCGGTCGCTTGCTTCCCCGGCGGTCAAGTCGCCGACGACGATGCCGGTGAGATCGGCCAGCAAGGTCACCTGCTTCTCCGTCGCCGGCCGCGCCCGCCACGCCGCGTCCCGGCCCGACAGATGCGCCCACCCGCGCCGCCGCGCCACGTCCTCGGCGACACCCTGGGCGTAGGTCGCCGGCAGGTCGCGGGCCAGCACCGCGGGCTGCAGCCCCTTCTGCAACAGCAGCACCCGGTAGGCGTCGCCGTGGGGCTCCAGGACGAGCGAGCCATCCGGGACGGCCATGATGTACAGCCCGGCGCCTTCGTCCCGCCAGTGCAGGCTGGCGCGCTCCAGGATGTCAATCGGCGTGCTGACCAACACACCGCCGTCGGGGCGCCGCTCCTCCTCCTGCCGGCGGATGGCGGCCACGGCGCCCAGCACCGTCCCGTCCCCCAGTTGCCCCTCCGTCAGGCCGAAGAGCCGGGGCAGCCCTTGCAAGCCATTTCGGTCGGTGGCGCCGCAGAAGTCGATGACCAGCGCGTCGTCCTTGCCCGGATGCAAGCGCAGGGCGCGCCCGACAACTTGACGATAAAGGACGCTGCTCTTCGTGGGCCGGGCCATCAGGATGCAATCCACCGACGGCTCGTCGAATCCTTCGGTCAGGACGCAGCAATTGCTGACCACGCGCACCTCGCCGCGGCGCAGCGCCTCCAGCGTCGCCTTGCGCTCGCAGGGCGGGGTGTCGCCGCTGATGGCGGCGGCCGCCACGCCACGTCCATTAAGGACCGTGGCCGCCTCGCGGGCCAGTTGCACCGACGGGAAGAACGCCAGGGCTTTCCGGCCGGCGGCGTGCTCCAGGTAGGCGCTCGCCACGTGCTCGGGTGCGTGGGCATCCTCTAACGCCGCCGATAGCTCGCCCTCGGCGAAGTCGCCGTCGCGGATCGTGATGCTGTCCAAGTCCAGGGACAGGAAGACGCGGATGCCCTTGACATCGACGAGATAGCCCCGCTCGATGGCCTCGATCAGCGGCATGTGATAGGCCACTGCCTGCCAGACTTCGCCGAGATGCTTGTTGTCCGACCGCTCGCACGTGGCGCTGAAACCCACCGTGAGCGGGCCATCCGGCTCGAAGCAGCGCAGGTGCAGGAGCGCTTGTCTCCAGCTCGGGGCGCTGCTATGGTGCGCCTCGTCGACGACCACCAAGCCGAAGTCCGGGACGACGCGGGCCAGCCGGGACGGCACCGCGAGCGTCTGGACACTGGCGACCACCACGGATGCATGGTGGTCGTCCCGCTCCGCCTTCACCACGCCGGGACAGAGATCCGGCGCCACGATGGCCAGCTTCTCGATGGTCTGCGTCACCAACTCGTCGCGGTGCACCATCACTAGGCAGCGCCGCCCGGCGCGGGCCACCTCGTCGATCAAGTGGCTGAACACCACCGTCTTGCCCGTCCCGGTGGGCAAGCTCACCAGGATACGGCGCTGCCCGCGGGCGCTGGCCCGCTTCACCGCGTCTATCGCCGCTTCCTGGTACGGACGCAGCGCCCAGCCGGCGGCGATGGGCGGGGCGGATGGTGCCGCCATCATCGCGCACCGCCTTTCCGCTGCTCGTAGGCCTTGATGACGCACGGCCCGCAGTTTTCCCAGCCCGCCGGTATGGCCTCACCGCAGCCGGCGCAGTGGTTCTCTGCCAGCCAGGCCCGGATACGGGTCATGTAATCTTGCGCGGTAAGCGCGGTAAGCGCGGTAGCCCCCCCCCTTTCCGCGCTTACCGCGCTTACCGCGCAATAGATCGTTCGCGGCCTCCCCTTCGTCTCGACCTTCTTGCTCGCGATGACATTGCTCTGCTCCAAGCGGTCGAGTACGTCCGCCAGCCGCTTGCTGCTCACATGGCGGCTAAACACATCGCGCAGTGAGTCGGTATCAAGGCCGCCGGCACTCTGACGCAACGCTCCTATCACCCGGTCGGCGACGGGGTCGCCCGTCTTGTCGCCAAACAGCGCGTAAGCCGACTGCTCGCAGTACTGCCACACCGCAAACGCCGCTGCCAGGTGGTCCACGTTGATCGCGTGAGACTTGTCTAAGATCGCGTAAATCAAAGCAAGACGCGCGACGATAGCCTCGCCGCGGCTTGTCATTTCCGCCGCCAAGCCGAACGCATCGTCTCCGACCAGGGACTCATACATGTGAACCCAGAGCGCACCCGCCTTCACGTCGAAGTTAATAGGCGCCGTGTAACTGCGAGCCCAGTCGAGCGCCTCCCGCAATTTCCGCGCAAGCCGTTTCAACTCGGACTCATCCAGCGCGTTGCCGCGCGGCAGACTCCCCCTCCTGTGCACGTATACCCACAAAAAGCGGTTCGCAAAGCCGTTCGCGACTTCGACGCCAGGCAGCAATTGGTCCAGCTCGAAAGGCGTGATCTGGCCGATGATGGTAATGTGCGGCGCCGTCGCTTTCTGTGCTGTCCTCGTCAGCGCGCTGAGGTCTTCACCGTCGAAGGCCGCCCGAACATGCATCGACAACGTGTTGCCTTCGCGGGCCATCACTTTGAAGATCGCGCCGAATTCGGACTCGTGCACACACAACCGTTTGTCGCTGACGCCGGCATCAAGTTCGATCTCCAAGCCATCCTTGCCCGTCTTCGTCACCCGGTCGCGTACTTGGCCGATCAGTCCCTCGCCAGACGACAGCCCGCGCACAACACGTGTCTTGCACCACTCCGGGAACGCCTCCACGAAAGGGCCACGAGCCACCGCGGCCGCCGTCCCCTTGCGCCCGCCACGACTCTTACCGACGATGGCGACGTTGATGTTTGCGCGATGCGTCGCGCCGTTCGCGACCACGGTGTGTGGCTGCCGCCCCACCACGTTGCCCGCCATGGCGAGCGTGTTCAACAACAGCGCGGCCGGATGGGCTTCGGTGGACGGCGCCTCCAGACCGACGATCTCCCCAGCGAGGCCATACAGCGCGGCCGGGTCCAAGTCGGGTAGCGCTATCGCTTTGCGTGCCCCCGCATCCGCGGGCGCTTTCGCTTGCGCGTTAAGCGCGTTAAGCGCGGAAAGGGTGTCTTGCTTCTGCTTGTGCCCGTTGCGCGCGGCCTCGCCGGGTATCGCGATCAAGCCCTCCTCGCGCAAGCGCTGCCAGTTCCAGTTGCTGCAACTATTGTGCAAGCATCTGTACCCGACCGCGCCATTCAGCATTTCGAACAAAATGGCGCCGGACGTGTGCTCGCTGCTCGTGGGACAGCGCTCTAACTGCCAGACAGTCGCGTATGCTTGTTGCTTCCGTCGCGCCGTCAGGCTGTTGAGCTCTAGCAGTTGCTCGACAGTCCACGTTCGTTGCGCCGCCCCGCGCCAGCCGGCGTCGAGCGGCCGCCGCTCCGGTTCGTCAACCGGCGCCAGCGCCGCCAGCGCCGCGAGTTGCTCTCGCGTGACGACGCCGGCGGCCTCGGGATAGGTGGCCGTGCTCGACCGCCACGGCCGCGCCGGCACGCCCGGCCGGCCCTGGAAGTCATCGCCTTTCGCGGCGACCGTTCCGACCAGTTTGGTCAGGCGGCTGGCGTTGAAGTTCGATGCATCGACGATCACGCGCTCGTCGCTGAACAGATGATCTAGCGCCGCCAGCACGCGCTTGACGAGCGCGGTAGCGTCGTCGTCATTCGCTAACTCGACACGATAGATCGCGCTGCCGCCGTTGCCGGACATCGCGACCGCGACCGGCTCCGGCCAGCCCAGGTCGCGTAGATACGCGATCACGAGATCGCGCCGCTCCACGGCCAGCGCCATCTCCTCGTCGGTGGCGGACACGTCGGCCGGGTGGCGGACGGGATCGCAGTCGATCAGCAGATTCGTCCGTCGCGCGATGTCTTTATCTCCCGCCGTCGTGTCCGCGTCGCGCAACACATTGTCACTACGCGCGAGCAATGTCGGCAGGACGGGGTTCAGCGTGACGTAGACGCCCGCCGCGTCCCCGCCGCCGATGCCCCGCACGGCCAAGCCGGCCGTCTCCGCGCGGTCGAAGTAGCCCGCTTGGGCGCGGTAGAGCCGCCGCGGCCCGCCTCGTCGGGGATGGGGGATGCGTATTTCGTGCACGTCGCCCGGCCGCATCAGGCGCTGCAGGAAGGCCGTCACCGCGGCGGGGTCGGACAGCAACTCTCGCGCACATCGCGACTCATCGACATCTGTCGATGTGGTATTATGTAGACGAGACATGTCGCTCTCCCCGCGCGGGTAGCGCGATGTGATCGTCGAGAAACGCGGGCTGAGCGTGCGAGTCGTGGCGGGCGCTCAGCCCGTTTTTTTGCGCCGGCGGCGGGAACAAGACGTCGACCGCCGCGCGCAAGCGCCGGCCGCGCTCGGCGACGTTTATGGCGTTCGTGTTATAACAAAGCGAGCCTGACACGAGCTCGCGCTGTGTCTTGCTCTCGTTCCGCGGGGCCGGCGCGGTGTGGCAACTTGAGCCGGCCTCGCACGTCACGGCACCGCTACCGCGCGGCACCTCAGTCGTGATCTCAAACATGTCTGTCTCTTTCTGCTTTTTCGTTCGTTTATCTTCTTCATCGTCTTCATCCTCGTCCTCGCTTCCTCCGAATTCCCGGCCCGCGGCTCCTCCACCCCCGGACCGGTTGCCTGCTTAGCTCGCGCGCGAGCCCGCGCGCGTTATGCGCACCAGCCCCGCCGTCGCCTCCTCGATGGCGCGCGACGGGACGCGGTACGCGTTGCCGACTTTTATGCAGCCGCGCAACTTCCCGCTTTTGATCATCGCCCGCACTATTCGCACAGAACAGCGTAAAACGCGCGCAGTTTCTTCTGTCGTTATCAGCTCTACGTCGTGAACCATTTCGCACCTTTCTTCAACTACGCACGAGCACTTTCTCGTGACACTCGAATACTAGCGTGTACTGACAGCTATCGCAAGCTTTTGCGCGCAACCTACAAACCCCTGGTTTTCCCGGTAAAACGTGTGGCAAACCCCGGTTTTCCGTGGAAAACGCGGGGGATCGCGGCGCAAGGCAAATGTAAATTTTTTGTAAACATTTGGCCGTGGCGCCACGCCGGGCCGGCGCCGGTGGGTGGACGGGTAGTGGGCGGGTGTTAGATAGCCCGGTCGCTCGCTACCGCGCCGCGCCGAGCACGGCCTCCCGCGCGAAGGTCAGGGCCGGATGGGCGGTGAGGTCTTGTCGCCAATCCGGACAAGCTGGCGCTGGGGCCTCACCTTCCGCTCCAATAGTCTTCCGTTGCGCCCATCTCCCGGTGCCGGGCACGCCATGATACAATGAGCCGCAGCGATGCTCAATTCTTGTTAGGAAGACGTCACCATGAGCGACCAAACGGCGAGCTATTTCGCCATGGATACCACCACGGAGCAACCCGACCCGTCGTTCCCCCCCGCGTTCACGAGCGTCGACGAGGTTCCCTTCGTCCCTCTTGGTCCGGGTATTCGCTTCAAACCCGTCTTTGGCAAGAACCTTTTGCTCAACCACGTCTACATGGAGCCGCACACCCTGGCGCCGATGCACCGGCATCCCGAAGAGCAGATCGGCCTGATGCTGGAGGGCGAGTTCGAGCTCGAGATGAACGGCGAGAAACGCATCATCCGCCGCGGCGACATCTACGTCGTCCCACCGCACGTGCCGCACGCCGCGCGTACCCTCGACCAGGGGTGCGTGGTGGTGGACGTGTTCTCACCGCCACGCAGCGGCTTCCGCGAGATGCTCGAGCGCGTCAAAGAGGGTGAACAGAGCGCGCAGAACCGTTAAGCCGGTCCTTCCAAGTCCAACTACCTCCAGGGGTAACCGTCAGGCGTAGAAATCGGGAGCGTGCCGCAACTGCTTCCACTGCGCGGGGTCATGTCCGTAGATCATATAGGCATGCTGCTCCTCGGCGATCTTGAGCAGCTTTGCCGCGCTCTCCCTGGCCGTCGCCGGATCGGCCTGCCCGCCCCAGGCGTCGTGATCCAGGTTGTCCTGGCAGTAGATGGCGTCGCTGCACAGCAATATGTTGCCGGATTCGGGCAGATTCAGCAGCACCGATTGATGGAAGGGCGCGTGACCCGGCGTCAGAATCAGGTGAATGCCGGGAAAGATCTCCGGCTCACCGTCGATCAGCTCGTAGTGAAGCTCGGGCAGATTCCAGTTCTCATTCGGGAATACAGGGTTGTCCCTGGCCGCCTCGTAGTGCCCGCGCTGCACGATGATGGGCGCGTGCGTGAAGAGCGCATTGCAGCCGGCATGGTCAAAGTGCAGATGCGTGTTGATCACGTGTGTGATGTCCTCGACCCGCAGGTTCAGCTCGGCCAGCCTGTTGGCCAGGTAGTCTTCGCGCCGCATCACCGGCAGCAGGATCTCCGCGATCGGCTGGCCGCGGAAGGTATGCTCGGGGTCCTCGATATGGACTTTGTTCATGCCGGTGTCGATAAGGATATTCTTGCCATCGTCCGTTTGAACCAGGTACGCGGGGATCGCGATGTGTACCCGCTTGCCGTCGTCCACGCCGGGCGATATCAAGCGCCCTTTGTCTATGCAGCATTCGCCGAGGAACAAGACGTACAGCTTCATGCATCCCTCCTGACCATACCTACGCTTAAGCCGTGCCGTTCAAGCGACATAGCAATGAAGAGCATTATACTCCGTGCGGCCGGGAGACTGTCACATCTGGTCGCCCCATCTCGTCACTCTTAGCGAGCGGGCGCAGACGCCCGGGGTCTGCATCGCGGCCCGACCGTTGACACGTTGCCCCACTTGAAACAATCGTGAAGGAGCACCGAACAATGGCACGCATCACACCGCTGGAAGGGCACCGGGCGCCTCTCTGGCTGCGCCTGATGAACCGGGCCAGTCGCCGCGTGATGGGGCAGGAGGTAACGCCCCTCAAGATCGTGGCCTACAACCCACGCTTCCTGCTTGGCTGCCTGGGCACCACCCTGCTCGTGAACGGCAAGACGCGCCCGTATGGGCGATGTGCAGATCAGCGGATCATAAATCGTTGCGCGGTACACTACAGGGCGAGGATGGTGCGTCTCGTTGGCCCTGACGATGTGACGCCTGCCTCAGCTTATGAAATGAGGTGCCCATGAGTGCCTTACGCGCTACACCCGCCCGTCTCGACGATGACGAGGCCTTCCTGCGCGCCGTCCCCAACGACACCCCCGAGGCCCCCTGGATGGTCATGAACGACCGCCAGGTCCGCGGCGCCACTGCCTTGTACTGGAGCTTGTGGAACTACAAAGAGGCCCACCACCTGCCCTGGTACGTGGGCAGCATGCTGGCCCTGCTCTACCGCCGCCCCGGCATGCCCCGCCGCAAGAAGGTCGCCCCCGACGTGCTGGTCGCTTTCCTCCCCGACCACCCGCGGGACTCGCTGGATGTCGATGCGGAGGGCATGCCGCCGTTCGTGCTGGAGGTGGTGTCCAAGACGAGCGTGCGGCGGGACTTGGAGGAGAAGGAGCGGATCTACCGGCTGCTGGGGGCGCGAGAGTATGCGATCGTGCGGTTGGACGAGGCCACGGCGCGTCTGGAGGGGTACAAGGTGGACGATCGGAACCGATGGGTACGCTGGGAGGTCGATGAGCGAGGGCGGCTGTGGAGCGCGGTGCTGGGGCTGTGGCTGGGGCTGGAAGGCGACGAGGTGTGTGCATGGACCGCCGCGGGCGAGCCCTTGCTGACGCCACGACAGGAAGCCGAGGCGCGCCAGGCTGCAGAAGCACGAGAAGCCGCAGCAGAGCGGGAAATCACCCGACTACGTGCCGAGTTGGAGCGCCTGGCCCGGGCTGGGGATACAACCAACTGGGATGCCTGATTGTGGTTGCCAGGGTGCGACGCGCAGCAGGCCAAGCTCAGGGCGCACCCAGCAGAGGGAGGCTGATGCGACGAATTCTGCGCGTGGCGGGCGGAGTCCTGCTTGTTGCGATCACGCTGTTGGCTTGTTTAGCGGGTAGTGCGCCGGTCATGGCCGCGGGCCAATCGCCATCTGTTGCCGCCTTGCAGACGATGCAGGCGTACACGCGGGCCTTTGCCAGCCAGCGCTACGATGTCATGTGGTCCCTGCTGGCGCCGGCCGCGCGTGCCAAGTGGGGCGGGCTTGCCCAGTACTCCCACTTCTACCGCACCAAGTTCGCGCCCGTACGCCTGGTCGGAACTGCCGTCGACGGCCCACAGGTCGCCGGCGGGATTGTGCGTATCCCGCTCAGCCTGATCCTGGCCTGGCGTGGCCAGGGTCCGCCGGGAATCCTCTCGCTGTTCACCAACCTCTGCGTAACCCTGATACCCACGGCAGCCGGCTGGCGCGTGGCCAACGGCGGACCGCTCGACCCGGATGCGCCGATTATCCCGCCGCCGGGGTTGCCTGAACGGACCCTGGCCGTGCCCATTCTGATGTACCATCACGTCTCGAATGCGCCACCGCTCGCGCAGTCGCAGGTGGGGTTGACGGTCACCGCCGATGCGTTCGCGGCGCAATTGGATTACCTGGCGCGGCACGGCTATCACGCCATTCGCCTGCACGACCTGTTCAATGCCCTCTATTACGGTCTGCCTTTGCCGCCGCACCCGGTCGTACTGACCTTCGACGACGGCTATCAGGATGCCTATACCGTTGCCTTTCCGTTGCTGCGCCGCCACGGTATGGTTGGCGAGTTCAACATCATCACCGGCTACCTGGGAGAGACTATCGGCGTGAATACGTACGTGACGTGGGCGCAGGTCTCGGCCATGGCCGCGGCGGGCATGGAGATGGAGTCGCACACGGTCGATCACCAGGACCTCGGCCTTGTCGACACGGACAAAGCCATCTATGAGTTGCGCTTCTCACGCTCGCTGCTGGCCTTTCACATCCACCGTGCCGTGCAGTTTCTAGCCTATCCCTCGGGCGAGCCATTTCGCTCGGGGACGGTGCAGGCGCAGGAGCGCATCCTGAACCTCCTGCCGCAGTATGGCTACGTCGGGGCCCTGCTCGATCAGAATGTTCCCTCCGTGCTTCAGGATGCCCGTAACCCGTTCGGCCTCCGCCGCGTGCGCGTTAGCCGCGACGAGCCCCTGGACTCGTTCGCCGCCTCGCTCGGTTCATAAACCCGGGAGCGAAGGCTTCGCATGCGAACGAGAGACGGGTAATGTGGTACAATCGCATGCGTATATGTGGCGCGATGGCGCTATCTTTGCACGTCTATTGAGATAGGGTTGGGCAATCCTGGAGGTTACCGCTTGGCAGTCAAGATCCGCCTGCGCCGCGTCGGCGCCAAGAAACAGCCGAGCTATCGCGTCGTCGTCGCCGATAGCCGTTCGCCGCGTGACGGCCGTTTCATCGAGATCATCGGCTTCTACAATCCGCGCACCGAGCCGACGACGATCAGGTTCGACGAGGAGAAGGTGCGCAAATGGCTCAGCCACGGCGCTCAGCCGACCGATACGGTGGCCTCGCTGCTCTACCGCGCTGGCATCGTGGACATGCGGCGCGAGCGCTTCCGCGGTGGCTACAAGAAAGTCTTCTCCCGCGGCGCCGCGTCGGAGGGCGCACCGGCCGCCCCGCCGGCCAGCGCGCCGGAGCAGGGCACCACGGCCGCGGAGAGCGTGTCTGAGCCGGCGGCTTCCGCTGAAGAGTAGAGGGGGCGAGAGCGCCGATGCGTGATCTCATCGTCTACGTCGCGCAACAACTCGTCGCCCACCCCGACCAGGTGCGCGTCACCGAGATTGACGAGCGCACCTATACCGTCTATCAGCTCCAGGTGGCGCCGGAGGACGTCGGCAAAGTGATCGGTCGCGACGGCCGCATCGCCAACGCCCTGCGCGTGCTGATCAAGACAAGCGCGGCGCGCAACAACCGGCGCGCCATTTTGGAGATCGTCTGAGCCTGGTGGACCCGGCGCGCGACGACTGGCTGAACCTCGGCACGCTCACCGCCCCCTGGGGCGTGCGCGGCGAGATCAAGGTGCAGCTCGTCGCCGACCCCGAATTCGTCGGCCAGGTACGCCGCATCTATCTGGGCCAGCAGCGCCAGGCCCGCGATGTCAGCGGCTTCCATCGGCGGGGTCGTGCTTATACATTCAAGCTGCGAGGCGTTGAGAGCGCTAACGACGCGGAGCTGCTGCGCGGCCAGCAGATCTCCATCCCCCGCGCCGAGGCGCCCTCTTTGCCGGCCGGGGAGTATTTCTTTCAGGATATCGTCGGCCTGCGCGTCCTGACTACCGATGGCCGTGACCTGGGCCGCGTCGCCCAGATCCTCGCCACGGGCGCCAACGACGTGTACGTGGTGCGCGGCGATCTTGGCGAGATACTGGTTCCGGCGATCGCCAGCGTGGTCACAGAGATCGACATCACCGGCGGCATCATTCGCATCACGCCGATGCCCGGCCTGTTGCCCGACCCCGCATGATGCGCATCGACATCCTGACCCTCTTCCCCGGTATGTTCGACGGCCCGCTGGCGCACGGCGTGGTGGGGCGGGCCATCGGGCGCGGCCTGCTGGAGGTCTCTCCCCTCGACATCCGGCAGTTTGCTACCGACAGGCACCGCTCGGTCGACGACTATCCCTACGGCGGTGGGCCGGGAATGGTCATGATGCCGGGTCCGATCTTCGCCGCCGTGGAGTCGCTGGCGCTGCCCGAGGGGACGCCGGTCATCTTGATGAGCCCGCAAGGGCGGGTCTTCTCGCAGCAGGTGGCGCGCGATCTAGCCGCACAACCGCGATTGGTTCTGATCTGCGGCCACTACGAAGGCGTGGACGAGCGCGTGCGCGAGCACCTGGTAACCGACGAGATCTCGATCGGCGACTACGTGCTCAGCGGAGGCGAGATCCCGGCGATGGCGGTCACCGATGCGGTGGCACGGCTGCTGCCCGGCGCCATGGACGAGCAATCCGGCCTCGAAGAGTCCCATGCCTCCGGCCTGCTGGAGTACCCGCAGTATACGCGCCCCGCGTCCTTTCGCGGTTGGGAGGTGCCGCCGATTCTGCTCTCCGGCAACCACGGCGAGGTCGCCAAATGGCGGCGCCTGCAAGCGCTGCGCCGTACGTTCGAGCGCCGTCCCGAGCTACTGGACGGCGCGCCGCTCAGCGTGAAAGAGCGCGAGCTGGTGCGGCAATGGCAGGAGGGCAATTGATCCTGGCACAGCGCACGATCGGAGGGCCGGTCATGCAGTGGTGGCCTGGGACCGCCGGCATCCCTGCCGGCACGCTGGAACGGCGCCCCAGCATGGTATCATACTCGCAGACCCGGGTAACTGGGTCGGCTCTCTGCCGCGCGATGTGGCCCGTGCGCCATGTCCCCTCCATACAACCCGGTGAAAGGCAGCATATGTCAGCAGCGACATCTCTCCGCGATCGGTGGCTGGTCGACGTACCGTGGCTGGCCGCGCACCTGGACGATCCCGATCTGCGTATCGTCGACATGCGTGGCTACGTGCGCACGGTCGATGTGGGAGACGGACGCCAGGCCGCCACGTACGTCGGTGCGCCCGACGAGTACGCCGAGCAGCACATTCCGGGCGCTATTTACCTGGATTGGACGCGCGACATCGTCGATCCCGACGATCCCGTGCCGGCGCAGGTTGCACCGCCCGAGCGCTTCGCCACTGAGTTGGGACGTCGCGGCATCGGAGACGAGCACCTGGTCGTAGCCTACGATGAGCATCCCACCGCCCAATTCGCGACCCGCCTCTGGTGGGCGTTGCGCTACTACGGCCACGATCGCGTCGCCGTTCTGGACGGCGGGCTCGCCGCGTGGCGGCGCGACGGGCGCCCGCTAACCTCCGCTGTGCCCGCTTTCCCGCCGGCCGTCTTCACGCCGCGCGTGCAGCCCGGCTGGCGCGCGACCGGCGAGGCGGTGCTGGCCGCCCTGGGCGATGCCTCGACCACGCTCGTCGATGCGCGCGATGAGGGGCAGTATAACGGCACGGTCTATCGCGGCGAGGGGCGGCCGGGACATATACCGGGGGCCATCAACCTGCCGCGAGAATTGCTCGTCGATCCGGCAACCGGCACGTTCCGTTCCGACGAAGAGCTGCGCGCCGTCTTCGCCCAGGCAGGCATCGATCCGGACAAACGCGTCATCGCCTACTGCAATGGCGGGGTGGCCGCCACGACCGTCCTCTTTGGCCTGGCCCTGACCGGCCATCCCAATCTAGCCAACTACGACGGTTCGTGGAACGAGTGGGGCGTGCGCCCGGATTGGCCGGTGGAGGTTCCATGAAAATAGAGATTACCCTGGATTGCAGCGACCCCGAGCGCCTGGCGGAGTTCTGGGCCAGCGCCCTGGGCTACCGGCGCATCTTCGCGCATGATCCCTACGTGGGTCTGGACCCGGCCGATGGGAACGGCCCGCGCCTCTTGCTGCAGCGCGTGCCCGAGCCCAAGACTGTCAAGAACCGCATGCACATCGATATCCGGCGGGCCGACTTCGAGCAGGAAGCCGACCGGCTGGTAGCGCTGGGAGCCCGTCGCTTGACGCCCGGCGTCTTCACCGAGCCAGGCACCGACTCGCACTGGATCGTGATGGCCGACCCCGAGGGCAACGAGTTCTGCCTGGTCTCCGATCGTCCGGCGCAGTAGCGCCGCCTACGGCGGGAGATCGGCCAGGACGGCCCTTCCGACACCTGAAGGGGTCGCACTCACGATAACCACCGCATGTCCCTGGTAAACGGACGCTGCCACAATGTCACCATTGCCACCAGGGAGAACGGTCTGGCGGACTATTCCGCGCATAAAGTCGAACACGAAGAGCGTGGTTTGCGTGGCACCGGGTGATGCGTTTGCAGCGGCGATCACACCGTCGCCGGTGGAACTGTCGATGGCTACACCTTGAGTATTCAAGGTCGGAGAGACGGTCAGTTGTCTCAACAGATGGCCCGTGCGCAGATCGAGGGCCATGGCCAGGATCGGATAGCCCGAGGTGACAACCAGGGCACGTCCGCTGTTCTGGTCCATCGCAGTGTGCTGTGGGTACTGGTTGATCGGCACCGATGCCATCGTGCGCGCGGTAGCCGTGTCGAAGATGACCAGCGACACCAGGGCCGCAACCTGCCTGACGGCTAGCGCGTGCCCGCTGCGCTCGTCTACGGCGAGTGGCTGGGTGTCGGCACCCAGTGTGATCGAACGCAGCAGGCGTCCGTTTGTGCTGTCCAGGACGGCGATGCTGTCTTGCGACGGGTTAGAGTTGTCGTACAGCAAGACGTGATGGCGCCGTTGGTCCAGGAGGAGAGAGGTCATTCCACCTGCGACCGTGAC
>Ga0070738_10002946_pt1 | contig 24133 bp, 18 predicted proteins | sample Coa_R2_2_FD_66446 | JGI IMG/M metagenome (GOLD analysis project Ga0070738, IMG submission 66446) | Surface soil microbial communities from Centralia Pennsylvania, which are recovering from an underground coalmine fire - Coalmine... | ecosystem: Environmental > Terrestrial > Soil > Unclassified ... | reverse complement strand
ATTGTCTTTTTCTTTCCCTCCTTCACCAGTTCCGAGGCCACCGCGCCGCTGGGAATCCTGGCGATCTCCACGCCCCTTCTTCGCGCCGGCTATCGCGTAAAGCTGATCGACTCCACCATTACGCCGGACTTCCAACGCCGCGTGGTCGAGGAGATGGAAGATGCCCTGTGCCTCGCCGTGTCGCTCGTCACCGGCCCGATGATTCGCGAAACCGTCGCCATCGCCCGCGAGGTCAAGCGCCTCTATCCGCACAAGCCGGTGGTTTTGGGCGGCTGGCACCCCTCGCTTTTGCCGGATCAGACCCTGGCCGCCGAATACGTCGACATGATCGTCATCGGGCAGGGCGAAGAGGCCTTTCTGGAAATCGTCCAGCACATCGAAGCCGGCGAGCTTCCCATGGGCGTGCGCGGCGCCGGATACAAGCAGGACGGCCGCATTGTATTGAATCCGCGTCGCGAGTTGCGCCCCCTTTCCGAAATGCCCCCGAAGGCCTACCAGATCGCCGACTTCGATGCCTATGAGCGTCTCTGCGGCCGCCGCTGGGCCATGTACACCAGCAGCCTTGCCTGTCCGTTCAACTGCGGCTACTGCACCAACGAAGGCGTCTACGGCCGTAAATGGAACGCTCTCGATCCCGAACAGGCCAGCCAGGAGCTGTGCGATCTCGCCTCCCGCTATCGCCTGCAACTGGTGTGGGTGGTGGACGACAACTTCCTGGTGGACCGCGACCGCGCCCTGCGCATCGCCGAAGGCATCCTCCAGCGCGGCGTGCGCTTTGAATGGAGCATTCAAGCCTCCACCAATCTGGTCACGCGCATGGCCGTCGGCGAGCTGAAGCTCATGCGCCGCGCCGGTCTCACGCAAGTGGCGCAGGGAGCCGATTCCGGCTCCCCTAAGGTGCTTCACTTGATGAACAAGGATTTTCAGAAGCTGGAAACCATCTACGAAGCCGCCCACCGCCTCTCTGAAGCCGGCATCCGTCCCTCCTTCAACATCATCTTCGGCTACCCCGGAGAGGGCCGCCAGGAGCGCCGCGAATCCATCCGCATGATCATGAACGTTTGCCGCGCCCATCCCGGCGCCGAGTTCTGGACCAATATCTTCACTCCCTATCCCGGCGCCCCCATCATGAACAAGGCCTTCGAGCTCGGAATTCAAGCCCCCAGGCGCCTGGAGGAGTGGGCCGATTTCTTCCCCAAATACACCGTTCTGCCTTGGCTCAAGGGTAGCGAGCACGAGCTCGTCCAAGTGATCCGCGACTACATCCGCGTGGCCTTCCGAAGAGTGAACATCGGCCGCTGGCGCAAAGGCTTGCTCGCAAAGCTCATCTATCAATCCATCGCGCCCCTGGCGCGCTGGCGCCTGGATCACGATTTCTACGCCTTCCCCTTTGAAGTGTGGCTCAAGCGGTATGTGGATCGCCTGCCGGCTCCGCCCGAAAAGCCCTCCCCGCAGAAGCCCCCGAAAGAGGCGCTGGCGTGTTAGTTCTCCTCACCCACGCAAACCATCTGTATTCGGATCGAAAGCAGGTCCGTAAGATGCAGCCTTACCCTCCCCTGCAAACCCTGCTGGGCGCCGCCCTCCTTCGCGCCAACGGAGTCGATGTCGCCTTCTTCGACGCCACCTTCGACCGCGGCTTCGCTTCCGCCCTCGATCGCCTCCGCCCGGACGTCGTCGCCGTATGCGAGGACAACTTCAATTTCCTGACGAAAATGTGCCTCGAGCCGAACCGCCGCCTCGCGCTTGAAATCGCCCAGGCCGCCCAAGCCCGCGGCATCCGCTCCATCGTCAACAGCTCCGACGCCGCCGATCACCCCGGCGTTTATCTCAACGGCGGCTTCCACCTGGTGATTCAAGGCGAGCTCGAGTCGTCCCTGGTCGAAGCCGTGGCCCAACCCGCCGCCGGCGTCCGCCCCCCGCGCCCCCCGCTTTCCGATCTGGACCGCCTCCCCTTTCCGGCTTGGGACCTCCTGGACTTCCAACCCTACCGCCGCGCCTGGAAGCAAGCCCATGGCTATTTCTCCGTCAACCTTGCCGCTAGCCGCGGTTGTCCCTACCGCTGCAACTGGTGCGCCAAGCCCATTCACGGCTCCCGCTATCGCGCCTATTCGCCCGCCCGCGTCGCGGCCGAAATGGAGCGGCTGATCGCGCTTTGCGCCCCGGATCAGATCTGGTTCGCCGACGATATCTTCGCCCTCTCCGCCGCTTGGGCCTCGGAGTTCGCCGAATGCGTCGAGCGCCGCAACGTCCGCGTTCCCTTCCGGATTCAGTCCCGCTGCGACCTGATGACCCGCCGCGCCGTCGAGGCTCTCCGCCGCGCCGGTTGCGTCGAAGTCTGGATGGGCGCCGAGTCCGGCTCGCAACGCGTTCTCGACGCCATGGACAAGGGCATCCGCTTGAGCCAGATCGAGGAGGCCCGCGGCAATCTTCGCCGCCACGGCATTCGCGCCTGCCTCTTCCTCCAATTCGGTTATCTGGGCGAAGACTGGCAAGACATCCAGGCCACCATCCGCATGGTGCGCCGCCTCCAGCCCGACGACATCGGCGTCTCCGTCTCCTATCCCATGCCCAACACCCGCTTCCACGAAATCGTTCGCGGTCAGATCGGCTCCAAGGCCAACTGGTCCGATAGCGGTGAACTGGCCAAGATGTTTCAGAGCCAGCAGCCGGCCGAGTTCTATCGCGCCCTGGCCCACGCCCTTCATCTGGAAGTCCGCAAAACCGGTTCCAGCCGCGATCTTCGCCACGCCTGGGAAAAAGTAGAGCGGTTGCGCGCCCAACCCCAAGCCGCTTCAAACCGGCCTCTAGGAGCGCCATGCTCCTTCTGACCCACGGATTCTTCCTCGCCGAAGACGCCAAGGAGCAGAGCCTCATGCGGCCTTATCCGCCCTTGGGAATCCTCTATCTTTCCGCCTATCTGCGCCGCCAGGGATTTCAGGTCGAGCTCTACGACTCCACCTTCGGCTCCAAATCCGAGCTGTTCTCCGTGCTCGAGCGCGGCGCTCCCGGCTGGCTGGGAATCTACGCCAATCTGCTGACTCGCGCCAACGTCCTCGACATCGCCGGGCGCGCCCGCGCGGCCGGCTGGAAAGTCGTGCTGGGCGGACCCGAGCCGGCCAACTATCCGGAGCAATACCTGGCCGCCGGCGCCGCTTATATCGTGACCGGCGAAGGCGAATCCGCCCTGGAGCGTCTGCTCTCTGGAGATCCCGCTCCGCCCGGGGTGATCTATAGCGATCCCAGCGGCGCAATCGTGCGCACCCCACCCGCCCCGCAGCTCGCCGATCTCGATTCGCTCCCCTGGCCCGATCGCGAACGCATCGACATGGACCGCTATCTCGCCGCCTGGCGCCAGCGCCATGGCGCCGGCTCGGTTTCCCTCATCACCGCCCGCGGCTGCCCTTTTCACTGCCGCTGGTGTAGCCACTCCGTCTACGGTAAAACTTACCGCCGCCGCAGCGTCCCTGCCGTCGCCGAGGAAGCCGAGTGGATCCTCGGCCGCTATAACCCGGAAATGCTCTGGTATGCCGACGACGTCTTCACCATCCACGCTTCCTGGACCCTCCAGTACGCCGCCGAAATGAAACGCCGCCGCATTCGCGCGCCCTTTGAGTGCATCACCCGCGCCGACCGCTTCAGCCCTCCCGTCGCCGAGGCTCTGGCCGAAATGGGATGCTTTCGCGTTTGGATCGGCTCGGAAAGCGGATCGCAGCGCATCCTCGATTCCATGCGCCGCGGCGTCCGCGTCGAGCAGGTCCAGGCCGCCGTCCAGCTCGCCAAATCCCACGGCATGGAAACCGGCATGTTCCTCATGTGGGGTTACGAAGGCGAGCGCATCGAGGACGTCGAAGCCACCGCCGCCCACCTCTCTAAGTGCCGGCCGAACGTCTATCTCACCACCGTTTCCTATCCCATAAAGGGCACCCCTTACTACGAAGAAGTCCGCGACCGCCTGATCCCGCTGGGCGATTGGCGTTCCTCCACCGATCGCGATGTCCGCATCCGCGGCCGCCATGGACGCCGCTTCTACCAATTCGCCGACGACCTCTTGCGAGTCTATTTGGAGGAGCCCCGAAATCCCATCCGCATGGCCGCCGCGCGAGCGGCTCTGGAAGCGGCTTCGCAAGAGAGGGAAGCATGACGGCTCCGTTTGACTCTCTCGCCGCCCAGTATCGCCGCCTGTGGTCCGATGCGCCGGCCGGCCGCTTTCAGCGCTCCCAGGTGTGGCGCCACATCGGCGCCCTGTTTCAGCCCGGCGATCGCGTTCTCGATCTCGGTTGCGGAATCGGAGACGACGCCCTGCGCTTCGCCGCGCGCGGCGTGCGCGTGTTCGCCATCGACGCTTCGAAAGAGATGGTCGAGGCCGCCCGCGCCCGCGGCGTCGACGCGCGCCTTCTGGCCCTGGAAAATCTGGACCGGCTGGAGGGAGCGTATTCCGGCGCCATCTCCAATTTCGGCGTCTTGAATTGCGTCCCGGATCTTCCCGCCCTCTCCTCCCAATTGGCCCGCTTGGTGCGGCCGGAAGGCCCGCTCGCGCTTTGCGTCATGGGAAGGTTTGCGCCCCTCGACTGGCGTCACGCCCTAAGCCGCTGGTCCGGACGCGCCAACTGGCGCGGCATCCCCGTCTACTACCGCTCCTGCCGTCAAATGCGGGCGGCCTTCGCCTCCGATTTCGCTTTCCGCAAGCGCGTCTCCATCGGTTGGGGCGATCACCAGCTTTATCTGTTCCGGAGGGCCGCCCCATGAGCGCCCCCTCCGCCCGCCGCCAGTTCCTCGCCGACTACGCCAAAATCCGCTCCGCCGAGGGCCGCGGCTCTTCCGATAGCGCCTACTATCGCGCTCTTCCTTTCCTTGACCTGACCGGCCGCAACTCCGCGCAATGGCGCATTCGCGCGCGCACCTTCGAGTATTTCCTCAGGCGCATTCTCCCCCCGCCCCCCTCCCAAATCCTGGACCTGGGCGCGGGCAACGGATGGCTCTCCTATCGCTTAGCCCAGATCGGGCATTCTCCCGTCGCCGTGGATATCTTCGCCGATCCCCACGACGGTCTCGCCGCCGCCCGGCGCTATCCCCTCCGCTTCCCCATCGTGGAGGCCGATTTCGACGATCTTCCTTTTCCCGCCGCGAGCTTCGATCTGGCCGTCTTCAATTCCTCCATTCACTATTCCGGCGATTATCGCCGCACCCTCCGCGCCGCGGGCCGCTGCTTGCGGCCAGCAGGCCGGATCGTCGTCTTGGATTCGCCCGTCTACCGCCGCCGCGAGCACGGCCTAGCCATGCGCGCCGAGCGCCAGGAAAGCTTCCAGCGCCAATATGGCCTGCGGTCGGAAGCCTTGGGCAGCATCGAATTTTTCGATCTTGAAATGCTGGAATCCCTCGCCCGCGAGCTTTCCCTTGCCTGGAAAATTCACCGCCCCTGGTATGGCTGGCGCTGGCATCTCCGCCCCCTGCGCGCCTGGTTGGCCGGCCGCCGCCCGCCCTCGCGATTCTGGATTTTGGAGGCCTCGTTTCGGTGATCGTTCTCCTGCACCCCCGTAGCGTTCGTCGCGCTCGCAACCGCCGCTTCCCGCTCTCCGTTCTGGCCCTGGCCGCCGTGCTGGAGGGCCGCGAAGAATACGAAATCGTCGATGGCAACGTCGACCCCGATCCCGCCGCCTCCCTCGATCGCATCATGCGCGAGCGCCGCGTCGACGCGCTGTGCGTCTCGCTCATGCCGGGCCCCCAGATGGTCGCCGCCGTCGGCCTTTCCAAATGGTTCCGCGCCAAATACCCGAACGTCCCGATTGTCTGGGGCGGCTACTTCCCCTCGCTCTATCCCGACGCCGCGTTGAATGCTCCGTACGTCGACGTGCTCGTGCGAGGGCAGGGCGAAGACACGTTGCTCGAACTGCTCGCTTCGCTCCGCGGTCGGCGAGACTTCCGCCACATACCCGGCGTTTCCTATCGCGACGCCTTCGGCCTCCACGTCCATACGCGCGACCGCGCCATCCGCTCGCCCGGCGATTTCCCTTGGATGCCCTATCATCGCCTTCGCGAGCCTCACAAGTACCTCGCCAATACCTTCCTCGGCGCCCGAACCGCCGTTCATCACGCCAGCTATGGATGCCCTTTCCGCTGCAAATTCTGCGGCGTGACCGAGGTGGCCGCCGGCCGGCAGAAATGCGAAAAGCCCGAGCGCACCGCCGCCGTCCTCGCCCACCTGCGCCGCCAATTCGACATCGACGCGGTCCAGTTCTACGACAACAACTTCTTCCTTCGTGAGGACGATTCCGCCGAGCTGGCCGCGCGCCTCGCGCCGCTCAAGCTCGCCTGGTGGTGCGAAGGACGCATCGATATTCTGCTGCGCTACAGCGACCGGACCTGGAACGCTCTGCGCCGCTCCGGCTGCAAAATGATCTTCCTCGGCGCCGAATCCGGCTCCGACGAGATTCTTCGCGCCATGGACAAGCAGATCACTTCCGCGCAAACCCTGGAGCTCGCCCGCCGCATCCGCCAGTTCGGCATCATTCCCGAATTCTCCTTCGTCATCGGAAACCCCCGCGATCCTGACGCCGATCTTCGCGCCAATATGCGCTTCATCCGGCGGCTGAAGGCCGTGAACCCGGCCGCGGAGATCATCATCCAACACTACACGCCCACGCCTCACCCGGACGGCATGTACGGCGACATCGACGGCAAAATCGATTTCCCGAAAACGCCCGAGGAATGGGCCACCCCGCGTTGGTATAACTTCACCGTGCGCTCCGACCCGGCCCTGCCCTGGCTCCCCCGCCGCACCAAACGCCTCATCGACGCTTTCGAAACCGTCATGTCGTGCCGCTGGCCCACCATTCAGGATGCGCGCCTGCCCGGCTGGGCGCGCGCCGCCCTCAAAGCCTTGAGCTGGTGGCGCTATGCCTTCGATTTCTATCTATGGCCGCGCGAGCTGGAGTTGGCCCAAAAGCTCCTCCAACCCCGCGATCCGCGAGTGGAAAGCTTATGATCCCCCTGCCCGCGCGTCAAGCCTACGCGCTCCTCGCCGCGGACTACGATCGCGCCCCCAACGCTCTCATCTCTCTGGAACAGCGCGTGATGACTCCCTTGCTGCCGGAGCTTGGCGGCCGCCGCGTCATCGACGCCGGCGCCGGAACGGGACGCTGGGCCGCGCGTTGCGCCGCCCGCGGCGCCTCCGCCGTCGCCGTGGACGTCTGCCGCGAAATGCTTCAACGCTGTCCTTTGCCCGCCGTTCAGGCCGAGGGCGCCCTTCTGCCTTTTCCCGATTCCTGCGCCGACCTGGCGGTATGCGCTTTCGCGCTGGGCTACGCCCCGGCCATGTTCGGCGAGCTGCCTCGCGTCGTCCGGCCCGGAGGCATGATCCTCGCCAGCGACGTCCATCCCGAAGCTCTCCGGCGCGGCTGGACTCGCGCATTTCCCCTCAACGGCGCCGTGATCGGCGTCGCTCACTGTCCTTACTCGCTTGACGATCTGCGCGGGCCCCGTCTCCGCTTGACGAGCCTTTTTGAGCCGAGGCTGGGCGAGCCCGAGAGGCTTATTTTCGAGCAGGCCGGATGCCCCGGGCGGTTCGCCCAAGCCGCCCAGTTTCCGGCGATTTTTGTCGCCCAATGGATTCGCATCTGAGCGTGGAGAATGTCGAGCTTGACCTCCAGGGCCTCCACATCCTTCCCGGCTTGGTCAACGCCCACGATCATCTCCATTTCTCCTTGTTTCCGCGCCTCGGCTCCGGCCCTTACCGGAACGCCGGGGATTGGGCTCGCGATATTTACCATCCCGGCCGAGAGCCCCTTCGCTCGCATCTGGAAGTTCCCAAGCGCCTGCGGCTGATTTGGGGCGGCCTGCGCAACCTTCTTGCGGGCGCGACCACCGTCTGCCACCACGACGAATATCATCCGGCGTTCGATTCCGGATTTCCCGTTCGCGTGCTGAAGCAATTCGGATGGGCCCACTCGATCGAGTTCACTCAGGATGTCCGCCAGCGCTTCGAACAAACCCCGCCGGGCTGGCCGTTCATCATTCACTTGGGCGAGGGAACCGACGCCGCCGCCGCCGCCGAGGTCTTTCGTCTCAACGATCTCGGCGCACTGACCGACCGCACCGTGCTGGTTCACGCCGTGGCCCTCACGGCCGAGGGGTGGGGCCTCGTCCGGCGCGCCGGCGCCGCCGCCATCTGGTGTCCCCGGTCCAACCTCTTCTCGCTCGGCAAGACGCTCCGCCCCGAGTTCGCCTCTTCCGGCCTCCGCCTTGCGCTCGCCACCGATTCGCCCCTCACCGCCGAAGGCGATTTGCTGGATGAGATCCGCTTCGTTCATAATGGCGGCCTGTGCCCCCGCCGGATGGTCGATGCCTGCGCCAGGGATGTGCTGAGGCTTCCCCCAGAACCCGATGACTGGATCGCCGTCCGCGAATTTGGCGCCCAGCCCCAACTGGTGGTGATAGGAGGCGAAATTCGGCTCCTCAGCCCGTCTCTCGCCCGGCAGTTGCCTTCCAGCCTCGCGGCGCAATTTCAGTCTCTCCACGTCGAAGGCCGTCAGCCGGTCCTGGTCCGCTGGGATGTTCGCAGCTTGCTCGACGAGACCAGGGCTTACCTGCCTGATTTCCGCCTGGCGGGCCGCGAGATCCGCTCCTAGCGCCGCCGCTGGGGAAAACCGATGAACCGCTCGCAAAGGCGAGCCAAACGCGATATGCTGGGCAGGATATGAATCGGCCACTCTTTCTCCTGCTCTCCAGTTGCTGCGCGGCCACCGTCTTGCTAGCCGCCATTTCCGATCCAGTCAAAATCGACTCCGGCTCGGTTTCCGGCGTCCCCGGAAAGGACCCGAGCGTTCGCGTCTTCAAGGGCATTCCTTACGCCGCGCCTCCGGTGGGCGAGCTGCGCTGGCGTGCTCCGCAGCCCGCGGCCAAATGGGACGGCGTGCGCGCCGCCGACCAGTTCGGCCCCACTTGCTCCTCTGGCGCGGGAGGTTTTGGAGGCGGACGCGGCAAGGGCGGACAGAAGGCCAACCCCGGTCAAGCCCCGAAACAGGCTCCCAATCAAGCCAAAGGCTCGCCGCTTGGAACCGGACCCGCGGCCAGTGAGGATTGCCTCTACCTGAACGTCTGGACGCCGGCGAAATCCGCCAACGAGCGGCTTCCGGTGATTGTATGGAGTTATGGAGGCGGTTTTACGGGCGGCTCCGGCTCGCTGCCGGGCTATGACGGCGAGGCGCTCGCAAAGAAGGGCGTGGTCTTCGTTACCTACAATTACCGCCTGGGAGTTTTTGGGTTCTTCGCGCATCCTGACTTGACCGCGGAATCGAGCCATCACGCCTCCGGCAACTACGGCATGCAGGACTTTCTGGCGGCGCTTAAGTGGGTCCAGAGGAATATCGCAGCTTTTGGCGGAGATCCGAAAAAGGTGACGATCGACGGAGAATCCGCCGGCGCGATTCTGGTATCCGCCGCCGTCGGATCGCCGGAAGGCAAGGGCCTATTTCATCGCGCGGTGGCGCAGAGCGGGGCGTGGATGGGGCTATCGATTGCGAAAATGCGAACGCTAGCGGAGGCCGAAGCCCAGGGGAAAACGGCCGCGGGAGCGCACACCATCGCCGAGCTGCGCTCGATGTCCACTCAGGAGATCGGGCAAAACGTCCGCGGCGTCCAGGCGGGAATCGTCGTCGATGGATGGCTGGTCCCGGAAGACGAGTCGGCCACCTACGCCAAGAGCAAGCAGAATGACGTGGACATTCTGGTTGGGTCGAATCACGACGAGGGAACGTTTTTCGGCTCCGGCAATGTGACGGTCGAGCAGGTGAAAACGCGGGTGGCGAGGGAATTCGCCAACCTGGCTGCGGAGTTCTTTCAACTTTATCCGGCTGGCTCAGACGCCGAAGCCGGCGCCTCGGGCCTGGCCCGCGCGCGGGATGAAGTCGGCTGGCATATGCGGACGTGGGCGGAATTGCAAGCCAAGCGCGGGCGTAAAGCTTATCTTTACTATTTCACGCACGTGCCGCTCGGCGCGGACGGACGGCCCAGCGCACGCGGGGCTACGCACACGGCCGAGCTGCCATACATGTTCGACAATCCGCCGCAGAATGGCTCCTGGACGGACGCGGACCAAAAGCTGGCCGATGCCATGTCTTCCTATTGGGCCAATTTTGCGGCCACCGGCGATCCCAACGGCAAGGGGCTGCCCGCCTGGCCTGCCTACGACGTCAAGAAGAACGATGGAAAGGCGATGGTGTTTGGAGACGGCGTTGAATTCGGGCCACAAATCGACGTGAAGCGCCTGGCCTTCTTCGACAAGGTCTACGCCGCCGCGCTGAAGCAGTGAAGGAGCTCTCGTCGATTGGGGCGGGCTAAGCTGAGTGGAAACGGATGCCGGCGAAGCTGACCACGCTTGAGTCGTCGATGTTCCACTGCTGATAATGGAGAAGTTGGCCGCGAGCGCCCGGTACGGCGCGGAGAAAGGCGTAAATTGGCGCCGAGCCGCACCATTTCAGATCGTCCTGTCGATGCTCCGCCACGCGTTCCCAGAACCCGCCGGCGTCGCCTTGTTCGATGCGGCCGATGCGGTCGCGGTCGCGGAGTTCCACCGACAGCATTTCATCCTGCCCCGCGCGGGCGCTCCGCGAGTCGCCATAGCGCCTTCCCATGTGGGCCATATCCACGCCCAGCACCCAAAGCAGCCGGCTGCCTTCGCGGGCCGCGAGTTCGCCTAAGGCGTCGAGAGCCCGGCGCACCCGGTCGTCGGCTTCCGGCGCCTGGCCGCGTTCGAGGCTGTGATGAAAAGATCCGCACAAAATGGGGACCATGCGAATTTCAGGGCCGAAGAGGTGTTGGAGGAACACCACCTGGAATTCGATGGAATGTTCGACGGCGTGGCAATAGTCTTCCCTCAAGGCTCCATCGCCGGCTTGCGACGCCAGACGCTGGACGATCGCCGTATCGGTGCGAGCTTCGCCGAACGGGGTGGAGAAGGACTTGTTCGTGAGGCCGATGCGCCCGGGCTGGCCGTAATGGGAAACGCCCAGGATGACGAAAGTGCGATCCGCGTCGGCGGGAGAAAGGGCGGAATAAGCCGCGCGATAAGCCTCCACGCCGCCGAAAGGGCTGACGTGGGGCGCGGCAATGGCGGTGACCGGCGGCTGGTCCGCCTGGCAGGCTTTCAAAGCGGCTCCATCCAAATAGCCGGCCAGGGTGTTTTGCAGATCGGCCGCGTTGGCGGGATAAGCCGATCCGGCGTGAGAGGCCGCCCGCAGCGGAGCTTCCGCGAAGCTTTGTTCCGCCTGTTTTTTGCACTGTTCAAAGCGCTCGTCCTGAAGAAAACCCGCCTGGCTCAGGGCTTCGATAAGATGATGAAGCAGCCCCCCCACCTCCAAGTCGCCCGTAATGCGGACCAGACATTCCCGAAGATCCAATTCAGAATGCGCCCCATCGAACAGGGCCAGGCATGGGACCAACGGCGGAGGCACGATGAGGGTTGCATCGGAGAAGCGCAAAGGATCTCGCATCAGAAGGCCGGGCCGGTCCGGCACGGGGGACGGCATCAAGTCGAGCGAGCGCAACGCGGGCAGCATGCGGAGGATTTGTGAGGGCGCACAATCATGCTACCATCGAGCATACCTCCTCTGTCCCCGATTCAACTCTGATTTTTGAAGAATGCCGACCACGGTAAACAAGAAAATACTGGCGGTGCTGGACGATCTGTTCTTCACCGTCAAGATCAACGAATCCGCCAAGCGGGCAGGCTTGCCGGTGGAGTTCATCAAAAGCGAAGAAGATGTGCTGGAAAAGGCCAAGGCTCATCCCGCGCTCATCATCCTCGACCTCAATTACGCGGGCGTGGATCCGGTGAGGCTGGTGCAGACGCTGAAATCAGACCCCGAGACTCGCGGGATCAGCGTACTGGGCTACGTTTCCCACGTTCAGGGCGAACTGAAACAAAAGGCGCATGAAGCCGGCTTCAACATGGTGCTGGCGAGGTCGGCATTCTCGCAAAATTTGCCACAGATCCTAAAAAGGCACGCCGGCTAGCCGACGCAATCCTCGCCGATAGCTGTTAGTTTAGACTCGATGGCTCCGGTAGCGATGAGGACCCTGATCGTGGACGACGAGCCCATCGCGCGCCAAGTATTGCGCGAAGGGCTGGAGGGGATGCCCGGCGTGACGGTTGTGGGAGAAGCGGCCAACGGGCGGGAGGCGCTGCAACAGATCGGAGAGATGAAGCCCGATTTGATCTTCTTGGATCTTCAAATGCCGGTCATGGGGGGATTTGAAGTGGTGCGGGAGTTGGGGGGCGGGCGCCTGCCGGTGGTGGTGATCGTCACGGCGTTCGACGAGCACGCCATTCAAGCGTTTGAGGCGGGCGCGATTGATTATCTGCTGAAACCGGTAAGCGAAGCCAGGCTGCGAAAGGCGGTGGAAAGGGCGCGAAGTCTCGCCGGCCGGCCGCGGGATAACGCTAATGCGATGGCGGCGCTGGTCTCCGCGGCGGCTCCCGCCGGCCACGCCGCCAGCCGGAAGATCGTGGGGCGAACCGGAACCGAATATTTTCTTTTAGATCCCGATGAAATTCTGTGCTTTCACGCAGAAGGCGAGCTGGTTTGGATCGTCACGGCCAAGCAACGGTTGCTGGCTACACAGCCTCTCAAGAAAATCGAGGAGCGCCTTCGGGACCAGCCATTCCAAAGAGTCCATAGAAATGCGATCGTGAATGTAAACCACGTACGGAAAATGACGGCGATGAGCAGTCAGCGATGGCTTATCACATTGAGCAATTCGCTGGAAATCATCGTCAGCAAGCGGCAGGCGCATCATATTCGAGGAATTCTGCGCTAGCCGGGGAGTCCGTTTAGCGTCGAATTCAGGCCGCCCATCCGGCTCAACGGCCCGCTCATGAGAATCTCCTAGGCCGATCGGCGCTTTGGGCCGATACTGGGTCCGATGGAAAAGCGGCTGGTTGTGTGGGGGAGCGCCTTGTTATGGCTGTCCCTTTCTAAACCAGCGCCGGCCCAGTCGTTGGGTAACGCCGGAACGATTCAGGGGAGCGTAGTGGATCCATCGGGGGCGGCGATTCCCGGGGCCGACGTGTCGATCCACAACGTCGCGACCGGTTATAGGCAAAGCGTCAAGGCAGACGGGGCGGGCGCGTTCCGTCTGGTCAATCTTCCGCCAAATTCGTATCATTTGGAGATCAGCGCCGCTGGATTCGCCACATATTCTCAGGATGTTGACGTGAAGACGTCCGTGCCGATTCAGGTGAGCGCGAAGCTGGCTCTGGCCGGCTCAACCACGGCTGTCACGGTAGAGGGGGCGGCGGAAGCGCTGGAAGTAGATCCTTCGGCGCACGTCGACGCGGACCGGAGCCAGTTGGCGAAGCTTCCGGCGTTTGACCCGGGCGGGGGCCTGAGCCAAGCCATCACGTACAGCACGGGCGCAGTGGCGGCCGACAGCAATGGACTTTTCCACCCTTTGGGCGATCACGCGGAAACCAGCTTCGTGATCGACGGGCAACCGATCAGCGATCAACAGAGTAAAGTGTTTTCGACGCAACTTCCCGTAAGCGCCATCGACAGCATGACTTTGACGACCGGGAATCCCGGGGCGGAATTCGGCGACAAAACCAGCCTGGTGGCGCAGGTGACGACTCGAACCGGGCTGGGCGCGAAGGGATTTTTCGGAAACTTAGACGGGAATTACGGTTCGTTTGGAACCGGGGGCGGCAGCATAGGGCTGGGTTGGGGGACGGCGAAATTTGGGAATTTTCTGGCGGTGGACGGAGTTCGCAGCGGGCGTTTTCTGGATACGCCTGAATTCTCGCCGATTCACGACATCGGAAACAACGAAACCTTGTTCGACCGGTTGGACTTTCAGCCCAACGGAAGAGACGCGCTGCACTTAAACCTGTTTGCGGCGCGAAATTGGATTCAGATTCCGAACGATTACGATCAATTGAGCCAGGACCAGCGCCAGCGCGTGCTGACCTGGAGCATCGCGCCGGGCTATCAACACACGTTCAGCTCCAACAGCCTGATCAGCGTCAATCCCTATATCCGCAAGGACGAGTTCAATTACTACGGCAGCGCGGATCCGCTGAACGATACGCCGGCTACGCAGAGCGAGCAGCGCCAGCTTTTGAACTGGGGAATGAAGGCGGACGTGGCCACGACCCAGGGTCGCCATACGCTGAAGTACGGCGTGGATTTGAAGCAGACGCGACTGCTCGAAAATTTTCAGTTCGGCCTCACGGATCCAGCGTTCAATTCACCATGCATTGATTCCAACGGGGCTGCCGTGGGCGACCCGTCTTTGACAAGTCCCTCGCAATGCGCGGCGTTGGGATACGAGCCGAACGTCGCCGGCAATCCAAACTTAATTGGCGCGCCCTTCTCTCCAGCGCTGCTGTTGTACGATCTCACGAGGGGCGGACAGGAATTCGGATTCCACCGCGCGGCCAGCATCAATCAAGCGGCGTTTTATATTCAGGACTCGATCGCCTGGAAGAATTTCAACTTCACTCCGGGTTTCCGCCTAGATTATTACGATGGGCTTGCGAGGAAGACCGGTCCGGAGCCGCGGTTGGGCATGGCGTATAACGTGAAGCGGACGGGAACGGTCCTGCGTGCGGCCTACGCGAGAACGTTTGAAACGCCATTTAACGAGAATCTTTTGCTTTCAAGCGCGACGGGCGTGGGAGGATTGGCGCAAAATATCTTTGGCGCCGCTTCCACGCCGATCCAGCCTGGATTTCGCAATCAGTTCAACGCCGGGTTTCAGCAAGCGATCACGCGGTGGGCGCTGCTGGACGCGGATTACTTCTGGAAGTATACGCACAACGCCTACGATTTCAGCACGCTGCTGAACACTACGATTACGTTTCCCATCGCCTGGAATCATTCGAAATTAGACGGATTTAGCGGCCGCTTGAGCACGATCAACATCCATGGCTTCCAGGCGTACTGGAACTTTGGCCACACCCGCGCGCGATATTTTCCGCCGGAGACGGGGGGGCTGGTTCCACAAGGCGCGCCGCTGACCAGCGGCGTGTTTCGCATCGACCACGACCAAGCTTTTCAATCCACGGTGAATCTTCGCTATCAGCGCAAAACGTGGGAATACATCGACGTTTCGTGGCGCTATGACAGCGGTTTGGTGGTGAGCGGCGTGCCGGATGCAGGCGCGGCCCTAGCGCTGACGCCGAATCAACAGGTCTCGATCGGGCTGGCTTGCAACGGCGTGTTGGCGACCGTAGCCCAACCACTGAGGGATTGCGTGAACCCGAACGGCTCCGAGGGGCTGGTGACCTCGAAATTGCTTACCCTGCCGCAAGGCGGCTATGACAATTTTCCGAGCCAAGAAAACGACGATCACAATCCAGACCGCGTACAGCCGCGGAACGTTTTGAATCTCGGCGTCGGCACGGACAATCTATTTCACGCGGAGAAAGGGCCGAAAATGAGAGCGTCGCTGACGATCGAGAATCTGACCAACAAAGTGGCGCTTTACAATTTCCTGTCCACCTTCAGCGGAACCCATTTCCTGGAGCCGCGAACCTACCTGATGCGAGTGGGATTCACGTTCTAAACGCAGTCTCGCTTTCCGGGGCCGCAGCAACAGTCTTGCAACTGTTTTTTCACGGCCAATTCACAACCTCTGGCTATTCTTCCCTTTCAGAAGGTCTTTAGGGTTAGGGAAAATGATGAAGCAACTCCATGCAGCAGTCTTGTTGTGCTTGCCGGCGGCAGCACTGGCTCAGTCGGCTGGCGGCGTGGCCGGGATTTCGGGGATCGTGCGAGATCCGTCGGGATCAGCGGTGGTGAACGCGAAGGTTGTTATCTCGAATCCGGCGCAGGGGGACGTCCGCTCGATCACAACGAATGAGGCGGGTCTGTTCACGGCGCCGGCTTTGCTTCCCGGGACCGGCTACAAGGTTACGGTGAACGCCCCCGGATTCGCGGCGTACGAACTGACGAACCTCGATCTCCAGGTTGGCCAGAACCTGAATCTGAATGTCGATATCAAAGTGGAGCAAGCCGTGACTTCCGTGGAGGTCACGGCGGCGGCGCAACTCATCGACGATACGAAAACGGATGTGTCCAAAGTGGTGGGGGAGCGGGAAATCATGAATCTCCCGATCAATGGGCGGCGCGTGGATCAATTCGTTCTGAATACGCCGGGAGTGACCAACGACGCTACCTTCGGCTTGCTCACCTTTCGGGGGGTGGCCGGGAACAACTCGTTCTTGCTGGACGGAAACGACAATACGGAGCAGTTCTACGACGAGAACGCCGGACGGACGCGGATCGCATCACAGATTTCGGCCGACGCGGTGCGGGAGTTCCAAGTGGTTTCGGCGAACTTCTCGGCCGAATACGGACGCGCCATGGGCGGCGTGGTGAATACGGTCACCAAGAACGGAACCAATGAATTTCACGGAGGCGCGTTCTATTTCCTGCGAAGCACCGGGTTCGATGCGCGCGATCCGTTCGCGCCGTTCAACCCCGCCGAGCGCCGAATTCAAACGGGCGCAACGTTGGGCGGGCCGCTTGTGAAAGACAAGCTGTTTTTCTTTTTGAGCACGGACATCACGCGGAGAAATTTTCCGATGGTGGACAGTCAGGTGAAGGTAGGGGTAGTGGATCAAAGCGCGCAGACCTGGGTCGGCTGCGGTCCGCCCGCCACTCCGGCGCAGTGCGCGGCGATCAACCCGCTGCTGCCGCGGTTCTTTGGGCAGATTCCAAGGACGGCCGATAACGACTTATATTTCGGAAGGCTCGACTATCATCTGAACGACTTCAACGCCATCAGCGCGAGCTTCAACTTTTTGAGATGGCTTTCGCCAAACGGCATCCAGACGGGACTTTCCTCCACCACGGGCGCGGCCATCACCGGAAACGGGGACGACAGCGTGACGGTGCGGAACGGGAAACTGACCTGGACGTTTGCGCCAACGGGCAGCGTGGTGAACTTGTTCCGCTATGGATTGGACACGGACCGTCAGGCAGACGGTTTCGACCAGGCGGAACTGGGCGGAGGGTTGGGCTATTTGGATGTGTCGGTAGCAGGGGTTCAGCTTGGGCCGGCCACGTATCTGCCGCGGGTGGAGCCGATGGAGACGCGCAATGAATTCGCCGACGACGCGACTTGGATCAAGGGCCCGCACACGATCAAGTTCGGAATGAATTTCGTGAACACGGACGATAACGTGAATTTTCTAAGCAACCGGTATGGTTCCTACACGTATCAGACGCCCACGGCGTTCGCGCTGGACTATAGCGGCAATACGGCGGGAGCGAAGAACTGGACGCAGTATTCGCAGACGTTCGGCAATCCGGTGGTGGATTACGGGATCCGGGAACTCGGCGTTTATGCGGAGGACCAATGGCGGGTGAATCGCAAGTTGACCTTGACGCTGGGCGCGCGGTATGAGCACTCTTTTGTGGATCAACCCAAGGTCACGAATCCGGCCTGGCCTCAGACGGGCCAGGTGCATACGGGAACGCTCAATCTGATGCCTCGAATTGGATTTTCGTATCGCGCAGACGATAAGACGGTGGTGCGGGGCGGCTACGGGACGTTCTTTGCGCGCTTCCTGGGCGGAATGATGGACAACCTGTTCACGACCAATGGCGTGTATCAGACCGCGGACACGCTAAGCGGCACCAACTCCGCGCAGTTGGCGGCGGGGCCGGTTTTTCCGAACGCGCTGGCGGCGCCTCCGACCGGAGCGAGCGTGGCGGCTTCCACGATCCAATTCACGGCGCCGAATTTAAAGACGCCTTACTCCGAACAGGCATCGCTGACCGTAGAGCGGCAGGCCGGAAAGGATATGCTGTTGAGCGTTTCCGGGATTTGGAGCCGAGGCGTGAATCTTTATGGCGTGACGGATCTGAACGCGCCCGCGCCAGGGCGGACGTTCACTTACACCATCGACGACGCCAACAACAACGTTGTGGGGACGTACACAACGCCCGTCTACCTTAATCCCCGGCCGAATACGGCGTTCGGCGCGGTGAATGAAGTCACCAACGGGGTGAGCAGCTTCTACAATGCGCTTACGGTTTCGTTTGAGAAGCGGTTCGCCAAAGGCTTTCAATCCCTCGCCTCCTATACGTGGTCGCATGAGATTGACGACGGGCAGGGCGCCGGGACGAACGCGATTTTTTTCAGCGGCGCGACTTCGACCTTCAACGGAAACTACGGCTTCGATAAGGGCAGCGGACTTTTGGACCAGCGCCACCGGTTGGTTTACTCTTTCGTCTGGTCTCCGACGTTCACGCATCGCAGGGACGCATTCTCAAGATATGTGGTAAACCATTGGCAGCTTTCGAGCATCACCACGCTTGCCGCCGGCCGCCCAACCGGCAGCCCGACGGTCCGGGTCACGGACACGCCGGTGAGTGGAATGCTTTCGACCAGTTCGCTGAACGGATTTGGCGGCAACAGCCGGGCGCCGTTTCTCCCCGTCAACAGCTTGTATACGGGCGCTTCCTATCGGGACGATCTTCGGCTGACGAAAGCCATTGCCGTAGGAGAGCGCCTCAATGTGCTGCTCAATTTCGAGGCGTTCAACATCAGCAATAGTTGGTCGCCGACGTCGTTAACCACGCAAGTTTATACGGAGGCGAAGGGCGTTCTGACGCTGACGCCGGCTGCGTATAACGTTCCGTCGGCCGATGGAGGATTCCCGGACGGGACCCAAGCGCGGCGATTGCAGGCCAGCATCCGACTTGTGTTTTAGCGCACAATAGGCGTTTGGCCCGAAATTACGACGCCATCGTTGTCCCCGGCGGAGGAGTGCGAGAAGACGGGCGTCTGCCCTCCTGGGTGGAGCGGCGTCTGGAGCGCGCCTTCCAGTTGCATCGCGACGCCCGCTACATCGTCACTCTGAGCGCGGGGACGCCGCACCGGCCGCCGCCGTTGGATGGCCGGGGATTTCCGGTGATGGAGGCCGCCGCGGCGGCCCGGTATTTGGTTGAGCGCGGCGTCGCGGCGGATCGCATCCTGGTGGAGAAATATTCCTACGACACGATTGGGAACGCTTTCTTCTCACGCGTGGTCCATGCCGATCCCGCGCTTCTGCGCCGCTTGCGGATTATCACTTCAGATTTTCATCTCGCCAGATGCGAGGCGGCGTTCCGATGGATCTATGGCCTACAGCCCGAATTTCATTCCTATGAGCTGAGTTTTGAGGCGGTTTCCGATCCCGACATGCCCGCCGACTTATTGGCGCTGCGCCGCGAGAAGGAGCGGGAGGGCTTGGAGCATTTGTCGAGGGTAGCGGGACAGATCCAGAGGATGCACGATTGCCATCGCTGGCTGTTCACCGAGCACGCGGCCTATAAAGCTCTGAGTACGGCGTTCGGAGACGCCAGGGTGACCGCGAGGATGTTGGAGTCATATTAAGACGCCTACACGCCGCGCGTTGGGGGGAGCCCTATGCCGGCTTACGCCACATACTGCGATTTCTTCATTCTTTCAAACACGACTCTGATGGCCGCGATGACGGGCACGGAGAAAAACATGCCGGGGATCCCCGCCAGTTGTTCTCCGGCGAGGAGTCCGAAGAGGACGAGAAGCGGAGGCACTTCGACGCCGGCGCTCATGAGATAAGGATTGAGCAGGTAATCCTGAACCATCCGGTACAGGCCGAGGAAGACCAAAAGCACCAGCAAATGGGAATAACCGCTCAACCAGGCTATGGCGAGAATCGCAAGGGCGGCTGTCAGCGGGCCGAGAACAGGAATGACTTCCAGTAATCCGGCCAGCCCCGCCAGCAGGACGGCGTAGGGGACGCCGAGAAGGCTAAGGCCGAGGGAAAAGGAAGTGAAAGTCGCCAGCGCCAGAAGAATCAGGGCGCGCACATATTGCGAAAGCAAAAGGTGGAGGTCAATGAGAATGCCGTCGATGAGGGGGCGCTTGGATTCCGAGAATAGGTCCAGGATGGAAAGCCGCAGCCGCCGGCCGTTTAAGAGGAACAAGAAACTGAGAATGGGAATGAGCACGCCAATGAGGGCGCCGTTGATGCCAGTCAAAACCTCACGGCCAGCCAAGCTCAAAGAGGGAAGGATGTTGGCTCCCAATTGGCGGATCTGTTGGTCAAGAAACTCTGTCAAAGCATCGCGTTCGGGTTCGAGCCATGAAGGGAGCGCAATGCGCTCCAGGGGGTTGGACTGAACGGCTGCCGGGAGCTTGCCGGCCAGCGCCGCCGCCTGTTCCACGATCTTGGATCCGAGCAGAATCGCCAGCGCTACGACGGCGCCGACGAATGCGATATAGACGATGGCGAGCGACAGGGTCCGGTTGATCCTCACCGGGAAGAATCGCTCCACCAGATCCACCAAAGGAGAAAGCAGATGAGCTAAGAACAGGGCGAGCGCAAACACGATCAGGGTGCGCGCAATATGATAGACGAGCAGGAGAATGAGCGCAAACAGGAAAAGGGTCCAGGCGATTTGAAGAGCCCGCCGGTCGATTCCAAGCATCACTTTAGAATATCCAGCGACAAAGCGGCTCCCGCGAAAAACGAGAGCTTGGAACGCCCGCCCAAAGCGTTATTTTTCCAACTCCGCGCGCGTCTGGAGGTAGTCTAGAATTTCTCCCCGAGACAAGACTCCGTCCAAATGTCCGTCCGAGACCACGGGAAGCTGGCTCAGATTATGATTGGTCATCAATTTGAGAGCCTTCGCGAGCGAGGTGGAAGGAGTGACGCCGCCAAAGGGTTCATAGGGGCGCATGGCGTCGTGCACGCTTTTGAAAGGCCATTCGCGGCGGTCGAAGCCCTTCACCTCGCCCGGCGTGATGGCGCCGGCCACCTTGCCATCTTCGACCACGACAAAGCAGTGGCGTCCGGTTCTCAGCAACTCACGGTCGACGAAATCCTGAAGGCTGACATGTCCGTCGATGGTCGCGCAATCGCGCGTCATCAAGTCGCCGACGTGCGTGTCCTCGAGGGCTTTCTCCAGTCCAACCTGCGTGAAACTCTGGCGGGCGGCTTGGAAGAGGAACCAGCCAATGAAAGCGAGCCACAGACCGCCCAATCCGGCGCCGCCTAGATACTGAAGGACGCCAAAACCAATGAGCCCGCCCGCGACGGCTTGGCCGACTTTGGCGGCCATACGGGAAGCACGGTGCTTGTTTCCCGTCTTCCACCACAGCGCGGCCCTCAAGATGCGGCCGCCATCCAGGGGATAACCGGGAAGCAAGTTGAAACCCGCCAGCATCAGGTTGATCCATCCCAACCAAGAGGCGGCTGCCAATAGGGCGAGATTTCCGCCGATGACGCCGAATTTCGCGAGGCTCAAACAAGCCAGCCCGATCACAACGCTAGTAAACGGACCAACCACAGCGATCCAAAATTCGGTTTTCGCGTCGGCCGACTCGCCTTCGATTTGGGAAACGCCGCCAAGCGCGAACAGGGTGATTTCGCGCACCGACAAGCCCCGCGCCGTTGCCATGAGCGCATGAGACAACTCGTGCAGCAAAAGAGATCCAAAAAAAAGCACCGCTGTGGCGACAGCAAGCAAAAGGCTGACGCGGAGCGGCCAGTCAGGATAAACGGCGTGAAATTGGGCAAATAAGGAAAACGAAATCAAAAATGCGATCAAGAACCAGCTATAATGCAGGCCGATTCGGACGCCGAAAACTTTTCCAAGCGGAATTTGAGAGCGCATGGTTTGCTCCCTGACATAAATACCCGAGCAACTAGGGTTCCAGTCCAAAAGGCCCCGATCGCCTTGCGGCCGCGGGAAACAAAAGAGCGAGATCGTCGAACTGGGCGGCGGCAGGGCGGGCTAGTTGTCTGGAAGCAGCACGGTTGAAGCATTCGGCGGGGGCTTGAATTCGTCGGTGTTGAAGACGCGCATTGGTTCGTCTCCGGGCCCGGCCACTTCCAGCACCAGCGCCACGTTGAAGCGAGGTCCTTGGAAATAGGGCACGCGAATGCGGTGTACGCCGGCGGAAAGGCGAATTTCGCCTTGTTGAAGGCGGGGCGGATGCGTGCCATCGTTATCAATGGTGAGCTGGCCGTCGATATAGAGCTGCGCGCCGTCATCGGAGGTGAGGGCGAAGCGGTAGTCGCCCGGCTTTTCGATCCAGAACCGGCCCGAGTAATCGATGGCGAACCACTCGAATCGTTTGGTCACGCCCGGGAATCCCTGGCGGAAATCTTGGGGAGGCACATTCAGCGAGGCGGTGTAGATGGTTCCCTTAGGTTTGAGCTTCTGGAAGTTGGGAAGCTTGGTCGTGTTCCGGCGGATGTAATAGATGTCGCCGCGCAAACCCAAGGGGACGACGACGGTGGTTCCAAACTTGGGGACCGGGCCGTCCTGAGCGGAGTTTACCGAGGCCGACGCAAAGATCGCAATCAAACCGACGGCTGGCCGGTTCATGGACGCCTCCGGGCGTTCCCCTCATCGTATCAGGCGAAGGCGGATCCAGGGCTTGCAGGCTAACGGCGGACCTTGGCCGACATCAACTCTTCGATATTAATCAGCTCCGTCGGGTAGTGGCCGGTATAGCAGGCGTAGCAATAATCGTGGCGGTCATCGGAGACGGCTTGGCGCAGGGCGCTCAAGGAAAGATAGCCGAGCGAATCGGCCTCCACAAAGCGGCGGATCTCTTCGACGGAATGATTGGCGGCGATCAGTTCGGCCTTCATGGGCGTATCGACGCCATAAAAGCAGGGCGAAATTGTGGGAGGGCAGGAGATGCGGAGATGCACTTCGCGTGCGCCGGCGCCGCGAACCATGCGAACGATCTTGCGCGACACCGTGCCCCGCACGATAGAATCGTCGACCAGCACGACGCGCTTGCCTTCCAAGAGATGGCGCACGGGATTGAATTTGAGCTTGACGCCGAAGTCGCGGATCGCTTGGGAAGGCTCGATAAAGGTGCGGCCGACGTAATGGTTGCGGATCAGGGCCTGGCGGAAGGGGATGCCGGCTTCGGCGGCGTAACCGAGCGCGGCGGAAACGCCCGAGTCGGGCACGGGGACGACCACATCGGCGCCGACGGGGTGTTCGCGAGCCAGCAGGCGGCCCATCCTTTCACGCGATTCCGCCACGGGGCGTCCGAAGACGATCGAATCGGGCCGCGAGAAATAGACGTGTTCGAACACGCAATGGGCGCGATCGCGAACCGGGGCGTAGCGCTCCCGCGTCATCCCCTCGGGGCCGATGATCACCATCTCGCCCGGAGCGACGTCGTCGAGGTAAACGGCGCCGATTAAGTCGAAGGCGCAGGTTTCGGAGGCGAAGACACAACAGGTGCGGCCGCCGGAGAGTTCCATTTGTCCGAACGCGAGGGGGCGGAACCCATGGGGATCGCGCGCCACCAGCATGCGGTTTTCGGCGAGGAACACGAGCGAGAAGGCGCCCTCCAGTTGTAAGAGAGCTTCGCGCAACGCGCGCGAGAGCGTGCGTTCGCGCGAGCGAGCGACCAGATGCAGGATCACTTCGGTATCGCTGGAGGCTTGAAAGATGGAGCCTCCGCTTTCCAACTCGCGGCGGAGTTCGCCGGCGTTGGTGATGTTGCCGTTGTGCGCCACGGCGATGCGGCCTTTATTGCACGCCACCGAAAACGGCTGCGCGTTTAGCAGCGCCGTATCTCCGGCCGTGGAGTAGCGCGTATGGCCGATGGCCATTTCTCCAGCCAAGCTGCCCAAGACCTCAGGGGTGAACAAATCCGCAACGCGGCCCATGCCGCGAAAATTATGGATCTCCCGGCCGTCGCTGGAAGCGATTCCCGCGCTTTCCTGCCCGCGATGTTGGAGCGCATAGAGGCCCAGATATGCGATATTGGCGGCCTCGGGGTGGCCATAGACGGCGATAACGCCGCATTCTTCGTGTAGCTTGTCAAACATGAGCCGGCGCGAGCAATCCCTCGAAAGCGTTTTCCCAGATCTCGCGGAGCCGATCGACGGGGGAATCCACCCAAGTGTCGGAGTGGGAACCGATGCGTAACCGCGTCTTCATTGTAACGCCGATGCGATCGCAGCGGATCCGGCGCCGGCGGGCGATTCGCTCGACTGCCTCCGGCTGGAGGGTAGAGAGGATGGCCCGCGAAGGGCCTTCGTGGAATAAGGCGAATTCCGGCCGCAGGTCTGTTTGGATAGCGATGTCGGCGCCGACGCCGCCGGCGCAGCACTCCGCTAGGGCTA
>Ga0070738_10002944_pt1 | contig 24138 bp, 13 predicted proteins | sample Coa_R2_2_FD_66446 | JGI IMG/M metagenome (GOLD analysis project Ga0070738, IMG submission 66446) | Surface soil microbial communities from Centralia Pennsylvania, which are recovering from an underground coalmine fire - Coalmine... | ecosystem: Environmental > Terrestrial > Soil > Unclassified ... | reverse complement strand
TTCACGCTTTGCGTTAGGCCGTCCGGCATCCCGGTTGGTCCAGCAAGCCGCGCGATAGCATCGACAGCGCCTTTGCGAATTGCGCGTCCTCCAATATCGACGCCACTCATTCGAGTGTGCGCAGAGAACGGAATAAAGGTCTTTTCTGCGTTGCGAAGCTCTGCGGGTAACTCCTTCACCGTCTGCTGTGCGAGCGCGACTATGCTTCGTCCTTCGGGCGTTTCATCGGCAAGGCTGGATAAATGTATCGTCTGCGAGAGATATTCGAGTGTTACGCCAGGCGCTGCTATGAACTCCGTCGCCATGCGATTTCCGATCGTGATCGTCCCAGTCTTATCGAGTAGCAAGGTATTCACATCACCGGCGGCTTCTACAGCGCGGCCCGACATGGCCAGCACATTGCGCTGCAAAACGCGATCGATCCCTGCAATACCAATCGCCGAGAGCAAACCGCCAATGGTCGTTGGTATCAGGCATACCAGTAGTGAGACCATGACGACAACGGAGATCGTCGTTGACAAATATTGCCCAAAGAAGAAGAGCGCGACCACGGCGATAAGGAATATAATCGTCATTCCGGAAAGCAGAATCGTAAGCGCGATCTCGTTCGGCGTCTTCTGACGCGCCGCACCTTCCACGAGCGAGATCATGCGGTCGATGAACGTCTCGCCCGGATTCGAGGTAATCTTTACTTTGAGCCAATCTGAAATCACTCTTGTGCCACCCGTTACGGCGCAACGGTCACCACCGCTCTCACGAATGACCGGTGCGGACTCACCCGTAATAGCAGATTCATCGACCGAGGCAATCCCTTCGATCGCATCGCCATCGCCAGGAATCACATCTCCTGCTTCAACAAGTACGATATCACCCTTGCGAAGCAGCGTAGCGTTGACCATTGTGGTCTTACCATCTTTCCCAATTTGCTTCGCGGTGGTTTCCGTCTTTGTCTTTCGGAGCGCGTCGGCTTGGGCCTTTCCGCGACCTTCCGCCATTGCTTCGGCAAATGTTGCGAAGAGCACTGTGAACCAGAGCCATGCGGAGATCAGGCCAGAGAAAAGTGCTGCGCCTTGTTCAGAGCCACCTAAATCCCGAAACCAGTAATATGTCGTGAGAACGGCTCCGATCTCGACTACAAACATTACAGGGTTCTTATAAAGCACCCGGGGATCGAGCTTCTTCAAAGCATCTATGCTGGCGCGCTTTACTATCTTCGGATCGAAGAGCTTTTTCTGCTGATGTATTTCGTGTTTAGCCATGAAGATTAAAAGAGTTTGCCAGCACCCATGAGCAAGTGTTCGAGGATAGGACCAAGCGACAAGGCCGGAAAGAACGTCAAGCCTGCGACGATAAGAATGACCATAACCAGCAACGCACTAAAAAGAGGCGTATTGGTCAGGAATGTACCAGTGGATGCAGGCACGACGTTCTTCTTCGCCATGCTTCCGGCTACGGCGAGCATCGGCACGATCACGAAGAAGCGGCCGACAAGTTCGGCCAGCCCTTGCGTGACGTTGTAGAACTGCGTATTGGCGTTAAGCCCAGCAAAGGCGGAGCCGTTGTTGCCGGTTGCGGATGCGAACGCATAGAGAATTTCGGAAAGCCCGTGCGGTCCCTGATTGGCGAGGCTCTTAAGCGCAGTCGGATACACGACGGCCCACGCCGTAAAACCAAGAATGCAGAACGCCATTGAGAGCAGCGCGATCATCGAGAGCTTTACTTCTCGATATTCGATCTTCTTGCCAAGATATTCCGGCGTTCGTCCGACCATTAGGCCCGCGATGAATACGGAAAGAATGACGAAAATGATAATGCCGTAAAGCCCGGCGCCTACGCCGCCGAAGATCACCTCGCCCAGAAGAATATTAAAGAGAGGCACCATACCGCCGATAGGGGTAAAGCTCTCGTGCATCGAATTCACAGCGCCGCAAGAGGCGTCCGTCGTGACCGTGGCGAAGAGGGTGCTCTGTGTAATGCCATAGCGGACTTCCTTGCCTTCCATATTCCCGCCGGGTTGTGTGTCGGTCGCTGTGCGCTCGATGCCTAACTTGCTGAGGATAGGATTGCCGGATTGCTCCGCTACGTAGCAGGTGACAAGTCCTGCCAGGAAGAGGAAGGTCATTGCTCCCCAGATCGCCCAGCCTTGCTTTTGGTCTTTTGCCATGCGACCCAACATATATGTAAGGCCGGAGCCAATGGAGAAGATGAGAACGACCTGAATAAAATTGGTAAGCGCCGTTGGATTCTCGAACGGATGTGCTGAGTTTGCATTGAAGAAACCACCACCGTTCGTGCCAAGAATCTTAATGGCCTCCTGAGAGGCTACCGGCCCCATGGCTATGGTTTGCTTCGCACCTTCCAGGGTGGTCAGCGTCACGTATGGAGAAAGATTCTGGATCATTCCGGCAGCGACGAAGACAATTGTTGCAATTACCGAGATTGGGAGCAGCACATAGAGCGTACAGCGAACAAGATCGACCCAGAAATTGCCGATCGTTTGCACCGATGAACGGATCAGACCACGTACGACTGCAACGGCAATAGCAATACCGACCGCCGCCGAGGCAAAGTTATGGAAAGCAAGCCCCGCCATCTGCGTGAAGTAGCTCATCGTCGTCTCGCCGCTGTAGGCCTGCCAGTTCGTGTTTGTCGTAAAGCTCATCGCAGTGCCAAAACTCAGGTCGGGTGCGACGGCGCCGAAACCTTGAGGGTTCCACGGCAGGTATTGTTGTAAGCGAAGAATGCCATAAAGAATAAGGCCACTGACAGCGCTAAAAATTAGCATGGCAGTGCTGTAGCCGGTCCACTTCATTTCCGAATTCGGATCGATGCCGCACATACGATAGATAAGGCGCTCGATCCACCCGAAAATGGGAGTGAGAAATGTCCACTCACCACGAAAGACATTCGCGAGGAATACCCCCATCGGTTTCGTGATCAGGATGAGCACGATGAGGTACGCCGCAAATTGAATGATAGCGTTGGTCGTCATGGCCGTCAGAATTTTTCAGGGTACAGTAAGGCATACATCAGGTATGCGAGAACTGCAAGTACGAGCAAAAGTAGGATTGCACCACTCATATTTTTTCGCAATAGGTTTGGAATGCGATAGCGAGCGCGAAGAACGCGATCGCAATTCCGATGTAAAGCAGATCATCCATAGTGTTAGTGATTAGAACTTTGAAGTGGCAAGGCGATCGTGAAAGTAGAACCTTCACCGAGTTTGCTCGTTGCCCAAATGCGCCCGCCGTGCGCTTGCACGATCTCCCGTGCAATGGAAAGCCCAAGGCCTGTGCCCGAGCCTCCGCCCATTGCGCCTTCTTCTACTTGGACAAACTTGTCGAAGATGCGAGCGAGGTTGCTCTCTGTAATTCCCTTTCCTTTATCGCTGACGGAAATCCAAACTTCTCGCTCGATCGTGGTGGCATGGATCGTTATCGCCGAACCTCGTGGAGAATAGCGAATTGCGTTCGCGACCACATTCGTAATAGCCCAGGCCATCTTGTTCGCATCCACCTCCATAGCCGGGACATTCTGGTCTACGGCTACGTCGATCAGAACGCCAGCATCCTCGGCACGCATACTGACGGGCAGAATCGCGCTCTCAATCAGCCCCTCCACATCGATAGAAGTCCGTTCGAGTTGGAGCGTACCCGCTTCCAGCTTTGCGAGATCGAGCAATTCGCGGACAAGATTGAGCAGCCGATTCGTTTCCGTTCGAATGGATTCGACAAGGCCCGACTGCTTCTCGTTAAGTGGACCGGCGATATTATCCGCGAGTATTCTACTCGTTGTTTTGATGGATGCAAGCGGATTCTTAAGCTCGTGAGCGGCCGTTGCGACAAAATTGCTCTTGGCCCGGTCCAGCTCCTGAAACTCTGCGAGACTTCGGCGCGAGACCGCAACAGCCAGAAAGATCGAAACAGCAACCAGCAATAGAGTGATACCGATTGTGGAAGTGCGCGCAAATTCCCCCTGTGCTTTGAATGCTTTCGATCCGGCAAACATAGCACGTTCATTGAGGTGAAGATTCTCTTCGCAATCTGCACGCACGTGCTCCGCAAGTGCCTTCGATGGAGCGGCTCGATATGCCGCATAATCCCTATCGATCTTCTTGGTTACATCGAGCTCGCCAACCTCGGTGATGTTCTTGTATTCCAGCGCGAGGTTCTTGCGAAACATGGCGTCATTTTCCGCAAGGCTGCCTGGACCGCCCTCCTGCATGTTCGCCAGTGCTGATTCCATCTGGTGCATGTAGCTGATCGTTCGGTAATTCTCGACGAATACATGCTCGGCCGACGTACTGAGATACGAGATATGGTGGTATGACCACCCCGCGATTGCCAGCGTCAGAAGAATGATAAGCGAAAACCCGGTAAGGATGCGAATGCGAAGCCCGCGTTCGATAAGGCGAGAAGCCATAGGACGTTTTGGTTTCTCGCGAAAACGAAAATTCCTCCCCTTCTGTGACAGCTCGAATTCTTCGAGTGACCTCTCTTCCGCACCGCCAACCCAACGGCTCGATCGGCTAAATGCCTGTTGCCTTCGCATTTTGGCGGCTCGCTCCCGCAGTCGTTCGACATCATACGAAATACGAAAACGCTCTGGCGATTGGCCGTCTTCCAAGGAACTATGATTGTCGGCGTAGAAGGCCGAATTGAATCTAATGACCGGTTTCGAAGGAACACGATAGGACGTGGGCTGGAAGTTAAGCAATACTCCATCCGTACCCACCGTAAGTGGGGCAGGAAGTAAACCACGAAGTATATCAGCTATGGGGAGCATTGCAAATAGTGGTCAGGGAACCTATTCTTTAGACTCATCCCGAAAAATTAGAACCTGCAAAGCAACGCTGCGATAATTCGTGATTCTGATGTGACTAAATCGGGTGCCCATCCCTCTGGAATTGGAGTACCGATATAACCGTCAGGAGAAGTTACTCCACCTGGTCCTGCGAAATATGGTACGCTCGCTTCACGGTGCACAAATTCGAGCCGCCAAGTAAGATAATCGTCGGGCATCCAGTCGAACGTTGTCGAAGCATCCCATCCGGTAAACTCCGAGCCCGGCGCACCGAAGGTTGGGTTCGCAACAAACGTGTGCTGACCGGCCGAATCGGTGGTGGTGTAAATTGGAAGTGGATTCGCCATGCCCGTTGGGGCGAGCACGAGATAACGGCCAGGGTTATGGATGAAGCCGCCACCAAACGTCCATCCAATGTGGTCGTTTGCAAACCATAGGCGGTTGTAGAACATACCGCTGACGAAGAACTGCGCCGGACCGAGAACAGGATCGCTATGGAAGCCATTGACCCCCCCACCGCTCTCGTCGCCTAAGTCACCGGTGATCGAAAATGCGGCTTTGGAGAGTCCCTTGTTGCCCGGATTATTCAGGTAGCGCACTTCGATGCTGTTATCGGTATGGAAGCGCGACCGGTCGGGCACGTCCTGGGCATCGTGACCGTAATAGTTATTCGAGAGCGCCTGGAACCACTCGGTGGGGCGCCAGAGAATTTGTCCGCCGAACCCTGGACCGGTATTGAACTTCGCGTAGGATTGCCATCCGTTGATGATCCACGGTTCGATCTTCAGCTTATCCGAAGGGAAGATCTGCACACGCATCCCGTTGAAAAACCACGGCGTGTTGTCCGATGTGAAGGAAGGTTGATACGACCAGTTTTCTGCATTGTAATAGGAGAAGAGACCCACATACGACATGAAAATACCGGCCTGCACATTGATGCCATTCCACACATCGAAGTGGTATCCCGCGTATCCTTCGCTGAAATAACGATAGGCTGTTGCGAGATCGTATTGGCCATGAAATGTGCTTACGTCGTTTCGTGGCACGACGGTAGCGCGGGTACCTAACTGGAGAAGTATGCGGCCCATCACATTATCGTAATGGAAGTCGCCTCCGGCAGCCACAAGATTTACTTCGAACTCGTTATCGCGAGCGAGCGTGGTCGAACCGCTAACCGTATGATCGATCGGATGTTGGTTCGAGGCTGTATAATTTACATCGAGCAGGAATTCGCCGGTGAAATATTTCGAGTCGAGAAGCGCAGTATGGCGACGATCGTTGCCATTCAACCAGGTGAAATCACCGAAAGCAAACGGATCGACGGGTTTTACTGTATCGGAGACCGATTGAGGCGCAACGTTATCCTGTGCTCGTGCGGAATATGAATGAAGGGCCAGAACGGGCATGAGGCCCAGTAAGAAAGCACCGAAGGTGCGTGTCGTGATAATCATAAAGATCGCAAAGGCGTAACTTGCTTCTGGCTGCCTTTACAGAGCGCGTGCCACGCGCCAGCTCAAACGATTTTTCGCAATTATCGCACATCCCGAAGCCAGTGTGTAGCGAAACGCTATAGTCGGTAATTCGAAATGCTGCACGTGGTTGTATAAGTATTTCTTCCTCGTAAGAAATTTTTGCGAAGAGTCACCGATTTACGACGGGGACTTTCGCAGTCCGGGCTTCCAGCGGAATTGGCTTTTCGATTGTTGAGCGATTAGGCCATGAACGTCGCTGGCCTAACTCTTCTCCTTTGCGCAGGAAGTATGTGTAGCGCAACAAATCTTTACTCACAAAGCTGGGACACGGTCGAAACTCATGGTCCGTCTCCGCAGATCGAGATTTGGACCTATCTTGAACCATACTTCGCATACGATTTCAATGATCCGTCCTCAAAGAATATCCCGTACCTTTTCAACCATAATCGCCATAACGAATTCAACTTGAATCTTGCACTGGTCGAATTAGATTATCAGGGAAATCATATGCGAACGACGATTGGAATGCAAACAGGAACGTATCCAATAGCCAATTACAGTGCGGAGCCCTCCCTCCTCCAACATATCTATCAAGCGTTCGGTGGAGTGCAAGTACTGCCAGATCTATGGCTGGACGCTGGCGTATTTTCCTCACATTTTGGAATCGAAACCGCAATTGGTCACGACCAGTGGACGCTTACGCGTTCGCTCTGCGCCGAGAATAGTCCGTACTTCGAGACGGGAGCGCGAGCCGTTTATGATCCGGATGGGCCGTGGAGTTTCGGATTGTTCGTCCTCAATGGATGGCAAAACATCGTAGATCCCAATTCCAATAAAGCTCTCGGGACGCAGATACAATACACGATCGCAAATAAACTAACGCTTAACTCGAGCACCTTTTACGGCAACGAAAAACCGGATAGCGCGAAGCAGTGGCGCTTCTTCCATGATTTCTACGTATTATGGCAGGTTAATGAGAGCTGTGGAATCTCCGGTGTATTTGATATCGGATGGGAGCAAACTGCGTCACACAGTGAGAGCTACAACCGCTGGTACACCTTCGCAGTCATCGCTCATTACATGCTTTCAGAGCAATGGGGAATCGGCATACGCGGAGAGCAATACAACGATCCAAACGCGGTCATTGTCGCCACCGGTACACCGAACGGGTATCAGACCTTTGGCTATTCCGCGAATGTCGATTATGTTGTATCCGACCATGCGACACTACGGTTTGAGGCGAAGCATTATTCCAGCAAGGATAATATTTTTGTTCGTGATGGTAGTCCGGTGGGTGAGAGCACGATTCTTACATCATCGATGGCGTTAGAGTTTTAATCGGCCAATCCTAATATTGACGTGATGACGTCACAGGCTTTTATCCAAGCTGTCGCACTATTCCTGCTCATTCTCAGTGTCACTAAGCCACTCGGTTCCTATATCGCATCAGTATTGACAAAAGGGCGTTCGGTTCTTGACCCCGTTCTTCGTCCAATAGAACACCTGATATATCGACTGTGTCGAATCGATATCGAAGAGGACATGACATGGCAGCAATATTCGCTCTCCCTGATTGCGTTTAGTATGGTAGGATCACTGCTCCTGTATGCCCTCATGCGCTTGCAGTTCTTTCTGCCGGGGAATCCGGGTGGATTTGCCGGAATGTCGGCGCCGCTGTCTTTCAATACCGCAGTCAGTTTCGTGAGTGGCACGAGCTGGCAGGTGTACGCCGGTGAATCAACGATGAGTTATTTCACTGATATGGCCGGCATTACGGTGCAGGACTTCCTCTCTGCGGCAGTGGGGCTGGCGGTCGCGATTGCCCTCATTCGAGGGATCGCCGGAGAGAAGGTCGAAGGGCTCGGAAATTTCTGGGTTGATTTGGTACGCGGAATCCTGTACATCTTGCTTCCGCTGTCGGTTCTTGGCGCTATTGTTTTTACCGCGACGGGGGTGATCCAAAATCTATCGCCTTACGTACATGTAACGTCTCTGGAGGGAAGTCCACAGATCTTGCCGATGGGACCCGTCGCGAGTGAGGCGATCATCAAATTATTGAGTGCTTCTGATGGAGGGGGATTTTTCAATGCTAATTCTGCACATCCTTTTGAGAACCCCACAGCCGTTTGCAATTTTATTCAGATATTTTGTCTGCTTCTCATTCCTGCTGCCCTTACATATTGCTTCGGATACATGGTGAAAGATCCCAAACAGGGATGGGTATTATTTTGCGTGATGAGTGTCTTATTCCTTGCCGGATTTTTTGGGATGTATGCCGCAGAACAGTCTGGAAATCCCTCTGTGCATGCCTTGGGCATTGAACGGTATGCAACGGCTTTGCAACCTGGCGGCAACATGGAAGGTAAAGAGGTTCGGTTTGGTATAGGAGGTTCGGCGCTCTATGAAACCGCGACGACTGCGGTGTCCGATGGAGCAGTCAATGCGAGCGTCGACAGCTTCACACCTCTCGGTGGGATGGTCGCGTTAGTCAATATGATGCTTGGCGAGATCATTTTTGGAGGTGTTGGTTCGGGCTTGTACGGAATGCTCTTATTCGTCATCCTGACCGTATTCCTGTCGGGACTCATGATCGGCCGAACCCCGGAATATTTGGGAAAAAAGATTCAGGCACGCGAAATCAAACTCGCAATGCTGGCGCTGTTACCAACGACCCTGTGCGTGCTCGGTTTTTCCGCCTGGGCTTCTGTTTTGCCGACAACACTACACAGCCTTGGCAACAAAGGCGTTCACGGACTCACAGAGATCCTTTATGCTTTTACATCGACCGCTACCAACAATGGCTCTGCCATGGCTGGACTATCCGTGAATACAACGTTCTGGAACATCACCACGGGTATCGCTATGCTCGTTGGGCGCTATACCACGGTGATCGCCATGCTCGCTATCGCTGGCTCGCTCGGCGCAAAGCCTAGTATTCCGCCATCTCCGTTTGTCTTCCAAACGAATACAATCCAGTTCGGATTTATTCTGCTATTCGTAATCCTCATTGTGGGCGGACTTACCTACTTCCCGTCACTTTCACTTACATCCATCCTCGAACATTTACAGATGCTGGCGGGCAAGACGTACTAAGTATCCACTTACTTCCCGTGATGCGGATGCCACACCGGTGGATTGCTAACTGGCAGCACCCGAACGGAGTCGCCCGACTTGATAGCAACGCTTACGTGCTTTGACGAATCGCCGATCACCTTGCAGGACTCAGAATTTGGGCAAACATAAACCGTCACACATCCGGCACAGAGGAGTGCTAATAAGACGGTAGACAGGCGAACGCGAATGCTGGTCATAATTCCACGCTACGTAGCATGGGATATGCCGGGGCCCTTTCGAGCACAATTTCGCGTAGATGGATTTCAGTTTATGGCGTTTCGCTACACCCGCTCATAGCGATTCGCTATTCGATACCATACATGCGCAGCTTCCGATAGAGCGTTGTCGTAGCGATATTGAGTTGCTTCGCGGTGAGAAGTTTGTTGCCGCCGTTCCGTTCGAGCAAATCAAGGATATACTTCTTTTCGACTTCATCCAACGGCATTATCTCTCCGGTTGGGCCAGCGGAAGTCGTCAGCGACCGCGCAAACAATTCTTCCGGCAAGTGTTCGAGTTCGATTCGGTCGCCATCCGAAAAGATGATAGCGCGCTCGATCACATTCTTTAACTCACGTACGTTGCCCGGCCACCCATAGGTGCACAACGCCTCCATTGCGTCATCTGAAATTTTGCGAACTTTGCTCTGAGACTTCGGCGCAAGCTCCTGAAGCAATGCCTCTGCCAGCATAGGAATATCTTCTTTCCGCTCGCGTAACGGAGGCAAGTGGATTGAGATTACCTTGAGTCGATAGAATAAGTCTTCGCGGAAGGAATGGTCGCGGATGGCTTCATTGAGATCGCGATTGGTCGCAGCAATCACGCGAACGTCCAGCACTCTCGATTTCGGGCTTCCAACCGGGATGATCTCGCCTTTTTCCAGGAAGCGAAGTAGCTTTACTTGCGTCTCGGGCGACATCTCGCCTATCTCGTCAAGGAAGACCGTTCCATGGTCGGCCGACTCTAACAGGCCGGTCTTGTTCCGCTCTGCCCCAGTGAAGGCCCCACGGACATAGCCAAACAATTCGCTCTCCTGCAAGTCCTTGGGAATCGCGCCGCAATTGACGGCAATGAATGGCGCATTCTTGCGCGAGCTATTTGCGTGGATAGTCTCCGCGACCAACTCTTTACCGGTTCCCGACTCACCAGTAATAAGAACGCGCGCTTCTGTCGGCGCCACACGTTCAAGAACCTCATGCAATTGCGTAACTGCTGCGCTCCTCCCAACGATCCTTCGGAACGAGTGCTCGCTTCGCAATTGAGTTCGCAGCCGCTCAATTTCCCGCTTTAATGCGCGTTTTTCCAGCGCCTTTTCGACCACGACCATAATCTCCTTATAGTCGCTGTCTTTCGTGAGATAGTCCGCAGCCCCTAACTTCATGGCCTCGATGGCATTGGGTATCTCCGCATGTCCCGTAAGGACGATTACTTCGACCTCTGGCGCCAGTTTGTGAGCCTCTCGGAGCATGTCGAGCCCGCTCTCAGCACCCATGCGCATGTCGGTTATGATAAGGTCAAAAGGGCCGTTCGAAGATAATTTTGCGACGGCTTCGCGAACGTTTGAGGCAAGCGTCACTTCGTGCTTGTAGTGTTCGAGAATCGTCCGGTAGTTCTCGCGGGCGGAGAGTTCGTCGTCAACGAAGAGAATGGATGGCATGCTGCATTAGGAGTCTGACGGCAAGAACGAGCGGCGAGGCAGTTTCCTCGCATTATTAGTGACACGATGGATCGACTCACTTATTGTAATTGATGCTCATCTTTAGTAGTTAATGGAATTGGTTTAGTTGGGACGACCAGAGCAGCATTTGACCTTGTTGCCATGGGGTTGCCAACTCTCGGACGGAGTTTCTTAAGCGATTGCCACTGTTCAACTTAGGACCATCCGGTAGATTCAGGCCTCAAGTGTCTATCAATATCTTGCGATATTCTGTTTAGTGAGCTTCGATAAGTCATAATTCTGTTTGCCTCTCTAAAAAATAAAACTCCACCTCAAATTGAAGTGGAGTTGAACTCTCCCGCCGACATTATTTGCTTAATTCACTACAATGTAATTGATCCTACATCCCTCATTCGTACCGATTAAAGTACCATCGCGATGCTGAACGGTAATCTGAAATTGTCCGGCAGTAACCGAACCATTAGGAATGAGAGCAGTATACAGCGTGCCAGCAGGCGTCGCTGTGGTCCCTTGTACGGTTGTAATAATAATGCTGTTGGATGTGACAGCACTATTGGAAACGGTTGCTGTAAATGATGTTTGGGGCGCACCAGAGTTCAGGAGGGTTGCATAACCGGCAAAATTATTTGAAGACCCACTGGTCTGAAGTGTACTGCCTTGCAAAGTTGATTGGGTCGATGCCGCAGTGATACGGCCCTGCTGATCAACTGTTATCGATGGATTGGTGTAGGTCCCGGCAGTAACGGATGTATTGGCTAAATTAATGGTTCGATTTGCGGTAAGATCACCTCCTCCTGAAAGGCCCGTCCCAGCTGAGATTGTTCTAGCAGTGACAGCGTTGATCGAGTTATCCGTGTAGGTTTTTGCATCGGCGACTGCACACGCTTTTGTCACTACATTACTGGCGTCCACATAATCCTTGGTGGTCAAGGTGGTGTTAACGTCTGTTGACAATGTCGATGCCGATGTTGCCTTTAACGCAACGCTCAACGAAGCAAACGTTGGAGACGACGTTGTGGCCAAGTCTTGAGGGGTAGCAAGTGTGACTGTACCATCTGAGGCTTGCGTTGCCGTTATTTGATTCGTTGTGCCGTAGATGCCAACGACTCCCGAATTCGAAAGTGTAATGGCTTGTCCAAGCGTAACGACACCGCCACCCGAAATTCCCGGTCCAGGATTGATCGTAACAGATGGCGAAGCAAGTGCACTATTATCGATGGAACCCGTTGGCAGCGTGACTCCACCTCCAGCTACAGTAACGCCATTATTAAGTGTGGTAGAGCCTGCAACGGAAAGGTTATTGGTATTGAGCGTACCATTAATATTTTGCACACCTTCTGACATTACAAAGTTTGCATTAGCACCAGCATCCAGAATCGTGTAGGTTCTTGGTACCGGTTGCGGACCAATTTGAATCGTGGCAGGTGCCGGGCTTCCTCCTGTTGACAACATTACGCTGTTAGCATTATTCAAATTATTCCCATTTAGATCAAGATCACTGGATGCTTTACCGGTAAACTTGATCGTTGGATTCATCGCATTACCACCAAGATCTGTATTGCCATTTACCGTAAGATTTCCTTCGATAACCTCATCAGATTGAGGCGAAGCTCCTTTTCGCGATCCTTTACTTTCGTTGACATCTCCGACAACAATACTGGAAGTCATCGGATCATAAGAGAGACCCGAACCTGTAAAGTTAACCGCCGAACCTCGTTGAGTTACCGTTTGTCCGTTCACCGCGATTGAACTGACGTAATCAGCAGCAATCTTATCGGCCGTTACAGCACTATCGGCAAGCTTTGAGCTTGTAATGGCACCATTGGGAACATTGAATGCAAATGGACTCCCGGTAAGTTGGCTGTACGGCTTAATTTCCTTACTGCCGTCGATCGACACTCCCAACCAGAGCGGTTGATCGAGCGTGGCAGCATCCGGAAGGGGTTTATTGCCGGAGCCGAGCAGAATATTATAGGTACCTTTCTCGATGGAGACAGAATAGTTGTCCTCCCAAATCTTTTGGGTTCCGTCCGATTTTGAGTATAAGCTAACATGAAATCGATAGGTACCGTCAGAAATCGGATGTGAGCTGCTGTCGGCAAGCGTACCTTGATAACTCAAAAAGTAGGGCTGGTTTTCTCGGGCATTTGATACTTCCTGAGCCAAAATCAAGCTGCTTGTACCGCAGAGCAGAACCACAAGAATGAAAGATGCTAGGTTCTTCATAACGATGGTGTTTAGTGTGATACTAGATTAGTAAAAGTGTTTCGGTGACTCTTAGTATAGATCAAACAGATATCCGCCCAATTCACCAAGCCATGAGCCGGTACAACTGTAGAAGTCAAGAGTCCATCGATAGAGGTCGGACGGTAATTTCCACCCAGGTTGTCCTTTGCAGGAGGGCCCGAACAGATCATCATACCAGTGACATTTGTAATGATAGTGGTCTGTTGCGGTCCCATCCCAGTGTGGTACGGTCTGATTTGCGAAACCCGTCGATGACGTTACGTTCTTGTCCGTAACGACCTCTCCCCATCGATTCCAAACTTTGAATTCATATCGAACGGCATCATACGGCAGTCTTTGACAATGATTTGCCGCTGTTTGGTCGGTAATGTCAAAGTAATCGTTTAATCCATCCCCGTTTGGCGTGAAGGCATTCGGAACTAAGAAGTCCGATGCATTCCAAGAGTAGAGGCCATGGGGTATATAATGTGCTCGACATGGTGGAGTTATACTTGCTACAGCGTTCCCACACGGAGTCGAATAAGTAACCGTATATGTTGTCGATTGACCCAACGAATCAATTTGGACGGCACGAATAGATTGTGCATGTGACCCCCCGGGACTCCAGGTAACGGTACCGCCGCCACCGCCGGAAGTCACAGCGGTTAATGTTTGAATTTGCGTGCAAACATCTGGGCCGGATTGAACGATGGAAACAGTTGGATTCTCGATAACAAATACCGTTACTTGCGCGGTCTGCGTGCATCCGTTACCTGTAACGGTTAAGGTATAGGTGGTTGTCTGCGAAGGCAGGACAATAATCTGCGCGGTTGTTTGTCCGCCCGGCTCCCAAAGATACGTTTGACCTGATACCGCGGCAGTTCCTAACGTCACGCTGTGCAAGCTGGAGCGGCAAATGCTTTGGTTGGGGCCTGGATCAATGACAGGACATTTGATCTGAATAAAAACAACGTGTTCGCTCCAGTTGGTACAACAGTTTTGAACCGCTAACTTTATTCGATAATGGCTTCCGCAATTGAATTGCTTATTATGGCTTTGGAGCAATTGGGTCAGATCTATCGATGAGCCCGGAGCCTGATTGATTGTCCAGAATTGATCTTCCGAGTGCCAGGCTCCATTTTTATCAATTTCTAGAATGCCAACCATGAATCGATCGGCATTGAGACTCGCACTGCCGTCCATTACGATATCGTCGCCGGCGCAATACGTGGTCTTTTGAAGAGTGAACGATGCGACTGCAGCAGCCGTACTGAAGGCATGGCTCCCCGATGTTAAATGATTGCCGCAAAGATCCGTAATAGTGTTCGTATTCGTCGCGGAAAGAGTATAATTACCACAATTGGATGAAGCCGAAAACTTCAAGTGAAGGAGAACTTGTGATGTATATCCATTGGCAGTGCAGTTGACGCCATCAGCACCGCTGACCGTGATCGCAGTCGGTCCGGTGATCGACCACCCGGTACCATTTCGGCTTATTGTGGAGCATAGCACCGGCTTGTTTAAGGTGACGAGAATAGTATTGCCGGCGCAGGTAAGACTTGATACGGCCGAAATGCTGGGCGGGGTATTATTAATTATGCTCGCCGTTCCACAAAAGGTTAGTGTATACCCGTTGCTTGGTACACTCCAATTGCTGATTAGTAGAACATAGGTACGATTAGCAGTGACGTTAATTCCAGGCATCATTGGTGGCTGTCCGGCACTGTAGGAAAGGTTACCACCGAAGATGGTATCACATTGAAGACCAGTGTTCGGATTGTTTACGCCGGTGCGCGCCGAATAATTACATCGAACCGGAATCAAATTGGGTAGCGCAGCACAGGTTGTACCTGTGATATCGTAAAGAGCAAAATCGTAATCATTATTGCCTTGGTTAAGTGTGAAGCCAAAGGTGCCGGCGCTTTGAGTCGTGAAAATATACCAAACGGAATTCTTTTCACCAGCGAGCAAGCACGTTGCTCCACCAATTTCATTTGTATTACGGCCAGCCCCTTGATACCAGTTGTTTTGAACGTACGACTGCCTACAGACCGGAATTGCGTTTGAACAATCCTGTTCTGGTTGATTGGCCGGTAGTAGCTCTTCCGTTTGCTCTGGTGCTTCAATCGCGCTTGCATATCCAGCGTCACACCCGCTCGGCAACGAAAGAGACAAAACCGAATCTGCACCGGTATCGACTGTATCGGGAAGTAAATGGACATCGAGCCCGAGGCTGGAGATACCAATTGCAGTTATTTGCCCACTAACCGTTGTTGTAGAGTTAAATGGAATAATGCTTGGCCCAAAGTAATTTACCGTTGCCTGAGAGCTTGAAACTGATAAGGATTTTTGATCTCCAGTATAATTGTCGATCCCGAGCACGAAATTATAGACGGAATCTCCGTTCTTATCAAAACCAGCGCATTCTAGGTCCTGAAGTGCAACCTTCATCTTCCCTGTACTGTGTGAGCACAAGGGTAATTGTATCATAATACAACAAATACAAGAATCCGTTACAGTGGATTTATAAACTAGTTTGATCCATCGGTTGCCCGATGTGCTTGAAAAGGTTGTTGTTATTGTGGTACTATTGGTGACATTATAGAATGTGGATGGAGAAAAAAAGCCGTCAGGTGAACTGATCCCCATAGAATCGATAGTCCCGTCAGCAATTCCAAAAGATATAGTATAGATTTCATGGCCGTCGGCATCCAGACTGTCACAGACGACATTAACATTTCTAATAGTCGGGCAGGTAATATCTGGCACGGGATACAATATATCCCGAAGGTCAATAGTGCTGTTAAGAAGAGCCGAATGACAGAAAGGATCCGTTGATTGTAAATATTCAGTCGAGTGCGCTGACAGTTTTGGCGAAAAGACTGATAATGATGATAGTATTAAGAAAAGAATACTAAACAAAGCAGTACTACGTCGAGCGGTAGCGGGTCTAACAATTAAGTTGAAGTCCCTTCGTCCTATTCGGAGCCTAAATAAATTTTTAGGACAAAGTGAATAATCAAGGGACAAGCATCTTGCCTTCGAGCTGTTCATAGGTGCAATATATTAAGTGCTTCACCTGTAAAACGAATATGCCAGCACTCGCCTGACAGGGAAAAATTTTTTTGAGATTTTTTTTTACAAGTAAGGCTTGTTTTTTATCCCATTCTACAGCGTGCCTGAGCAGCTTGAAGCTTCTAATTGGCTTGCGAAACTACGACGATTATTATAAAAGGATATAAGTGTTAACTTTGAGGGCGGGGTTGGAAGCCAAAAAGCTGTCCTTGTTGCCAAAGTGTTGCAAAACAACATGACCAAAGAGCTCAAGCTATTGCTATTTAACAAATTGGGGTTAATAGCGAGCACTCGGTCCCGGAGTACCACAAGCTCCTATCAATCTCAGCTCACTGATGATCATCAAAACCTCAGCAGCGGCTTTGTGTTGTTGCCTGGCTTATTTTCGTTAATAAATACATTAGTGTCGGCATGTGCCTTCCACTCGCAATACTTGGTATCTGCAGCGGGGCTATTGAAATGTTTTTCGGCCACGTGGAGAACTACGCTTTTGGCGTCCTCGCCTGCACAATATTCCTGATAACGTTGTACCGTTTTCTCGAACAGAAAACAAGTGTGTTAGTACTGATTGTAATTTATTTTTTCACTTTTAAGGCCCATATTATCGCGATTCTCTTCGTGCCAGCAGTGTGTGTTGCCCTCGCCATGGAGTATCTGCGAAAACGATCGCTTGCCATGAGCAGATCGGTTCTGACTATGATTGTTGGTGGATCGTTATTATGTGGGATTGCTCTCTACTTTTTCGTTTTCCATTCGTGGAATGAGCCGTATGCCTTGAGGACAGGTCGTCAATTTTCGACCGCATTCCCCACGCGCTTCGCGACGCTCGTGTCCGGTCTCGAACCAAGAAACCCGGGCAATGATGATGAACTTGCAAGCATGATGTCTCGCCTCGCAAGCTATTACGCCTACATAAACCAGGGTGACTCTGCGATCATCTGGGCTAAGAGGGCAACAGAGGCAAATTCACACGTTGGGAAATATGTGATGGACCTTGCGGCATTTTACGTGCAGTACGATAGGTTGAAAGAGGCGTCTAGAATCCTAGAAGGTTTGCCGGAAGCGCCGACTGAGCGGACGAACTCCGATCTTGCTGAGATATGTCCCAATTGGGTGCTATAGTCTGCTTGGAGATGATGCCTCGACGGTCAAGTGGGCTTTAGAGGCAAGATGTAGAGATTCTCTAAACCTTAAGTACACCTATGATCTCGCTGACTATTTCATGCAGTCCAATCGCCCGGAATCGGCTTCGCGGTTATTACAGGAAGTACCTGTTGATTCACTCTCAATAAACACTCTGGCGTCAATAGCGCTCGCGGAAGCTGAAACGCACGGCCCTCCCGTATTTATACTGTGCTAAATCTTTGGCACAGCAAATCGAAATAATTGATACCCTCATCCACGAAATGAGCGGGACAAGCACACACTAAACCACACCGGATGGGGCGAATTACAAACTTTGTGAGTGATAGGGAAAAATGGTTTAACCGATTTGTGTTGCAAGTGTAGCGACTGGGGCGAATCGCCGTAGTTTTTGACCTGCGAATCACCGAGCCTCTACGGAGAGATTATGGCTCAAATTAAATCTAGGGGAGACACACTCAACGTATGAGTAACTCCCACAAGTCAGGGAAGGCAAATTCACACGTTTCGGAATTGGCTAGACGCGTCAACCGGCCATTCGAAATCGGAAACAGAAGTTAATTCTCGTTTTTGAACAAATTTGTTGCTCTATGGTGTAATCGTGCACTTTCACATCCTATTTCGGAGAATTTGTTGCTACAGTGTTGCCAAGCCTTTCAAAATGGATAATTTGGAAAGGCAATAATGTATTGAAATACAAGAGCTTATAGGACTTTTCTGCGGAAGGCCCGAGATTCGAACTCGGAAGTCCTTGCGGACGGCAGTTTTCAAGACTGCTGCAGTACCATTGTGCCAGCCTTCCAAAATACTTGCGTCAATTCTTTCCCGGACGTGGCAAAAATCGCGCTTTCTTCAGGCGCGCACACAACGGCGTCATTACAGTGGATGTTCCGATGACCCATTTTTTGGTGGTTGAAAAAAATCTACCGTAAAGATTCTTGAACTTGCCGTAAATATCTTACTCCGTTTTTACGAATGCCAAAAGCTTGAGTGCTCAAAAAATGGCGGTTTCAGCACATCTGGTAAAATTGGCTATTAGTGGCATAATACTTTAGATAGACGTAATCAGAACAACGACAAAAGAAAAAGGGAGGCCCAAAACGATTTGCATTCCGATGACAAGTCCTCCCTAAAAGACGACAAGAAAAAGGCGACAAAGGGGCGGTGAATACCGCTCCTTTCTTTTTTTACCCCCCGAAAACTCGCGATCCTGAACGGCTTTGGTCCCTCATGCTTCACGGCACAGCTTTTTCCCTATAGTATACCGAGAGACAAAAAATTTGACAATCATAGCGAGAAATCCAAGGAATCAGCCTCAATATCCGGCATTTCTCGCAACGATAGCTTCTTGACACCGGAAGGATTCTTCCACGACCGTAAAATTTCTTTACGGTCGCGTTCATTCTTCCGGCGTCGGCAGCGGAAGGAAAATGCCTCATGCGAACGCGCAGCATAAAAGAGATGGTACTCGAACAAGGCGCCTTAGCCCATCTCTTTGAACGGTTAGGAATTGATTATAGCATCGAAGCAGACCAAACGCTCGAAGAGGCCTGTGCTAAAAAAGGCCTCGATTTCGATAGCGTCCTCCTCGATATACGCACGCTCGAAAGTACCCGGTCGTACAGCTTTTTACACTGCGACCTCTGGGACGTCGAGTTCTTAATAGAATACATCGTCGAGAATCATCATCGGTATCTCAAAGAGACGATCCCGATCCTCGCGGCTCAACTTCGGAAGCTCATCGCTGCTCAGGGGGACGAGTATCCGTACCTGCGGCCGGTTTCGATGCTCTTCGAAGGTTCGGCGCACGAGTTCGAACAGCATATGCGTAAAGAGGAGATGATCCTCTTTCCGTATCTCAAGTCATTAGCCTCGGCCAAAGAATTCAGCCGCCGGCGTCCGATGGCACCATTCCATTCGGTCGAGAGCCCACTGAAGAAAATGGAAGAAGAGCATCGCGAGACCGCACAAGTGCTCAACCGCATTCGAGGCTTGCTTTCCGATTTCAAAGTACCACACGGTGCGACCCCCATGCACCATGCCGTCATAAAAGGGCTGCAGGCGTTGATCAAGGACCTGCACCAGCATATCCACTTAGAGAACAACATGCTCTTTCCGAGAGCGCGTGCGCTCGAGAAGTACTTTGCGAACGGCCCGACAGAACCGTACCCGGAAGAGACCCATAGTTTACACCAATGAGCCGCATACCTTTACCCCGAATAGAAGGCTCTTCGCCCGCAAGCTCTTTGCCTGGAAGTTCTCAACTTCTAAGCAGCGCATGGGCTATATTGTTTTTTGTAGCAGATCGCCACTTATAACGTCACGGAAATGCCAGCAATAGCGAACGTAAAGCCACTATCACGGTCCGAACGAAATCGGAAACCACCGCCACGCCGCGAAATTCCAAATCAAGGTGAGCTCGTTCGCTTATTCCAGAAATATGATATTCAGGCGCCGCGCTACACGAGCTATCCGCCCGCTACAGAATTTTCGCGCGCGTTCGATTCTTCCTCGTATGCCGATCATATCGTTCGGGTGACTCGGGAATCTCCGGACCAGGAGATCTCGATCTACGTGCACTTGCCGTTCTGCGACACACTCTGTTACTTCTGCGGCTGCACGATGGTGATCTCGAATAATAGAGAGAAGATCGCAGAATACATAGAATACTTAAAGCGTGAGATCACTCTGACCGCCGAGCTGCTGGAGAACGACCCGGTAGTAGTGCAAATGCACTGGGGCGGCGGAAGCCCGACGCATCTATTGCCTCACGAGATCGAAGACCTGGGCACACACATCCGCAATACGTTTCACTTCTCACCGGAGGCAGAAGTTTCCATCGAGATCGATCCGCGCGGATTGACGGAGGACCATATCCGTGCAATGCGGACCGTCGGATTCAATCGAGCGTCGGTCGGCGTACAGGATTTCAACGACGATGTACAGGTTGCCGTCAATCGCGTGCAGCCGCGCTCGATGACCGAGCAAGTCATCGGCTGGTGCCGAGAGGCAGGAATGTCGAGCATCAATCTCGATCTCATTTACGGGCTTCCGTACCAGACGACCGAGACATTCAAGAATACGCTCGATATTATTCGAGAGATCTCGCCGGACCGCATCGCGGTCTATAACTTCGCGCATGTGCCGTGGATCAAGCCGCACCAGAATCTCATTCAGATCGAGACTTTGCCCGTAGCTTCAACCAAACTCGCATTGCTCGAACTCACCGTGCAGGAGCTCTCCCACGGCGGATATGAATATCTCGGTATGGATCATTTCGCCAAGCCGGAGGATACACTCGTCGAAGCGCAACGCACGCAGACACTTCACCGAAATTTCCAGGGCTATTCGACGCTGGGGGGTAAAGATCTCTTCGGGTTCGGCATCTCCGCTATTGGCCGCATCGAGCAGGCCTTCGCGCAGAACGTAAAAGAACTACCAGATTACTACCGCATGATCGAAGCCGAGCGCTTACCGATCGAGCGAGGATATACCCTGAACGCGGACGATCAGCTTCGAGAGCATGTGATCATGCAGTTGATGTGCAACCTCCGCGTCGAAAAAAGCGAGATCGAACGCTTGTACGAAATTGATTTTGACGAGTACTTTGCATCATCCCTCCAGGGATTGCGAAGTCTCGAATCCGATGGTCTGTGTAAACTGGAGCCCGATGCGATCACCGTAACCGACCTGGGTCGATTTTTCCTCAGAAATATTGCAGTTCAGTTCGATGCTTACATTGCAAAAGCAGCAGGTCAGAAAGTCTTTTCGAGGGCCGTATGAGTAATGGAGTGAATTTACAAGAGACTTTGTCTGGCATAGACGCCAACGGTATCTCCGCCACGTCAGCGAGTGATATCGAGGCTGGTCGCCTTGCTATTCTAAAAGCTATGCCTCAGACGGAAAGCGCCTTACTTCGCTGGGCATTTGAGCATTCATCGGATGGAATGCTGATCACGGATGCCAAAGGAGTGATCCGCATGGTCAATGATGCGTTCGTTCGAATGTTCGGATTTTCCCGCGAAGAGATCGTCGGTCAACGGACCGGATTTTTACGTTCTCAATATTCTACTCAGGATTTTTACGAGTCGATGTGGCGCTCGCTTCGAGACCGCGGCGAGTGGAAAGGCGAGATCATCAATCGCACCAAGCACGGTTCGGAAAAAACGTGTTTTCTTACCATTACTTCTATTGTTTCCGAAGCTGGTGAACGCTTAGGGTTCTTAGGAGTCGAGATCGACCTAACGGAGCGCAAGCGCCTCGAATCGCAGATCATTCAGGGCGAGAAACTCTCCGCGATCGGCGAAAGCGTTGCGACGCTCGTGCACGAGATACGCAATCCGCTAAACGGCATTGCGATGAATATCTACATGCTCGAATCCAGCGCGGAAAGTGAAGCGCACTGGACCGAAGAAGAGCGCGAGTCCATCCGGCTTATCAGCCGCGAAGCGCGACGCCTCGAGGGGCTTGTCAAGAATGTACTTACCTACGCGCGCAACGTCGACCTGCGGTACGAGCGCGTTCTCCTTTCCAAGTTTTTAGAAGAATTAGAAGAGCTGTTACTCTTCCAGGCAGAACAGCGCGATGTAACGCTGAAGGTCGAGATCGACCACGATAAGCTTACCGGGCGTTTCGACCCCGATCAAATGAAGCAAGTGATGCTGAATTTGGTACAGAACGCGATCGAAGCGGCCGAGCAAAGCGATCAACGGTTGGTCAACGTTTCGGCAAGCGCCCGCGAAGATTCCTCCTGGCGAACGATCAGCTCTTCCGGCAAAGTACTATTGCTCGAAGTAGCGAACAGTGGTCCTCCGATCACCGAAGAGGTTCGCTCGCGGTTGTTCAAACCATTTTTCACGACCAAGTCCAAAGGGCTGGGTCTCGGGCTCGCGACGAGTGCCAAGATCGTCCGTCAGCATCATGGCATCGTCGACGTACAACCGGCATTAGCACCTCCATACTCGACCGTGTTTACCGTAGCACTCCCGGCATAATGTTTTACCTCGAATATCCCCTAAAGGTGAAGGCATGAACGAACATGCGAATTTGGGCGGCCATGGCATGGGTCATGCAGTACCCCACATAGACAAACGTATTCTCGTAATCGACGACGATGTGACCGCGCGCCGCACCCTCGAGCGGTTCCTCACACGCGAAGGCTTTACTGTTTCCACCGCTGCCAACGGCAACGAAGGCTTGCTCGCCGTGCAGGTCGACCAACCCGACCTCATCCTATCCGATATTTATATGCCGGGCATGAGCGGACTCGAACTGCAGGCGAAAGTACATGAATTCGCCCCGCAGATCACCATCATTCTTATGACCGGTCAGGACGATATGCCGACGACGGTCAAAGCAATGCAGCAGGGCGCGTATGATTATCTGACCAAGCCGATCGACCTCGAGCGACTCAAGAAGATCTTAGCTCGACTTATCGAAACGCAGCAACTCAGCGAGCAGCTCGATCTTCACCGCAAGACCGAAGCAGAAGAATACAAGCTCGAGAATGTACTGGTGGGTCGCAGCCCGCAGATGCTCGAGATCTACAAGACGATCGGCAGTGTAACACGCTCGCGTGTTACGGTGCTTATCGAAGGTGAATCGGGTACCGGTAAAGAGCTGATCGCCCGCGCGATCCATTTCAATTCGCCGTGGCGCGATGAGCCGTTCATTGCTGTCAACTGCACGGCCCTTGCCGAGACGCTCCTCGAAAGCGAGCTCTTCGGTCATGTGAAAGGATCGTTCACCGGCGCTACATCCGACAAGCGCGGTAAATTCGAGCTTGCTCGTAATGGTACGATCTTCTTGGATGAGATCGGCGAAATTTCTCCGACGCTGCAAGTGAAGTTACTGCGCGTTCTGCAGGAGCGCGAGTTCGAGCGTGTAGGTGGTGAAAAGACACTGCCGATGAACGCGCGTATCATCGCCGCGACGAACCGAGACCTGAAGAAGGAAGTCGAAGAAGGACGCTTCCGTGAGGACCTTTACTACCGACTCAACGTCGTATCGATCAAGGCGCCGCCACTGCGCGAGCGCAAGGAAGATATTCCGATCCTTGTAAAGAATTTGCTCCGCAAGATCAACGAAGAGCTGCACACGAAAGTGTACAAGGTTTCGGAGACAGCGATGGAGCGTATTCAGAAGCACAACTGGTCGGGTAACGTGCGCGAATTAGAGAATGTACTTACGCGCTCCGTGGTACTTTCGAAATCGGATGTGATCGATGAATCCGTTTTACCAACGACGAACGATACACCGCAGCAGAATAGCCATTACGAATGGAACCGCTCGCTCGCCGAAGTAGAGCGCGAGCATATTCGTATCGTGCTCGATGCCGTACATGGCAATCGCACGGAAGCGGCGCGTATCCTCGGCATCTCGAAACCGACGCTCTACGCGAAACTGCCGAACGCTACCAAGCACGAAGACAAAGGCAACAACGGCGGCGAACACCACACCGATATGCCGCCAGCCTGGGTCTCAGCGGAGAAAGCAAATCATCATTAGCGGCGTAGGTCGAGCGTCCCGCTCGACAATTCGCTGAGTGGTGAATGAGAACGTGCCGTAGGCACGCAATATTTGTAGCCCCCGGTATTGAGCGCACCAATGGTGCGCGAATAATCGGGGGTT
>Ga0070738_10002942_pt1 | contig 24165 bp, 17 predicted proteins | sample Coa_R2_2_FD_66446 | JGI IMG/M metagenome (GOLD analysis project Ga0070738, IMG submission 66446) | Surface soil microbial communities from Centralia Pennsylvania, which are recovering from an underground coalmine fire - Coalmine... | ecosystem: Environmental > Terrestrial > Soil > Unclassified ... | reverse complement strand
CCTGCCCTGCCGGAAAAGTGACGACCTATGGCTGGATCGGCAAAGCTCTCGGCTATCCACGTGGGGCACGCATGATCGGCTGGATTATGAATGAATCGCCTGAAGGCGTGCCTGCCCAGCGCGTCATCAACAGCAAGGGGGAGTTGAGCGGCAGCCGGGCCTTCGGCCAGCGCGGGCGCATGCGCAAACTGCTGGAAGCCGAGGGCATCACCTTCTCCGAGGACGAGCGCGTCGACCTCAAACGCTACGGCTGGGACCCCTCGCGCGACCTGAGCAGCGAAGAACTGCAAAGCATCCTCGCCAGTGCCAGCGCCGCTGCCCCCGTCGCTCCCACTCCCCGCCTGCTCAACCTCATACTCAACGACCCTGCTTCGCCTTTTAGAGAGGAAAGGCAGTGATAGCCAGGCCGCCACAGGTAGCGCAGTCGCTTACACAAAAATCGACGCCACATCTTCAAGCAATGCGAGCGGCCCCTGAAATTCGAGCTGGTACTTCGCGGAGAGGGCGAGCATCCTGGCTTTCGAGAGCGGATCAAAGCCTTCCGGGGGCGGGAGCGTGAGTTCCTTCGCGGGTACGCCCTGCTCCTCGTAGAAACGCTCGAAACCGGCAGGCGAAAAAATCATATAGAGGTGGGCAGGCCCGGTACCGGCGATCTGGAAACTGTGGGCGATGCCGCGCGGCAGGAAAACGAACGAGCCGGGAGTAGCCTCCCAATGCTGATCTCCGCAGGTACCGGTTATGTTCCCCTCCAGGAGGATAATCGTCTCATCCTCCAGCCGATGGATATGCGCCGGTTGGCCGTAGCCCGGTCGCAACAATCGTTCCGTGAAGGCATAGCCGTTGCCGGTGGTTTCAAGCCCGGCTTTAATCGTCATCAGCCCTCCCATCACCCAGATGGACTTCCCTTCCCCCTCACGCAGGAAGGTGTATGGCGCTTGCGTCATCGACATCGTTTTTCTCCCAACTGACTATATTTGAACATCGCCGTCCCGCAAGCCGTGTCATGCTGAGCGGCAGCGAAGCATCTGGGACAACTGGCATGGCTCTCGATGAGCTTCAGATGCTTCGCTGCCGCTCAGCATGACACGGCTTGCCGACCATGTTATCATCTGGTCGCGGCCTGCTGGCTGATGCTGGCCTTGACTGCAACTTGCTCCTGCTGTGCCACCCCGCCAGAGACGGCAGGCGTCCAGGGGGCAAAGGCGTTCTGTACGCCGCGCAGGGCCGGGAGCAGGGCTGGATAGTGCCGCAGCAGAACGGTTGCCATCGTGTTCTCCTTGATCCAGTCCATGCCCGCCTCTGTATAGACCTGCGGCGTGTAATCTTTCGTGAAGAACCGGTCGCTGTTGAGCCTGCGCGAAGCCATCAGCACGAAGATGCGGAAGGCGGTATCGCTGAAGGCGAAGCCCTGCGGGCGTTTCTCCGCGAACATGCCGACGATCAGGTCGAGCCGCTCGATATCATTGTCGTAGACGCGCCGCATCTCTTCGGCCCATGCCGCGTTGTCGGTCAGTTCCTCGAAGCTGCTGGCAGGCGGCAGGTGCAGCAGGCGGCGGAATTCGTTGTAGCGCGGCACCCCAAGCTCGCGCGAGCGCAGAATGTCGGTGGCCGCCAGATCCATCAGCTTGCCGTCCGGGCGCTGGAAGGTTTGCAGGTAGCGCGGGTAGTTGTGCAGCACGATAGCCCCCGGATGTGAGGTGCCAAAGGAGTAGAAGAGATCGCTCATCCCTATCTCGTGAGCAACATCGTCCGCGTATGGCCCCGCGATTTCACGGAAATTCAACGCCTCACGCAGGTGGTCGTCTATGGCCGAACGGAAGGTGAACTCATCCGGGATCAGCGGGTGCATGCGATAGACAATCGTGAATTCTTCCGTCAGGGCATACGGCACGCCATAGTGATCGGTCTCCGAACCTGGAATACCGCTGATGACCTCGCTGCTGCTCAGCCGACCGAACAGGTTCTGCAGCCGCTCCATTTCCAGCCCCCACCAGTTGGCGTGCATGGCAATCTGCGTCGTGGGGTGGCTGATCAGCGCGGGCGTCCACTCGACGGTATGAATCTTGGCCATCAGGGCGGCATTGATGAGGCGGGCGCGATCAAAAATGTCGTCGTCGGACCAGGAAGGATACTCGGCGCGCAGGCGATCACAGATGGCGTTGTGTTCCAGCGTGAACAGCGTCTGCATCATCTCCAGACCGAGCCACCAGCCCGGCACCAGCGCGGGATTGAGGTTCGGGTCTGTCGGCAGTTGCAACAGCCCATCGCTGCCGATGTTGAGTTTGCCGTCATGCCCGCTGCGCACGCGCGTCTGCATCTCTTTGCTGCTGCCATAAATCTGCGAGGCATCCCACCAGTGCGTCTCCGTATTGATATACGTCGGCGACAGGTTGCTGGAAGTCGATGGGCGCGTCGGGTCAGAGGGGACGCGCATGATGGTCATGGGATGCTCAGGCCAGGGGTCGTCCGCGCGCAGCGGAATCTTCCACGGATTGTCCTTCGGGCTGGTGCCGTGACTGAACCAGTCGCGTACCATGAACTGGATCCATGCCGCCGCCAGCATGTTCAGCGTGGTGGCGGGCTGGAAGGTCTCGCGGGTCAGCAATTCGGTACTAACAACGCGCGGATTGGGAGTCAGAATCGCCGGTTGCGCTTCGCGAAAGGTGTGTTCGATGGGGACATTGCGCCCGAAGCGCGAACCGGCCATGCCCATGCGCGGATTATCCAGGTCGTTATAGGTGCCATCCGCCGTGCGCGTCGTCAGGTACCGTGCTTGCAGCGGCTCGACGGCAGGCAGGTTGATGGCGGGTTCACGCGTTGTATCATACAGGTTGCGCTGGCGCAGGATATTGCGTATGCCAATCAGCGCCAGCAGCCCGAGCGGGGTCGGCAGGCGATCCCAGTGAATGGTGTAATCGACGGCCTGACAGAGCCGGTCATAGAGCTGCCAGAACGGCGTCTGGCGGTAGCCTGCCGTCTTTGCCGGTTGCTGCTGTGTTTGCCTTCGCAGAACGAGCGCCACCATGCCTGTCAGGAGTATCAGCAGCGCGAGGAGGATGCCGCGCCCGCGTTTTGTCGCTTTCATGATCGTTTTTTCCTTTCCTGCTTGCTTGCTCAGTCATCTCAGGCCGCCGGTTTCAGGGCGGGCGGTGAGAACACCTGCTGGCTGCGCGTGGGTGCCGGTTGATCGCTACGATAGATTGCCTTGTACTGCTCGAAGTCCCAGCGCGCGAGAAAATCCCTGGCGGCCTTCGCCCCGGAGGCATAGAGGGCCTCTTTCTGCTCTGCCTGCAACTGAAAGTCGGTTGTCGCAACGTTGAGGGTGTCAACCAGCGTGGTGCGCACATATTTGTCATTTTTGAGGTAATAGGCGTCGTGCGCTTCCTGAGCGGTGAAGAAAAGCGCCGCCAGTTCCGAGATGGGGCCGTGAATGGGATGGCGCACTCTGGCCGCCGGGTTATCGCCGGGAGAAGCGGCAAGCTTGATGCCGAAGGTAGGCCACTCTGGCACGCCAGCCGAATCGAACAACTCCACCGGGAAGTTGCTGAGGACGCCGCCATCGACGATATAGCTGTCCTTGAATTTGACGGGCTTGAAAAAGAAGGGGATGCTCATGCTCATGCGGATCGCTAGCGCCACCTCAAGGTCTTCGGGGGCCATGCCATAGTCGCGCGCATCCTGCGGCAGCACCAACATGCAGCCGCGCGTGATATCGGTGGCGACGACCCGCGCCTTGAAGCGATAGCGGTCATCATCGGCTGTCTCCGGGCAGATGAGGTCGCGAAAGGTGTGAACGCCCTTCTTCGCGAGCAGGTCGCGCATTAAATTCAGGAACACATCGCCGTTGTAGAGACCCTCGGCGAACAGTTCTTCGACGAATTTGCCGACGAAGGGGATATGACCAACGAACGAAGTGTCAGTGAAGGTGCTGAAATCGAGATTCATAATGATGGGTTTTAACTCGGCTGCACTGTAGCCGGCGGCAAGCAGGGTAGAAACGATGGCGCCAGCCGAGGTACCCGCGACATTCACACATTCATAGCCCACTTCTTCAAACACAGACAACGCACCTACGAGGCCAATACCTTTTACCCCGCCACCCTCCATCACATAATCGACGTTTTGTTTCTGCTGGCTCATAGCTCTCTCTCCTTAGCAACAGAGGCGGATTAGCACCAGAGGCGGATTAGTACCAGGGCGGAGACAAGCTCCGCCCCTGCTAACTACGACGTAACCACCACCACATTGCTAAAGACGCTCCCGATTCCATTTTTTTGTGATTGGTTTCCATACGAGCAGGAACCAGAGAGAGCCACCGAGAAAATGACAGCAGGCCACCCGCAAGGGATGGCCTACGGCGAGCTTCCCTGAAGATTGTCCCTACAACCCGAAAAGGCTCAGCAGGGCGGTCAGGCAGCCTTTGCGCTCCTGGACTGCCCTGTCAGGGGCGGGGACAAGCTGGCGCCAGGCGTTTGAGGAGCCGTTGCTATTCGTAGCGGTGGGGATCAGGATGGTGCGCAGGTTGCGTTTCGGACGCAGGGTGATGACGGGCTGCAGACCGGGAGTATAGCCGGGAACGGGCTGCGGCGTGTAGCGTTGCAGGATGGTGGCGAGAACAATTTTCGCCTCCAACTGCGCCAGGGGCATGCCGATGCAGGTGCGCGGCCCGCCGCCAAAGGGGAAGTAGGCGCCGGGCGGGATTGACTGCTCGCTGGCCGGGTCCCAGCGTTCCGGGCGGAAGACCTCCGCGTCTCCCCAGATTTCCGGCAGGCGGTGCAGCACCCACTGGCTGACAATCAACATCGTTCCCTGTGGCAGCGTGACGCCGCCGATCTCGACATCCTCGGCGGTGAAGCGCACCTGCATCCAGGCAGGAGGGTAGAGGCGCATCGACTCGCTCAAGACCCAGTCCAGGTAGGGCAGTTTCGCCACGTCCTCTACCGTTGGCGTGCGGCCTGCCAGGACGGTGCGCAGTTCCTCCAGCAGCTTTTCGCGCACGGCAGGATACTGCGCCAGCAGATAGAATGTCCAGACCAGAGCGATGGCCGTTGTCTCGTGACCGGCGGCGAGGAAGGTGATGATATGGTCGTGAATCTGCTTTTCCGTCAGCTTCGTCTCCGGCTCCTCGCCGCTCGTCGCCTCCATCAGCATCGCCAGCACATCATCGTAATCGTGGGGATTGTCGCGGCGCTGCGCTATCAGCGTGTAGACCAGCGTGTTCAACTGGCGCATCGCCGCCCTGCGCCTGCCGTAGCCGGTGATGGGGTTATCGATGCGAATATTGAGCAGGTCTTCCACCACGCTGGTCTGGCTGCCAATAAAGCCGTTGAAGGCATCGCCCAGCGGGCGCAACTGGTTCGACAGGTCGATGCTGAACAGGCACTTGCTGACGATGCGCAGCGTCAATTCCTGCATGGCCTGCGACATATCCACCGTCTCCCCGGCCTGCCAGCTATCCAGCAACTCCTGCGTATACTCCTGCATGATCGTGGCATAGCCCTCGACGCGCTTTCTGTGGAAGGCAGGCTGCACGGCCCGCCGCTGCTGCCGGTGCTTCTCCCCGTTAATCGTTAGCAGGCCCTCGTTGGCCGCGCTGCTGTCATCGTTCGGGCCGCCGGCGAACGAGCTATTCACAAAGCTGCGCGGGTGTTCCACCAGCACGTAGCGCACATATTCGGGTCGGAAGAGCAGCACCACCGGCGTCTTGCTAAAATGGATCGTTGCCATATCCCCATACGTGCGCTGTACCTGCTGAAAGTAGCGCAGCGGGTCCTGGCGCAGTTCAAGCAGGTTGCCCAGATAGGGCAGCTTCCCCGGCCCCGGCGGCAGTGCCGCTTGTGTCTGCGCCTTCGCCTGTGTTCGCGCCTCTTTTTGCTCTCGCGTCTGCCGGTCGTCTATCGTCGTTGCCATCTATCTTCTCGTCTCTTTTCTTTCCAGAAAAAAACACGCCATACTCATACATTTCTATATCATAGTGTATCATAACGCAGGCATGGCGAAGAAGGCAATGAGGGTCTCTGTTCCTGCTCAGTTAGACATCCGGCGGCCTCATTTTTTCGGCTAACTGGCCCCACTGGCCCTGTTCCACGAGAAAGATGTCCTCGATCCTGTTGACGTATTCGTGCGATTGGGCGGCAAAGTCCTGCTCGCTCAACCCCTCCTGTAAATCAGGTGATATCGTGTGGGCCTCGGCCAGCCTGTAGGCTGTATCCTGATAGAGTTTTGCCTGCTGATCGAAGCCGTACAGGGTATGGTAAGCGGCAAGGGTGGTATAGAGAACGGGGAAGATAGCCGCTATGATGAGACAGAGTAATCTGAAAGAGCCAATGAAGCTTGCTGAGGCAAAAAAACTGCTGAGAGCCGCGATAATCATGAAGGTCACGCCCAGTCCCTTTGCCTGTGCCTGTGCTGTCCTGAACTCGGAGATACGACCCTTATACCATTCGAGCTGATCTTTGTAACGGTGCTGTTGATAGAATGCAAGAAATGTTCTCTCACGCGATGCCACTGCCTTCCGCCTTTCTTCTGATATCGATGATGCGTTGCGCTAACTTTTGCCTGCGGTCCTGGGCGTTTTCATAGGGAGCGGTATGTCTGAGAAACAGGAAATACTCGCTGCGCAGCCGCTCGGCTCCCAGGCGGGCGTCAAAATACCGCTTCTGCTGTGCGGCTGGCTGCCAGAAGGAGGTCATCACCGCCAGTACCGCAGCAAAGCTTCCGCCAATATAATCAATCCAGGTAGCCTGGGAAAATGCAATTTGCAAGATGGTCACAATCGTTACCAGTGTGCCGCCCAGAACCAGAACGAGGTACATCGCGCGATAGCGATTCTGGCAGAGTATCGCCTGGTTATCCAGTTCGCGAAAAGCGGGGAGTAGCTCGTCTTGCAGCGTCTCGAAATCTGAAGCGAAGTCAGGGTATTTGCTTCTCGCCTCTGGCGGGACGATTTCCTGCGGTTTAGAGGGCAGCGGATGAAATCGCGGAAATCGTTTGAACAATGCTGGCGGAAACCATTTGAACAACGCCATTTAGAACCTCCCGATTGTCCATTAGGAACAGGATTGATGGTGTGGTTGTCAACGTAACAGATCGAAGAGTAACTGTTGCAACTGCTCCGGCGTACCGGTGGGGGGAAAGAGGTGGATGTCGCCATCCTTCACGATCTCGGCTAATGCTTCATCGGCGGGGGAAGCCGCTCGCTCACGCCAGAGGCGAGCAATGTCATCGGCCAGCCGCCCGCTGTCCTCAATGACGATGATGGGACGGCGCTGGCGCACGTTGTACAGCGCCTCATTTCTGGCAATCTCTCCGCCGTTGACCAGCACGGCTACCGAAGGGAGACCGTCGGCCAGAAATTGCCCCAGTTTGTACATCATCGCCGTCTCCCCGCCCCATTCGTCGCTCTCAACGAGGACGAAATGCGAGTGATTGGGGTCCAGCGGGCCGCTATCTTTCTGCGCGCCAGCCTTCCCTGGATAGCTCACCCTGCCCTCCGGGGCAATGCCCAGCAGCGTCGGCTTATGTCCCTGCTGTGCAATCCCCTGCCCCATCAGCGCCATGACGCCGCTCTCCGTGCCGCCGTCGATAATCAGGGCATCCAGCGTGGAAGCGGCGCGGGCAATGCCTTCTGTGAAGAGGGCTTGCAGGCGCGCCTCTGCCGGTTGTTGCATAAATCCCGCGCCGCCCGCCAGCAATATTACCGCCGCGAATGGCGGAAGATCAAGCACGCGCGCCAGATCGCCGATATTAGTCTGCACGGGCGCCTGCACAGCCTGCGCGCGCATGCCGTCTGAAAACTGAATTGTACGCTTTTGCATCATTGCTGTCCTGTCAATTTATGCCTGTATGCATACTTCCATTGTCCAGGTTTATCATAGCACTTTTTCTGCTTCTAAGGTAGACAGGTGAACATTCAGGCACAAGGAGTAGGAATTATGAGCTACGTAAAGTCACTCAACTTCTTCTGTTTTTGCATTTACTCTGCTTTACGTGTATACTAGACACGGGGGCGATTGCTCTGCTCCTTTTCTTTTCATGAAGGATGCAACTCATTTGAATGTGAGAAAGATGATGAAGAGAAGAAACGGCCTGCCAGATTGGAGCAGAAGTCATACATGCAAAGAGCGTTTTCTCAGCCCTCTTGCAGGAGGAGAGGGTGAGCATTTGTGAAAGGATGAGCCATGCCATACCTTGAAACAACCAGTATTGTCAAATCTGTCTCTGCGCGAATAGGCGCGAACATGCGGAAGGCGCGTATCGAACGCGGCATGACGCAGGCCCAACTGGCATCGCCCGAGTTTTCCGTTTCGTACATCTCAGCCATCGAACATGGGAAGTTGCGTCCGTCGATCAAGGCGTTGTCTGTCCTCGCGCAGCGGCTGAATGTTCCCGTTACCCTGTTGCTTGAAAGCTCTCCGGCAGCAGGCTCGCAGTCCCCTGTCCTCGGCTACGCCCCGGTGAATACCGATGAGAGCGACCAGATTGATGTTGAACTGTTGCAGGCAGCGGTGCTGCTGCGGCAGGGCGCATATGAAGAGGCCATGCAGTTACTTCTCCCCCTGGCCTCGTCTCGGCTTGCCCCGCCGCACGCCTATCAGTTCTTCCTGCTGCGCGGGCAGATTGCCCTGAGGAGGCGTCGCTTTGAAGAGGCCATAGCCGATCTGCGCGCCGCTATCGGGCAGGCCGAGACGCTCAAGGAGCGCGAGCTGGCCGAACGCGCCCGCAATCTGCTGGGCAAAGCGAATTTCCTCTTATCCAATTACACCCTGGCCGAAGAAACACATCAGGCCTGCGCGACTGCCATCGAAGAGGAACAGATCAGCGATTCCTTCTTTGCGCTGGAAGTCTACTGCAATCTCGTCGATGATTGCTCCGCGCGCGCTGAATTTGAGAAGGCAGATGCATATATGCAGCGCGCTCAGGCCCTGGCCGAGCAACTGGATAACGACGAGAGAAGCTATGCGCAACTCTCGCTGGAAAATAGCCAGCATTCGCGGGCCAGAGGCAAGTTTTCGCTGGCCAGAGATCAGGCCGCGCGCAGCTTTGCCATCTACCAGATGCGCAGCCTGCAACTTCAGCAGAGCCGTCTCCATCAGGAGTTAGGCAGGGCGCTGGAGAAGCAGCAGAAGACGGAGGAGGCGGAGCAGAAATATCTCCAGGCGACAGAGATGGCCCGCCCGCTTCACGATAGCACCTCGTTTGCGCAAAGCTTGATTGCCCTGGCCGAACTGGCGAACAAACGCGGCGATGTGCAGGTGGCCGAGCAGCAGGCGCAGGAAGCCATTGCCATCACCCGCGCCAGCGATGATGCGAGAGCGCAGGGCCAGGCCTTGCTGGTACTGGCGCAACTGCGTCATCAGGCCGGTGATTACGCCGAGGCCGATCGCGCCTTTGAGCGGGGGCTGGCCTTACTGGAAGAGACGCGCGACCACGACCTGATTGCCGGCGCCTACTTCCACTATGCCAGCCAGCTGGAGGCGCGCGGCGAAATCCAGCGCAGCCTCTCCGCCATCAAACAGGCCTACAGGCACCAGCAGCAGAACAGGAGTAGCGCAGTGGTATAACATCTGACGCCGCTATGTCATGTCATGAGAAACGTCCTCTGCCGTGTCATGCTGCGCGCCCCGAAGGGAGGTTTTTCACGGCATGACATGGCGGCGTCTGTTCACGCAGAGAGCCGGGGAGACGTGGGATGCATGGTGATGCCTTCCACGCTCACCCTGCCAAATAAATCTTTCAGGAGAGCGGAAACATCCCGCGCGATGATGCGTTTCAGATGTTCCTCGTTCAGGAAGAACGAGGGAGAAGATACGGTGTCACATTGCGCTCCAATCTGAATGAGGTAGCAATACAGGCCACGCTTGCTATCGGGTACGGCATAAAGTCGTACCTCGTCCATTGCCACATCATCGAAGAGCGCCAGCAGCACCTGGCTTACGCCATTTTCTATGCTCAGTTCGGTACTCTCCACTTCGTCGGGTAAGATTTCCAGGAAACGGGCAGAACTCTGTATGTTCATTTTCAGCATCCACATAGAGAGAATCCTTTCCTTCTTACGTCTTGATTTGCCCCCAATAGTTCGAGTATACTGGCGTCTGGGACTTCCTTCTACGGTTCTGGTAACCCATCGTCTACTCAACTTCTATCTTTCTGGATGTACACAGGCGAGAGATGATCCTGGTAGAGAGCAATATCTGAGAGCAGTGGGAGCCTGACTTATGGAGTCGTTGAGCAACATCATTCAAAAATATTTGCGCGCCAGCGGGCATGTCCAGCATGAACTGGCGCGGGAGGTGGGTTTGCACCCGAAGGTTCTCAGCCGCAAGGTGAACAGAAACGGGGACGCGCGGCTGAATCATCAGGAAATAAAGGGTATCATCAAGGCGCTCGCGGCCTGGCATGCCATCACCAGCCGCGAGCAGGCGTTGCAATTGCTGGCGGCTGCCGGAGTCGAGGCCGCCATCATGAGCGACGCCGACTGGCAGGCGCTGCCCCTGCGCTCGCTGGCGGGGCCGAGCGCGTCCCTGTTCTTCCATGCCCCCGCTGCCGCTCAGCAAAATCTTCCCCCGGCGGCGACCCGACTGATCGGCAGGGAGCAGGCTGTAACGCGCCTGCGACACCTGCTGGAGCGTGCTGATGTGCGGCTTATCACGCTGGTGGGCGCGGGGGGCAGCGGCAAGACGCGGCTGGCATTACATGTAGCCGCTGAGGTGGTCAGTTCCTTTGTGCATGGCGTCTGGTTCGTTGCCCTGGCAACCGTGCGAGACGCCGCCGAAGTGCCGGTTAGCATCTTGCAGGCGTTGAACACCGCCTCCAGGTCTGACCAGCCGTCGCTCCAGCAACTCATCGCCTACCTGCGCAACAAACATCTCCTGCTTGTCCTCGACAATGTGGAGCAGATAACGGGTATAACCGCCCTGCTGGACGAGTTGCTCACCCAGGCGCCCGCCATCAAAGTGCTGGTCACCAGCCGCGCCGTTTTACACATCTACGGCGAATGCGCCTTCGATGTCCCCCCCTTAGATGTTCCCGCCCTGCAGGACAGGCTGAAGGCGGCGGATATTCTCTCCTTTCCGGCCATCCAGCTTTTCGCGGAACGGGCGCAGGCGCTACGGCCCGATTTTACGGTCAGCGATGAAAATGCCGGGGCCATCGCGCAGATTTGCGCCAGGGTCGATGGTCTGCCGCTGGCGCTGGAACTGGCCGCCGCCCGCAGCAAATTGCTCTCCCCGACAGAACTGCTGGAGCGCCTCTCGCAGGCCCGCCTGCCGCTGCTCACCGGCGGCCCTAGAAACCTGCCTGACCGGCAGCAAACCTTGCGCAACACCATCACCTGGAGCTACAGGTTGCTTGCGCCGGAGGAGCAGGTATGGTTTCGCCGCCTCGGCATCTTTACCGGCCCCTGGTCGCTTGAAGCCGCCGAAGCGATGATGCGGGCAATGGCCGGGCAGCCAGCCAGCCCATTACCGCCTGAGTCCTTTGATGGGCTTGACATGCTCGAACGCCTCGTCGATAATAGCCTGCTGGTTCGCCTGCCGGCTGTTCGCGATCGTACCTATTTTATGCTGCTGGAAACGCTGCGGGAATATGCCCTGGAAGAGCTGACCGCTCATGGCGAGATCGAAGCCCTGCGCGACTGGCATGCCTGCTACTACCTGCGACTGGCGGAGGCATCGGTGCAGGGCCTGCGCGGCCCGCGACAACTGGCCTGGCTGGCGCACCTCACGCAACTGCGCGAGAATTTCCGCGCCGCCTTCCAGTGGCTGCTCCAGAGCGCCAGAGAGGGCAGGCGGATCGAAGTTCCTGCCGCCCTCGTCCAGCAATTGCCTGCTACCGGTCAGGAAGCGGGCGGCAGGAGAACGCTGTCCGCCGTTGAACTCTGCCTGCGCCTGGCGACGGCGTTCCGGCCATACTGGGAATGGAAGGGCTATCTGAATGAAGGGCGAAGCTGGTTGATAGATGCCCTCGACCTCCCTTTTGAGCAGGAGGCGGAGCGTTCGCTGCTGGTAGCGCGCGCCTGGGCGCTGAGCGAGGCTGCCCGCCTGGTGGATTTACAGAATGATCTGCCGCGAGCCACCGAACTCGCGGAAGCCAGTATCACGCTCTGCCGCCAGCTTGGCGAGACCAGAGGGCTGGCCAGCGCACTGCTCCATCGCGGCTGGGTCGCCCACGCGCAGGGCGATTTTGAAACGGCCAGGCGTGTCTACCGTGAGGGCCTGCAACAGCTCCCCGTCGAGCTTGACCCCTGGTTACACGCCGAGTTGCTCTTCCACCTCGGCGACATTGAAGGACAATCCTTCAATTTTGAGCAGATGCATCTCTGCTTCGCGCGCAGCAAAGAACTCTTCGAGCAGGTGGGCGATAGCAGCGCCCTGGCCGATCTCCTGAAAGATCAGGGAGGCCTGCTGATCCTGGAAAGCAAATACGATGAGTCAATCGCCAGCCTGTTGCAAAGCCTGCGCCTGTGCCACGAGATGGATCACCGGCAGTTCATCGCCACCGGCCTCGGCTGGCTCAGTTTCGCCGTTGGCCTGAGAGCGCAACCGGATGCCGCGACAGCCAGCATTCATTCGGCCCGTATAGGCGGAGCCGCCGAAGCCTTAATGAATGCCATCGGCCTCACCCCCTGGACAAAGACCTACCCGCTGACCCTCGTCGCCCGTCAACTCCTGCGCGAGATCGTTGGCGACGAACGCTGGGATGAAGCCTGGCAGCAGGGCCGCAACCTCACCTTTGAGCAAACCCTTGCACTGGCCTACCGGCTTGGCGAAATGTGAGTGCAGCGCCTGTGCGTTTTTTAATTTTTCATTAGAAAACGCTGAGAAGACTCAAAGCGTATTTACACATACTCTGGTCCTATGTTACCATCCCTGTAAGCGGCCCTCCACCGCTTTTACTGGCGTGCGTGAGGTATACGGACTCGTTGGAAGCTATGGAGGGTGCCAGCGGCTGTATCCTGTCCCGAAAGAAGGAGTGCCTGTAGCATGTTCTATCGTGATAGCTGGAATCAACCTTCCCTGCCCATGGATGAGCAGGCCAGCGTCACCGCGCCAGATGGCCCGCTCAGAGAATACGCAGTCAGCGCGCAAAGCGACCTGGCAGAACTCCTCTACCGGACAGGTCTCCACAGTATTCCTGAAGCCGTCACCGTTACAGATATGAACACCCGTTATCTTGACTGGAACAAGGCGGCTGAAAAACTCTTTGGTTGGAAAAAAGAAGAGGTCATCGGGAAAACGGGCATGGAGGTCATGCAAACCACTTTCCCCGATAACCCTCGCTGGCGGACAGAATGGCGGGAGACGCTGGCGAAGCAGGGCGGCTGGCAGGCCGAGGTTATACAGAGACATCGTGACGGCACGCCGCTCAATATCCTGATCTCGCTCTCCCTGATACGTGACAGAGATGGGGAAACCGTCGGCATTCTCGTCATGCACCGCGACATTACGGAACGCAGGCGGGCAGAAGAGCGGGCGCGCTTCCTCAGCGAAGCCAGCAAAATCCTCGCTTCCTCGCTCGATTACCAGACCACGCTTGCCAGGACTGCTCGCCTCGTCGTACCAGAGCTGGCCGACTGGTGTACTATTCACGTGCTGGATGATGACGGCAATGTCAAACTGCTCACAATGGCTCATCAAGACCCGGCAAGAATCGAATGGGCCATCAAGCTGAGTGAGCAGTACCCTGTCAATCCTGACGCGCCTTTCGGTCCTGCACATGTTATGCGCAGCGGGCAGCCGGAACTTATTCCCGAACTTACCGATGAGATGCTTACCACACTCGCCGAAAACGCGCAAGGCCTCACAGCCATGTGGGCATCCGACCATCGCTCAATCATGGCGGTGCCGCTACTCACCGCCGGTCGCATCATCGGCGCCATTACCTTTACCTTTGCCGAATCCGGGCGGCATTTCAACGAGGCCGATCTGGAACTGGCAAAAGAGTTCGGCCAGCGCGCCAGCATCGCCATTGACCACGCACGACTGTACAGCGAATCGCAGCAGGCCAGAGAACAGTTGATGACCTATATCAACGAACACAAAGAGGTTGAGCGGCGCAAAGACGAATTTATGAGCGTGGTCAGCCACGAACTGAAAACGCCGGTCACCACCATCAAGGGCTTCACACAGCTTTTGCAGCGTCGCCTGCAGCACGTCGACGACCCCGAAGCGCACCTCTTTCTCTCGCGCCTGGACTCGCAACTGAACCGCCTGACGCGCCTGATCAACGACCTGCTCGAAATATCAAGAATCCAGACCGGTCGCCTCAAGTACCGTATCGAGACATTGGACCTGCGCGAGGTGGTAGAGGACATCGTCGAGCAAATCCAGGCCACCACAACCACGCATCGGCTCTCCATCGAGGATATGGCCCCGACCCCGACTCTCGTCTCCGGCGACCGGGAGCGGCTGGGGCATGTCTTCACCAACCTGCTGCTGAACGCCATCAAATATTCGCCCAGAGTCGAAGAGGTGCTTATCCGCATCACGACAACCGAGCAAGAGGTCGTTGTCAGCGTGCAGGACTTCGGCATCGGCATCGCGGAGGATGACCTCGAGAAGGTCTTCGAGCGTTTCTACCAGGTCAGCTACCCGCAGGAAAGGCCTTTCGCCGGCCTCGGCATTGGCCTCTACCTCTCTCGCGAGATCATCACCCGCCACAATGGCCGTATCTGGGCTGAGAGCCAGAAAGCTCACGGCGCTACCTTCCACGTCACCCTGCCCCTTGCCGCCCCCGCCCGGTAATGAACCGTGACAACCAGAGGCGGGAATGAGGGATGCTGTCCCTATAGTTCCGGTTCGGGTATAATCGGAAAGAATGGTTGTGTAGACAGGCAATACCTGAACGGAACGGGGGAATAAGCAAGTGGGCATATCGTTCACGACCGACCAGGTGATGGCAATGGCGCCCGATTCGCGTTCCGCGGCGAAGGCGAGGCAACTGGCAAACCCACGACACTGGCAGCATCTGGGCCAGAGCATTGATGATGCGCAAGCCCTGTGGGGCGAATGCCAGGGGTCGGCCCTCTACCAGGTGCGCGTTGACCTGACCACCCTGACTCCCGCCTGCAGCTGCCCCAGCCGCAAACAGCCCTGCAAACACGCGCTGGCCCTGCTGCTGCTGGCCGTAGAGCAGCCCGCCAGCCTCGACAGGGGGTCGCCGCCGGAGTGGGTGGTCGAATGGCTCAGGAGGCGCGCGGCTTCCCGCAAATCTTCGTCAGAGGAAGCGACGGGTGGAGCGAAAGTCACGAAGGGCGCGTCCCCGGCGACAGCTAAGCGTGCTGAGAAGCGGCTGGCGCTGGTCACGGCGGGTATGGAGCAGCTTGATCTCTGGCTGCGCGATATTGCGCGCAACGGGCTGGGCAGCGTGGAGACGCAACCGGCGAAGTTCTGGCACAACCAGGCCGCCGCTATGGTTGATGCGCAGGCGCCCGGCATCGCCGCCCGCGTGCGCCGCCTGGCAGGCATTCCCAACTCCTCACCCGACTGGCCGGGGAAGTTGCTGGCGCAGCTTGGACAGCTTGCCTTGCTGGTCGAAGCTTTTCGCCGCCTGGATACGCTGGACGCCGCCCTGCAAGAAGATGTGCGCCAGGCCATCGGCTGGACGCTCAACCAGGACGAGATTGCAGCCAGCGGCGAGCGCGTGGAGGATGACTGGCTGATGCTGGGGCAGGTAGTGGGCGACGAGGAGCAGCGCGTGCGCACGCAGCGCACCTGGCTGCTCGGCAGCAAAACGCAGCGTCCGGCCCTGATCTTGCAGTTCTCCGCAGGGGGCGTCTCCTTTCCCGAAGCCTTTCCCATCGGCATGTGCCAGCGCGCAGAACTCATCTACTGGCCCGGCGCCAGTCACATGCGCGCTCGCATCGAAAACCGGCGCGAGGTCACGCCTATCCGCCAGCATTTCGGTGAAGAGAGTATCGAAGCCTTCCTGGCACACATCGCTGCCTTGCTGGCGCGCTCGCCCTGGCAGGAGCGTTTTCTCTGCGCCCTGCACAACGTGATCCCGCTCTACAAGGCCGGTCAGCACTGGTACGCATGCGACAGCCGGGGAGACGCACTGCCGCTCTCACCCACTCTCGATCACTGGCAACTGCTCGCCCTCTCCGGCGGCGCCCCCATCGACCTCGCCGCCGAATGGGACGGCGAAACCCTCACCCCGATCGGCGTGCTGGCCGAAAACACCTATCACATTCTATAGGAAATATGTATGGACACACTCATCACCACCGCCCTCGTCGGCACGGGGCAGCAAGGGAACACGGAACTCACAACGGGTACGCCCATTGATGCGTTGCTGGCACAAACAGGGGAAGACAACGCCGAACGCCGTCTGCTGCTCGCCGCCGGCGCCTGGTCTGTCTACCGGCGCGCGGGACAGATGCCGGTGCGCCTTACGCAGGAAGATTCGGCGGCGCAGACTGTGCAGCCAGCGCCGCCGGAGACGCTGGCTGCGTGTTCGCCCACCATTGTCTCCGCGCTGGAAGAGATGCTGCTCGGCCAGTTTGATGGCATCGTCATCGAGATGGCGACGCGGCTGCGAGAGGCCGGGCAGCGCCTGCCGCACGCTCTGCTGCCACCTGCGCTCTACCTCGGCACACAGAAAGAGCATTTGCGGGCCGCGCTGGCTCCCGTGCTGGGCGAGCGCGGGCGCTGGCTCGGCCAGTTCAAGCCGGAATGGGCCTGGGTCAACGAATTTCTCCCCGGCGACGAACACACTCTGCCGGAAAACGCCGAAACTATCTGGCAGGAAGGCGCGCCTGCCAGCCGCTATGCCCTGCTGCGCCGCCTGCGCGGCATCGACCCCGCGCAGGCCCGCCGCTGGCTCGCCGATGTCTGGAAGCAGGAGAAAGTCGATGCCCGCTGCTCCCTGCTGGCAACCTTCGAGGTTGGCCTCTCCTCTGAAGACGAACCTTTTCTGGAAAAGGCGCTGGATGACCGCAGCGAGCGCGTGCGCGCCATCGCTGGCCCATTGCTGGCTCGCCTGCCGGAATCGGCCCTCGCGCAGCGCATGCGCGCACGCGCCGAGAATATGCTCGATTATACGGCTGGCGCGCTCACCGTCAGGTTGCCGACAGAGCGTGAGATAGATCAGACATGGCAGCGGGACGGCGTAGCTCCCGCGACGGCAGGCAAAGTTGCCCTTTCATGGCCTCTGACACAGGTGCTTTCGCTCATTCCGCCATCATACTGGGAGCAACGCTTCTCGCTTTCGCCGGAAGCGTTGATCGCTCTGGCAGAGGCTGCAGAGGATGGACAGCGCGTTATCGATAGCTGGTCATACGCGGCCATGCTTTTTGCCGATGCGCGCTGGGCAGCGGCGCTCTGGCGCTGGACGTGCGCGCATATCCGCTCTGGCGCGGTGAGCATACGTGATATGCAGCTTGCGGATGTGCGCAAAGCACTGGCAACGCTCATCCCCCGGCGCGAGGCCGAGCAATGCGTCGAGCAACTTCCGGCTGGCGGCGAGGAATGGCAACTCGCGCTCGAACTGTTGCCAGATTCGTGGAGCGAGGAATATGGTGAGAGCTATCTGCAAGTCTTGCAAGCTTATCTCGATGATGCGCTTGCCGCTTTTCAGCAGCAGCGATTTTCGTCCTGGAGCAGCCAGCACTCGCCCATGCTTCCCTGCCTGCAAAAGGCAACCTTTGCCCTGCCCTATGCCTGCCTGGCGAAAGCGTCAATGCAAATGGAACCATACCTCACTCTTCCTCTGGAAGCATTATCGCATCAGGCACGCTGGTATGTAATGAGCTGGCAGCAGGAACTGGAGACATTCATCAAAACTATCCGTCTGCGCAATTTCAACCCCAATTTCAATCCCAAACGGGATGGAGGGCAAGAGCCAGTCCCTGCCGCTTCTCCATAGGGACGGTCTACCTTCATACACGAAAAAGGTCAAGTGCAAACGTTTGTTAGAGGAGATTTACGTATGACTACTACGCCCGATTCGTCATCCAACGGCGCGGCCTCTGCACTTGATGCCATTCTGCGGCAGCACGCGGAACAGCAGTATGCAGAAGAACTGGCTGAGCTGGCGCGAGAGGATACGCGGCAGCGACCGCCCAACTGGCAGCTCTCGCCCTGGGCGGCGCGCACCTACATCCTGGGCGGCACGCTCTCCAACGGCTTCGTCGTCTCCCCCAAGTATATCGGCAATGCTCGCCTGATCGAGATCGCCATTGCCACGCTGGCGACCGACCGCGCCTTGCTGCTCTACGGCCTGCCCGGCACCGCAAAGTCGTGGGTGAGCGAACACCTGGCCGCCGCCATCACCGGCGACTCCACCCTGCTCATCCAGGGAACCGCCGGCACGGACGAGAACGCCCTGCGCTACGGCTGGAACTACGCTCGCCTGCTTGCCGAAGGGCCATCCCCGGCTGCCCTCGTCGTCAGCCCGATGATGCACGCCATGCAGGCGGGAAAAATTGCCCGCGTCGAGGAGTTGACGCGCATTCCGGGCGAGGTGCAGGACACGCTCATCACCATCCTCTCGGAGAAGACGCTGCCCGTACCTGAACTGAACACGGAGGTGCAGGCGCGCAAGGGCTTCAACGTCATCGCCACCGCCAACAACCGCGACAAGGGGGTCAACGAGCTTTCCAGCGCGCTCATACGCCGCTTCAATACGGTAGTGCTGCCCCTGCCGGAGAAGCTGGATGAAGAGGTGGAGATCGTCGAGAGGCGCGTGGCCGATCTGGGCCGGGCGCTGGAACTGCCCGCCGAGAGGCCCGCGCTGGAAGAGATTCGCCGCGTCGTCACCATCTTCCGCGAACTGCGCTCTGGCGTCACGCTGGACAACCGCACAAAGGTAAAATCGCCCGGCGGCACGCTCTCCACCGCCGAGGCCATCTCCGTTCTCACCAACGGTCTGGCTACCGCCGCCTACTTCGGCGATGGGGAAGTGCGCGCCGACGACCTCGCCGCCGGGCTGACGGGCGCCATCGTCAAAGACCCCGTGCAGGATCGCGTGGTCTGGCTGGAATACCTGCAAACCGTTGTCAAAGAGCGCGAGGGCTGGAAAGACCTCTACCGCGCCTGCCGCGAGGTGGTCTAACATGAGCATCCATCTTTTCGGCGTGCGCCATCACGGCCCCGGCTGCGCACGCAGCCTCAAGGCCGCGCTGGAGAAGCTGCAACCGGACATCGTGCTCGTGGAAGGCCCGCCGGACGCGCAGGCTGCCCTGCCCCTGCTCGCCGACGAGGGCATGCAGCCGCCTGTCGCCCTGCTCATCTACCGGCCCGACGCGCCGCGCCGCGCCGTCTACTACCCGTTCGCCCACTTCTCGCCCGAATGGCAGGCCCTGCGCCACGCCGTCACGCGCGGCATCCCCGCCCGCTTCATCGACCTGCCGCAGGCCATCCAGCTTGCCATGCCAGATGAATCACCTGCGGACACCCCGCCACTCTCCAGGCCACCCGCAAGGGGTGGCCCTACTATACGCGATTCGCTCGCGCGCGAACAGCGCGGGGTGGAGACGTATATAGTAGGGCCACCCCTTGCGGGTGGCCTGGGCGGCGGCGCGGGTGGCGCGGTTGGCGCGGGCGGCGGCGCGGATGGCACGGGCGGCGGCGGGGTTGGCGCGGTTGGCGCGGGCGGCGGCGCGGATGGCACGGGCGGCGACGGGGTTGGCACGGGTGGCCTGGGCGGCGGGATTGGCGCGGATGGCACGGGCGGCCTGCGGCAAGATGATCTGCGCCGCGACCCCATTCGCCTGCTGGCGGAGGCCGCCGGGTATAGCGACTCCGAACTGTGGTGGGAGCGGCAGGTGGAGCAGCGCCAGAACGCCGCCGACCTCTTTGAAGCCATTCTGGAAGCTATGAGCGCGTTGCGCGACGGGGAGCAGCCTGAAAACGCGCTGGAGGCGCAGCGCGAAGCCCACATGCGCCAGTGCATCCGTGCCGCGCAAGAAGAGGGTTTTCAGCGCATCGCCGTCGTCTGCGGCGCCTGGCATGCTCCCGTGTTTTTGGTCACTGAACTAGAAAGCGCGCAGGTGAAACGCGCTGATAGCAAATTGCTCAAGGGTCTGAAGCAGGTCAAGGTTGAGGCCACATGGATACCCTGGACGTATTCGCGGCTCAGCTATGCGGGCGGCTACGGCGCGGGCGTCTCCTCGCCCGGCTGGTTCGAGCATCTGTGGCAGACGCCTGATCGCATCGCCATTCGCTGGGTGGCGCGCGCCGCCCATTTGCTGCGCGAAGAGGGGCTTGATGCCTCGTCCGCCAGCATCATTGAGGCCGTGCGGCTGGGCGAGAGTATCGCGGCCCTGCGCGACCTGCCCATGCCGGGGCGGGCCGAACTGAACGAGGCCATCCTGACCGTCCTCTGTAGCGGCAATGAGCGGCCCATGAACCTGATTCGCGAAAAGCTGGAGATCGACGAGCGGCTCGGCAGCGTCCCGGCGGAGACGCCCGTCGTCCCCTTGCAACGCGACCTGGAAGCGCAGCAGCGCCGCCTGCGCCTCAAGCCCTCGACAGAGATCACCACGCTCGACCTCGACCTGCGCAACGAGACCAACCGCACCCGCAGCCACCTGCTGCACCGCCTGAACCTGCTCGGCATCCCCTGGGGCAAGCCGCAACAGGTGTGGGGCAAGAGCGGCACCTTCCACGAAGTCTGGCGGCTGCAATGGCAGGTCGAGTTCGCCGTCTCGCTGATCGAGGCCAACGTCTGGGGCAATACCGTTGAGGGCGCGGCCAGCGCCTTCGTGCGCCACAAAGCAGGGACGCTGGACGAACTGCCACGCCTGACCGCCCTGCTGGACAGCGCCATGCTGGCGGAACTGCCCGCCGTCGTGGATGATCTGCTGAGCATCGTGCAGCAGCGCGCCGCCGTCTCTTCCGACGTGCGCCTGATGATGGATGCCCTGCCGCCGCTGGCCCGCGTGGCGCGCTACGGCAACGTCCGCCAGACGCGCGGCGAACACATGTTGCCCGTCATTGACGGCCTCTTCGAGCGCATCCTCATCGGCCTGCCCGCCGCCTGCGCCTCTCTCGACGACGAGGCCGCGCAGCACATGCTGGAAAGCATCAACCACGCCCAGGAGAGCATCAGCCTGCTGGATCGCCCGCACATGCGCGAGTCCTGGCAGCGCCTGCTGCAACAATTGCCGGGGCGCGAGAACATCCACGCCCTCGTGCGCGGTCGCTGCTGCCGCCTGCTGCTCGAACAGGGCCTGCTTTCCGCTGAAGAACTGGAACGACAGGCCCGGCTCGCCCTCTCGCCTGTCAATCCCGCCGCGCAGACCGCCGCCTGGATCGAGGGCCTGCTGCGCGGCAGCGCCATGCTCATCCTGCACCAGGACGGCCTCTGGCGCGCCCTCGACTCCTGGCTGCGCGACCTCTCGCCACAGACTTTCGAGGAGCAACTGCCCCTCTTGCGCCGCGCCTTCTCCGACTTCCAGTCCCCCGAACGGCGCGCCATGGGCGAAAAAGTCAAATCCCTGTACACAGCAACCGGCAAACATGGAAATACACACCATATACAGGAACATATCCAGCACGAACGGGCAGCACTGGTATTGCCGGTGCTGGCACAGATTCTGGGGGTTCAAGCATGAGCATAGATGAAACCGAACGCCTGCGACGCTGGCGGCTCGTTCTCGGCAAAGACGCGCAGGAGAGTCTGGATGTGGACGCTCGCCTGCTGGACGAGCTCGACATGGGCATGGATCGCACGCTGGAGGCGCTGTATGGCGCGAACGGGGAACGTTCCAGCGGGCTAGGCGCGTCGTCGCCCAACGTGGCGCGCTGGCTGGGCGATATCCGCACCTACTTCCCCTCTTCCGTTGTGCGCGTCATGCAACAGGACGCCGTGCGGCGGCTGAACCTGACGCAGATACTGCTGGAACCGGAAATTCTGGAAAGCGTGGAGCCGGACGTGCAGCTTGTCGCCACGCTGCTTTCGCTCAATAAGGTGATGCCGGAGAAGACGAAGGAGACGGCGCGACAGGTGGTGCGCAGGGTGGTAGAGGAACTGGAACGCAAGCTGGCAAATCCGCTGATCCAGGCCGTGCGCGGCAGCCTCAGTCGCGCCCTGCACACCTATCGCCCGCGCCACAATGAGCTTGACTGGCAGCGCACCATTCGCGCCAACCTGAAAAACTACCTGCCGGAGCAGCGCACCATCATTCCCGAACGACTGGTCGGTCACGGCCACAAACAATCGTCCCTGCGCGACATCGTGCTGTGCGTCGACCAGAGCGGCTCAATGGCGGCGTCCGTCGTCTATTCCGGCATCTTCGGGGCCGTTCTCGCCTCGATCAGGGCCGTCAGCACGCGCATGGTCGTCTTCGATACCTCGGTGGTCGATCTCAGCGACGAACTGCACGACCCGGTTGACCTGCTTTTCGGCACGCAACTGGGCGGCGGCACCGATATCAACCGCGCCCTGGCCTACTGCCAGCAGGTCATCACGCGCCCGGCGCAGACCATCCTCGTCCTCATCACCGACCTCTACGAAGGCGGCAACCGCGAGGAGATGCTACGCCGCGCGGCGGAACTGGTGGCCGATGGCGTGCAGGTCATCTGCCTGCTCGCCCTCAGCGATCAGGGCGCGCCATCCTACGACCAGAAAAACGCGGCGGCCCTCTCCGGCTTCGGCATCCCCACCTTCGCCTGCACCCCCGACCTCTTCCCCGACCTCATGGCCGCCGCCATTCAGCGCCAGGACATCAGTCTGTGGGCCGCCCGAAACGACATTTCAGCAGCAAGAGGGGAATGATCGCTTCCCCTCTTGACAGATGAAAATTTATCGGAAATAATATACATATATTCCGATAAATAGACCGAAAATTTCTGAAAACTTTCTCAAACCTTCTCTTCTCTTGACAGGCAGGCAATCTTCGCGGAATATAAAGGGCATTATTCCGAAGAAGGAGCAGGTCAATTTCCGAAAATGAGTGAAAATCCTTCCAGACGTAGTACCATTGCGGAGATCGCGGCGAAGGCGGGGGTTTCCATTCCCACCGTCTCGCGCGTCCTGAATAACCGGCCTGACGTCTCTGCCGCGACACGCGAGCGGGTGGAGCAGGTCATTAAGGAAAGCGGCTTTATTCGCAGCCGGGTAAAAAATGTGTTGAAGGAGAGCAGCGGTATCATCGATATGCTGATACCCGATCTGACAACGCTCTACCCGGTTGAGATTGTACGCGGCGTGGAGGAAGTGCTGGAACGTACCGAACTGCGGCTGGCGCTTTCACTCACGCACAACATGTTGGAGTCCGAGGAACGGTGGCTGAGCAAAGTCATCGATGGCTCGACCGATGGGGCCATTCTCGTGCTGGCGCACGGGCAGTCAAAGCGGCTGGACATGCTGCACCAGCATAAGATTCCGTTTGTGGTTGTCGATCATCGTGGAGAACTGGGGCCAGACGTTCCCTCTGTGGGGGCGACGAACTGGCTGGGCGGTCGCCTGGCGACGGAACACCTGCTCGCGCTGGGACACCGGCGCATCGCCATCATCAGCGGGGACGCCTCGCTGCGTTGCAGCCGAGACCGCATCGCCGGCTATCGCGCCGCACTGGAAGACGCGGGCGTTGCCGTTGACGCGGAGCTTATCCGGCCCGGCGCCTTTATCCAGCAGACGGGCTACGAGCAGACCTGCGCCCTGCTCGATCTGGCGGAGCCGCCAACTGCTATTTTCGCGGGCAGCGATACGCAGGCAATGGGCGTCTACGCGGCCCTGCGCGCTCGCGGCCTCAGTCTTCCCGGCGATATGAGCGTTGTCGGCTTTGACGATGTACCCCTCGCGTCCATCGTCACCCCGGCGCTCACGACGGTGCGCCAGCCCCTGGCCGAGATGGGGCGTGTCGCCACCACGATGCTCCTGCGCCTGATCGCGGAAGAGCCGCTGGACAGCAGGCGCGTCGAGTTGACGACCACGCTCATCGTGCGCGAGTCGACTGCGCCAGTCCGTCGTTGAACCCTGAACGCGGAAACCTGTATTTTGTCTTAGCATGGAAGGAGGTAAACAGGTCTTTCTCCGGCGACCCTTGAGCGACTGGCAATGCTCTTGAAAACCAGTGGCTCACTGCTATTCGCTCGCAATTGGCCCTGTGTATGCTCATGCTTATGGGTGTACATCATCATGTTAGCTTTACATCGATCAAGTATCGTTCGTTCTAGCGATGGGAGGCCAGAACATGCAAAGTAGAGTCAGCCGCCGCAC
>Ga0070738_10002941_pt1 | contig 24197 bp, 20 predicted proteins | sample Coa_R2_2_FD_66446 | JGI IMG/M metagenome (GOLD analysis project Ga0070738, IMG submission 66446) | Surface soil microbial communities from Centralia Pennsylvania, which are recovering from an underground coalmine fire - Coalmine... | ecosystem: Environmental > Terrestrial > Soil > Unclassified ... | reverse complement strand
ATGTCTTGTTCGTCGATCCATTCATGCCCGCGATCCACTTTTCGATGAGTTTCAATCCCGCTTCATCCGGCCTCTCCGAGCCGATGTGCGGCATCCGATCGCGGCCGAACTTGGCCAGACGGAAGTACAAGGTGCTGCTGTACGGATCGCCCGGCTTGACGATGCAGGCATCCGGCAGCCCGAAGTCGCCGCGTGTGGGACGAACGCCGACCGCATTCATCCGATCGACGGATACCGGAAACTGGAGCCGCAGGTTGACGGAGCCGCCGCCGCCTTCGCAATGGCAGTGGCCGCAGTTTGCGTGGAGATACGAACGCGCTCGCGCCTCCAGCGATTGGGCCGCATCGGTTGGATCAGCCAGCTTTCGTTCCCGCGCGGCCGAGCCGGCATCGAACGGCGAAAGCGGCTTCATCTTGTTGCCAACGCGGCGAATGATTCCCGCCTCCGTGAAAGCGATGAGCTGGTTTTGCCCATCGAGACCCGGCCGATTTAATTGCTCGGGTTGGAATCCCAGGGCGTATTCCGACCAGCTGCTGTGGCACGACATGCACTGAGTGCGGCTATGGAATTGCCAGGTGCGTTTGCCTGGTCCGTCCGGTACGTCCCTATCAATGCCATCGGCGGGCACTAAATCGGCGTCCGTTTGATCGTCCCGCCAGGCGAACGTGTAAGCGTGCCAGTCCACGCCGTCAAAGTGCAGAAGCTGCGTCTCCAGTCGCCGCGAACCCAGCGAGATGGTCTTCATCAGCACTGTGTCTTTGGGGAAGTGCATGCGGAAGTTATGCCAATCCACGTTGCCGGGGATCGGTTTGCCGGTGGTATAGAGGGTGGCCGACGATAAGCCTGGAAAGGCAAACCAGTGCTCCGCTGTCGCCCCGTCCTGCCATTGCCGGCTATTCACCGTGAAAGGCAACACGCCGGGGGCCGGCACGTGATCTTTTACCGACGAGAATAAGCCGGTCTCCGACAACTTCGTCGGGAAGTCGGCATTCTTGGCGACGTTGTCATTGCGTTCGATCGTGTGAATCGTGCCGCCGTCGTAATCGAGGAAGTACAGTTCGCCCTCCTTGTCCTCGCCGAAGGCGACGATCCGCACCGACGGGCGCGTGATCTCCGGCATCTCCTTGGCACGATCGCCCTCGAAACGAGCCGCCCACAGCCGCCGGGTTTCCCAATCGCCGAAGATGTAGGCACCGCGCAGCTCGGGGAACTTCTTGCCGTGGTAGACGCGCCCGCCGGTGACGCTGCATGCGATCGTATGCGGCAATTCGATCAGGGCCGGGCGAATCGGCGTCGGCCCGACTTTCTCCGGCTTGATGGGCTGCGGTCCCTCAGTGGCCGCCCAACCGTAATTGCCGCCCTTCTCGACTCGATGCACCATCTCCCACAGTTCCCAACCGACATCGCCGGCAAACAGCTCGCCTGTCGCTGGATCGAAGCACATCCGCCAGGGATTGCGAAAGCCATAGGCCCACACCTCCGGCCGCGCTCCCTTCATCCCCACGAACGGATTGTCCTTGGGGATGGCGTAGTTCCTCCGGGGGCTTACGCCGCCCGGCTCGCCGTCCTTGTGGTCCACGTCGATCCGCAGGATGGAGGAAAGAAGGTCAGAGATGTCCTGCCCCGTCTCGAACGGGTCGGGCGGGTTTGGGTTGGCCGCGTCGCCGGTGCTGATGTAGAGCATCCGGTCGGGGCCGAAGTGAAGATCGCCCCCGTTATGCCCGCCCTGCAAGAACGTCAGGATGATTTCCTCGCTCGCCGGATCGATGCGCGGCGGCTCGGTCTTGGCCACGGTGAACCGCGAGACCCGTGTTCCATCCGGCAGGTTCTGTTGGTCCGGCTTTTTGCTCCGCAGGGTGTAGCAGATGAAACACTGTCGATTCTTCTCGAAGTCAGGGTGGAAGACCAGCCCGTAAACCGCTTCGACCTCTTTCGCCCCGGGGTGCAGATGAACCGTCTTGATTTCCTTACGCAGATCAAAAAACAGCTCGGCCTTGGCGTTCGGCTTATTCGGAAACGAATACAACACACCGGCCTGCTCGCCGACGAAGAGCCGATCGCTCCCCGGAGGGCGGGCCATGAGCAAGGGGTGCTCGAACTTCAGATTGGGGAACGCCCGAACCACCTTGAAGGGAGGCGGTGGGTCGGGAGAGCCGATGACGCGAGAGGTCGTCCAGGGTATTCGGGCGGACTTGGTGTCCTTGGCATTCGATGAAGCGAGCCAGCCGGCGAGGCCGGCCACGATCAAGGGCGGCAACGCCGACACAGCGAGAACTGAACGGTGTCCGCGTCGCGAAGAGGACGGCATGAGTTCCACTCCGGAAGAAGCAGTTTTTGCGAGTGCGCTGGCGAGCGGGGTTGCGTTAGCGCCCCGAGAGTTTTTCTCGGGGCGCTAACGCAACCCCGCTCGCCAGAAGGTAGCCAACAGTGTGTCCATTATAGGGAATCCAGCAGCGCCCTACAGATGAAACTCGCCTCCAAAAAATATACAGTCCGATGCGATAAATCCGTATACAATCCAGAGCAATAAATCCGCACCCGAAACCGGAGCCGATTCGCCCAGTCCTGCCGGGGGACTCGCACAATCGTCAAATCAGCAATATCGGCGATGTTGCCTGGAGACGGCGCGGACAAGGGAGGGACGAGCGATGGACACCACCGTTGTGGTCGTGATCCTTGGCGTGGCGGCTGCCTTGATTGTCGGAGTTGTCGTGTTCGTGCGGAGGCGGCCCAAGGAAGACGATACGTTTTATCACTTTCGTTGTCCGAATTGCAAACGGCGGATACGCTATCTGGCGCGACAGGTCGGCCACAAGGGCAAATGCTCGAATTGCGCTGGCGATGTCCTGTTCCCGCCGACTTCGCAATCGGTCGATTAAGCGGTTAGCCGCGACGCGCAGCGGAGCGCGAACGCGCTCCGCTGCGCGTCGCGGCTAAACAAGAAACGCTACGCCAACCTGAGCGACTTCGCCTTTTTAAGGCTTGCTATCGCCTGACGGATCGCCAAGGATCGCCTGTTCCGAGCCATCGATCGGCTCCCAGTGACCGTCATCCCCAGGCTCTGGAGATCGACGCTTGACAACCTCAATCCAGTCATCGTCGCTCGCGCCCGTCTGGACTTCCGTCCGCACAATTCGGCCCTTGTCGTAGCCCCAGTAGAAGGTCTTGTCGCCGATCCGTTCGAGAGCACGCAGCGGCAACGCCCAAACGCGGCGGCGTTCGACGAACACCTTGCCGTAGGCGTACATCCCGGGCAGAATCTGCCCCGTGGGATTAGGCAGGTGGATTTCGGCGCGCAGCGTCCGGCTTTTGGCGTTAATCGCCCAGGACTTGCGCGTGACCTTAGCCCGAATCGGCCCATCGCGGAATGCCGGAACGAGCACGGTCGCCTTGGTACCAAGCTGGACAGAGTTGGCGTCCTTCTCCGGAACGTCGATAAAGACGCGAACCACATCCACGCGATCGATCACGTAGATCGGCGGCCCCTTGCCGGGTTCCACGAAGTCAAAGGTATTGGCGTTGCGGGCCACGATAATACCGTCGTAGGGCGCGGTCAGCTTAAGATACCCCACAAGGATCGCAAGGCGCTTGGCCTCGATCTCGGCCAGCGCCAGGTTCGCGGCCGCGACCTGGACGGCGAGTTTGGCCTCGACCTCGGCGGCCCGTTTGGCGAGTAGTTCCGCCTCCGTCTTCCGGACGGTCACTTTGCCCGCATCCTGGGAGGCGATGCGCGATTTTAATTGGTTTTCCGATTCCTGGAGCACCTGAGGATCAACAACACCCTTCTCGACCTCGCGGCGCAACCGCTTGACCTCCGTCTCCCACCGATCGACCTCTGCTTGGTGCTTCTTGGGGATCGCCACGGCCTCCGCGAAACGGAACTCGGCCGCCTTGACATCAGCCTGGGTCCTCTCAACTGCCTTGCGCGCCAGCTCGACTCGTTGATGAGCGAGTTGGACCGTCTTCTTCTTCGCCTCCCATTCCTCGCGCAGTTCGGGCGCCGAGATCGTGGCAAGCACATCGCCCTTCTTGACCTTGTCGCCGATGTCCACGTTCCACTTCTCGATATGACCGGTCACCTTCGAATAGATAGAGGCGCGCTCGTATGCCTCAACGAAGCTCGGTTGCCCGATGGTTGCAGAGATGCTTCGTTGCTGCGGCCGGATCCTTCGGACAGCAGGGTTCTTTTGATTCGCCTCCACCAACGAAAGCTCCGCTTCCCGATGCCTCAGCTTGGCCTTGGCTACTTCCAACTGAGCCTCAGCTAGTGCCACCTCTGCCCGAGCCGCTTCCACCTGTGCCTTCGCTTCTTCCAGCTTATCGGTAAGGGCGGACGGGCTTTTCGGTTTCTGGTTCTTGTCTGGTTTCGCCTGTTTCTCGCCCTCTGCCCGGCTTGCCGTCTGGGGCTGCTCGGCCGCCAAGATCCGGTAAAAAAATCCTCCGGAACCCGTACCGACAGCTGCCATCGCCAGCAGTACCACCGTGGCGACCTTGAGTTTGCTCAATAACATGGTTTTCAATACTCCTTCCGTCAGAGCGACGACCTTCACGGAGATCGTTCCCGTGGTCGCCGCTTGCCCCGCCGCAAACAGAGTTGCCGTTTTGATCGTGGAAGACACCATCGCAACCGGTACCGAGGCCGTTGCCCTCTCCGACAGCAAGGCCGCCAGGGCGGTCGATGTGACGGCCGGTCCATGCCCCGCCAGACGCTTGGCCAGCAAGGCTAGGCCTCGGGAGAGACGGCTGGCGACCGTGCCTTCAGCACAGCCCAGCAGTTGAGCTGCTTCCCGGCGCGGCTTGCCTTGCAACTCGCACACGACGATGGCTGCTCGATACTTCTCGGGTAAGCGCTCCAGTTCCCGGTCCAGGAGCGGCAGCAGTTCGGCCCAAGTATCTTCGGGCTTTTCGCTGCGGGTGGGCATGGCCGCCTCCTTGGCCCGCCGTTTGATGGCGGCATGGCGGGCGTGTTGGGCCGTGCGGCATGCCACTCCGTACAGCCAGTTGCCGAGCGTACTGTGAAGCCGAAGGTTGGCTGCCTTGCTGACGAGCACGAGGAAGGTGGCCTGGAAGGCGTCCTCGGCATCGTGTGGATTGGACAGGATGCGCCGGCAGACACCCAGGACCATTGGTCCGTACCGCCGCACCACGGCTTCGAACGCCGATTCATCGCCTTGGTTGACGTAGCGTCTCAGCAAGTCCGCGTCCGGGATGTCAGCCTTCTCCTGCCTCTGCAGGACGCTGCGCACGTGACGCAGGAAGTTGTTCAATTCCGTCCCCGCCATTCTGGTGCTCTCCGTTCCCGATCCTCTCCAACTAATAATGACCGGGAGAGGCCCGTTTGTTCCATTTTTCTTTTTGCGCTTCAGGATGCTCTCAGCGTCCGGATGGGCGGCGTAGGCGTTGTGGGTTGGCTGCTTTCGTGAAATTCAAAACGAGGCCTGATCCGGCGCAAATGTGTTAGATACGCGTTGTGGCTTGTTGTGGCACGGTCTCCGGACCGTGCCGCGTGTTGTGGCACTGTTGTGGCACGGTCGCACTGTTGTGGCACGGTCTCCGGACCGTGCCACCGGCGTTGACCGCAGGTCTCCTGAAGTCCGGGAGACCTGCGGTCACCCAAGTGGCACGGTCCGGAGACCGTGCCACAACACGGGAAGGGAGAGTCTTCGCTGACGCTTCAGGCTCGGATAGAAATCAGCAAGCGCACCCCTTCACTCACCGCAGACTTCTTCGAGCACGTCCTCGGCGACGTAGACGGGCACGCTGGCGGTGACGGCCAAGGCGATGGCGTCGCTGGGCCGGCAATCGACCTCGACCATCTCACCGTTGAGGCGGATGCGCAGCTTGGCGTAGTAGGTATGATCGCGCAGTTCGCTGATGTAGACGTCGCGCAGCTCGCCGCCCATGTTTTCGATGACGCTGGCAACCAGGTCGTGCGTGAGCGGGCGCGGCGATGGGAGGTGCTTGACGCGGCGGTCGATACTGGTGGCCTCGAAAATGCCGATCATGATGGAGAAGCTACGATCGCCGTCCACCTCTCGGAGCATGATGACCTGTTGTTCGTGGATCTCGCTGATGATGATTCGCTTCAATTCCATCTGGACCGGCACGGCAGCCTCTCTTTCCTCGATCGCATTTCTCTTCCGGCGAGAAGGACGTTTATTCGCGAGTTAGCTTCCCGAGGATCGTCCGGCGCCGGAGAGGATGGTGTGCATTATAAAGGTCGGCGTTTCAAACGGTCAAGGAAGAGGCAGATCATCAACTCCAGGCCGGGCGTTGGCGGCGTACTTCGAGCGTCCACATCTGACGGCAGCGCGGCCCCTGGCGATGAAAGACAAGGAGGCTATCGGCCGGTTCCTCGGTGATTTCGGCGTTCGGCGTGTCGGCGGGGACGGCGCGGAGGCGGAATTCGGTGGGCCAGGGTCCGCCGGCGTCGAGGAAGTCGCGCCATAACAGCAGGCCGAGATTGCGGCCGGCCATGCCCGTGACGCGCCACTCGCGCAGCCCCAGCCAGCAGGCATGTCCCTTGACGAGATCGCCGATGCCGTAGTAGGTCCGTCCATCGGCCAAGGTTTGGCAGCCGATGGTGAAGCCGTGCAGCCAGCCCAGAAAAGCCAGCGACGGCAGCAAGCCCGGCCCCGCGCCGGGAGTCTTGCGGCCGGTCCAATCGGCCCAGGGAGCCGTCACCGACGGCAAAGTATCGGCTACCGGCAAAAGCCGCGAGGAGAGCGACGAATTTCCACGTCCTCCCTCCATCTCATCGCGCAGAGGCATGAAGTACGCCGGCCGTGTCAGTCGGCCGTCAAAGACGCCGCCGCGACACGTGCCGCGCACCAGAAATGCCAGGCCTGGCGCCAGATCAAGCGGCACCAGCAGCAAGCCGTCTGCGCTCAGTTGCTCCAGCCAGGCCGGTTCCAGGTCGAGCGCCGCGGCCGTGATGAGGATGCGATCGAACGGCGCGGCCTCCGGGCAACCAAGCCGGCCATCGCCATGCCGCAACTCCACCCGGCGATCCGGGAAGGCACGCAGAGATTCCTCCGCCTCGGCCAGAACGCGGCGATCGATCTCAAGCGAGATAACCCGGCCGACCACGTGCGATAAAAGGGCGGCGTTATAGCCGGTGCCGGCGCCGATCTCCAGCGTCTTTAACCCCGGCTCCAGGCGGAGATCTTCGAGCATCTCGGCCATGAGTGACGGTTGACTTGATGAGCTGATCGGCATGGGGGGCAGACCGGGAGCCGGCTCGCTCAGGCGCGTCGTCAGAGCGCGATCGGCGTAGAGAAGACGCAGCTCTTGACGGCCGGGCACCTGCGTGGGCACCTCGCGCCAGCCGCCGTTTTGCTCTTGATAGTGCCAGACGCGCTGGAGGAAACGATGCCGCGGCGTGGCCCGGAATGCCTCAATCAACGGCTGCGACCACAGGGCGCCCCGCGCTATCAGTTGATCGACCAGACGCTGATTGGCTTCCTCGCCCGCCGTGCCCATGATGATTCTCCCGTCTGCAAGCGTGTGGGGGAGGGTGCCCGCGACGATTCCGCCGACCTTGCGGGACCGCCGTGGGCGCGCTTGCGAAATTAGCCAGGAAATGCGCTTGACGACGATAGAAGCAGCTTATACTGATGATAGAACGAAAGCCCTAGGTGCTCAAGGAGTTTCGCGGTATCTTCAAAATGTGATTCGTTGCCGCTTGCAGCTGAGTACGGAGCTGCGGGCGGTTGTTACTTCCCCATCCCCACGGACCATTGTTTGCGGACTCACCCTCGGCGTCTCTGCACCCGTCGCCTCAATCCTTTCGTATTTTCGGGAGACCATATCGATGCCGAAAGGCGCTGAACAGGAATTGATGGATAAATGGAAAATCGCGGATGCTTCGGAAATGTACGGCATTCGCAACTGGGGAAAAGGCTATTTCAGCATCAACAAGGCGGGCCACGTCATCGTCCACCCCAGCAAGCGCCCCGATGAATCAATCGACCTGAAAGAGTTAATCGATCAATTACAAGCACGCGGCATCCAATTGCCGATCCTCTTGCGTTTCACCGACATTCTCCGCCATCGCGTCGGCGAGGTCCACGACGCTTTCCGCCGGGCCATGGAGGAGTTCGAGTTTCAGGGCAACTACTGCTGTGTCTATCCCATCAAGGTCAATCAGCAGCGGCACGTCGTCGAGGAGATTCTCGATTTCGGCCGGCCGTTCCACTTCGGCCTGGAAGCCGGCTCCAAACCGGAACTCCTGGCCGTGTTGGCGCTCACCAACGGACTCGACACGCCGATCATCTGCAACGGCTTCAAGGACGATGAATTCATCCGCATGACCATGCTGGCCCGCAAGATCGGCAAGCAGATTATTCCGGTGGTCGAGAAATTCACGGAGTTGGAAGCGATTTGCAAGCATGCCGAGGAATTGGAAGTGCGGCCGGCCATCGGAGTGCGCGTCAAACTTGCCGCTCGTGGGGCTGGCCGCTGGCGCTCCAGCGCCGGCTATCGCTCCAAGTTCGGCCTGACCTTGACCGAAGTGCTGGAAGCGCTCGAATACCTCAAGCAGCGCGGCATGGCCGACTGTTTGCAGCTGGTGCATTTCCATCTCGGCAGCCAAATCACCAACATCCGCAGCATTAAAAGCGCTCTAACCGAGGCGGCCCGCGTCTATGTCGAGCTGCATCGTGTCGGCGCCGGCGTGCGCTACCTCGACGTGGGCGGCGGACTCGGCATCGATTACGACGGCTCGCAGACCGATTTCGAGTCGTCCGTCAACTATACGCTTCAGGAATATGCCAACGATGTGGTCTTCCGCATCAAGAGCGTCTGCGACGAGACCGGCGTGCCGCACCCCACCATCGTTTCCGAGTCGGGCCGCGCCGTCGTCGCCTATCACAGCCTGCTCATCTTCGACGTGCTGGGCGTGTCCAACTTCGACCGCTACGAAATCTCGCCGGAAATCCCCGCCGATGTGCCGCAGCAGATCAGCGACATGTTCAGCATCTATCGCGATCTCAAAAAGAAGAACCTCCTGGAAAGCTATCACGACGCTGTCCAGGCCATGGACGAAACGCTCAACATGTTCAACCTCGGCGCTCTCGACATCGAGATGCGCGCCTTGTCCGAGCGCTTGTTCTGGGCCTTGTGCAGCAAAATGCTGAAGATCGTCCGCGAGATGGAGTACGTACCCGAAGAGCTGCAAGGTCTGGAATCGCTGCTGTCGGACACGTATTTCTGCAATTTCTCCATCTTCCAGTCGATGCCGGATAGCTGGGCGATCAAGCAGCTGTTTCCGATCATGCCGATTCATCGCCTCAACGAAGTGCCGAGCCGCCGCGCCGTCCTCGGCGACATCACCTGCGACTCGGACGGCAAGATCGACCAGTTCATCGACCTCCGCGACGTGCGCAACACGCTGCAACTGCACCCGTTCGTCGGCGAGCCGTATTACCTGGGAGCGTTCCTCCTTGGCGCGTATCAAGAAATCCTCGGCGATCTGCACAACCTGTTTGGCGATACTAATGCCGTCCACGTCAGTTTCGACGAGGGCGAAGTGAACGTCGATACGGTCATCAAGGGCGACACGGTGCGCGAGGTGCTTGCTTACGTGCAATACTCCGCCGACGAGCTGACGGCCCGCCTGCGCAAGGATGTCGAGCGCGCCGTGCGCAGCGGCAAGATTTCGCTAACCGAATCGCGGCAGCTTCTGCGGTTTTATGAATCGGGGATGGAAGGGTATACTTATTTGGAGGAGCCTTAGTTGCCGAAACGGAAAGAGTATCCAACTCCTTGTTCCTTTAGAGGAGAGAACGTGCGATGTCTCCAACGATGCAAGCGCTCGGTATCCATGAGCTAAGCGTGGCCCAGCGCATTCTGTTGGTGGAGGAGATCTGGGATAGCATCGCCAGCGAAGCCGAGCAGCTTCCGCTGACAGCGGCTCAGAAACAAGACCTCCAGCGTCGCCTCGCCGCTTACGAGGCCAATCGTCATGCCGGATCGACCTGGGAGGAAGTCAAGGCCCGTTTGCAGGAGCGCTAATGGCAATGGATCTGCCGCTCATTATTACTCCCGAGGCGGAGGAAGATCTCGCCGACGGGAAGACCTGGTATGACCGGCAGCGGCGAGGGCTAGGGCAGGATTTCATCCTATGTGTGGAGGAGGCTCTGGAGCGCATCCGCCGCGCTCCAGAGGGCGCAAGCCAAGTCTATCCGGGAGTACGGCGGGTCGTGGTCCGGCGGTTCCCTTATGGCGTCTTTTACCGAGTGGACCCGGACCAGATTGCGGTCATCGCGGTCTACCACCTTCGCCGTGATCCGAGAGGATGGCAAGCACGAGTTTAAGACGCTCGGTCGTAAGAAGTAGGCAGAAAAGCCGCAGTTCTTTTATCACAGCTTCCAGTTACCGCGACGAGAGAGACGGGAAAGTGTATGGGAGCTTACTACCTCGTCGTCAATCCCGCCAAACGACAATACTTGGATCCCGCACGCTTTGGAGAGGCCATCAAGTTCCAGGGTGTGTTGGAGGGAGGCCATTGCATCCGCGCCCTCAAATTACTCATCGTCGATAATGCGGCTTATCCCTGTTCCGCGAACTTTCAGAGCGCTTGGTTTGGCGATCCCGTCATCCTGGCGAGTGACGACAGTGGTCCGCCGAACCCCAGCGGCATCACGACAGCGACCCCAGATCGTCCTGGGCGCAATCTAAACCAGATGGCTCGCGATGAGTTCACGGACATCAGCTACCGAGCGATCGCTGAACTTTGCCTTCACGATAACGACATCCTTCGGGAGATGATCGAAGAAGCCAAAGACGACAGCGGTTTCTTCATCGATTTGGCGAACGTGCGTCTTCAGTATCGTTTCCCCGCACTGGAATATGCTTTCCTCGAAGCATTTGGAAATTCCTGGCGCAAAAAATACGACCAGACTGCCCGCGAATGCCATTGGTGGCAACCATTACCTCCGATAGATTGGCCCTTGTAAGCGAGAAGAAGCGAGGGAGAGGACCAGCCATGCCAGTGCAAACGCGTGACATCCATGCCCAGAGCTTGGCCATGTCTTCGGCCATATCGGAGTATTACGTGCCCAATTTCATCGAGCCTCTCGAAGTGATCCGCGTCCTCAACGCGGCGAAAGTGCGTTTCATGCTCTTGGGAGCGCACGGCGTCGGCGGTTGGATTGGTAAGTCACGTGCCACCGAGGACGTGGATGTCTTGGTTGCTACGCGAGGCCACAAGAAAGCGGTGCGTGCCTTGCTGGCGGTGTTTCCACACCTCCAAGCTGAAGATCACGAAGTAGTGACACGGCTGCGCGATCCGGAGTCAGGACTCGTTCTTATTGACGTGCTGAAAGCGAATCAGCCGCTTTACCACGATGCCCTCAAGTACACGCACACGGCCGAATTGAGCGGCCAACGGTATCAAATCCCTTCGCTGGAGCTTGCCTTGGCCACGAAATTCGCCGCCATGATCAGTCTGACTCGGGCCGACAAAGACAAGCTCCAGGACGCCAGCGATTTCATGTACATCGTCGAGGCCAATCCCAATATCGACCTAGAGAAACTCCACACCCTCGGCCAGCTCGTCTACAATGGCGGCGGCGATGAGCTTGTGGAAAAAGTGCAGCAAGTGCGCGCCGGCAAGAGATTGGTTCTGTAAAAAAACGGAACCATGATCGATCTCTCCGTCACTCTTGGCCGGCTGCATTTGAAGAACCCCATCCTCGTGGCTTCGGGCACTTTCGGTTACGCGCGCGAGATGGCCGGCGTTGTGGATTTTGCCTGCTTGGGCGGCATTGTGCCCAAGACCGTGACGCGCCACCCGCGCGCCGGTAACACGCCGCCGCGGACTGTTGAGACCGCTTGCGGCATGCTCAATGCCATCGGTCTCGATAACGATGGCATCGAGCATTTCTTGCATCATCATCTGCCGTATCTGCGCACGCTGCCGACGGCTGTGCTCGCCAACATCGCCGGTGAAAACGAAGACGATTTCGTGGACATGGCGGCGATGCTCGGCCGCGAACAGGGATTGGCGGGCGTCGAGTTGAACCTATCGTGTCCGAACGTGGCCGGCGGCATCGACTTCGCCATCGATGCGGAGATAACTCGCCGCGTCGTAGAGCGCGTGCGCGCGGTCTGCCCGTTGCCGATCGTGGCCAAGCTGACGCCGAATGTGACAAACATCGTGCCGATCGCTCGCGCCGCCGCGGAGGCGGGGGCGGATGCGGTGTCATTGGTGAACACGTTCGTGGGCATGGCTGTCGATTGGCGGCGGCGGCGGCCGATCCTCGGCAACATCACCGGCGGCCTGAGCGGCCCGGCCATCAAGCCGTTGGCGCTGCGGCTAGTGTGGCAAGTCGCACGGCAAGTGCAAGTGCCGATCATCGGCATCGGCGGCATCGCCACGATCAATGATGTGATGGAGTTCCTCATCGCCGGCGCCAGCGCTGTGCAACTGGGCACGGTGAATTTTTACGATCCCACCGCGTCGATGCGCGTGGCCGGGCAGCTACCGGAAGCGCTGGCGCAACTCGGCGCGAAGAATGTTCGTGAGATTGTGGGGACGTTAGGCTCCCCCGCGTAACCAATACCAGGCCGCAAGCTGAGACGCCCACGCGACCAAATTACCCAGGCTATGGAGCAAGAGTGGGACGTAGATCGATCCACTCTTGAGATAGGCCCAGGCAAGGAAGAGGCCGCCAACCAGGTTCTCCGGGCTGGGATTGCCATAAATGATGTGCAGAGCACCGAAAACCACGCCGCTGATCACGATGGCCATCCAGGGCCGCGAGAGTCCGGCGAATGGAACGCAGACCGCAAGGCGGTAGATGGCTTCTTCGAGGACGGGCGCGAAGACGCACATGCTGAAAAAGACAGAGACCGCCGAGTTAGGCGGAATCGTGTAGACGGGCGGCTTCCGCCCCATCAGGAGCCACACTGACAATCCCACGCCAATACAGCACAGAACGATGAGACTGATAACCAATGTCGCACGGACCCAGTAACCCCAGCCCTGGATCGGTTTCATTGTCAGGCCAATCGATGTCAGGTCGCCCCGGACGAGATGGAGAAATGCGGCCAGCACCACCACGGCGATCAGCCATCGGCCATCGATAGACGCAGGATCGAGACGCCTCCATACCAGTATGAGATCGCTGACTATTGCGGCAAGACCGATTAAGCAGGCAATCATCAAGCCCCACGATGAATGGCGCAGCTGTCGGCCAATGGTTGTCTGCATGGGGCTGTTACCTGGGGATTCGACCGTTGTTCCAGATCGGACTGCCGCGAACCATACCACGCCTCTAGCCCATCCCGCCTTCGGAAAGAATCGGGGCCGTCAAGAACCACGCGAAGCAGCAACGCCAACACCTCCCGCGTCGGGAGTGTACGAAACTTGCGGCCCGACGTTGTAACGCATGCCCTGGGAATCATGACGCGGCCCCGTCGCTTGAGGGCCGCGATGAACGCCATCTCCTCGGCGGCGTAATACTGCTCGTCAAAGCCCCCGACGGCGCGGAAGGCATCCTGCGTGCAGAACAACGAGCAGCCGCCGACCAGCTTCGCTAGCCGCATAATCGGGACGGTGAACGGATAGACGATCCTGGCCCAAAGCGGGAGCCGACCGTCGAAGCGGAAAACGCAGCCACCGCCGATGGCCCCGCGCCGCATAGCGCGGACAGCCTCGCAGACGACGGACTCCGGAACCAGGGTATCGGCATCTACGAAGAAGAGCAACTCTCCGCGCGCCTGGCGTGCCCCGGCATTCCGGGTCGCTGCGATGTGGCGGTGATTCACCGAAACAACCTGGGCACCGTAGGCGCGGGCGATCGTTCCCGTCTCATCGGTGGAAGCGTCGTCCGCGACGATGATCTCGTAGGGTTCGCGTTGCGCCTGGCCCGCAGTATGCAACGCGCCGAGCGTACGGCCAATCAGGAGCTGTTCGTTGTGGGCCGGGACGATGAATGAGAGCATGCCGGCTCTCCGCGTCTGTCGCCGAAATTGTGATTATCTGAACGACACAAGCCGAGAATACCGAGGCCAAATTCCTCCGTCAATGCTCGGAATGCTTCATAGCAGCTGAATTGTTACTACCCGGAGCGCCAATGACGGGGCGGAAGCGCCCGTCATTGGCGCTCCGGGTAGTAACAATTCAGCTGCTATGAAGCACTAAGCCGCCAGCGGCGCGCTTGTCGTGTCGCCTTCTTCCAGCAGCAACCGCGCGATGCGTTCCACTTCCTCGCGCAACTCGATCAATTGCCGTTCGTCTCGCTCGTGCAGCAGTTGCCAATGTCGCAATTCCTGCTGGCGGTGCTGTTCCAGAGCCGCCGCCGCCGCCTGGCGGTCTTCCCAGTCGCCGACTTGTTTCATCCACTCTTCGTGCTGGGCGACGAGCTTTTCTTCTTGCTGCATCAGACGCGCGGCCCGGCGATCGAGCCGTTTCGTCTCGCCCATGAGCGCGATTCGCTCTCGGCGAAGGTCGCGCTCTTCCTTCTGAATGCGGGCCAAGTTTTGGCGGCGCTGACGCTCCAACCATTTGTCTGCTGCCGGCGAATCATCGGTGCGGCCAAGCAATTCCTGACGGAGCTGCTCCACGGCCAGCGCTTTGGCTGAAAGCTCTCGCTGCTCGAGGATCAGCTCTGCCCGTCGATTCTGGCATTCCTCCCACAAGAGGGCATAATCGCGGCGCATCTGTTCGTGTTGAGCACGAGCCACGCGCAGCTCCTCGATTTCCTGGCCGCGCCGCCGTGCCCGCCGCTGCCGCATTTCTTCCAGCCGTTTCATCTGGTTTTCGGCCAGCTCCTCGCGCCCGCGTACATCGCACAGCAGCATGATGCGCTCGTTATCCAGGAACGTCTCGCGCGCGGTCAAACGCGCTTGCCAGGCCTCCAACGAACAGCGGACATCGCCGAGCGCTTGCTGGCGGCGGCGCAAGTCCGCCTCGCCGGAGGCGAGTGCTTGTTCTCGGTCCATAAGGCGCTGCTCGACCAGCACAAGTTCGCGCGCCGCCGTCTCGAATTGCACGATGAGGGCCAAGCGCTCCGGCTCCCAGGCTTCGTGCAGCTCCAGCAAGCACTGCCATTGTTCAAGCAGATGGCGGCGTTGATCGGCCAGGTCGCCGGCCAAGCGAGCCAACACGCGCGGCACATCGGGACCGCGCGATACTATCCTCACTCCGGGAGTGTGATCCGAGTCGCGGAGCGACTCGGCTACAGGCGGCCGACTGCTTATGACCTCGCACAATTGTTTTTCCAGCTCCAGCAGCTTGATGCGCTGATTGCAGATGCGCGTCTCCAGTCCTTCGGCTTCCTTTCGCAGCTGGAGTTGGAATTGCTCGGCCGCACGCCGTTGCTCGGAGAGCTTCCGCTCGGCGGCGGCCAGTTCCGTTGCATGGCGATGCAATTCGCGCAGCTGGCGGGTGCGTTCCTCTTGCTCCTGGTTCAAACAGACTTCCCACTGCTGTTGAGCCAGACCCAGCTGTTGCCATTCATCTTGCAGTTGGCGACGCCCTAGCTCGACTTCACTATTGAAACGCAATTGGGCCTGCATCAGTTGCACGCGCTCGCGCTGGAGTGTCTCCGCGTTGCCTTCGAGATTGGCACGTTCGGCCTTCAGCGCTTGCTCGCGGTTCTGCAAAGCGCTCTCATGGCAATGCCAGTGCTTATGCCAACGCTTTCTGAGCCGTTTGCGCAGCTCGATCAAGCGGCGGCGCTCCTTGCCGGCTTGTTGCAGCTCCTTCTGCACTGCCTCGCGTTCCTTGCTCAGCGCCGCCCGCACTTCCTCGTTCTGCCGCCGTGCCGCCTCCGTCTCGGCCTTGAGAGCGGCGCGGTCCTGTCGAGCCTGTTCGCGCAGCTGCAAAAGCTGTTGGCGGCGCTCGTCCAGATGGGCGGCCAATTGTTCTTTCTGGCGTTCCAGCGCTTTGCGGCGTTGTTCCAGTTGCCCCTCTTGCTCGGCGAGATCGGCCTGCTGCGCCGCCACCGCCGCCGCCTGGATGCGCAGAGCATCGCGCTCGGCCTGGAGCGCCTCCACGCTCAGCGGCTCGTCCTTCTTCGGCAAACACAGAGAAAAGAGAAACGGTCCGATCGTCAGAACATCGCCGTCCTGCAAGTCCGCTTCCAGCACCGCATCACCGTTGAGGTACGTGCCGGCATCGCCGCCAAGATCGCGCAGGAAAAATCCAGCAGGGCCATGCACGATAGCGCAGTGCAGCGGCTTGACGCCGTCCACGTTGAGATGGAATTCGCAAGACGGATCGCGGCCGATGAGCGTAAGGGCCGAGGTCAACGCGCGGCGCGTGCCGCGAAGCCGGCCATTCTCGACAATCAGCTCGCCCAGGGTCGCCGGTTGTGCATCGTCCGAGGGTTCAGGCGCGGAGACGGGAATAGGTTCCATGCAGGTGATCCGTGGAGGCGCGATTCGGAGTCTCTTCTTCTATCGGCCGGGAGAACCTGCAAACTTTAATTTCCAGCCCGATATCCTTGAGCAATCTCAAGCGTGGTTGTTTGAATAGGTACTTACAAATAGCCGTCACGTTCGCTGCCCCGATATCGCGCCCAAATCTCGCACATTACGCACCTCCTTTGTTGCTCATGCGTGAGATGGAGACTAGCGGAACATTGTTCCTCGCGCAAGCATTTTTTCCAGCAGCCTTCCTGGATCGACCGACAACCAGCTAGTACACTCCGACGAACCCGCCAGCTAATTAGCAAGAACGAATCGAATGAGGCCCAAAAATGCCCTCCGCCGCGCTCCTAAAGTGGCAGAACGACCGGCTGCCGAGCCTGATCCACGTTGACACCCAGTGTGCAGCCAGCGTTGCGGCCATCCCGGCCAATCCCGCCCTGGTCGAGGAGAACTATCGAGGCTACGTCCTACTTTTGGCGGCCCATTTTCAGGGTTTTTGCCGCGACTTGCATACGGAGTGCGCGCAGATCATTGCCTCCAAGGTGAGGCCTTCTCTGGAAATCCTGTTCCAATCGCAGTTCTCGACACGCCGCGAACTGGACCGCAGCAACGCCAACGCCAAGAGCATCATTGAGGACTTCAGTCGCTTCGGCTTCGCCATGAAAGCGCAACTGGACGGGATCGCGGGGGCAGCGGCGTTAAAGAGAGACCTGCACGACCTCAACGAGTGGCGAAACGCAGCTGCCCACCACAATACGACCTTGCCCCCTGGTGGGCCTTTGACGGTTCCGCTAATCCAGGGCTGGCGGAATTCCTGCAATTCGCTGGCGACAGCGCTTGACAATATCCTGTATACTCAACTAAGGGTGCGGCTACGGCGTCAGCCCTGGGTGCCCTAAACACGGGAGGACGGCAAACATGGCGAAGAAAACGATTAGGAAGGTGAAGGCGCCTCCCCCGGTCCATGTCAAAGAATTGCTGAAGATCGGTGCATGGGTGAAGATCCGGAACCTGGGCGGTCAGATTGGCAAGATCGTGGAGTTCCGCGGTGCACTCGGACCAAAAGGTGCACACATTTATAGAGTGCTCCTCCGGCGGAAGCCGAGGCGAGATTACATCGAGCTGCGCGACGACCAGATGGAGTTGGTTGAGGCAGGTAAATAGCCGTCGCAGGACCCCTGGACCACCGTCTCTGAGCCGCTTGCGCGGCAAGGGGTCAATCTCACGGGGAAAGGCGGGGGCTAACTGCGGGCCGGGCGCTACTCCGGCTCAATGCTATCCAATCGAATTGATCGACGCCGAGAGCGTTCACTCCAGCGGCAACCCCTATTGCCGCAGCCAGCACAAGCACTAGAGCAATTTGCTTAAACATTCAATCGTATTTGGATTTTATGGGGAATGAGAAAAGCCAACCCTCGGACTGGCCCTTTCCTCCGATGAATCCCCTGGCGTGCGTCCTGGCGACGCGGGAGAATGACGCGAAGTCTTGTCTCTTGCCTCTTGGAGAGAGGGGATAGAAATGGGGAGTGTGAATCGCAAGGCCACTGAGGATGAGATGGTTCACGCGATGCAAGTCATCCGTGAAGCCTTTCCCGATTTTGAACCCGTGTTCGGTGGGCACAGCTCTTACGGGGGACACCGTGCGCCACGGGATCACACCATTTCCTTCCGATTGCGTGACCATTGGGGGAAATATCATTCAAACGTCATCTGGATTCTCCCGCAATATCTAGCATCCCTGACCGTTGTAAATGTTCAAGCGATGGTGGCTCGTGGCAACGGGGCAAGGACGAAAAAGAGGCGTAAGAAGCGGCGATAAGCATGTCCATTGAAACAGATGCTTTCCCGACCAACGATCACACACTATTCTTTCACGCACGGAATTCTGAGCGTTAATAGCAAGAACACATAACTACCCGTGGATTACAGAATTGGAAGCGAATAGCTCAGAAATGGACGTTATTGGGCGATTTTAGAGACTCTGACCGAAAATCCGGAATCCATATGTGGCTTATCTTAAAGGATTTGAGAGATTTGCGCGAACGCGCTCAGCGCAGCGATCCTAAGAGGGCGCAATTCGGAGCCTCTTCCTCTATCGGCCAACGACATCTGCAAAGTTTAGTAGGTGGTTAGGTGGTTCGGTTGTTAACCACCTAACCACCTAACAACCTCATGCCTCAAGGGCGCGATTGAGCATCTTGACGATGTTATCCATCGGCTGATTGCCGATTTGTTTATCGATGGGCTGATCGCCGCCTTTGAACAGCAAGAGCTGCGGAATAGCGGAAATTCCGTACTTGATGGCGATATCCTGGTGCTCGTCGGTGTTGAGCTTGCCGACCTTGACCTTGCCCGCGAACTGATCGGCGATCTTCTCGACCGTCGGCGCCAGCATGCGGCACGGGCCGCACCACACGGCCCAGAAGTCCACCAGAACGGGCTTATCGCTATGCACCACTTCTTTTTCCCAGTTCGCCGTCGTCAATTCAATCACATTGGCGCTTGCCATGCCTGTCGCCTTTCTCAAATTGTGTGCGGATCGTTGGTCAGGCTTTCCAGCCTGATCCACGAGGATCGTTCGCTCCTTATCGGCATTATAGGCAAGCAGTGTCAAGTGGGACAACGAGGCCCCCGGCCCGCAGCGCAAGCAAAGGTGTCATCGAAGAGGATAAAGCGGCCGGCGGATGTTCCTGTAAGTGAAGCGTGCCGGGTTGACAGCGGTGAGTCCAGGCGTATCGACAGCGATAATAGCACCGGCGATTGGGGAGTAAGCCGCCTTGTAGGCGATGGCCGCCTTGACTACGAGGATGCGTTTCTCCTGCGGCCGGATGCCCAGGCAAGTGAGCTGCCCAAGGCTAAACGGCGGATGCCGGAGCGAAGTGAGGACGAGGAGATTGCGACTGAGCAATTCGATGACAGCGGTTTGTCCCATGTGGTTGACACGCCGCCCACCGTGCCGTGCTTCCGGTTCAATGTAGGTGCCGTCGTGCAGCAGACGAACGCAGCCGGAGACCGGCAGCGGATCGCCATGCAGACGATCGACCTTGCCGCCGACGATGAGTGACACCTCCTTGTCAACGCCGGTGGCGACGCATTGCCGCACTTGCTCCGGTGCGTAGAGACAAACGACGCTCTCCGACGCGCCTTGCCGTAACAATTCGCGCAACAGCGTCGTGCCATCGCCTGCCGAACCGCCGCCGACATTGTCGCCGGTATCAACGAGGACGACGGGGCGTTTGTCGGCATGGAGCGACTGCGCCACGGCCGTGGCCGCGTTCGGCAACGGCACGGCGAATTGCTCGCGTGCTTGCCATAAATCGTCGGCAAGCCGATCCGCGGCGAGGCGCGCGCGTTCGGGATCGCCGTCGCTAATCACGAGGACGGATGGTCCCATCTGCGGCACATCGGCGTAGGCGAAACCAGGCAGCAAGCTCGCCGCGAGAATGCCCGCTTCTTCCTCCAAGGCGCGGGCAGACTCCATGAACGGCCGCAGCGGTGGCAGCGACGTATCGTGTGTCATGATGTTAAGGAGCAGCGGCGGTTTAGCGAGCGCCTGACACGGTCGAATTTCACCACGCAGCCGCCGCATCAGCAACGCTGCCGCGCGCCGGCCACACTCGCGTTGATCGACATGCGGACACGTGCGATAGGCCACGGCCAGGTTGCAGTGCTCGATGAGGCGTTGCGAGAGATTGCCGTGCAAATCGAGCGTGACGGCGATGGGTAGATCGCGGCCGACGGCCCGGCGCACGCGCTCCAGCACTTCGCCATCGGCATCGTGATGTGACTGCGTCACCATCGCGCCGTGCAAGGCGAGGAGCAGACCGTCGGCCTGACTCTCGCGGAGCGATTCGCACAGCTGAGCTGTGATTTCATCGAAGATCGCATCGGCGACGGGACCGGCCGGTGTCGCCCAGGCCATGAGCAGCGGCACCGGCTCGTATCCCTCCAAGCGCGCCGCCTCGAGGAAGCCGCCGACTTCGTGATGAGCGTCGCGCCATTCATCAATCAGAGCGGCGCCGTTGGTCAAGCTCCCAGCGATGAAGGCGGCGCGGTCGGTGAGTTGCGGGTTGAAGGTGTTCGACTCGTGCATGAAGCCGGCGATGGCGATGCGCATGAGCAGACCCCGCTTGGGAGAACCGCGAAAAGAGCCACGTTGTGGCCCGGTCTCCGGACCGGGCCACGGGCTGGGACCGAAGGTCTCCAATCCGGTGCAGTAGCGGAGACCTTCGGTCGCGGACGGTGGCGGGGTCCGGAGACGCCACAACGGCGCAGATCGTGGAACAGATCCCTCACATCTTCCCCAAAATCGTCCGCGCCGCGTTCCATCCCGCGGCGCCGATGACGCCGCCGCCGGGATGCGCCGCGGCACCGCACAGGAACAGACCGCGAATCGGTGTGCGATAGCCGGCGAATCCAGGCACCGGACGCAGGACAAACAACTGATTCAGAGTCATCGCCCCCTGGAAAATGTTGCCTCCCGTCAGCGCGAACGTGCGCTCCAGGTCCAGGGGCGACAGCACTTGGCGGGCAATCACCGAACGCTTGAAGTTCGGTGCGTACTCATTGAGGATGTCGAAGCAGCGATCGGCGAAGCTCTCTTTCAGTTCATCCCAGTTGCCCTCGCGCAGCTTGTAGGGCGCGTATTGGATGAACATCGACATGAGATGTTGTCCCGGCGGCGCGACGGTGTCATCGACGGCGGAGGGCAGCGTGCATTCGAGGACGGGGTTTTGTGAGGGCCGGCCGTATTTGGCGTCGTCGTAGGCGCGTTCGATGTAATCCTGATCGGGACAAAGGTGGATGGTGCCGCGGTGTTGCGGGCCGGGTTGTGTGCCGGGGCAGGCCGTGAAGTTCGGCAGCTCCGAGAGAGCGACATTGATTTTCAAGGAGGCGCTGTCGTAGCTGATGCGGTTGATCGCGTCGGCGAAGGCCGGCGGCAAGATGCGATTATCGAGCAAGCGATTGAAAGTGATGTTGGCGTCGGCGTTGCTGGCGATCACGCGCGCGCGGATTTCCGTGCCGTCAGCCAGGGCGATGCCGTAAGCGGCGCCGTTCTGGACGAGAATGCGGCCAACCTCGACTTCGGTGCGGATCTCGACGCCGAGCGATTTGCCGGCGCGGGCCAGCGCCTGCGTCAGACCGCCCATGCCGCCCTTGACGTAGGCCCAGACGCCGCGTTTGCCGTTGGTCTCGCCCATGACGTGATGAAACAACACGTAAGCAGTGCCCGGCATGCTCGGCGCGGCAAACGCGCCGATAATGGCGTCGGTGGCCAAGGTCGCCTTCAACTGCTCCGACTCGAACCAGCGATCGAGAATGGGGCGGGCGGCGCCTGTGAGGACCTCGACGGCCTCGCTCATGCCCGCGCCCATCTTCTGAAACGCTCGGCCGAGCTTGAACAAATGCCACAGATCGCGCCAGCCGGGCCGCAGCAAGTTCGGCGGACGCATCAACAGCGTCGGCTCGATCACATCGGCGACGCGCTCCAGCATCGCCTCATACTTGGGATAGTTCTCGGCGTCGTGCATGCTGAACTTGGCGATCTCGCCGCGATCGGAAGCGCTGCCGGCGCCGAGAAAGAGATAACGACCATCGGCAAAGGGGGAAAAAGAGGCGGGGTTGCGTTCCAGCACCGCGAAGCCGTGCTCGGCCAAGCGCAAATCGCGGATGATTTCCTTGCGAAAAAGGCTGTTGACGTAGGCGGCCGTCGAAACCTTGAATCCGGGAAAGGCTTCCTCCGTCACACAAGCACCGCCGACAACGTGGCGGCGCTCCAGCACCAGAACTTTCCAACCCGCTCGCGCCAGATAACACGCCGTCACCAAACCATTGTGCCCGGCGCCGATGATGATTGCGTCGTAGCTGCCTGCCATGATTATCCTTCCTCTCACGGGCGAATCCCGTCGCTATTGTAGATCGCAACCGCGGGGATTCCTACGGGACTCGCCACCTGCCGCGCACGCAGCGGGTGCAACACCGCTCCCTTACGGTCGCGGCTCTACACCCGCTGCGTGCGCGGCTCGGATTTGCACGGCGCCTATTTCTTGCTTGCTACATATCAATATTTCGGCGAGTATAACATCGATTAGCGTTGGATGTTCCAGGGGCAGCCGAGGAGCCATGTCCGCATTCGGAAGGAGGCGGAGTTGGGTTCCCTTGTAAGGTTTCTGCTGCGCTGAGGGTATTCCATTTTGGAGGGGCTGACTTTGTCTCAGTTGCTCACCACCCGGCCCAGCTTGCTCGTGCGCCTCCGCGATGCCGCGGACGGGGAGGCGTGGCGGCAGTTCGTCGAACTGTATGCCTCGCTCATCTATGGACTGGCCCGCAAGTGGGGCCTGCAAGATGCCGATGCCGCCGACGTGACTCAGGAGGTCTTTCACAAGGTCAGCACAGCCATCCGGAAGCTGGAGTACGATCCGCGTTGCGGTTCCTTTCGCGGCTGGCTCTTGACGCTGACGCGCCACGGCTTGCACGACTTTCTCGCGCGCCGAAAAAAGCACGATCAGGGCAGCGGCGACAGCGACATGCTGGCGCGGCTCGAAGAGCAGCCCGGCCGCGAGGAAGAGGAGGCTTTCTGGGATCAAGAGTACGAGCGGCGCGTCTTCGCCTGGGCCGTTGAGCGCGTCCGTCCCTGCTTCAAAGAGCCGACCTGGCAAGCGTTTTGGCAAGTCGCGGTCGAGGGCAAGACTGGCGGGGAGGTTGCTCAGGCACTGGGCATGACGGTCGGCGCGGTCTATGTAGCGAAGTGCCGCGTGCAGGCTCGGCTGCGCGCGGAAATTGATACTTTGGAGAGCGTGTAACTACGGTTCTGGTTGCAAAGGGAACAGCGATGACGACCGCTCCTTGTCCGGATCTTGCCCAACTCCAAGAGCTGGTCAACGACACGCTCGACGGTGAAGAGGAGGCCCGCCTGATCGCGCATCTGGATACCTGCGCCTCTTGCCGGCAGAAAATGGAACTCCTGGCCGGAAAGGAGTTCCATCCCCAGGAGCCGAGCACCAAGGCGTTGCCGGAGTCGGAACCGGCCTTCGCGGCGGTGGTAGCCCAGCTGCAAGAGGAGAGCGGCGCTGGAGAGACCTCCTGCGCGGCGGATGATGTCGAAGCGCTGACCTTATCATTCCTCGCTCCGCCGGCGCAGTCGGGACACCTGGGCCGGCTGGGATCTTATGAGGTGTTGGCCATCGTCGGCCGGGGCGGCATGGGCATCGTGTTCAAGGCGCGAGACGAGACCCTCGACCGCATTGTGGCCATCAAGGTGATGGCGCCGCAACTGGCGGCCAGCGCCACAGCCCGGCAGCGCTTTCTCCGCGAAGCCCGCGCCGCCGCCGCTGTCCGCGACGAGCACGTCATCAACATTCACGCGGTCGCCGAAGACAACGGCTTGCCGTACATGGTGATGGAGTACATTAGCGGCGTCACGCTCCAGGACCGCCTGAACCGGAAAGGTCCGTTCGAGCTGCGCGAGGTACTGCGCATCGGCCTGCAGACGGCGAAGGGACTGGCGGCGGCGCACGCCGAAGGACTGGTCCACCGCGACATCAAGCCGGCCAACATCCTGTTGGAGAACGGCGTCGAGCGCGTCAAGATCAGCGATTTTGGTCTGGCCCGAGCGGTGGACGATGCCAGCCTGACACAATCGGGCGTCGTCGCCGGCACGCCGGAGTACATGGCGCCGGAACAGGCCCAAGGCGAAGCCGTGGACCACCGCACCGACCTGTTCAGTCTCGGCAGCGTCCTGTACGCGCTGTGTGCCGGCCGGCCGCCGTTTCGGGCGCGCGGCTCCCTGGCGGTCCTTAAGCGCATCTGCGAGGACA
>Ga0070738_10002940_pt1 | contig 24210 bp, 19 predicted proteins | sample Coa_R2_2_FD_66446 | JGI IMG/M metagenome (GOLD analysis project Ga0070738, IMG submission 66446) | Surface soil microbial communities from Centralia Pennsylvania, which are recovering from an underground coalmine fire - Coalmine... | ecosystem: Environmental > Terrestrial > Soil > Unclassified ... | reverse complement strand
GAGGATTTTTGAGATTCACTTTTCCTGCCGCCAACGCCGCAGGCATCTTCTTCTCACGCTCAATGAGCGACCGCAGCCGCTGCTCGGATGGGGCAAACTTGCGCGACATGATGGAAAATGCACTTTGCGTCAGCCCGCTTGAATACTGATCAGGATTTTTCTCCCAACCGCGAATTTCCTGCAATTCCAGCAACGTGGATTTCAAATTGTTTACGACCAATTCATAATCCTGACGCTCCTCCAATGGGAGACGTTTGCTGTTGAATTTATCCAGTTGAGTTAAAAAGCTTTGGGCAAACGTTATTTGCTCTTCCACGCTTCGGCGAGAATAGTCCTCGAATTCCGGGTCATATTGATGAAATCCTGACAAGGTTCCCTGCGTCGGATTAAATTTGAAATACGCGTCAAAAAATTTATCTACTAATTTGTTCCACTCAGCGCTGGTTCCATTTGCAGGCTGCACGCCGGGCGATGTTTGCGCCAATAGCAACATTGGCAACGCAAGTGCGATTAGAAGGAGAACAATTTTCATGACGCTCCCTGGAGTTTTTGTTTGCGAGAATCTTGTTCGCGAGAACTCAAGATTATATCCATCTTCCGCCGGGAATATGTGAACGACCCACATAGCGTTTATACTCGCAGTTCCAATATGCCCGCGCAGCCAGAACTCTCCCGCGATCTAGGCGTTCGCCATGCGATTGCCGTTGTGATCGGAACGATTATCGGCAGCGGAATTTTCCTCGTTCCCACGGAGATGATGCAGGCTGTGGGTTCGGCCCGTCTGGTCTATCTGGCGTGGGTTGTGGGCGGGCTGTTATCTTTTTTCGGCGCGCTTACCTACGCCGAGCTCGGCGCGATGAAGCCGCAAGCGGGTGGCGAGTACGTTTATGTCCGCGACGGTTATGGGCCCCTTGCCGGATTTCTGTATGCATGGACGTGGTTCGTCATTGCCAAACCTGCCTCGATCGCAACGATTACAACTGGGCTGGTCCGCATTTTGGAAACATTTCCAGCGCTTTCTTTTTTATCGAATCGTCTGGGCACAGGTCTTCCCTTCACCTACGGACAACTACTCGCAATCACAGCCACCATTGCGATTTCCGTCATTAACTATCTTGGCGTGAAAAAAGCGGGTGAATTTCAAGTTGTGTTCACCGTACTCAAAGTGGCCGTCATTCTCGGCATTGTTGTTCTTGGATTTACTTATTCCTCGGGTTCGTGGTCAAACTTCGCCAGCAGCTTTGCAGCGGCAAAAGGCGGAATGGTTGGTTTCATGGCGGCGTTGGTTGCCGCCTTATGGGCTTACGATGGCTGGAATGATCTCAATATGGTTGCGGGTGAAATCCGCAGACCAGAACGAAATATACCGATTGCGTTAATCGCCGGAGTGGCTGCTGTTGGGGCACTCTACATGCTGGTCAATGCCGCCGTGCAATATGTGATGCCGGCCGCTGCTATTGCAGCATCGCCCCGTCCTGCATCAGACGCTATGACACTTGTTCTTGGGCGGTTTGGAGGAAGCATCGTATCCATCGGTATGGCCATATCCATGCTAGCCACGCTGAATGGCACTATCATGAGCGGCGCGCGCGTTCCCTATGCGGTTGCGCGAGATGGCTATTTCTTTTCTGCGCTTGGCGAGGTGCATCCAAAATTTCGCACGCCGTCAGTTGCCATTTTTGTGCAAGCGATTCTCGCGATTATTTTGCTCCTGCTTGGCGGCAGCTTCCGCCAGTTTTTCTCGCTGGCGATTTTCGCAGAATGGCTCTTCTACATGATTGCGGGCAGTACGGTGTTTGTTTTCCGGTATCGCCAACCTGGGCTATTGCGTCCTTACCGTGTTTGGGCTTATCCTGTGGTTCCTCTCCTGTTTGTGCTGGCCTCCTCCGTGCTTTTATGGTTCACATTTACCGATAACCTCCCCAATTCTGCGTATGGCGTGCTTGTGATTTTGGCTGGGATACCGGTTTTTTACGGTTTTTCCCGGCAGCGCATGTACTAACGACTAAAAAGGCCCCAATCCTTCCTGTTTTGGGTGTGTTACTGAATTAGGAAGGGTCACAGTTACTTGAGGACAAGGGCGGGGGACATTTTACTCATGATTACTCGTACCGTACTTTAAACCTTGAGTTTCCCGCGCAATCCCCCAGGCCGGGCATAAAAGTTTGGAGCGTTGAAAGGGATGGCTACGCCTGCCGAGTACAATTTAGGACTTCTCCCCGAGCGCAAGCTGAACTGGCGCGCATTTGCCGGCAGTTATGGCTTTGTAGCCTTGTTGCTGCTACTGCTCCTAAGCTTCGGATTGCTCTTCCCGCAGCACATGCAGCTCGCCCGCAACTATATGGTTACGGAGCTGATTGCACGTCCGGATGTTGAACCGAAACCGGTTGAAGTCCAGCAGCCGAAGATCAAAGTAAAACCGCTGCCTCCGCCTCCGCATTTTGACGCTCCCAAGCTGGTCGTCCCTCCGGAAGTGCACGTGCAAAAACCACCGGCCCCCGAGATTGAGCCGCCAAAAATTGCGTCGAATTTTACGCCGCCCGTACTTAAAGACGTATCTACGTCGAAGCCCATTCAGGCAGTGCATACAGGGGACTTTGGCGGCGCATCTTCTCCAACGCTCAATGCGCCCATACAAAAGGTTCAAACGGGCGGATTCGGCGATCCGAACGGAATTAAATCGGACGGCAAGACTGCCCATCTGGTCGCAGCAAGCACAGGCGCTTTTGATCTGCCACAGGGCGCGGGCAACGGCAATGGAACGGGCGGCACCAAAGGTTTGAAAGGAACGATTGCCAGCGCCGGCTTCGGCAGCGGCATCGCACAGCAGGGTAACGGAACGACTGGGCACGTGCAATCTTCAGCGTTCGGGTCCACCGAAGTCGCGGCTGCGAACAAGCCGCGCGCACTGGATAACGGCCCCGCAACGACACCGGTCGAAATTCTTTACAAGCCGAATCCGGTGTACACCGATGAGGCAAAGCAATTGCAGTTGCAAGGCGAAGTCTTGCTGGAAGTTTCTTTCGGGGCGGATGGCAAATTGCAAGTAAATCGTGTAGTGCGCGGGCTTGGCCATGGTCTTGACGAAGCTGCTGTCGCCGCTACGAACAAGATCAAATTCAAGCCGGCTTTGCGCAGCGGATTGGCTGTGGATTCGACTTCGATCGTGCACGTAGTTTTTCAATTGGCGATGTAGTGGTTGTTTCTGGGAAAAGATTTCTTTTTGGGGAAAGAGGATTCGGTTATGCGTCACTGGAATTACATTTTCGCAGCCAGCCTGCTGATTTCATTATCAGCATCTGCGCAAAACACACAAACCACCGCTCAAGCAACGCCTCAGGCAAGCACGCAGGATGCTGCGCAGACGACGAATGCCGCTCCCGTGCAGCAGGCTGCCACTAAAACCTCAGCCGCACCCCAAGTTCCCAGCGCCCAACTCACGCCGCCGCGCACGATGGATGAGGTTGTGGATCGCGCCATTGCCCGCGAGCACGCGCTTATGGCCTTTCTGAAGGACCGCACGCCGCTGGTTGAGACCTATTTGCAGAACTTGAAGCCAGATAAGGATCTCGGCTCCGTTCCGGCAGAAGACCACTACTTTCTCGGCCGTATGGATATGGGCGAAACGGTGGATCGCCGCGATTACCTCGCCAAGCAGTCGAGCCTGCAAAGCACATTGATGGGTGGCGTCACCAAGCTGTTCAAGTTCGAATACCGCCCTATGGGATTTTCCTGGATGGTCTATGCCGACCGCTGGGATTTCGACCGCCAGCATTATGACTTCAAATATGTTCGACGTGATTTTCTGGGCGATGTTCGTTGTATCGTATTCGACGTTACCCCTAAGAAAGGCACTGGCCGTGGCCGCTTCCTCGGGCGTATCTGGGTCGAGGATCAGGATTACAATATCGTCCGGCTGAACGGAACTTATTCCGAACGCTCTGCGCGTGCGCTCTTTTTCCACATGGATAGCTGGCGCCTGAATCTGGTCTCCGGTTATTGGGTACCTTCTTACATTTACAGCGAAGAAGGCGACTTCAGCTATGGCGCGAAAGACAAAATGGCGTTTAAAGCGCAATCCCGCATCTGGGGCTATAACGTAAACAAAGAAGAAAAAGAAGACGAACTTTCGCAAATCAAAGTTGATTCTGTAAAAGATGAAAGCACAGCCGCGCAGGACGCTACCCCGCTCGAAGCGCAACGTGAATGGCAGCAACAGGCCGAAGACAACGTGATCGCGCGCTTACAGGAATCAGGTCTGCTGGCTCCCGAAGGCGATCTCGATAAGATTCTGGCAACCGTTATCAATAATCTCGAAGTCACAAATAATATTGATCTGCCTCGCCCGGTTCGTGCCCGCGTTATGCTAACGACCCCGCTCGAAACGTTCAGCGTAGGCAACACCATCATTATTAGCCGTGGCTTGATCGATGTTCTTCCCGATGAAGCCAGCCTGGGTATGGTGCTTTCGCATGAACTGGCGCACATCGTTCTGGGACACAACCTGGGCAGCCGCTATGCATTCAACGACCGCTTGCTGTTCTCGGATGAATCCACTTATCAGAACCTCGGCTTCCGCCACAATCCTGATGAGGAAACAGCAGCCGAGAAGAAATCCATCGAGCTCATCAAAAACTCGCCTTACAGCCAGAAACTGGACACAGCGGAACTTTTCCTAAAGCAGTTGCAAGCGAGATCAACAGCTATTTCCGCCCTGCTCACGCCTCACTTGGGCAATCCGTTTGTAGATCAAGGAGGCAAGTTGGTGCGCTTTGCGGACTTGTTAAATCAAGGGCCTGCGCTCGACCCAACCAAACTGAATCAGATCGCTGCTTTGCCGCTGGGTGGCCGCGTGAAGATGAACCCTTGGGATGACCGCGTTGAGATGATTAAGTCGGCACCAGTATCCATCGTTTCCGCTCGCGATAAGATGCCGCTGGAAGTCACACCTTTCTTCCCGCATCTATCGCGGTTGAATGCAACCGACAGCGTGAACGGCGCAACCACGGCAGCCAATAATTCACCAACAAACTAATTGATCACTTCGCAGGCGGACGAGAGTCCGCCTCATCAAGGTGCAGAAAGCAGAGCCGGAGCAAGATTTATTCGCTCCGGACTTTGTGTTTTTGACGCTGTTTTAACAGGCTTTACTTTTTGTCTTTGTCGCCGAATGTACTGCGTAACTCCACTGGGTTTTCGTGAGTTCGCTCACGGAATCCGCCTTTTATGCCAGCGGCCAGGGATACGCTGGATTCCCCAAACTTATCGCGCATGCGATCCACCGCCAGCATGGCGTTCCGCCAACGCTGACGCCTGCCTTGATCCAAAAGATCAGCTTGTGCGTTATCTTCGTCGAACGCCGCCGCCTGCACTCCAAGCAGACGCACTTCAGAAAATTTTCGCCAGTTCTTGTGAAATAGCCTGCGGATCTGCTCAAAGATTTCAGTATCCAGCTGAGTGGCCGCAGGGAGTGTCTGCGCCCTGGTAATGGTCGTAAAATCTTTGTAGCGCAGCTTGAGTTGGATGGTCCGTGCCGATAGATCGGCCTCTCGCAAGCGTCGGCCGACCATCTCCGAAAGCCGCATCAGCGTAGCTTCGATTTTTGCGACATCCGCGGTGTCCTGGTTGTAGGTATGTTCATGGCTTATGGATTTCGGCTCAGAATCCGCGCCGACCTCTGAATCAAACCAACCGCCGGCATCTTCGCCGCGGGATTTTCCTGCTAACGCCAGCCCCCATTTGCCGAAGTGCTCTTCCAGAAAGGCCTCGTCGTAGCGGGAAAAATCGCCGATGTAGCGAATCCCGAAATTTTGCAAATTCTTTTCTGTCACTTTCCCCACTCCCGGAATATCACGCACATCCAAAGGCGCAAGAAAAGTTTTCTCGTGACCCGCGATCGCCCAAAGCAGTCCATGTGGTTTGGCCTTGGCAGAGGAAATTTTCGCCATCAAACGCGAACCGCCAATACCGATGGAACAATTTAGTTTTGTTTCGCTCTTGATGCGGCCATGCAAAGCATCAGCTGCGCGCAGGGGCGGGCCGTGCAACCGCTCGGTCCCTGTCATGTCAATGTAGGCCTCATCAATCGAAGCCATTTCCACCGCAGGTGAGAACGAAGTGAGAATTCGGTGAACGGCTTGGGAATACTCGATATATCGTTCACGATGACCATTCACGAAAATGGCATGCGGGCATAGCTTTTCCGCTGTGCGTAGCGGCATGGCGGAATGAACACCGAACTTTCGCGCTTCGTACGAAGCGGCAGCAACAACGCCTCTTTCGCCGCGCTGGCCACCAACAACAACAGCTTTTCCCTTGAGGGAGGAATCAAATAGCTCTTCCACGGACACGAAAAACGCATCCATATCCACGTGGAAGATTGTGCGGGGAAAGGCGCTCATGGCTGAAACCCAGTAATGCTCAATCCTAACTCTAAGCTGCTTAGACCACTTCGGGCACGATAAGGCCTCGCGTCTGCCGGGCGCGTTCATAAACGCGAACGTATTCTTTGGCAGACTTTTCCCAGGAAAAGTCTTTTTTCATGCCATTGCGCATAATAGTTTGCCAGGCTGCTTTATCCCGGAAGGCGTGTAAAGCGTGCTTGATGGCCAGCAGCAACGATTCTCCGTTGTAGTCTGCAAATTTGAAGCCGGTTCCCTTGCCGTGTCGAGCATCCCAGGAATCCACAGTATCGTCTAGGCCGCCAGTCGCGCGAACGATCGGTACGGTCCCATATTTCAAGCTGTACATTTGGTTCAAGCCGCAGGGTTCGTAACGCGAAGGCATCAGAAACATATCGCTGCCCGCTTCAACTTTATGGGCAAGAGCGTTGTCGTAGGCAATCTTGACGAGGACTTTAGCAGGAAAGTGTTTTTGGATGCGTAAAAACATCTCCTCATACCGTTTTTCGCCGCTTCCAAGAACAACGAGTTTCATATCTTCCTGCACGAGCCGGTCTATGATTTGCGCGAATAGGTCGAACCCCTTCTGTCCGGCAAAACGTGAAACAATTCCGAGGATGGGGCTTCCGGTATCTTTATCGGTAAAACCAAATGCTTTAAGCAGATCAACGCGACACTTTTCCTTGCCACTTAAATCCTTTGCCGAATAGTTTTTCGCAATCAAGGGATCTGTCGCGGGATTCCATTGTTCGTAGTCCGCGCCATTGAGAATTCCCACAACCGTGGATGAACGATCGTGCAAAACACCTTCCAGGCTGAAACCATATTCGGCGGTTTGAATTTCCTGTGCGTAACGCCGGCTAACAGTGGTGACGATATCGGAAAAGATCAATCCACCTTTGAGGAAGTTCACATTCCCGAAAAATTCCAGTTTCGAAATCGCAAGCAAATCCCAGGGCAATCCAATCAGCGGTAAAGTCTCGGGAGGAAAGACGCCCTGGTAACCCATATTGTGGATGGTGAATACGGTAGCGACATCTTGCAGCGCCGGATCTTCCGCGTATTGCGAACGAAGAAATACTGGAATTAGCGCAGCCTGCCAGTCATGGCAGTGAAAAATGTCTGGAACACCGATAACTTTCGATGCTTCCAGCACCGCACGGCAGAACAAAGCAAAGCGTTCGGCATTGTCGGGATAATCACCCACCGGACTCGAGTAGATGCCGTCGCGGTCAAAATAAGGAGCATACTCGACAAAATAATGGTCCACACCGGCGTGATTTCCGCCTGCCAGAATCGAGCAAAAGCGATACCGGTCGTCAAAAGGAATGGTGATGCTGCGTACGATAGGCTCTGTAGTGTTGAGATGGGTTTCTTTATAACGCGGAACAAATACGCTAACGCGGTGGCCAATCGCGGCCAATGCACGCGGCAAGGCCCCGATAACGTCGGCCAAGCCCCCAGTTTTTGAGTACGGCACACACTCCGAAGCAGCAAAAACTATGTGCATGAAGACGGACTCCTTCCGCCTGCTTACAGCCCGCGCACGCTATGATAGAACGTAGTCGAAAAACCACGCTTGCGCGGACAAAATCCGCCGACTGAACTTCAGTCTAAATGCCGGAAAGAAACGAGGTCAATGTGCCGAAAGTTGCGGCGAAACACGTGGTAAAAAGCAAGCCGAAGCTGGGCCAGCACTTCCTGAGCGACGAATCTGCCGCAATACAGATCGTAGATGCCCTCGGAGATATTTCACAATGCACGGTACTGGAAATTGGGCCAGGACGCGGCGCACTTACCGGATTGTTGGCCAGGCGCGCGCGCCGGTTGATTGCAGTTGAAACCGATCGAGTTCTTGCTGCGCAGTTGCGCATGATTTATGGCTTATCCAACAATGTCGAGATCATCGAAGGCGATGTTCTGGCAATAGACCTGAATGCCTTATTCGGTCCCAAACCAGGCACTACAAGACCCGGATTAAGCCTGCCTAACGAAATTGTGCGCGTGGTTGGAAATATTCCGTATTTCCTTACATCCGACATTTTGCTTCGGCTTTTTGAGTTTCGGAAATATTTTGAGAGCTTGGTGTTGATGGTGCAGCGCGAGGTCGCCGACCGACTGGTGGCACAACCGGGCAAGAGCGACTATGGATTGCTTTCCGCTACAGCGCAGCTTTACGGGCGCGTCGAAAAATTATTTACTTTGCCCCCGGACGCATTTAGTCCTCCGCCCAAAGTGCATTCCAGTGTGATTCGGATCACTTTGGATTCACAAATTGAAAAGCTCCAAGTGGATGAAGGCCGCTTTATTCAATTTTTAAAACACAGCTTTAGTCAAAAGCGTAAAACGCTGTGGAATAACCTGAAGTCAGCATATCCCACGGCAACATTGAAAAGAGCTTTGGAAAAAGCCAATGTAAAACCAACCTTGCGGGCAGAGGCTTTGTCGCTGGAAACCAGCGCAAAAATTTTCAGAGCTTTAACGAACGTATCAGTCAACAATTAGTAGGGCTACACTATCCTTTGTCCGCTTGCATGAGGGAGGAACACCATGCCGGGCAAAATTCGCTTCCCCGCGGTCGCTGGGCGTTTTTACCCTAGTGATCCTAAAGAATTACTCGATAGTATTCACTCCTATCTTGAACCTTCGATTGCCGGCGATCTTATCCCTGCGATCGGCTGCATAGTTCCTCATGCCGGGTACGTATATTCGGGAGCTACGGCAGGCGCGGTATTCAGTCGCATCGTAATACCGAATCAATGCATTCTGCTATGCCCGAATCACACAGGGCAAGGCACTCCACTTTCCATCATGACTGACGGAACATGGCAGACTCCATTAGGAATGGTGCAAGTAAACGAAGGATTGGCGGCCGCACTGAAGGAACATTTCCCTGCTCTCAACGACGACCGATTGGCGCATCACAACGAACATGCCATCGAAGTCGAGCTCCCTTTTTTGCAAGTATTGACGAAAAACGACTTCACGATTGTGCCTATTGTTCTTGGAACGCAGCGTTACGACGTGCTACGGGCCTTAGGTGAAGTGATGGCTGGCGTTGTGGCTACGCAGCCGGGCAAGACCTTGATTATTGCCTCAAGCGATATGAATCACTACGAAAGCGATGCAATTACGAGAGTGAAAGACAGCAAAGCACTTGAGTACATTCTTGCCATGGATGCTCAAGGCCTCTCGGAAGTGGTTCTTCGCGAAAATATCAGCATGTGCGGCATGGCCGCGGCCGTAGTGATGCTGACGGCAGCGCGGCGCCAGGGCGCTACGCAGGCAGAACTCATCCAGTACGCGACTTCGGCTGATGTTTCGGGCGACCGGACCCATGCAGTGGGCTACGCCGGGGTAGTCGTTCGCTAAATCGAGATCGGCATACTTTAGGGACCAGAGTTACACCAGTAACATGACTCGAGGTAACCCTTGATGTCTAATAACCCTAGACAACTGAGGTTGGGCCAACCTTACACTAGCGGCCGGTATTTTCCGGCAAGCTGAGATATTAATGTCCACCCAAGCGCGAACAAGCCGTTACGAAGCCGGGCAGCATATCGCTGAAACCATGCTCGGCCTTATTAGCGCGCGTGCGCCTTTACCCACCGTGCTCGATGCCTTGTGCCGCGGCATCGAAAAACATGATCCGGATTTACTATGTTCCGTTTTGTTGCTGGATAAAGATGGCGTCACGCTTCATCATGGCGCTGCCCCCAGTATTTCGCAGGAATACATAAAAAAGATCGACGGCTCGCAAATTGGACCAGATGTGGGGTCTTGCGGCACTGCTGCATACTTGAATCGCCCAGTCATCGTTTCCGATATCGCCAATGACCCGTTATGGGCAAATTACAGGCATCTGGCTTTACCGTATGGGTTGCGAGCCTGCTGGTCATCGCCGATCACGAGCACAGAAGGCAAGGTGTTGGGCACTTTTGCGGTGTACTACCGGGAACCACGCAGCCCGGAACCACGTCATCTTGACATCATCAGCCGAGCCGCACACCTGGCGGTATTGGCTATCGAGCATGATCGCGCCCGCTCCGAGCTCGCCTCCGCACAGGTCCGATATCAAACGCTCGTGGAACGATTGCCGGCAATCACCTACATCGCAGAGCTTGGGACCAACGGTCCGTGGCATTATGTAAGCCCACAAATTGAATCAATTCTTGGCTTTACGCCGGGAGAGTGGCTTTCAAACCCCAACAATTGGATCGAACACATTCATGCGGAAGACCGTGGTATTGCGATGGCCGCCGAAGATTCCTTCGAGAGAAATCGCAAAGTATTCTTTGCCGAGTACAGGATGTTTGCCCGGGATGGGCGAATACTTTGGTTCCGTGATGAAGCTGTCCTGCTCGAACACGGGCCGGGACAAAAAACCACGATGCAGGGCGTTCTCTATGACATTACGGAACACAAAAATCTGGAAGAACAGCTTCGTCATTCCCAAAAGATGGAAGCGATCGGCCAGTTGGCGGGCGGCATCGCACATGATTTCAATAATCTGCTGATGCTTATTCAGGCCCATAACAGCCGGTTGCGAGAACGAATATCGTCCGATTTTGAAGCACAACAAGATGCCCAACAAATCGAGCAAGCGGTGATTCGCGCGGCGGCCTTGACACGGCAATTACTGGCTTTCAGCCGCAAACAAGTGTTGCAACCTGCGGTGATCAACTTGAATACGATTGTGACAGATTCCGCGAAATTGCTGGAACGCCTGATTGAAAAAGGCGTTGAAATGGAAATCAGACTCGATCCAGCGCTCAATCAAGTCAAAGCTGATCCAGTGCAGATGGAACAAATTATTTTTAACCTGGCGGTCAATGCGCGAGACGCGATGCCAAAAGGCGGCAAGTTAATTTTAGCGACCCGCAATACGGAAGTTAGTACATCCCGTGACCGGCGTGGTATGCCGCCGGGAGACTATGTTGTTTTGACCGTAACGGATACCGGAATCGGAATGGATGCCTCGACGCAGGCGCACATCTTCGAACCATTTTTTACAACGAAAGACCCGGGGAAAGGCACGGGGCTAGGGCTGGCAACGGTATATGGCGTTGTACAGCAAACGGGCGGCTGGATATGGGTTTCGAGCGAGCTGGGGTTGGGAACAACTTTCGAAATTTTCTTCCCGCGTGCCGATGAGGCGCCCGAGCCGAAACCCGTAAAAACCTCCACCGGCATCAAGACTTCCATCAACGGCACGGAGACGATTTTATTAGTTGAAGATCAAGATGGGATTCGCGATATGGCCGCCGAGTTCCTACGACGCAGCGGCTATCGAATTTTGAATGCAGAAGATGGAGCTAGAGCAATGGAAATCGCCAAGCAGCACAATGGCGACATACATCTCTTGATCACGGACATGTCCATGCCAAACATGGGAGGCCGTGAGCTTGCTGCTCAACTCAGGCATTTGCGCCCGCAAACCAAGGTTTTATTCATGTCGGGCCATCCAGATCATACTTCGCCAACGAACATCGCTTCTACCGATGCTCCCGTTTTGCAAAAGCCGTTCGCGCTTGACGAACTAGGGCAAAAAATTCGTGCGTTGCTCGATGCTGAGCCGCGGTAGCCCCACTCTTATTTTGCTTGTTCAGGCTTTTTCATAACTGCCAATAATCGCTGCGCCCGGGCTCGTGCCACATTCACGAGAGACGAATCCGCGGAAATTTTTTGCAAAACTGGAGTAAGGATATCTAATTCCCCAAGGCTTCCCCTGCTATTTTCCTCTTCTACAGTTTTGAGTTCGTCATCCAGCGCCAGCTTCTGATAGCGAAACGCATATTCCAGCCGTCTTTGGGACTCCAGCGTCATCGCAATCGATTGGAAAATCCGCGTCAAATCCTGTACTGCGGATATCGAGGAATAGTTGTAAGTCGCCGCTGTGCTGCGCCGCGAGTCTTTGTAGGTCAATGTTTTCTTGCCCATGACGGCGAGCTTCTTACCAGAATCAATTTGCCCCTCAAAATACTTTGCCTGGACTGCAAGCGCGAAAATACGCACACGCGTTTTCTCGCTGACGACAAAATCAAACCGATAAGGATCATCATCCGAATCTTTGGTGAGCTTACCGGTCGAGTCATAAGACGCCGCACCATCATCGGCAACGGAAAGAAAATAATGATCGGGATTTGAACCGGGAAAATCGCAAGTAAACGTTACGGTGGCTACATCCTTCTGTAGGGTTTGTTGGGAAAAAGATGCTGAGCAGAGTAAAAAAGTAAAAACTGCAACGGCCAATCGGCGACGCATGAACTCAAATCCCATCACAGCACAACAGCATGCTGTCGGGCCAGCGTAGCGGAGGTATGCAAATGGCAAATCGCAATCGCCAAGGCGTCAGCCGCATCCGGCGGTTCCGGAATCTCCACCAATCGCAACAACCGCGCTACCATGTGCTGGACCTGCTGCTTCTCCGCGCGCCCATAACCCACTACGGCGGACTTGATGGTGAGAGGGGCATACTCCGCAACCGTAAGCCCCGCCGACGATGCGGCCAGCATGGCAACGCCCCGAACCTGCCCCAGCTTCAAAGCTGATTTTGCGTTCAGCGCGTAAAACACATCTTCAATGGCAACGTTGTCGGGCTGATGTTCCACAATGATTGCTCCCAATCGTTGAAAAATTGTGGACAGACGTTCAGGCAAGGATGTGCGCGAAGAAAGCTTTATAGCGCCGCAGGTCAGGCAGATCAGGCGATCATCATGACCGAGTTCGACTACACCGTAACCTGTATATTCCGTGCCGCAATCAATTCCAAGAACCCGCATCAGGAAAAGTCTAGCACTATAGCGTGCATTGCTTCGTGCAAGTTATGGTTATACCTAGTTGTTCTGATCAAACAACTCAGAGCGGTCGATTTTCTCGCCCTTAAAAAATACGTCCGACACTCGTTCAATCGCGTTGATGTCTTCCAGAGGGTTTCCATCCACCAGCACTAAGTCTGCATCGTGCCCAGGCTGAATTATGCCGATGTGATCATCGGCTCGAAGTGCGCGGGCTGCGTTGTAAGTTGCCGCCTGCAACGCTGCGGGAGCAGGAATCCCAGCACTGACCCACAACTCTACTTCATGTTGAACGGTAGGCCCGTGGATCACCAGATAGTTTCCCGCATCGCTCCCAGTTATCAGCGCAACACCCCGTTTATAGGCGTTTAGCAGGTTCTGCGTACCTATTTTCAAATCGAAGGGAAATTTTGCGATGCGTTCCCGCATTTCTTTCGACTCGTCGGAAGTCAAATCCTTTTCAGTTTGCGATAACAATCCAGCCGGCCCCACTTGCTGCACCAGCGAACGTTTCAAGAGATCAGATTTCCCTGCCGCCAAATCTCGGAATGCTTCGCCCACACTCAATGTTGGATCATAAAACGTCTTCTGAGCCACCATCTTGTCGAGCAGAGCTTCCGGAATCTGATCCCGAAACGATCCATGCTCAATCGAATCCGCTCCAGCCGCCAGAGCATCTCCCACGTCTCTGGTATCGCCGGTATGTACAGCCGCTGGAAGATGATCCGCGTGCGCCTGCTGAACAATGGCGTCCAGTAGCGCCACATCCATGCGGTTGTACACGATAGATCCGCCGCCCGATTCCATGATGGATTTCACACAATCCACACCCGCCTGCCGTACCTCATCCACCATGCGACGGGCCTCGTCTGCCGTCTTGGGTAAACGTACAAACTGCGCTTCAAATTGAGTTCGCATCGTTTGTGGCAGAGCTTTGAAGTATTCCGTCCCATGACCGCCCTCGGTCGTAAAAAGAGGCCCACAGGCATAAAGATACGAGCCTAGTCTCTCTCCACTGTTTACGATCGAGCGTACTTTGAGGCTCGCATCCAGAGGATCGCCCACGCTCCGCACGGAGGTGACGCCGCTATAAAGGTACGCGGCCAAGTGCCGTTCCATCTCCGCATTGATGTCGAACTTGTAATCGTCGGGATAGGACCCGCCCGGCGCCGCCAAGTGTACGTGAACATCAATTAAACCCGGCAGTACCGTCTTGCCTGCCGCTTCCAGCGGTGTTGCATTCACGCTTTTCGGATCAGGTCCAGATCCTTCATAAACTTCAGCAATTTTTCCGCGGCGAATGAGTATGGCTCCTTGCTCGATGACACGGCCATCGCCGACGAAAATTCGCGCGCCACGAATCAGGTAATTCTCATTGCGCGCAAGCTGGCGTGCCAGGATCTTGGTTTTGGCAACGTTCTGCTTGGTGTGAGCCTGCCATGTGCCAAGCAAGAAGAAGGGCAGCAGCACCGCGACAATCCACAGCTTTGCGGAGCCCTTAATTTTCTCTTCTTTTTCCCAGCGAAATAGTTTGTAGGAGATGAACAGGCCTAAAATAATCGTCAGAACCAGTGCGCCGGCAGCCTGATAGTTCGCAAAGAAATTCTCGCCACGCAACATCATGCCTTGCATACCCGAAACAAGATAAGTCGCGGGCAAAAACTGCGTCAGCGTCAGCAACCACGATGGAAATAGAGACGATGGAAATGTGGCACCGCTCAACAGCAGCATGGGCAAGTAAATCAGCTGCACGATGATCTGGCTTTCCTGCATCGAGTTGGCTACTGAAGCCAAAATCATCCCAATGGCGCGAAAGGCCATGATGCCCAGAGAAATAAAGAAGAAAATCGAAAGATAGCTCTGCGGCCAGGGCATGTTGTAGCCGAAATGCGCCACGGCAAACATGAACATCACGAATGGCATGAAGAGCAACCAGCCCGTGATGGTTGCTGCGACTAGAATCGGAGCCGGCGTGATGGGAGTAACTTTGTAGCGGCGCAAGACGTTGGCTTCGCGCTCCTGCACCGCGCGCATACCGGCACCAAACAAGCCATTTCCCAGAATTCCGAGGATCGTCACCATGGTGACCACTTGCGTCATCGCACCGCCGCGGTCGCCGTGTAGAATCTGGCCAAATGTAACAAGAAAGATTAACGGAAAAAGATAGTTAAAGAAGATGACGGACTTCTGGCGAAGCGCCAGCTTCAGATCCATCCTCGTAATGGCAAGATAACTTTTCATGAGTACGCAGACATCAATCCCTTAACCGTTTTCCTGTCATTTCGATAAAAACATCTTCCAATGTAGGTTTCTTCAACTGAACATCCACCAACTCCAGCCCGGCTTGATCAATCCATTTGATCAATTCAACCAGGGTGGTGGCTGGACGCTTCGAAATGACTACCAACGTTCGGCCAGTGTCATCCACGTTGCTCTCGATCATTTCGGCAAAGGCGGGACGTTGTGCCGGAATCGGCTTATCGCATGTGACCGAAATATGCGATGCGGCGCGGCTCTGCTGCTGCAAATTTTTCGGAGTGTCGAGTGCAATGATTTTTCCGGCATCCACAATCGCCACACGATCACACAAACGCTCTGCCTCTTCGATGTAATGGGTGGTCAGCAACACAGTGCGCTTCTCGCCACGCTGCTGCTCCAGCAATGTATGGATCTCGGCTCGTACCTGCGGATCAAGTCCTGTTGTCGGCTCATCCAGAAACAGCATGGATGGATCATTCACCAACGCCAAAGCGAGCGCCAGGCGCTGCTTTTGCCCGCCCGAAAGAGTTTCGTAGTAAGCATCGCGCTTTTCTTCGAGCTGCAAGCGCTTGAGCAGATCGTTCGAGTTCACTGTGCGGCTATAAAACGCGGAAAAAAGATGGAGCGCTTCCTGCACACGCATCTTCCCCGGCAAATTGGTCGCCTGAAGACAAACGCCGATTCGGTCTTTAAGTTTTAGTGTCTGCTTTTCCGGGTCAAACCCTAGCACTCGCACATTTCCTGCCGTTCTCGGACGCAGCCCTTCAAGGATTTCGACTGTGCTGGTTTTTCCCGCGCCATTCGGGCCGAGCAGCCCAAACACTTCGCCAGGCATGATCTCAAAATCAATGCCTTTTACAGCTTCGACATCTCCGTAGGCCTTGCGCAGACCCTGGACCACAATGGCTGGTTCACTCATGGGGAACTTCCCAGCCTACCGAACACTGCGTCTCCCGTCAAAAATATAGTCAATTTTTCTTCTCGCCAACTTTGATGACATGATGCAAAATTACAAGCTGTCCAGCGAATGGAGGAAATTTGCGACTCATCGGTGGATTTCTTTTGATAAGGCTGGCCCGCTAATATGCTCAAAACGCCAACTAAATCTGCTGTCAACGTTAGGCAGGTCGTGCCCTTCTTTCACGTGTCCAATATGGAGCAGTCGGTACGTTACTACACGGACGGCATCGGCTTCACCATGAAACACAAGTGGATCGTTGACGGCCAGCTGCGGTGGTGCTGGCTGGAACTCGGGGGCGCAGCCATCATGCTTCAGCAATTTCGTACCGAAGGCCATGACTCGTGGAAGCCTACAGGCAAGGCCGGCGAAGGCGTGGCTCTTTATTTCAATTGCGATGATGCCATCGCTTTTTATCACGACGTCAAATCTCGCCGAATCGAAGCATCGGAACCGCAAGTCGGCAATTCTATGTGGGAGACTTCCCTCTCCGACCCGGACGGTTATCGCATTAATTTCGTGAGTCCCACCGACGTGCCGGAAGATACGAAGCTATCGGAGATAAAAGGCTGAACAACATGCCTCCAACTTTGGCAAACGGAAAAATCTGTTATATCCAGATTCCGGCTACGGATATCGCGCAATCAGTGGAGTTTTACAAGAACGTCTTTGGCTGGGAGATCAGACAGCGGGGAGATGGATCATACGCCTTTGACGACGGCGTCGGACAAGTCAGCGGAACCTGGGTTCTCAATCGTCCGCCATCAACGCAACCCGGCCTGCTGATTTATGTAATGGTGGACAACGTTGCCGCCACCATACAACTCATCATCGCCAACGGCGGCGAAATTGCCCAGCCCATAGGGGCCGATGCACCTGAAATTACGGCAAGATTCCGCGATCCGGGAGGGAATGTGCTTGGACTCTATCAAGAGCCCGGATGATAACTAGACAGCAAGTCTAATCACCAAGTTATTTCTCGAAAAATCCCTAGCAGCATTTGACTTTGCTCGCCAATTTCGTTTCTCTTTCTCGGAGAAACGCGGCATAACTCTCCTGCGTTACTTGCCCATCCTGTCCCAAAAATCTTGCATAGGCAGCCTCATCAAAAATCTCGCGCAGAGTGGCCACTAAAATCTGCCAGGCTCGTCTCATGCTTCCTCCACAAACGCTGTCATCACAAATGGCGCCTCGCTCACCCGGGCCGCTTTCTTGCCGGAGAGCACGCGCATCCACTCCTTCGCCGACTCAAACAGAATCAGCGTCACCAGAAAAATCAGAATGCCCGTCACCCAGGCGTCGAGGCAGTCGTTGAAGATGAGCCGAGGATTGGTCACGGTGCGGGCGTGCGCCAGAAACCCAATCCGCGGATTGACATCAAAAATCTTGTGCCAGGATGCTGTGAACGTCACCGCCACCAGCCAAACCAGCGGCATCAGCGTCACCCAGGCGTAGCGTACCCGTCCCATCTTGATGACGATTGTCGTCGCGACACATAGCGCAACCGTTGCCAGCAATTGATTCGCGATGCCAAACAAAGGCCATAGCGAATTAATTCCTCCCAACGGATCTTTCACTCCCTGCCAAAGAAAATATCCCCATGCGCCCACGATCAGCGCACTAGTGGCTAGAACCGACGGATACCAACTTGTCCGCCCAAACGGCTTCCATACATGTGCCAGCGCATCCTGCACCATGAAGCGTCCGACGCGCGTACCCGCATCAAGCACCGTCAAAATGAACAATGCCTCGAACATAATCGCGAAGTGGTACCACACGGCCATCACCGCTTGTCCGCCAAGGCTGTTAGAAAAAATATGCGCCATTCCCACGGCAAAGGCAGGCGCACCACCCGTCCGGTTATAGAGTGTCTGTTCGCCGACTGCGAGCGCCAACGCGTGCATATCGGCAGCCGAGGCCGGAAATCCCCAGTTCGTAATCGTCGCCGCAGCAGCTTCCGGTGTCTGCCCCACAATTCCCGCCGGACTGTTAATCGAAAAATAAATGCCTGGCTGCATAACGCACGCGGCAATTGTCGCCATGATCGCCACCATGGACTCGGCCATCATCGCGCCATAGCCGACCATGCGCGCTTCTGTTTCTCTACGAATCAATTTCGGTGTAGTACCGCTCGAAATCAGGGAATGAAATCCGCTAATCGCTCCGCAAGCGATCGTGATAAACGCGAACGGAAAAACGTTGCCTGCGAAGACCGGGCCCGAGCCGTCAATAAACCGCGTCAGCGGCGGCATGTGGAGTACCGGATGCAACGCCAAAATTCCCAGAGCTAGCAACGCAATCGTTCCCAGCTTCACGAACGTGCTCAGATAATCTCGCGGAGCGAGCAGCAACCAAACTGGCATGGCTGACGCTGCATAGCCATAAACGATAATCACGATCGCCAGTGTCGAAGCACTGAGAGTAAACCAAGGAGCAATATGTGAATTCTGAGAAACCCACTGCCCACCAAAGATCGCCAGTATCACCAGTAAAAAACCCAAGGCCGAAGTTTCCAAAACTTTGCCCGGACGCAATCTTCGCAAATACCATCCCATCAGCAGCGCAATGGGAATCGTCATGGCTATTGTGAACGTACCCCACGGACTCCCCTTAAGCGCATTGACGACGATCAGCGCTGCGACGCCGAGCAGAATCACGATGATGGCGAGCACCGAAACATAAGCAACGAATCCACCAATCTTCCCAATTTCATCACGCGCCATCGCGGTCAAAGACTTTCCATTTCGCCGCACGGAGAAAAGCAATATGACGAAATCCTGCACGCATCCGCCAAAAACAGCGCCAGCTAAAATCCACAGTGTTCCCGGCAAATATCCAAACTGCGCTGCCAGCACCGGCCCCACCAATGGTCCCGGCCCGGCAATCGCAGCAAAATGGTGTCCGAAAACAACCCATTTGTTCGTCGGGACGAAATCCCGCCCATCTTCGAGCCGCTCGGCTGGAGTGGCTCTCATGGGATCGAGCGCCAGCACTTTCGCAGAAATAAACGCGCTATAAAAGCGGTACGCCAATGCATAGGTGCAGACGGCTGCTACCACCAGCCAAAGTGCATTGATTTCTTCACCGCGATGCAGCGCGATCGTCGCCAAAGCCAACGCCCCAGCGGAACCAACCAGCAACCAAATAAACCAGCGCAAATGTTTAGACATGTGGACTTTAGAAGTTGTTAATCAAACCCTCGATCACTCTCTACATAACAATTAATAATCGCGCAATAAAATCGTTATTCTACGGCCAAATTCACTCACTTTAGTGATAACCTAAAAGCTCCGTGAGAAGAAAGAGTTGCGCGGCCGTGTATCCGCGCGTCGAATTTTAACTTCCAACTGTACTACCTTTCCAGGAGCGGGAAATGAAAATTGGCATCCTCACCGGTGGGGGCGATTGCCCAGGACTCAACGCAGTCATCCGTGCAGTCGTTCGCAAAGGATACTTCCATTACGGCGATCAATTTGTCGGATTTCTGGAGGGCTGGCGTGGCGTACTGGAAAACAAGACCATGACGCTTGACCTCTCGGCGGTCGGCGGAATTCTACCGCGAGGCGGGACGATTCTTCGCACTTCCCGCACCAATCCCGCCAAGCGCGAAAATGGCCTCGACACCTGCATTGCTACTCTAAAGAAAAATAGTTTGGATGCGCTCATCGCGATCGGCGGCGACGACACGCTTTCTGTCGCCAAGAAGCTCCACGACAAGGGCGTAAGCGTAGTGGGCGTGCCCAAGACGATAGACAACGATCTTGCTGGCACCGATTACACCTTCGGCTTCGATACCGCGGTTCAAATCGCGACCGAAGCCATTGATCGTGTTCACACCACAGCCGAAGCCCACAATCGTGTGATGATCGTCGAAGTCATGGGAAGGGATGCCGGATGGATCGCAATTCATAGCGGCATCGCAGGCGGAGCTGACGTCATCCTGATTCCCGAGCAGCCCTTCGACATCGACGATATTGCCGAAACCATCCGTCAGCGGCACGCCCGCGGCCGTTACTTCAGTATCATCGTCGTCGCTGAAGGTGCACGCTTCTCCAGCAACAATCAATCGTTAATTGCAGACGCGCCCAAAGACGAATTCGGTCACTCCCGGCTCGGCGGCGTCGCCACTACGCTGGCACAAGAAGTGGAAAAACGTACTGGAATCGAAACCCGCACTGTGATTCTTGGCCACGTGCAACGCGGCGGTTCACCCAGCGCCTTCGACCGCGTTCTCGCGACGCGTTATGGTCTGGGCGCGATTGAGATGGTCCATCGCGGAGAATTCGGGCGCATGGCAGCCCTGCGCGGAAATAAAATCGTTTCCGTGCCCATCGCAGACGCCATCGCCAAGAACCGCACCGTGGACCAGGAAATGATGAACGTGGCCGAAGGGATCTTGGAAAAACTTCCCGTGGAGCGGCAGCCGCAGTCAGCGTAGGACAGCTTCCGGTTGACTTGTAGCTGAACGACATAGAATGTTATTGGGATGAGGGATTTTCTCGCTCAGCTAACCTTTTCGTGGTTCCTAGTAGCGATTGAGTGCCTTCTACTTTTCGCCGGAGTGGTTCTCATCTGGCGTTCACGCGAGAACCCAACCAAGCACAATCGTTTGGAGCGCTGGCTGTGTATTTTCGCCCGCAAAAAATCTGCGGCATGCGTTTCCATTGGAGTCCTTGTTCTTGTCGTGCGTGCGACACTGATACCGGTGATCGGGATCCCTCAACCTCGGTGGGACGACGAATACAGCTACATCCTCTCTGGCCAGACATTCGCAATGGGTCGTCTGACGAATCCGACTCATCCAATGTGGAAATACTTCGAGACCTTTCACGAGATTCAACGCCCCACTTACTCATCCATGTATCCCCCGGCGCAAGGACTCTTTCTGGCTTCGGGAATCATCCTCGCAAAAAATCCTTGGATCGGGGTTTTATTGGCAAATGCGCTGATGTGCGCAGCGGCTTGCTGGATGCTGCAAGGCTGGCTGCCACCAGGCTGGGCGCTCTATGGCGCATTCCTATTGGCTATGCGGCTCAGTATTCTCAGTTACTGGATGAACTCATATTTTGCGGGCGCCGTTCCATCCCTGGGGGGCGCCCTCGTCTTGGGAGCATTGCCGCGAATTCTGCGCAAAGTGCGATTGATCGATTCTCTGCTGTTAGCTGCTGGATTGGCTGTGCTCGCGAACAGTCGCCCCTATGAGGGCATGGTGCTTAGTATTCCTGTGGCTGTTATGTTGCTGTTTCAGCTTTTCCGACACGGTCGTTCTGTCTCTCTTTCACTGATGCGCGTTGTACTCCCGCTGATTTTAGTCTTGGGCTTATGTGGCGCGGGAATGATGTATTTCTTTTACAGAGTAACCGGCAATCCCTTCGAAATGCCCTATCAAGCGAATCGGGCCACATACGCGGTCGCGCCTTACTTTATCTGGCAGAAACTGCGACCCGACCCACCCATCGGCAACCCGCAGATGCGCGATTACGTGCGTTGGGAGCGGACCGATTTCGCGGAAACGCAGACCCTCCCTCGATTGGCCAAGCGAACCTTAAGAAGAAAACTTCCAAATATCTGGGCCTTTTACTTGGGGCCAATTCTCTCCGTCCCTCTTCTCTGGGGTGGCCTGGCATTTCGGGATAGAAGAATGCGCCTGCCCCTTTGGATCGCTGCAGCAGTTATCGCTGGTTCGATAGTTGAGACTTGGACATTCGCCCACTACCTCGCGCCCGCTGCCTCTTTGTTATTCCTCCTACTGGTGCAGTGCATACGTCATATGCATTTGTGCTCTTGGCGTGGGTTTCCGCTTGGTCGGCAATTGGTTCGCGCCATTCCTGCGCTTTGTCTCGCACTCTTCGCCGTGCGCGTGGTGGCTGCGGCGGGTCATCTGCCCATCGAACCACCATGGCCTCGCGGAAATCTTGAGCGGTCAGCCATTATTGGTGAACTCAAGAGTATTCCCGGCGATCACCTTGTGATTGTAAACGACAGCCCCCACTGGACTGGCAACGATTGGATATTCAACGGCCCTGACATAGATCACGAGAAGATTGTTTGGGCTCGGGATATGGGCGAAGGCGCGGACCACGAACTATTGAATTATTTCCATGACCGACAGGTCTGGTGGCTCGACCCTGACCACAAACCCATTCAGCTCTCGCCATACCGAACAGGTTCCGGCATGACTACTCGGGGCAGCGGTACCTCACAATAACCGGTAGGCGTGTGGCAAGCAGCCCAATCCCACCCTTTGCGAGTATCTGGACCGCGTAGACTCCCATGAGCACCATAATCGGCTCAATCGGATGGCGGTACGTGGGCCACGGGTGGGTAACATAATAAATAATTGGAAATATGACCAGGACAATCGCGAACGGCACTCCGTCGATGGCCTTCTTGCGGAGTGCGAAGATCGCTCCCAAACCAGCTAAAGTGCTTATCGGAAACCACATTCTCCAATTCGGCGCGGTCCAGTAGGACACAAAACGCTGGGCAGAAAAATGAAGAAACGAGATGGGATGTTGCCAAATAAAACGAAGTGCGATTTCTCTCTTCACATCCATGAACTGTATTTCGCCTAAGCGGTTGAATTCGGTTGGGTTAAGTAGCGGAAAGTCGGGGGCAAAATCGTATAGGTAAGTCACACCGTCGTGATTCCCAATCCATAATTCCAAGCCCAGATTGTCTCGGATAGGGATGATCCGATGGAAAACTTCATAATTACGAATGGTCCACGGAAGCAATGCCAACAGAAAAACTCCGATGGACACAAATAAGGGCTTTGCGCAAGGTTCTCCCTGACGACGGTGGCGAAGCCACAGCCACAACCAGAAGAATCCGAATAGCGGGAGAAGCGAAGTGTCGGTCATGGCCGCGATTGCCGCTAATATCCCGAAGCCCGCCCCGTAGACACTTCGCAAGGTGTGAGCCAAACTGAACAAACATATTAAAGAACATGAAAGCAAAAACGCTGAGACGCTGCTTGACCATAGGCGAATTGAAACGACAGCTGCGTAAAGCCAACACGCCCAGATCCAGGCGGCCACGACTCCTACGCCTTCCCCTAGAGTCCGCCTACCTAATTGAAGAATCAACACCCCGGTAAATGCCGAAAACACGACATTGATTCCCACAGCGATTAAAAGCGACGGGTAGCTATAACGGCCGGCGAATTTGAAAATGAGGGCTATGAGGTAGGGGTAAGCCGGAGGCTGCTGCGCAGTAGGCGCAAGAAGCGTATGAGGCCAGGGAGAACTATAGCCATAGCCTGAGGCAATCGCCCATCCAATTCGCGCTGGTTCATTCGCTTCATAAAACCCATTTTGCATGTGTCCCGGCACGAGTTGACCAGCCACGACCAGACGCATTGCCAAACCGACAGTAAAAATCACCCAAGGCGAATTCAGAGCTGCACTGTATCTCGAGTGATCGTTGCGCATAATTGTAGAAGTATAGCGTCCTACGAATCGCGCTCTCAGAAACCTAGATTGTCGTGGTTGGAATATGGCTGCTCGATCCTGATCAATCTCCGGTCCAGTTAAAACCTTCCGGAACGAGCACCGAAATCACTACTAAGAACTAAATCGAACTATCCCGAACTGGCATTACCGATTGGTTCCTTAGGTTTGCTGCCAATACCACGGCGAAACAGAGAATCACTGGGAACATCAAGTAAATCCGGCTGTTCCACCAATAGTGTCCGCCAAAGGCAAGCAGAATAAGAGGCCAGATAAATACAGCGGCGCAAGCCCCCAAAGTCACTCCCCTCATGACGCCAGCTACGCGGCCTGTAATGACCGTA